>Ga0335397_10001697_pt1 | contig 29985 bp, 26 predicted proteins | sample MAT04_FD_205740 | JGI IMG/M metagenome (GOLD analysis project Ga0335397, IMG submission 205740) | Freshwater microbial communities from Lake Fryxell liftoff mats and glacier meltwater in Antarctica - MAT-04 (spades assembly) (version 2) ... | reverse complement strand
CCCGGCGCGCGTGGCCGCTGGCCGCAACCCGCTGCGCGACCCCCGCGACAAGCGCCTCCCCCGCATCGCCGGGCCCTGCTCGATGGTGCTGTTCGGGGTCACCGGTGACCTCGCCCGCAAGAAGCTGATGCCGGCGATCTACGACCTGGCCAACCGCGGCCTGCTGCCGCCGGGCTTCTCGCTGGTCGGCTTCGCCCGCCGCGACTGGGCCGACCAGGACTTCGGCAAGATCGTCTACGAGTCGGTGCGCGAGCGGGCCCGCACCCCGTTCCGCGAGGAGGTGTGGCGCTCGCTCGCCGAGGGCATCCGGTTCGTACCCGGCAGCTTCGACGACGACGCCGCGTTCGACCTACTGGCCGAGGTCGTCAGAGACCTCGACGAACAGCGGGGCACCGGCGGCAACCACGCCTTCTACCTCTCGATCCCCCCGTCGTTCTTCGCGACGGTGTGCGAGCAGCTCGAGCGCTCCGGCCTGTCGACACCGCAGCCCGGCTCGTGGCGTCGGGTGGTCATCGAGAAGCCCTTCGGCCACGACCTGAAGTCGGCGCGCGAGCTGAACGCCATCGTCGAGAACGTCTTCCCGGCCGACTCGGTGTTCCGCATCGACCACTACCTCGGCAAGGAGACGGTGCAGAACCTGCTGGCCCTGCGCTTCGCCAACCAGATGTTCGAGCCGGTGTGGAACGCCAACTACGTCGACCACGTGCAGATCACCATGGCCGAGGACATCGGCATCGGCGGCCGCGCCGGCTACTACGACGGCATCGGTGCCGCCCGCGACGTCATCCAGAACCACCTCCTGCAGCTGATGGCGCTCACCGCGATGGAGGAGCCGGTCTCCTTCGACGCCCAGGGCCTGCGGATGGAGAAGGAGAAGGTGCTCTCGGCGGTGCGGCTGCCCGCCGACCTCGCCTCGGGCACCTCGCGGGGCCAGTACGCCGCCGGCTGGCAGGGCGGCGAGGAGGTGGGCGGCTACCTCGCCGAGGACGGCGTTTCCGAGGGCTCGCGCACCGAGACCTACGCTGCGGTGCGCCTCGACGTCGACACCCGCCGCTGGGGCGGGGTGCCGTTCTACCTGCGCACCGGCAAGCGGCTCGGCAAGCGGGTCACCGAGATCGCCGTGGTGTTCAAGAAGGCGCCGCACCTGCCGTTCAAGAGCACAGCGACCGAGGAGCTCGGGCAGAACGCGGTCGTCATCCGGGTGCAGCCCGACGAGGGCGTGACGCTGCGGTTCGGCGCGAAGGTGCCCGGTGCCCAGATGGAGGTCCGCGACGTCACCATGGACTTCGGCTACGGCCGGGCGTTCACCGAGTCCTCGCCCGAGGCGTACGAACGGCTCATCCTCGACGTGCTCCTCGGCGAGCCGCCGCTGTTCCCGCGGCACGAGGAGGTCGAGCTGTCCTGGCAGATCCTCGACCCCATCGAGCGCTTCTGGGCCACGAAGGGCAAGGCGCCCGAGCAGTACGCCTCGGGTGGGTGGGGGCCGGACAGTGCCGACGAGCTGATGCGCCGCGACGGCCGGCAGTGGAGGCTGCCGTGATCGTCGACCTGCCCAACACCACCACCGCCGACGTCGCCAAGCGGCTGGTGCGGCTGCGCGCCGACACCGGCTCGATGGCGCTCTCGCGCGTGCTGACGCTGCTCGTCGTCGTCGACGAGGGTGCGGCCGACGCCGCGATCGACGTCGCCAACGCGGCGAGCCGCCAGCACCCCTGCCGGATCATCGTCGTCGTCTCGGGCAACAAGCGTGGCGCGGCCCGGCTCGACGGGCAGATCCGGGTCGGCGGCGACGCCGGTGCGTCCGAGGTCGTCGTGCTGCGCCTCTACGGCAAGCTCGCGGCCCACGGCCGTGCGGTGGTCACGCCCCTGCTGCTCGCGGACTCCCCCATCGTCGCCTGGTGGCCGGCCAACGGACCCCAGTCCCCGTCGGAGCACCCGATCGGCGCGATGGCCCAGCGCAGGGTGACCGATGCCGCGAGCTCCAGCCAGGCGCCCCGCACGGTGCTGCGACGGCTCGCCGCGGGGTACGCCGACGGTGACACCGACCTCGCGTGGTCGCGGATCACCCTCTGGCGCGGCCTGCTGGCTGCCGCCCTCGACCAGCCCCCCTACGAACCGGTCACCCGGGCCACCGTGGTCGCGGCCACCGACTCCCCGTCGGGCGACCTGCTGGCAGGGTGGCTCGCGTTCCGCCTGAGCTGCCCGGTGTCGATCGCGCGGGGTCGCCACCGCAGCGGCATCATCTCGGTGCGGCTGGAGCGGGCGAGCGGCACGGTCGACCTGGTTCGCCCCCTCGAGGGCAACACCGCGACCCTGTCGCAGCCCGGGCAGCCGGTGCGAACCCTCGCACTGCCACACCGTGGCGACGCCGAGTGCCTGTCCGACGAGCTGCGCCGCCTCGACCCCGACGAGGTGTACCACGACGCCCTGGTCACCGGGTTGCGCAAGTGCACGGTCTCGCGCCAGACCGCCGCCGAGGCGATCCGCGCCGGCAGGGCCCCGTCGGTGAGCGAGGCCGAGCGCTCCGCCGCACGGCTGCGCAAGGCGGCCCGCGCCAACGCCAGCAGCGCGATGGTCGAGGCCATGCCGATGCCGTCGAAGGCCGACGACCCCGCAGCCGTGAGCCAGGCCGCGGTCGCCCAGCTCGCCGAGGCCAAGGAGCGCCGGTCATGAGCCCGGCGACGTCCTCCACCGTCGTCGTGCACCGCGACCGGCAGGCCCTCGCGGATGCCGCCGCCGCTCGCCTGGTCGTGGCGCTCGTCGACGCGCAGTCGGCGCGAGGCCTGGCCCACGTGTCGCTCACCGGGGGCTCGATGGGCTCGCAGATCATTACCTCGCTGTGCGGGGGCCCCGCTCGCGGGGCGGTCGACTGGTCGCAGGTGCACGTGTGGTGGGGTGACGAGCGCTGGCTGCCGGCCGGCGACGCCGACCGCAACGACACGCAGAACGACGCGGCCGGCCTCGACACCCTGGGTCTCGAGCCGGGGCACGTGCACCGCGTGGCCGGACCGGACCAGAGCGCCAGCGCCGAGGACAGCGCCGCCGCCTACGCGTCCGCACTGCACGAGTTCGGCGGCGGCCTCTTCGACGTGATGGTGCTCGGGGTCGGCCCCGACGGACACGTCGCCTCGCTCTTCCCGCACCACCCGGCGGCCGCGACCACGGGCACGCCGGCGGTGGCCGTGCACGACTCGCCCAAGCCGCCTCCGGACCGGGTCTCACTGACCCGTGAGTGCCTGCGCCGGTCGCGCGAGGTCTGGTTCCTCGTCAGCGGGGCCGACAAGGCCGACGCGGTTCGGCGGGGCGTCACGGGCGCTCCGTTCGAGACCACTCCCGCCGCGCACGTGCACGGCGTCGACCGCACGCTCTGGCTCGTCGACACCGACGCCGCCGCCGACCTGGAGGACTGAGCACCATGGGTCTTTTCGACAAGCTGCGCGGCCGCGACGACCAACCGGCCCCCGCCGACGACGACCCGGATGCCGTCAGCGGCACCGGTTCGCGCAGCGGTGTGGACACCGTCGACCCGGTGGAGGAGATCGGCATCCGGCGGCTCACGCCCGAGGAGGAGTCGGGGCTGCAGGCCGTGCGGGCGGGCTACGCCGAGCACGGCATCGACCCCGCCGACCTCGACACCGTGGCCGCGGCCTACGACCGCGCCCTGGACCGCCACGGCATCGAGGACTCCTCAGGGCTGGTCGAGCTGCTCGGCACCGCGGTCGGCGACCACCTCGTGGTGGTCGGCGGCTACCGGTGGGTGGTGAGCACCGACCCGTTCGGCACCGACCTGGCCGTGGAGCCACCGCGCCGGGGCGTGCCGGTCGTGACGCGCATGCTCGTCGCGGTGCGCTGGATGGGTCGCGAGCGCGGCTGGATCCCGGGGGTCGTCGGGCACCTCGCGCGCGCCGGCCGCAGCTGAGCGGTCGCCCGGAGCGCGAACTTGCGCGCCTTCGGCACCCCCCGCGGTCCGGTGCCGCCTGAACGGGGTGCCAGGAGCGCGAACGAGCGCGCCTTCGGCACCCTTGGGCGAGAAGGCGAGCGCGACGACCTTCCGGCCCCAGGCCGTGCCGCGCGGTGACGACGGAGCAGCGGTAGCGGCTACTGGATCAGGCCGCGGTCGCGCAGCGTCTGCAGCGCCTCGTCGAGGATGGCCTCGCCGTCCTCGTCCGAGCGGCGCTCCTTCACGTACGCGAGGTGGGTCTTGTAGGGCTCCACCTTCGGTGCGGCCGGCGGGTTGTCCCGGTCGTGCCCGGCGGGTAGCCCGCACCGAGGGCAGTCCCACTGCTCGGGGATGGCCAGACCCGGCTCCTGGGAGAAGCTGGGCCGAGTCTCGTGCCCGTGGGAGCACCAGAACGAGATGTGCACCCGCGGCGCCACCTCGCCGCGCTCGGCCTCGCCCATCGGGCCCGCACCGACGCGCGAACCACGGATCGCGTTACCACCAGCCATGTCTACCTACTTCGTCAGGCGAAACGAGCGAGGACGCCGAGACCGACGACGCACGTGAACCACACCAAGGCGATTGCCACGGTGATCCGGTCGAGGTTGCGCTCCGCGACCGAGCTGCCGCCGAGCGAGCTCGACATCCCACCGCCGAACATGTCGGACAGCCCACCACCCTTGCCCTTGTGGAGCAGGACGAGCAGGGTCAGGAACAACCCGGTGGCAACCAGGAGCACCTGGAGACCGATGTAGACCGCTTCCACTGAGTCATCCTTCGTGCGGGGTCGGGAGGAACCGGACAAGGATAACCGCTCGGCCGGTGGACCGCGGGCAGGCCGGGGTCGACGCTCGGGTCAGGACGTCCGCAGGTGGTCGCGGAACCGGCAGATCGCGGCGAACTCGACCGGGTCGATCGACGCCCCGCCGACGAGGGCACCGTCGACGTCCTCCTTGGCCATGATGGCCGCGACGTTGCCGGACTTGACCGAACCGCCGTAGAGCACCCGGATGCCGTCCGCCACGTCACCGCTGTAGAGCTCGGCGAGCTTGGTACGGATGGCGGCGCAGACCTCCTGGGCGTCCTCGGGAGTGGCGACCTCACCGGTGCCGATCGCCCAGATCGGCTCGTAGGCGACGACGACCGTCTTCGCCTGCTCGACCGGCACGTCCTTCAGCCCCGCCTCGACCTGGGCGAGCACGTGCTCGACGTGCGTGCCGGCCTGACGGATCTCGAGACCCTCGCCGCAACAGAAGATCGGCGTGATGCCGTGACGGAAGGCAGCCTGCACCTTGGCGTTGACGACGTCGTCGGTCTCGGCGTGGTACTGGCGTCGCTCACTGTGGCCCACGGTGACGTAGGCGCACCCGAGCTTGGCGAGGAACGCCCCGCTGATCTCACCGGTGTAGGCGCCGGCGTCGTGCGCCGAGAGGTCCTGGGCGCCGTGCTTCAGCTCGAGCCGGTCACCGTCGATGAGCGTCTGCACGCTGCGGATGTCGGTGAACGGTGGCAGCACGGCCACCTCCACCGCTCCGTAGTCGTGCCGACCGTCCTTGAGGGTCCAGTCGAGCTTCTGCACGAGGTGGGTGGCCTGGAGGTGGTCCAGGTTCATCTTCCAGTTCCCCGCCATGAGCGGGGTGCGACCGACGGTCATGCGTTCAGTGCTCCTTCGTGAGGATGGCGATGCCGGGCAGTTCCTTGCCCTCGAGGTACTCCAGCGACGCTCCGCCACCGGTGGAGATGTGGCCGAACTGGTCGTCGCGGAAGCCGAGCCGGCGCACGGCTGCGGCGGAGTCGCCCCCGCCGACGACGGTCAGCGCACCCTTCTCGGTCACCTCGACCAGGGCCTGCGCGAGCCGGAGCGTCCCAGCCGCGAAGGGCGCCATCTCGAACGCGCCCATCGGGCCGTTCCAGAAGACGGTGCGTGTGTCGGCGAGCTTCTCGGCATACAGCTGGGCCGACTTCGGGCCGATGTCCAGGCCCATCATGTCGGCGGGGATCGCGTCGGCCGCGACGGTGACGATCTCGGTGTCGGCGGAGAACTCCTTGCCGCACACGACGTCGACCGGCAGCACGATCTCGACGCCGGAGTCGTGGGCGCGCTGCAGGTACTCCTTGCAGGCGTCGACGCTTCCGGCGTCGAACAGGCTGGTGCCGATCTCGTGACCCTGAGCCGCGAGGAAGGTGAAGAGCATGCCGCCGCCGATCAGCAGGCGGTCGGCGGTGTTCATCAGGTTGTCGATGACGGCGAGCTTGTCGGCGACCTTGGCACCACCGAGCACGACGGCATACGGCCGCTCGGGGTCCTCGGTGAGGCGCTTGAGCACCTCGACCTCGGTGTGCACCAGGCCACCCATCGCGGACGGCAGCCGGGTCGCGACGTCGTACACCGACGCCTGCTTGCGGTGCACGACCCCGAAGCCGTCGGACACGTAGGCGTCGGCCAGTGCGGCGAGGGCGTCGGCGAACTCGGCGCGCTCCTCGTCGGGCTTGGCGGTCTCGCCCGGGTTGAACCGGAGGTTCTCGAGCAGCACGACCTCACCGTCGGCCATCGCGGCGACGGCGCCCTGAGCGCTCTCGCCGACCGTGTCGGTCGCGAAGGTCACCGGGCGGCCGAGCAGGTCGGCGAGCCGCCCGACGACGGGGGCGAGCGAGTAGCGCTCCTCGGGAGCGCCTTTCGGCCGGCCGAGGTGGGCGCACACGATGACGCGTGCGCCCGCCTCGGCGAGGCTCGAGATGGTCGGGACCGAGGCCCGGATGCGGCCGTCGTCCGTGATCGTCGCGCCGTCGAGCGGCACGTTGAGGTCGCAGCGGACGAGCACGCGCTTGCCGCGCAGGTCGCCCAGGGAGGCGATGTCACCCATGGTCGGCTCGGTCCCGGTCGCTCACAGGCTCTTGCCGACGAGCACGACGAGGTCGACGAGGCGGCAGGAGTAGCCCCACTCGTTGTCGTACCAGCCGACGACCTTGACCTGGTTGCCGATGACCTTGGTCAGGCCGGAGTCGAAGATGCACGAGTGCGGGTCGGTGACGATGTCGGCAGAGACGATCGGGTCCTCGGTGTACTTCAGGAAGCCCTTGAGCGGGCCCTCGGCAGCGGCCTTGACGATCGCGTTGACCTCCTCGACCGTCGTCTCGCGGCCGGCCTCGAAGGTGAGGTCGGTCGCGGAGCCGGTCGGCACCGGCACCCGCAGGGCGTAGCCGTCGAGCTTGCCCTTGAGCTCGGGCATGACCAGGCCGATCGCCTTCGCCGCGCCTGTGCTCGTGGGGATGATGTTCAGGGCCGCGGCGCGGGCGCGACGCATGTCGCGGTGCGGGCCGTCAAGCAGGTTCTGGTCGGAGGTGTAGGCGTGGATCGTGGTCATCAGGCCCTTGACGATGCCGAGCTCGTCGGACAGCGGCTTGGCCATCGGGGCGAGGCAGTTCGTGGTGCACGACGCGTTGCTGATGACGTGCTGGGTGGCCGGGTCGTAGTCCTCGTGGTTGACACCCATGACGAAGGTGCCGTCGTCGTTGGACGCCGGGGCCGAGATGATGACCTTCTTGGCGCCGCCGTCGATGTGGGCGTGCGCCTTCGTGGCGTCGGTGAAGAAGCCGGTCGACTCGATGACGATGTCGGCGCCGACGTCGCCCCACGCGATGTTGGCGGGGTCGCGCTCGGCGAAGATTTTGATGGTGGAGCCACCGACGGTGATCGAGTCCTCCGTGGAGGAGACGTCGTCGGCGAGCACGCCGAGCACCGAGTCGTACTTGAGCAGGTGGGCGATGCTCTTGTTGTCCATCAGGTCGTTGGCGGCGACGATCTCGATGTCGGCACCGGACGCCTGGACGGCTCGGAAGAAGTTGCGGCCGATGCGGCCGAAGCCGTTGATTCCTACGCGAACGGTCACGGTGTGTGTTGCCTTCCACTTGATGCGGGGCGTGCCGCAGGGTCCACGGCACCTTGGGGTTGAGCCCAGCCTAGACCCGTCGGCAACCGCGCTCGACACCGTCCGGGGTACGGGCGAGTAGCCCCGGCGGCGGAAGCTCCCGCATCGTGCTGACAGCGCTGCCGTCAGCCGTCGAAGAAGCCGCACGGCATCGGCTCCAGCACCTGCCGCCACGCCGGGCAGCAAGCGCGAACCACACCACCCCGCCCGTGGGCCCACTGCAGGAGCAATGCCACGCTCAGGGGTCGAGCATGTCCGCGGTCAGCCCGGCCTCGGTGTTGGGGATGCCGTCGTCGGCGGCCCGCTTGTCGGCCATGGCGAGCAGGCGGCGGATGCGACCGGCCACGGCGTCCTTGGTCATCGGTGGCTGCGCCAGCTGCCCGAGCTCCTCGAGCGAGGCCTGCTTGTGCTGGAGCCTGAGGTCGCCGGCCTCGCCCAGGTGCTCGGGGACGTCGTCGCCGAGGATCTCCATGGCCCGCTCGACCCTCGCGCCGGCCGCGACGGCCGCCCGGGCGGAGCGACGCAGGTTGGCGTCGTCGAAGTTGGCCAACCGGTTGGCGGTCGCGCGCACCTCACGACGGATGCGGCGCTCCTCCCAGGCGAGCACGGCGTCGTGGGCGCCGAGCCGGGTGAGCATCGCCCCGATGGCGTCGCCGTCGCGGATGACGACGCGGTCGACCCCGCGCACCTCACGCGCCTTGGCCGAGATGCCCAGCCGCCGCGCCGCTCCGACGAGCGCGAGGGCGGCCTCCGGGCCGGGACAGGTGACCTCGAGCGCGGAGGATCGCCCGGGCTCGGTGAGCGAGCCGTGCGCGAGGAACGCTCCGCGCCAGGCGGCCTCGGCGTCACAGACCGAGCCGCTCACCACCTTGGGCGGCAGCCCGCGCACAGGCCGGCCGCGGCTGTCGATCAGGCCGGTCTGGCGGGCGAGCGACTCGCCGTCCTGAACCACCCGCACGACGTACCGGCTGCCCTTGCGCAGCCCACCGGCCGCGAGCACGAGGACCTCGGGGGTGTGGCCGTAGACCTCGGAGAGCTCGCGCCGCAGCCGGCGCGCGGCGTTGGCCGTGTCCAGCTCCGCCTCGACGACGATGCGCCCCCCGATGATGTGCAGACCCCCCGCGAACCTCAGCGTCGCGGCGACCTCGGACTTGCGGCAGCACGGTTTGGTCACCACGTGCCTGCTCAGCTCGTCCTTCACCTTCGCCGTCATTGCCATGGCGGTCATCCTGCCACGCGTCACCGGGGCGGTCTCGGAGTGGCCAGAATGTCCCGCAGGGCCGCCGCGAAGCGCAGCGGATCGTGCTCGCCGGGGCGGTCACGACGGCCCACCGGGGTGACGAGCAGGCTCGCCCCGAGCCGGGCGCAGTGCTCGGCCAGGGCCCGCTCGTCGTCGACGACCGCGGGGTCGGCCAGCACGGCATCCAGGCGCAGGTGGGGGGCGAGGGCGGCGAACGTCTCGAGGTGTCGACCAGCACTGAAGCCGGCGGTCTCACCCGTGCCGGGGTCGAGGTTCAGCACCAGCAGACGGCGCGCCCGGGTCACCTCGAGAGCTTCGCGGACCTCGGGGACGAGCAGGTGGGTCATCACCGAGGTGAACCAGGAGCCGGGGCCGAGCACGACCCAGTCGGCGCTGCGGATGGCGGCCACGGACTCGGGGTAGGCGGGGGGGTCGGCGGGTATGAGCCGCACCGCCCCGACCGACCCCGGGGTGACGGCGACCTGGGCCTGGCCGCGCACCACCCGCACGGCATCCGGGGCCTGCGGGTCGAGCCCGGTCACGTCGGCCTCGATGGTGAGTGGCACGGCCGCCATCGGCAGCACCCGGCCCTGGGCCTGCAGCAGCCTCCCGACCAGGTCGAGCCCGGCGACCGGGTCGTCGTGCAGCTCCCAGAGGGCCACGATGAGCAGGTTGCCGAGCGCGTGACCGCCGAGCGGGCCGTCCCCGGCGAACCGGTGCTGCAGCACGTCGCGCCAGGTCTGGCCCCACTCGCTCTCACTGCACAGCGCGGCCAGCGCCATCCGCAGGTCACCAGGGGGCAGCACACCGAACTCCTCGCGCAGCCGACCGGACGAGCCGCCGTCGTCGGCGACGGTGACGATGCCGGTGACCTCGTCGGTGACGTAGCGCAGTGCGGTGAGCGTCGCGGCGAGACCGTGGCCGCCACCCAGCGCGGCGACGACCGGCCCCGTCACTCGCGCCCCAGGTCGCGGTGCACGACGAAGGTCGCCACGCCCTCGGTCGTCAGCCGGGCGGCGACGGCCTGGGTCATCGCCACCGAGCGGTGCTTGCCGCCCGTGCAGCCGATCGCGACCGTGGCGTAGCGACGCCCCTCGCGCAGGTAGCCCTCGGTGACCGGGGCCATCAGGTCGACGACCCGGTCCAGGAACTCGGTGGCACCCGCCTGCCCCATCACCCAGTCGGCCACCGGCGCGTCGGCTCCGGTCAGGGCCTTGAGCTCGGGCACCCAGAACGGGTTGGGCAGGAAGCGCATGTCGAACACGAAGTCGGCGTCGAGGGGCACGCCGTACTTGAACCCGAACGACATCAGGGCCAGGCGCACGCTCGGCCCGGCCTCCCTGCCGAGCAGCGGGGTGAGCTTCCGGCCGAGCTGGTGCACGTTCAGGCCCGAGGTGTCGATGACCACCTGCGCCTCGGCGCGCTGGTCGCGCAGCATCTCGCGCTCGGCCTGGATGCCGTCCAGCAGCCGTCCGTCACCCTGCAGCGGGTGTGGGCGGCGCACGCTCTCGAACCGGCGCACGAGCGCCTCGTCGGTGGCATCGAGGAAGATCAGGTGGGGGTGCCAGCCCGCGTCGCGCAGGGCGGTCAGCCCGGCCTGCAGCTCGGAGCGGAAGGCCCGGGCGCGCACGTCGACGACCGCGGCGATCCGTAGGTCGCTCACGCCGGTGTCGCGCACCCGCGTCGCGAGCTCGGCCATCGCCGAGAGCAGCTGTGGGGGCAGGTTGTCGACGATGTACCAGCCGCGGTCCTCGATGACGTTGGCCGCCGTCGACCGCCCCGCCCCGCTCATGCCGGTGACGATGAGGAAGTCGTTCGTGTGCGGCCCGGGTGACATCCCGCTGTCGCCCGGCCCGTCGTCACTCACTGCCCGCTCCATCGCCACGGCCGGCTCCTTCGTCGTCGACGACCTCACCGGTCGCCAGGTTGACCGCTGGGGTGGTGTCGGCGGCCGACCCCAACTCTGCCGCAACCACCGCTGCCAGGGCAGGCCCGATTCCGGCCACGCCGGCGAGCTCGTCGACGGAGGCGCCCCGGATGCGCTTCACCGACCCGAACTGCTTCAGCAGCGCCGTGCGGCGCTTCTCGCCCAACCCGGGGATGCCGTCGAGCTGGCTCGACGTCATGGCCTTGGACCGCCGCTGCCGGTGGAAGGTGACCGCGAACCGGTGCGCCTCGTCGCGCAGCCGCTGCAGGAGGTAAAGCCCCTCGCTGGTGCGTGGGAGCACGACGGGGTACTCCTCCCCCGGCACCCAGACCTCCTCGAGCCGCTTCGCGAGCCCGACCACGGCCACGTCGACCACCCCGCAGTCCTCCAGCGCCCGGGCGGCGGCGTTGACCTGGGGCAGCCCTCCGTCGACGACGACGAGGTTGGGCCGGTACGCGAAGCGGGCCGGGCGGGAACCCACCTCGACGGCGTCGGTGGCGGCGGCATCCCGGTCGGCCTCCTCGATCTCCTCACGCCGGCCGCGCCGGAAGCGCCGGGTGAGCACCTCGTGCATCGCGGCCGTGTCGTCGGTCGCGCCCGTCTCGTCACCGCGCACGAGGAAGCGGCGGTACTCGGACTTGCGCGGCAGGCCGTCCTCGAAGACGACCATCGACCCGACGACCTGGGTGCCCTGCACGTGGCTGATGTCGAAGCACTCGATGCGCAGGGGGGCCTCCTCGAGCTCGAGGGTGTCCTGCAGCTGCTGCAGGGCCTGGCTGCGGGTGGTGAGGTCACCGGCCCGGGTCACCTTGTGCCTGGCCAGGCTCTGCTTGGCGTTGCGGGCGACGGTCTCCATCAGGGTGCGCTTGTCGCCGCGCCGCGGGACGCGAAGGTCGACGCGGCTGCCCCGCAGCCCGGTCAGCCACAGCGAGAGGGCCTGCGCGTCGTCGGGCAACACCGGCACGAGCACCTCGCGGGGCACGGCGTCGCCGGCCTCGGCGCCGTAGACCTGCTGGAGCAGGTGCTCGACGACATCGGGGGTGGTCTCGGCGTCGCGCTCGGCGACCCAGCCGCGCTGCCCGCGCACCCGGCCGCCCCGCACGTGGAACAGCTGCACCGCGACCTCGAGCTCGTCCTCGGCCAGCGCGAAGACGTCGGCGTCGGTGGCGTCGGGAAGCACCACGGCCGACTTCTCGAGCACCCGCTCCAGGGCGCCGATGTCGTCGCGCAACCGGGCGGCGCGCTCGAAGTCGAGCTCGGCCGCGGCGCCCTTCATCTCCTTGGTGAGCCGGGTGACGAACCGCCCGGTCTCCCCGGCCAGAAAGTCGCAGAAGTCCTCCGCGATCTCACGGTGGCGACCGGCGTCGACCCGACCGACGCAGGGGGCGCTGCACTTGTCGATGTAGCCGAGCAGGCAGGGTCGGCCGACCTGGCTCGCCCGCGTGAAGACCCCGGAGGAGCAGGTGCGCACCGGGAAGACCCGCAGCGCGAGGTCGAGGGTCTCGCGGATCGCCCACGCGTGGGCGTAGGGCCCGAAGTAGCGGGTGCCCTTGCGCTTGGCCCCGCGCATCACCTGGGCTCGCGGGTACTCGTCGCCGAGAGTGACGGCGAGGTAGGGGTAGGACTTGTCGTCGCGGTACTTGACGTTGAAGCGAGGGTCGAACTCCTTGATCCAGCTGTACTCGAGCTGCAGCGCCTCGACCTCGGTGGTGACGACGGTCCATTCGACGCTGGCCCCGGTGCGCACCATCGTCGCCGTGCGGTGGTGCAGGGCGGCGACGTCCTGGAAGTAGGAGGACAGCCGCTGGCGCAGGTTCTTGGCCTTGCCGACGTAGATGACCCGCCCCTCGCGGTCGCGGAACCGGTACACGCCGGGGTCGGTCGGGATCTCCCCCGGTCGCGGGCGGTACGTCGACGGGTCAGCCACGCCGTGAACCCTACGGCGCAGCGGTGTCAGGTGACCTTGAGGCCGTCCGCGCCGACCGACACGCTCTTGGTGGGCAGGGCCTTGGTGGCCGGACCCTGCTTGACCTCGCCCGTGGCGATGTCGAAGGTCGAGCCGTGGCACGGGCAGGTGATGACGCCGTTCGCCACGCCGTCGACGGTGCAGCCCTGGTGGGTGCACACGGCCGAGAACGCCTTGTAGTCACCCGCGGTCGGCTGGGTGACGACGACCTTGAGGGTGTCGAAGACCTTGCCCCCACCGACGGGGATGTCGGCTGCGGCGATGGCACCGCCCGCCGCCGAGGCGGCACCCGAGGCGGCACCCGATGCGGCGCTCGACGCGGCGCTGGCGACGGCATCCCCGGCCTCTGACCCGCACGCGGTCAGGCCTGCGGTGCCGGCCACGGCGACGCCCGCCACCATCAGGCTCTCGCGGCGCGACCAGCACGCGCACGCCGCGGCGGCGTCGGTGTTCGGGGGGGCGACGGGGGTCTGCGGGTCGTTCGTGCGCTCGGTGCTCATCGTGGTCCTCGCTGTCGTCGGTGCCGCGTGTTCCGGGCAGGTCGCAGCAGTATCCCCGCTGTTCCTGTGCGGCCGCCATAGGACCTTCGGACACTGGCCGACGGTCGCAGCGGGGCCGGCGCAGCGCCTGTTTCGGCCAGATAACAACTCGGCACCACTCTTCGGCCAATACTGGGCGGCCCCCCGGACCTGTGGTTACAGTGCGCTAGCCCGCGAGTCCTGCGGGCACGAGCACACCTGCTCACCCCTTTCGTACAACACAGGAGGAAACGTGCCCCAGCGTTCCGTGGTTGCCGTTGGCGCCTCGTTGCTCGTGGCTTCGCTCGCACTCGCCGGATGTGGCACGCGCGGCGACAGCGGCGACGACGCGTCCGGATCTGGTTCCAGCGAGAACAAGGTCGCCAAGATCGGCGTCATCGCGCCCCTGTCCGGCGACCTGGCCGCCCTCGGCAAGGGCATCGAGCACTCGGTCGACCTGGCCATCAAGCAGGCCAACGAGGCCAAGACGATTCCGGGCTGGACCCTGGAGCTCGCGGCCGAGGACGACGAGGCCAAGCCCGACGTCGGCAAGAACGCGGCGACCAAGCTCGCGGCCGACAAGGACGTCGTCGGTGTCGTCGGCACGTTGAACTCCGGCGTCGCGCAGAGCGTCCAGCCGGTGCTCGCCGCCGCCAAGATCGTCATGGTGTCCCCCGCCAACACCAACCCCTCGCTCACCCAGGGCGCCGACTTCGCAACGGCCCCGGCGCGCACCTACCCGAACTACTTCCGCACCTGCACCACCGACTCGATCCAGGGCCCGTTCGCGGCGCGCTACCTGTTCGAGAAGGCGGGCGTCAAGACCGTCGCAACGGTGCACGACAAGCAGACCTACGGACAGGGCCTCGTCGAGGCATTCTCGGAGGAGTTCACCAAGCTGGGCGGCAAGGTCGTGGCCGCCGAGACCATCAACCCCGACGACGACAAGTTCGACGCCGTCATCAGCAAGATCAAGCCGGCCGGGCCGGCCGCCCTCTACTACGGCGGTCAGTACCCTCAGGCCGGTCCGCTCTCCCAGCAGATGAAGGCAGCCGGCCTCAACGTTCCGCTGATGGGTGGCGACGGCATCTTCTCCGGTGAGTACTTCGGTCTCGCCGGAGCCACCGCGAACGGCGACCTCGCCACCTCCGTGGGTGCCCCGACCGACACCCTCCCGTCGGCGAAGGACTTCATCGCCGCCTACCAGGCCGCCGGCTACGCCGAGCCCTACGAGGCCTACGGCGCGTACGCGTTCGACGCCGCCAACGCCATCATCCAGGCCCTCAAGGTCTCGCTCGCCAGCGCCGACTCGGCAGAGGCCGCCCGCCAGGCGACCATCGACGCCATGGCCAAGGTCTCCTTCGACGGCGTCACCGGCAAGGTGGCCTTCGACGAGTTCGGTGACACGACCTCTCGTGTCCTGACCGTGTACCAGGTCAAGGATGCCAAGTGGGCGGCCGTCAACACGGAGGAGTTCAAGTAAAGCTGGGCGTGACGTCACTGCCGTGACGGCGTCGTGACGGCGGGGGTTGGTCCAGCGGGACCACCCCCGCCGTTCGCGTCCAGGCACCCCTTCGAACGCTGCAGCGCGGCGCGGGACAGCGGACCAGGCACCCGCTACGCTCCCCCCAGCCCGTTTCCGACCCCTAGGAGATCCTGGTGGACCAATTCGCCCAGCAGCTCGTCAACGGGCTGACCCTAGGATCCCTCTACGCCCTGATCGCGGTCGGCTACACGGTCGTCTACGGCATCGTCCAGCTGATCAACTTCGCCCACGGCGAGATCTTCATGATCGGCGCGTTCGGAGCCCTCTCGACCTGGCTGCTCTTCTTCGAGGGCGAGACGGCCTTGTGGGTCCTGCCGTTCATGATTCTCGGGGCGGTCGCAGCCTCGGTCACCACCGCAGTTCTCATGGAGCGGATCGCCTACCGGCCGCTGCGGCACGCGCCTCGCCTCGCCCCCCTCATCACGGCGATCGGCATCTCGGTCTTCCTCCAGGAGTTCATCCGGCTCTTCTACGGACGTATTCCCTTCGCCGACTTTCCCGACGCCAAGCAGCGCGTGCCCTTCCCGCAGATCGACGTCGTGACAGGGCCCGCCTTCCAGGTCGGCGGCGTGACCATCCAGCGCTCGGCGCTGTTCACGATCGGCTCCCTCCTCATGTGCGCCGCCGGTCTGTGGTTCTTCGTCAACCGCACCAAGACGGGCCGCGGCATGCAGGCGGTTTCGCAGGATCCTGACACCGCACGGCTGATGGGCATCAACGTCAACCGGATCATCGTCGTCGCCTTCGCCGTCGGCGCCACGCTCGCGGCGATCGCTGGTGTGGCCCAGGGCCTGCAAGTCACGAACATCAACTTCCGGATGGGTTTCCTCGCCGGCCTCAAGGCCTTCACCGCCGCCGTCCTCGGCGGCATCGGCAACGTCTGGGGGGCCGTCGTCGGCGGCCTCACCCTGGGCATCGTCGAGGCGATGGCCGTGCAGTTCATCCCGGGCACCTTCGGGGGCAGCCCGTGGAAGGACGTCTGGGCGTTCGTCCTCCTCATCCTCGTCCTGGTCTTCCGACCCCAGGGCATCCTCGGCGCGAAGGTGGTGGACCGGGCATGAGAAAGCTCCGATTCTCGGACGCGACTCGCACCAAGCAGGGCCCGAAGGCCCCGTGGCTGGCCATCGCCGGCGGTGCGCTGATGATCGTCAGCGGGCTGCTGTCGTGGTCGTACGACGACCGCATCCTCGGCGACCTGTCGATCCGCTTCTTCCCGGCCGGCATCCAGATCTACTCGATGCTGTTCGGCGTGATCGCCGTGATCCTCGGTGTGCTGCTGCTGCGCAGGCCACCGTGGTTGAGCCCCGCCCGGGGTCTGCGCATCCTCGGCATCACCGCTCTCGTGTTCCTCGTCTGGGTGCTCGGCTCCATCGCCTACCAGAGCGACGGTCTGATCAACCTCAACGAAGGCGGCTGGGTCGCCCTCGTCGGGGCCCTACTGATCACCGTGGGGGGCACCCTCTCACCCGACGTCGAGATCAACGTGCTGACCTGGCCGCGGCTGAGCAGCACGCTCGAGATCCTCATAATCGTCGTGCTCATGGCGGTGCTGCTCTTCACGGTCGCCTACACGCTCGACATCCAGGACGGCGTCATCTTCGCGTCGTTCCTCGTCGCCCTCATCGGCCTGACCGGAGGCCTGCTCGGCACCGGCTTTGGCGGCTACCTGGGCTTCCTCGCCGCGAACAACCGGCGCCCGCTGCTCCTCGCGGCGTTCGTCGTGGCGTTCCTCTTCCCGTTCACCCAGGACGGCTCCGACGCCAACATGTCGATCGCCACCCAGATCCTCATCTTCGCCGCCACCGCGCTGGGCCTGAACATCGTCGTCGGCCTCGCCGGCCTGCTCGACCTCGGGTACATCGCCTTCCTCGGCACCGGCGCCTACGTGGGAGCCATGCTCTCGAACTCGGCGTTCGCCACTGTGGGCTGGAAACCGCCGTTCGTCGTGGTGATGCTCGTGGGAGCCGCCACGGCTGCGACCTTCGGCTTGATCATCGGGTCACCGACGCTGCGTGTCTCGGGCGACTACCTGGCCATCGTGACGCTCGGCTTCGGAGAGATCTTCCGCCTCACCATGCTGAACCTCGACGGAACCAACGGCCCCAGGCTCACCAACGGGCCCAACGGCATCCCCGCCATCCCCGACCTGAACTTCTTCGGCTTCGACTTCGGCGACGTGCACACCGTCGCAGGCATCCCGCTCGGCCGGTTCAGCAACTACTACTTCCTGCTTCTCCTCCTGCTCATGTTCGTGATGCTCGTGTTCGTGCGGCTCAACGACAGCCGGATCGGGCGAGGGTGGGTCGCGATCCGTGAGGACGAACGCGCCGCGGAGGCCATGGGCGTCAACGTCTTCGGCCTGAAGCTCCTCGCCTTCTCCGTCGGGGCCTTCCTCGCCGGGCTCGCGGGCACGATCAAGGCCCACCAGGACACCTCGGTCACGCCGGAACAGTACGTCTTCCTCGAGTCGGCCTTCCTGCTCTCGGCGGTCGTGCTCGGCGGCATGGGCACGGTGATGGGTGTGCTCGTCGGCGCCACGATCCTCAAGCTGCTCCCCGAGAAGCTGCGCGAGGTCAACGACTACCGGCTCCTCGTGTTCGGGCTTCTCCTCGTGGTCATGATGCGCTTCCGTCCCGAGGGGCTCGTCCCGAGCAAGCGGCGGCAGCTGGAGTTCCACGAAGACGACACCGAGCTCGTCGAGCTCGTCCAGGCCGAGCACCTCCAGGAGTCGAAATGACCGTCACCGAGACCCCGCGAAGCGCGTCCGAGGCAGCACACGCGCTGGTGCTCGAGGCCAGTGGTGTGACGATGCGCTTCGGCGGCCTCACCGCCGTCGACGACGTCAGCATGAAGGTGCACGAGGGCGAGATCGTCGGGCTGATCGGGCCCAACGGTGCCGGCAAGACGACCTTCTTCAACTGCCTCACCGGCATGTACATCCCGACCGAGGGGAGGGTGACGCTCAACGGCGAGACCCTCCCCCCGAAACCGCTCGCGGTGGTGCGCGCCGGCATGGCCCGCACCTTCCAGAACATCCGGCTCTTCGCGAACATGACGGCCCTCGAGAACGTCATGGTCGGCCGCTACTGCCGCACCTCCTCCATGGCGCTCACCTCGATCCTGCGCGGGCCGAAGTTCAAGCGCGAGGAGGCCGCCACGCGCGAGCGGGCCCAGGAGCTGCTCGAGTACGTCGGTCTGGCGAAGTCGACGGAGCTGCTCGCCCGCAACATGCCCTACGGCGACCAGCGTCGGCTCGAGATCGCCCGGGCGCTGGCCACCGACCCGCAGATCCTCCTCCTCGACGAACCCACCGCGGGCATGAACCCCAAGGAGACCGAGGAGACGATGCACCTGATCTTCAAGATCAGGGACAGCGGCCTGGCCGTCGTCGTCATCGAGCACGACATGCGGTTCATCTTCAACCTGTGCGACCGGGTGCTCTGCCTGGTGCGCGGGTCGCTGCTCGTCGAGGGCACGCCCGGTGAGGTGCAGTCCGACCACCGGGTCATCGAGGCCTACATCGGTGGGGACGACGAGGAGGAGGAGAGCGCGTGAGCGCCATGCTGGAGGTCAAGAACCTCGAGGTGTCCTACGGCAAGATCAAGGCCGTCAAGGGCATCACCTTCGACGTCGGCGAGGGTGAGGTCGTCACGCTGATCGGCACCAACGGCGCCGGCAAGACGACGACCCTGCGCACCATCTCGGGCCTGCTCCGCCCCGCTGCCGGGTCGATCACCTTCCAGGGCAAGGACCTCACCACGGTGCAGGCCCACGACATCGTGCAGCTCGGGCTGGCCCACTCCCCCGAGGGCCGGCGGATCTTCCCCCGGCTGACGGTAGAGGAGAACCTGCGCCTGGGTGCCTTCGCCCGCAAGGACAAGGGCATCAACGCCGACCTCGACGCGGCGTTCGCCCTGTTCCCGATCCTCGAGGAGCGCCGCGCCCAGCCGGCCGGCACCTTCTCCGGTGGTGAGCAGCAGATGCTCGCGATGGGCCGGGCGATGATGAGCCGCCCCAAGCTGCTGATGCTCGACGAGCCGTCGATGGGCCTGTCGCCGCTCATGATGAAGAAGATCATGACGACGGTGACCACCCTGCAGCAGCAGGGCACCACCATCCTGCTCGTCGAGCAGAATGCCCAGGCGGCGCTCAAGCGGGCCACCAAGGGCTACGTGCTCGAGGTCGGCAACATCGTGCTGTCCGGCACCGGCACGGAGCTGCTCGCCAGCGACGACGTTCGCAAGGCCTACCTCGGCGAGGACTGAGGCACATCGCCCCAGCGCAGTCACAACTTTCCCGCCCGGTGCGGGGACCTTCACCTTGGCAGGGGAACAGTTCCGGTGCGAAGGTCAAGGTTCCTGCACCGGGCGAAAAAGTTGTGACGACTGGGGGCGCACGAGGGCCCCGGATGCCGGTACACGGCATCCGGGGCCTTGTCGTCCTGCGCTGGGCCGGGGTCGCTCAGCTGGCGGCCCGCTTGGCGGCCGCCGCGGTCCTCCCCGGTGCTGCGGTGGTCCGTGGTGCCGCGGCCTTGCGGGTCGTCGTTGCCTTGGTCGCCGTTGCCTTGTTCGTCGCGGCCTTGGTCGTCGCGGCCTTGGTCGTCGCGGCCTTGGTCGTCGCGGCCGTGCGGCGGGTCGCTGCCGTGCGGGGGGTCGCAGCCCTGCGGGCAGCGGCGGCCTTGCGGGTCGTAGCCGCCTCGGTGCCGGTGGCGCGGGTGGGAGTGCGGGCCGTCCTTGCGAGCACCGGGGCGAGGAACCGCCCGGTGTGCGAGTGCTCGAGCGTGGCGACGTGCTCGGGCGTGCCCTCGGCGATCACCCGGCCGCCGCCGCTGCCGCCCTCGGGACCGAGGTCGACCAGCCAGTCGGCGCACTTGATGACGTCGAGGTTGTGCTCGATGACGATCACCGTGTTGCCCTTGTCGACCAGGCCCTGGAGCACGCCGAGCAGCTTGCGGATGTCCTCGAAGTGCAGGCCGGTCGTCGGCTCGTCGAGCACGTAGACGGTGCGGCCGGTGGACCGCTTCTGCAGCTCGGTGGCGAGCTTGACGCGCTGGGCCTCACCGCCCGACAGGGTGGGTGCCGGCTGGCCCAGGCGCACATAGCCGAGCCCGACGTCGTTGAGGGTGCTCATGTGCCGCGAGATGGCCGGCACGGCCGAGAAGAAGTCGGCGGCCTGCTCGATCGGCATGTCGAGAACGTCGGCGATCGTCTTGCCCTTGAAGTGCACCTCGAGCGTCTCGCGGTTGTACCGCGCGCCGTGGCACACCTCGCACGGCACGTAGACGTCGGGGAGGAAGTTCATCTCGATCTTGATGGTGCCGTCGCCCGAACAGGCGTCGCAGCGGCCGCCCTTGACGTTGAACGAGAACCGACCGGGCTGGTAGCCGCGGATCTTGGCCTCGGTCGTAGTGGCGAACAGCTTGCGGATGTGGTCGAACACACCCGTGTAGGTGGCGGGGTTGGAGCGCGGGGTACGCCCGATCGGGCCCTGGTCGACGTGGACCACCTTGTCGAGGTGCTCGAGCCCGGTGACGGTCTTGTGGCGGCCCGGCACGTGCCGGGCACCGTTGAGCTTGTTGGCCAGGACGTTGTAGAGGATGTCGTTGACCAGGGTCGACTTGCCAGAGCCGGACACCCCGGTCACCGCGACGAGGTTGCCGAGCGGGAACGACACCGACACCTTGTCGAGGTTGTGCTCGTTGGCCTGGACCACCGAGACCTCGCGGCCCTTCTCCTGCGGACGGCGCACCTGGGGTGTCGGGATCTCGCGACGACCGGAGAGGTACATGCCGGTGATCGAGTCGGGGTGGGTCAGCAGGTCGGCCACCGTGCCGGAGTGCACGACCTGGCCACCGTGCTCGCCGGCGCCCGGGCCGATGTCGACGACCCAGTCGGCCGTGGAGATGGTGTCCTCGTCGTGCTCGACCACGATCAGGGTGTTCCCGAGGTCGCGCAGCCGGGTGAGGGTCTCGATCAGCCGGTGGTTGTCGCGCTGGTGCAGCCCGATGCTCGGCTCGTCGAGCACGTAGAGCACGCCGACCAGACCGGAGCCGATCTGGGTGGCGAGCCGGATGCGCTGCGCCTCTCCGCCGGACAGCGTGCCGGCGGGGCGGTCGAGGCTGAGGTAGTCGAGGCCGACGTCCAGCAGGAAGCCGAGCCGGGCGTTGATCTCCTTGATGACCCGCTCGGCGATCTGCTCTTCGCGGGCGGTGAACTCGACGTCGTCGAAGAAGCGGGCGGCATCGGCGATAGCCAGCCGCGACACCTCGGCGATCGACCTGCCGCCGATCAGCACGGCCAGTGACTCGGGCTTGAGCCGGGCACCCTTGCAGACCGGGCACGGCACCTCGCGCATGTAGCCCTCGTAGCGCTCGCGGCTCCAGTCGGAGTCGGTCTCGGCGTGCCGGCGCTTGACGAACTCGACGGCGCCCTCGAAGCCGGTGGAGTAGGACCGCTCGCGGCCGAACCGGTTGCGGTAGCGGACGTGCACCTTGTGGTTCTTGCCGTGCAGCAGGGCCTGCTGGGCGCGCTGCGGCAGCTGGCGCCAGGGGACGTCGACCGAGAAGGCGAGGTCGTCGGCCAGGGCCGAGACCACGCGCTGGAAGTAGTCGGCGGCTCCTGAGCCGGTGGCCCACGGGGCGATGGCGCCACCGGCCAGGCTGAGGTCCTCGTCGGGCACGATGAGGTCGGGGTCGACCTCGAGCTCGGTGCCGATGCCGGTGCACTCGGGGCAGGCGCCGAACGGGCTGTTGAACGAGAACGAGCGCGGCTCGACCTCGTCCATCTGCAGCGGGTGGTCGTTGGGGCAGGCCATCTTCTCGGAGAACCGGCGCTCGCGGTCGGGGTGGCCCTCCTCGAGGTCGACGAACTCGACGACGAGCACGCCGCCGGCCAGGCCGAGCGCGGTCTCGACCGAGTCGGTGAGGCGCCGCTTGGACGACGGGTCGTCGGCCCCCTTGGCCACCAGGCGGTCGACGACGACGTCGATGGTGTGCTTGACCTGCTTCTCGAGCTTCGGCGGCTCGGTGAGGGCCACCACCTCGCCGTCGACCCGCGCCCGGGCGAAGCCCTTGGACTGCAGCTCGGCGAAGAGGTCGACGTACTCACCCTTGCGGGCGCGGACCACGGGGGCGAGCACCTGGAAGCGGGTGCGCTCGGGCAGCTCGAGCAGCCGGTCGACGATCTGTTGCGGGCTCTGCCGGGTGATCGGCTCGCCGCACACCGGGCAGTGTGGGCGGCCGGCGCGGGCGAAGAGCAGGCGGAGGTAGTCGTAGACCTCGGTGATGGTGCCGACGGTGGACCGCGGGTTGCGGTTGGTCGACTTCTGGTCGATGGAGACCGCCGGCGACAGGCCCTCGATGAAGTCGACGTCGGGCTTGTCCATCTGCCCGAGGAACTGCCGGGCATACGCCGACAGCGACTCGACGTAGCGCCGCTGGCCCTCGGCGAAGATCGTGTCGAAGGCCAGGCTGGACTTCCCCGAACCGGACAGGCCGGTGAACACGACAAGGCTGTCGCGGGGCAGCTCGATGCTGATGTCCTTGAGGTTGTGCTCGCGGGCACCACGGACGACGAGGTGGTCATGACTCACGCTGGCAATGCTAGGTGGGGCCACCGACAACACCCGCATCCATGGACGCGGCGGTAGCGTCAGGGCATGGAGCCGACCTCCCCCGACGTCCTGGACGCGGTCGAGCAGCAGACCGCGGCACTGCTGAGCACGGCCTTGGCACTCGACGACCCACTGGCCCCCTCACTGTGCGAGGGCTGGACCCGCGGTCACGTGCTCACCCACCTGGCCCGCAACGCCGACGCGCTCAAGGCGCTCGTCCGCTCGGCCGTCGACGGCACCGGCGAGACGATGTACGCCAGCCCGCAGGCCCGCGACGCCGCCATCGAGGCCGGCGCCGACCGGTCGAAGCAGGAGCTCGTCGACGACGTCGAGGACACGTCTCAGGGCCTCGCGGGGCAGCTGCCCCGCCTGGGACCGGAGCAGGCCGAGCTGCGCCTGGAGCGCACGCCCGGGCAGTTCCTGGTCAAGGGGAAGAACATCCCGTTCATGCGGTTGCGCGAGGTGGTCTTCCACCACGTCGACCTCGACGCGGGCTTCGGCTTCGCCGACGTCGACCCCGAGGTGCAGCGGCTCCTCCTCGACGAGGAGGTCCGCCGCCTGCGGGCCTGCGACCCGGCCCCGGACCTCACCCTGGTCACCCCACACGGTGACCAGTGGAGCGTGGGCGCCGGCACGGCATCCGTCTCAGGCGAACGCGGTGCGCTCCTCGCCTGGCTCGGCCGTGGCCTCACGGCGGGCGTGACCGCAGACTCCCTCCCCCGACTCCCCGAAGGACGGTGACGACGATGACCTACACCGGACACGTGATCCCCGGCGGCCCCACCGACATCCGTCGGCTCGAGCGCGCCACGATCCGCAAGATGTCAGTCAGTGAGATGCACAACAACGTGTACCTCGTGACGTGCGAGGCCACCGGTGAGCAGCTGCTCATCGATGCGGCCGACGACCCGCACCGCTGCCTGTTGCTGGTGCGCGAGGGCACCGGCCGCCTCGACCACCTGGTCACCACCCACCGGCACTGGGACCACGTGCGGGCGCTCGAGGAGGTCGCTCGCACCACCGCGGCCCGCACGTATGCCGGTGTCGACGACGCCGACGCGCTGCCCGTCGCGCCGGACGTGCGGCTGCGGCACGCAGACGTGGTGTCGGTCGGCGAGCTGCGGCTCGACGTCATCCACCTGCGTGGTCACACCGCGGGCTCGGTGGCGCTGTCATGGGCCGATCCCGACGGCGGGACCCACCTGTTCACCGGCGACTCGCTCTTCCCGGGCGGGGTCGGGAACACCGAGAACCCCGGCCAGAGCTTCGCCTCGCTCTACGGCGACGTGGTCGAGCGCCTCTTCGCGACGCACGACGACGACACCTGGTTCTACCCCGGGCACGGGGACGACTCCACGATCGGCGCGGAGCGCCCTCATCTGGACGAGTGGCGCGACCGCGGCTGGTGACCGGGAGCTCCCACGGCCCCGAGAGGGCCCGGAAACCTGAGAGGGGCGGGCCCCCGACCCAGATCGGTCCTTGGCCCCACGTCAGCCACAGCGCCGGATGCCCCGGCTGCCCCGGCTGCCCCGGCTGCCCCGGCTGCCCCGGCTGCCCCGGCTGCCCCGGCTGCCCCGGCTGCCCAATGATGGACGCACTCCGACGCACTCCGGCACCGGGGAGACTCCGTCGCGACCTGACGGCGCCGCGACGGGGACCCCCGCATCGCTTGCGAAAGCACCGCCGAAGCCCCGAACCCGTCCAGCTCGGGCGCCGCCGCAGTGCGAAGAGACGCTCCCGTTCCGGCAGTGGGTGCGCGGCTACCTGTTCAGGAAGACCGATCTCTGCACGCGCTTCGGTCGTCCAGGAACTGGGTCTCCATCCCTCAGGTACGAAGAACCTCTGGTCCTCGGGGGCCTCGACCCCTCACCACCGTCAGCCAGCCCGTCGCGTAACGCTCAACCCCACACTCGTCGGTGAAGAGCTACTCAACGGCCGACTTGACGGGACTTCGACTTTCCGGGGGATCTGCGGAACTCGACACTGGCCCATTGATGATCCCGCAGAAGGCGGGCAACATCACCGGGCAGCGGCCGGGTTCAGCCGCTCGGGTCCTGCAGCGCCAGGAGGAGGGCGAAGCGGGCGTGCGGGTCCTCCAGCGCCGCGCCGAACAGCCTTCGGAGCTCGGCCATCCGGTAGCTCACCGTCTGGGGGTGCACCCCGAGGTCGCTCGACGTCGCCACGCGGTCACCGTGGTGAGCCAGCCACGAGCACAAGGTGGCGGCCATGACCTGGCGGCGGGCGGCGGCCACCTGCTCGAGCGGCGCGAGCACCTGGCCGCGCAGGTCGGCGAGCAGCCGCCGGTCGGCGTGGACGACCAGCGTCGCGAGGTGCTCCTCGGCCGCGACGAGGCCGTTCCCGTCGAGCACCCCCTCGTCGACGAGGGTGGCGATGGCGCGGGCGTGGGCCAGTGAGATCGGCGCCTCCTCGGGCGGGCGCACCGTGCCGACCGACACGGTGAACCCGGTGGGCCCCAGCCGCGCCCGTCCACGCCGGTCGCGCAGCACGAAGTCGGGCACGAGGGCGCGCACCTCGTCCTCGGAGGAGGCGAACAGGACCTCGGGGTGCGGCACCGCCGGCTCGCGCGACGCCGCGACGTCCCCGGGCGGTCGCCAGATCGCGACGGCGAGGCGGTCCGGCAGCGGCCAGCCCGCGTCGCCTGCGAGGTCGTTGACCCGCGGCGCCGAAGTCGCCGCCTCCCCGTCGAGGATCGCCTGTGCGAGCTGCCGGCGAGCCAGGTCACGGTGTCCCGCGCGACGCACCTGCGCCTGGGTGAACCCCAGGGCGCTGGCCGCCGACAGCTCGTCGACGTAGGCGAAGATCGCCTCCGCCAGCCGGATCAGCTGGTCGGTGGGAACCCGCGCCGCGACGGCGGCCCCGGAGAAGTGCACCCAGGCGCCCCGGGCGCCGACCCGGTATGCCGTGAGCAGCGTCTCGAGGGACCGTCCGTGGTGGTCCTCCCGCGCCCCGAACGAGCCGTAGAGCTCGGTGAGCGCGGGGTCGAGGGCGTCGACCTCCTGCCCGAGGAGGCTGAGGAGGCGCTCCAGCGCCCGCACGATCCCGCGACGCAGGGCGACCCCGTACGGGCCGGCGAGGTCCTTTCCCAGGCTCGGCAGCTCCTGGTCGATGTGCTCGAGGGTGTCCTCGACGAGGGCCGGGAGGGTGGGCCGCAGCGCCGACGCGATCGACGGGTCGATCGCCGCCCACGGACGGCCACTTCGCTCGTTTGTCACCACACGCCAAAACGTACGCCTGAAGTGCCCTCGACCGGCCCTATCGTCCGCGGCGCCCGCGCCCGAGGATGGAGGTGATCACATCGTCCGAGAGAGCCGACCGCCATGACCGCCACGCCCCTGCCCACCACCACAGCGCCGACCGAGATCTCGTCGGTGACCCGGGACACGAGGTGGCGTGGGGCGGCGCCCCAGGTCATCCAGGGCGGGATGGGGGTGGCCGTCTCCGGGTGGCCGCTGGCCCGCGCCGTCGCCTCGGTCGGTCAGCTCGGGGTGGTCTCGGGCACGGCGCTCGACGTCGTCTGCGCCCGCCGGCTCCAGGACGGCGACACCGGTGGGCACGTTCGGCGCGCGCTGGCCGCCTTCCCGGTGCCCGAGGTCGCCGAGTGGATCCTCGCCGCCTACTTCGTCGAGGGCGGGATCGCGCCGGGAAAGGCGTACCGCCCGGTGCCTCGGCACACCGTCGCCTCCGGTGAGAAGCTGCTCGAGCTCACCGTCGCCGCCAACTTCGTCGAGGTCTTCCTGGCCAAGGAGAGCCACGAGGGGCTGGTCGGCGTCAACTACCTTCACAAGATCGACCTGCCCCTGCCGGCCGCCTGCTTCGGTGCCCTGCTCGCCGGGGTGGACGTCGTCCTCGTCGGCGCGGGCAACCCCGCCGACATCCCCGCCCTCGTGCGCGGGTTGGCCACCGGCGAGGACGTCCGCCTCGCCATCAAGGTGATGGGCAGCAGGGCCGCCGACGGGCCGACCGAGGTGCTGTTCCGCCCCCGTTCGGTGGTCCCCGGGGTCGCCGCGCTGCCCGTCCCGCTCGTGCTGGCGATCATCGCCTCCAACGACCTCGCGAGCGGGCTGGTCACCGACCCGGCCACACGCCCCGACGGTTTCGTGGTCGAGGGCCCCAGCGCCGGCGGTCACAACGCCCCACCTCGCGGGCCCCGTGCCCTCGACGGCCTGGGCCAACCGGTCTACGGCGAGCGCGACGAGGTCGACATCGCCACGGTCGTCGCCCTCGGACTGCCGGTGTGGGTCGCGGGCGGCCGGGCCACGCCCGGCGGGCTGCGAGCCGCCCTCGCCTCGGGTGCGGCGGGCATCCAGGCCGGAACCGTGTTCGCGTACAGCGACGAGTCCGGCTTCGCCGATGACATCAAGGCCCGGGTCCGCGAGGAAGCGCTCCGCGGCGACCTCCTCGTCCGGGCCGACTGGCGGGTCTCGCCCACCGGCTTCCCCTTCCGCGTGGCCGAGCTCCCCGGGACACTGACCGACCCGGAGGTCACGGCCGCACGACAACCCGTATGCGACCTCGGCGTGCTCCGGCAGGCATACCGGCGCCCGGACGGCGAGGTGGACTTCCGCTGCCCCGCCGAGCCCCAGAAGGCCTACCTGCGCAAGGGTGGCCGGGAGGCGAACCGCGAGGGCCGGGTCTGCCTGTGCAACGCGCTCCTCGCCGGGGCCGGCCTGCCGCAGCGCCGGCCAAAGGGCGCCGTCGAGCCGGCCCTGGTCACCGCCGGTGGTGACCTTGCCCCGGTCGTGACCATGCTCGGTCGGCGACGCGCCGGCGCCACCGGGTACACCGCGGCCGAGGTCGTCGCCCACTTGCTCACCGGCGCAGAGCCCGAGGAGTCCACCGGGTGACCGACCGAACCCCCTGACACCGCCCACCGCCCACGGAGCGCGACCTGCACCTGCTGTGGGCGCCTCACGACGGCATACCGACGAGGGCGGTCCCCGCGCACACGTCGAGGACCGGCCCGTCCAGCAGGACGTGGGTGGGCGGTCGCTCGGCCACCCCGGGCAGCACCACCGGGCGGAGCCGCATGACGTCCCCCTCGAGCCGGAGCCCGTAGGGCACGCTCAGAGCCCGGGTCCAGGAGCCGCCGGGGTCCCCCACACCGCGATTCCAGAACAGCAGGTAGGGCTCCCCCTCGGCGTCGGAGAAGGCGGTGGGCGCATAGTGACCGGCCCCGGCGGTCAGCCACTACGCGCAGCATGCAGCTCCACCGATCAACAAGGCCAAGTTCAGCGCGCGAAGACCCGAGCGGCCCGGGCTCACCAGCGCACTTTCGACCTCGACAGGGTCGTTGCCTACCATCAGCGTGGGTGCCCTCCAAGCACCAAGTGACGGCCCTCCTGCTCGCCAAAGCATGGGAGGGCCGTCGCGTGTCCTCAGCGCATCATCACGCTCTTGACGCCAACCGTAGAGACCGACCCGAAGACACGCGTCGTCAACCCCAGTGACGCATCGTTGCGAGGCGCGGCCGACGGTGCCCGAGGACGGGGTCCCGGATCCTGTAGGTGGGGCTCCCTGGCCCTCGACCCGGTGGCTACCGGTGCGAGGCTATCGGGTTCGAAGAGCCGGCGTGCGAGCAGTGGCCGGAGTCCTGCGTACGAGACCGGCCCGGCCGCGCGCGCGGCCAGGCTCGCCCGGAAGCACCCGGATCCGCTCGTGCGGGTGGCCGTCGCGCGGTGTTACGTCACTGCGCGAGGATCCTGGCCTTCTGGGTCTCGAACTCGGCGTCGGTGAGGACGCCCGCCGATCGCAGCTCACCGAGCTTCGCGAGCCGGGTGAGGATGTCGTCGGCTGCCGGGGCGGAGGCGGTCGGGGCGACCGAGGCCGGGCCGGGCTGAGGAGCGAGCGGCGCGGCTGCCGCCGCGGCATCCTGTGCAGCCCAGCGCTGACTCTGGCGGCGTTGCACCTTGCCGTGCACGTGGCTGGCAACGGCGACCTTGGCGGCGGTCTTCCACAGGCCCATGACAAGCTCCTTGATCGGTGGCGCGATACGCAGATGAGTCGTGCAGAAGGCGTGGCGTCAACGGTCCCGGGTGTCATCATCGGCGAGCGCCTGCTCGAGGTCGTCGACGGCGACCGGCCCTTCGGCCACGAGGCGGGCGCCCCCGGAGCCCCACGCGGTCAGGACCGGCGCCAGGGCGAGGTCCTCGTACACCAGGACCGCCAAGACGCTGTCCTCGGCGAGCCCTTCTGCGACCAGGTCCAGGTCCTCGGGCTCGAGGAGGCCGGCGTCGGCGCCCTCGAAGGCCGACAGGTCGACGCCCAGGTCCAGCGAACCCGCGGGGACCGTGACAACAGGGCCGTCCGCTGAGCGGCGCACGAACTCCAGGTCGATCACCAGGATCAGCCCGTTGTCCACGAGTTCGCTGAGCCGGCTGAAGCCGTCCTTGTTCACCTAGCCCTTCGGGAACTCGACGGCGAGATACGACACCGGACCGAGATGGTCTGACAGGTCAGCGGGGAGCGAGGCATCCGAGTTCACGAATGGACTATGACACGGACGGTTGGCCGCCGACAGGCAGTGACCGCACCGTGGCGCGGATCTCGGGAGATGGACCTCCCGCCAGCAGACGATGGGCGCCCGCACGGTGCGGCCTTTCGACCCGATGCAGCGGGTCGAACATCTCGGTCACTCCAACGAGCGGCGCTCATCACCCGCCCGCTGGGCGGACCTCTGGCAGCCCCGGAGTCAGGCCTTCTCGGCGACGACCGCCGCTGACCTCCACCGACGAGCGTTCGACCGTCGACACAGTGCGACATCCTGAACCCGGGTACGCCAGCGAGCGGGAACCGACTCGCGCAGGCGTCCCCCGGTCGCCCAGCGCATCGGTCGCGTCCTCCTTCGTGAGCCCTGGCACTCGCGCGCCTTCACTGGCGCCGCACTCGGCGGCCGGCGATGAGAGCCGACTCGGGTCCTAGCGCCATGCCAACCGGGCCACAGCCCGACCACAGGTCGGCTGGCAACCGTGGTCGGTGACCCAGTCGCTCCAGCCCATCAGGAGAACCACATGCCCAGCAACAAGTTCGTCACCGGCGCCGCTGCCGTCATCGCAGCCGGAGCGCTCATCGGAACAGGGGCGGCCCTGTCTGGCGCCGCCACCGGCACCGTGACCCCCACTTCCTCAGCCACGAGCAGCTCGCCCGCCGGCCAGCCGAGTGGCCACGCCCACACCCCCGTCACCGGTGCCGAGCTCGCGAAGGTCACCGCCGCGGTCAAGGCCAAGGACTCCGCCGTGACCGTCACCACCGTCCAGAAGGACCCCGACGGCTCCTACGACGTCGACGCCA
>Ga0335397_10001696_pt1 | contig 29989 bp, 28 predicted proteins | sample MAT04_FD_205740 | JGI IMG/M metagenome (GOLD analysis project Ga0335397, IMG submission 205740) | Freshwater microbial communities from Lake Fryxell liftoff mats and glacier meltwater in Antarctica - MAT-04 (spades assembly) (version 2) ... | reverse complement strand
TTCAATCAGCCTTCAATCAGCCTTCGGCTGTGGTGCCACAGCCTTGCTTATCAACGGCAGCAAAGCATGCGGCAGCTTGATGAGTGTCAGCGCCGCCAAATGGCCACTGGGGGACATCTTGCGCCAGGTTTTTTGCAGGATGTCTATCCATTTGGCGTCGTCGTATTCCGGATGTTGATCGACGAAACCCACCAGATAATGCTCGAGGAATACTAAGCCGATCACATCTTCGAGCGTCTGCGTTTCAGGGTCGCGCTTCAGCGACTCCTTGCGTAATAGCGATTGCACACGCGTGATGAGTGCGGGGTCGTAGCCGACCTCGGCCAGTATGTCGCCCGCGATTTCAGCGTGAAATTGTTGCAGCCGCGTGCGCCACGCTTTGTAGCCAACCTTGTCACGCGGATAGCTGTCGCGCGGAATTTCCCAGCGGCGGATATGCTGGCAGCGCGCGGCGAGCTTTACGCCCTCTGAAGATTCTGGCGCAAAGCGCACGAGCATGGCCGACATGCGTAGGCCATAGACAAGCTCCTTCGGCTCAGCGCGGCCGTCCACCGCTTCCCGATTGGGATCCTCGGCGTTCGCCGCATCGAAGCGCGCCATGGCTGAGTCATACCTGGCAGTTGCGAGCGCCAATGCGTCTCCGTTGCTGTTCATGGCTTCGGCCAAAGGATCATCTGTGTACAGCGAAACAAAGCCACCGTCTTGCCGCTAGTTTCGTCAGTCACCGTTGCGTCCCACACTTGCGTCGTGCGCCCGGCATGTACAACAGATGCGACACAAGCGATAGCGCCTTCGCGCACCGTGCCTATGAAATTGCACTTGAGTTCGATAGTGGTAAAAGACTCCGCCCCATCGGGCAAGTGCGCAATAGTGCCGAAGCCGCAGGCGGTGTCGGCCAGCGCGATCACCGTCGCAGCATGCAGAAAGCCGTTGGGCGCCAGCAGGCGTTTCTCGATTGGCAGCCGGGCCGTCAGGCAGCCCGGTTCGAGCGTGAGCACTTCGAAGCCGACATATTCGGGCAGATAGCCGCCGCCCCGCGTCTTAACGGCATCAACGGTGAAGCGCAGCGGTGGCTGTTGTTTATCGGACATCAGAGTTTACCAGCCACCCAGGCTTGCACCGAGGCCAGCGCGGCGCCTAGTTTTTCCGGCTCGGTACCGCCGGCCTGCGCCATGTCGGGCCGGCCGCCGCCCTTGCCGCCGACCTGCTGGGCGACGAAGTTCACCAGCTCGCCAGCTTTGACCTTGCCGGTGAGATCGGCGCTGACGCCGGCGATGAGGGCGGCCTTGCCGTCCTGCGCCGCACCGAGCACCACCACGCAGGATTTGAGTTTGTCTTTCAGCTTGTCCAGCGTGTCGCGCAAGGCTTTGGCATCCGCGCCTTCCAACACAGCAGCGAGCAGCTTGACGCCTTTGATGTCAACGGCTTGATCGATCAGATCGTCACCTTGACTTGCCGCGAGTTTGGATTTGAGGCGTGCGAGTTCCTTCTCCAGCGCCTTGACGTTATCGAGTATCTGCGCGACTTTGCCAGTGATTTCCTGCGGCTGCGCTTTCAACGCGCTGGCCACTTGCTGCAGCTCGCGCTCCTGCTCCTGCACGAAGTCCAGCGCACCTTCGCCCGTCACCGCTTCGATGCGGCGTACGCCCGCTGCGACACCACCTTCGGCGACGATCTTGAACAAGCCGATATCGCCTGTGCGGGAAACGTGCGTGCCACCGCACAATTCGGTGGAAAAATCTCCCATGCCCAGCACGCGCACTTCATCACCGTATTTTTCGCCGAACAGCGCCATGGCGCCGAACTGTATGGCCGCATCGTATTTCATGACGCGCGCCGTGACTTCGGCATTGCGACGAATCTCGCGATTCACCAGCGCCTCAATCTCGGCGATCTGCGCGGCCGTCACCGGCTGCGGCTGCGAGAAGTCGAAGCGTGTGCGATTGGGATCGACCAGCGAACCCTTCTGCTGAACATGCTTGCCCAGCACCTGGCGCAAGGCCGAATGCATCAAATGCGTGGCGGAGTGATTACGCACGGTGCGAGCACGCGCCGACGTATCCACCTGCGCCGCCACGCTCTGGCCAACGCGCAGCTCGCCACTTTTCAACTCGCCGTAATGGCCAAAGACCTCGGCCTGGATTTTTTGTGTATCGCTCACCGAAAACAGCGTGAGGCAAGCGCCGGAGGTAGACAACTCGCCACAATCACCGACCTGGCCACCGGACTCGGCGTAGAAGGGCGTGACGTCCAGCACCACCAGACCGCTCTGGCCGGGCGACAGGGATTTGACCTGCGTGCCCTCATGGTAGAGCGCCAGCACGATAGCCTCTGCATCCAGCGTGTCATAGCCGCGAAATTGGGTCCCCTGCCCACTGTATTCCACTGAACCCTTCATCTTGAACTGCGAGGCCGAACGCGCCATGTCGCGCTGACGTTCCATGGCGGTTTCGAAGCCGGCGTGATCGACAGTGACGCCGCGTTCGCGCGCGATGTCAGCGGTCAGGTCGAGCGGGAAGCCGTAGGTATCGTAGAGTTTGAAGACGGTTTCGCCGTCCAGCGTGCTGCTACCGGAGGCGAGGGCCGCTTCCAGCATCTGCATGCCATGCTCGATAGTTTCGGCGAAGCGCTCTTCTTCCTGCTTGAGCACAGCCACAACTTGATCGCGCGCGGCAGTCAGTTCGGGATAAGCCGTCCCCATAGCCTTGACCAGATCGTCCACCAGCTTGTGAAAGAAAGGCTGGCGCTGGCCCAGCTTGTAACCGTGGCGGATGGCGCGGCGAATAATCCGGCGCAGCACATAGCCGCGACCATCGGAGCCGGGAATAACGCCATCGACCACGAGGAAAGAACAGGCGCGAATGTGATCGGCGATGACCTTGAGGGAGTTGTCGGCGAGATCCTTGGCGCCGACTTCTCGCGCTGCGCCGCGGATCAAGTCCTGGAAGAGATCAATGTCATAGTTGCTATGTACGTGCTGCAACACCGCTGCAATACGCTCCAGGCCCATGCCAGTATCCACACTGGGTTTGGGCAGCGGATGCAACACGCCCTGCTCGTCGCGGTTGTACTGCATGAAGACCAGGTTCCAGACTTCGATATAGCGGTCGCCGTCGGCTTCCGGGCTACCGGGTGGCCCGCCCCACACATCCGGGCCGTGGTCGTAGAAAATCTCGCTGCAGGGGCCGCACGGGCCCGTATCAGCCATCTGCCAGAAATTGTCGGAATGGTATTTCTGCCCCGCCTTATCGCCGATGCGGATGCAGCGCTCGGCCGGCACACCCATTTCCTTGGTCCAGATGTCAAACGCTTCGTCGTCTTCGTGATAGACGGTGGTCCACAATTTTTCCGCCGGGATGCCATAGACCTTGGTCAGCAATTCCCAGCCGAACTGGATGGCGTCGCGCTTGAAATAATCACCGAAGCTGAAGTTACCCAGCATTTCGAAGAAGGTATGGTGACGCGCGGTGTAGCCGACGTTTTCCAGATCGTTGTGCTTGCCGCCGGCGCGCACGCAACGCTGTGAGGAGGTCGCCCGCGAGTAAGGCCGCTTGTCGTGCCCCAGAAAGACATCCTTGAACTGCACCATGCCAGAGTTGGTGAAAAGCAGGGTTGGGTCGTTGCCCGGCACCAGCGAGCTGGACGCAACCACGCTGTGGCCTCGTTCGGCAAAATAGTCGAGAAACTTCTGGCGGATCGCGGCGCTTTTCATGGTTGTTCGAAGGTAGGAGCAGAAAAAAGCCCCGCAAGTCGCGGGGCTGGAAATTGTAACATCGAAGCCCGCCCGCCCAGCAGACCCTGGGCGGGCGGATTTAGCTGGCTAGCGGCAGCGCAAAGTGAAAGGTGGCGCCGCGATCTGGCACGCCCACCGCCCAGATGCGCCCGCCATGACGCCGCACCACGCGCGCCGTGATGGCCAGCCCGATGCCCGTGCCTTCGAAAGAACTTTCATTGTGCAGGCGCTGGAACACCTGGAAGAGCTTGTCGGCAAACTCCATATCGAAGCCGGCGCCGTTATCACTGACGAAGTAATGCACTTCGCCATCCCCCACTTCCCCGCCTATACCGATCACCGTACGTTGGCGGCCGCGCGAGTACTTGAGCGCATTGCCAAGGAGATTCACCCACACCTGACGGATCAGACTGCGGTCGGCCCAGGCCTCGGGCAGCGGGCCTATATGTAGATCAATGCTGCGTTCCGGCTCGGACTCCATCAGCTCAGCGGTCACCTCGCGCGCCATCGCATTCATATCCACCTTGGTATGCTTTAGCGTGGCGCGGCCGATGCGCGAGAAGTCGAGCAGGTCGTCGATCAGCCCACCCATGCGGACGGCGTTGCGCATGACCCTATGCAGCAGATCGCGGCCAGCCGGGCCGATCGCTTCGCCATGATCTTCCTCGATGAGGCGTGCGAAACCGGCAATGGCGCGCAGCGGCGAGCGCAAATCGTGCGAAACGGAATAGCTAAAACTCTCCAACTCTGCCGTGCGCTCGCGAACCCGCTCTTCCAATTCATCGTGCAAGCGACGAACTTCATCCTCGGCGCCCTTGAGTTCGGTGATATCGCGCGAGTTGCTAATGGCATAGCGTCGTCCGCCCAGTTCAAAGGTACTCACCGAGCCGAGCATTAGGCGTTCCGCCCCGGATTTGGTGACCACGTGCGTCTCCCAATCGCGCAGTGCGCCATCCGCCATCAAACGTCGCTCCATCACCTCGCGCTCGGCGGCGTCGGCCCGCAAGCCAATATCCATCGCGGTCTTGCCGATAGCCTCAGCGGCGCTATAACCGGAGAGCCGCTCGAAGCCTTCATTTACGTCGACGATCACGCCATCATCCATCCGCGTGATGACCGTGGCGTCGGGATTGGCACGGAAGGCGCAGGAGAATTTTTCTTCCGAGGCGCGTAACGCCGCTTCGGCGGCCTTGAGCGTGGTCACGTCACGTATGGTCACCAGCGCCCCGGCGAACTTACCTTGCTCATCGAACATCGGGATCGCGGTACTGCTGACATCGATCCATTCACCAAACTTGGTCTTGCGCCGGCCTTCGCGCGTGAACGCCTTGCCCGCCATCAGTTGCGCTTGCAGACCTTCGAGGTCGGGTGCACTCCTATCGTGCAGGCCCAATTCGTCGGAGCGCCGACCCAACACTTCAGCTGCGGTCCACCCCAACATTTGCTCCGCGCCGCGATTCCAAAGGGTCAGGCGATGATCGACATCGGCAGCGATGATCGCCTCGTCCGAATGCTCCAGCGCCATGCGCAAAATGCGGCTGGATTCCGCCGAGCTACGCAGCGAGGCCTCTCTCTGATTGCGCTCTGCGAGCAAGTGAAGAAAGGCGTCATTCAGCTCGCCGATTTCATCGTGCCGCGCCAGTCGCGGCGGCGACGGCGCCTCCGGATTGTCGCGCATCTGGCGCATCTGGCGTGTCAGGCGCGTCAGAGGCACCGTCGCCAACCCAGCCAAGAGCCATGCCGCGATCGTGCTGAGTATCAACACGATGGCCCCTCTCAACATCACCTTGCTGCGCGCCAAATCCAGCGGCTTGTAGGCCTCATCCACTGGAAAAACCGCCGCCACCAGCCAGCCGGTGGACTTAACCCGTTTAAAGCTCATCAGCACGCGCCGACCGTCGCCTTCCGTGCTCTCTGCGGTACCTTCTTCGGTCACTTCGAGGCCGTCCAGAACTTTGTCGAGCATGGGGTAGGCGCCCGGCGGCAAAGGGCCGCCGGCCATCATTTTGCTATCCGGATGGAGGATGACCCGACGATCCGGCGTGACGATAAACAGATAACCGCTGTCGCCTATGGCAGCCGTGCGCGCGGAGACGAACAGTTCCGGCTTGAGGAGATTGAGCGTACAAGCCATGACCAAATCGACGGCGTCGCCCTGGACCAGCCGCGGCAAAGTGATCGCCACCACTGGGTGCACGCTGACCGTCTGCCTTTGCGGCTTGAAAATGACTGCCTGGCGCGTCTGCGTCGCCCGCCGAAAGTACTCGTTGTCGGCAACATTTTGGCTCGCGATTTGCCCCTGGTACGGCGCTTCCGCCAGCAGTTCGCCGTCCGGTGCGATGGCGACGCAGCGCTCGAAAGCCCCCAAAGGCAAGGGTAAATGACTCAGGTAATTATCCAGTGCAGCCCGATTCCGCTGCGGCGATGGCGGGGCGCCATTGGCAATGGCAGCAACGCTATCGACCCCCAACTTGAGGTCGCTTTCCACCACGCCAGCGGCATGCGTAACCAAGGCCTGAAGCTGGTTCTGGATGGTTGCCAGGAGATCCTGTCGCATCATGTGCCAGGATGACAGGCCACTCCCTTGCACCAGCACCGCCAGCGTCAATGCCAAACCCAGCGCCAGCTTGGTGCGCAGATTCATAGTGGCCAAAATCCTGTCCCGCCAGGCGTCACAGCCCGGCTCACCAGACTACGGTGCCAACTGTTGCCGCTATGATTGTCCACGTCCGCTCCCACCCGCGCACCCTTAAACACTCGTGTCTACGCCACGCTATCGTTACTATAACGACAGCTATAACCATTGTCTGTGACTTTTTGTGAAATACCTGCTTGCCCTAGATCAAGGCACAACCAGTTCCCGCGCCCTCGTCTTCGACAGCGAGGGTGCCGTCGTTGCGCAGGCGCAGGCAGAGTTACGCCAGCACTTCCCCCTGCCGGGCTGGGTGGAACACAATCCGGACGACATCTGGCGCGACCAGCTCGATACGGCGCGGCAGGCGCTGGCGCAGGCCGGCCTAGTCGCAACCGACATCGCCGCCATTGGCCTCACCAACCAGCGCGAGACGACGCTGCTGTGGGAACGCGCCAGCGGCCGGCCGCTGCACAACGCCATCGTCTGGCAGGATCGGCGCACGGCCGAGGCTTGCGCCCGACTGAAAAGCGCCGGTGCGGAGCACGAGATACGCGCTCGCACCGGCCTCGTACTCGACCCCTATTTTTCCGCTACCAAACTCGCCTGGCTGCTTGAGCATGTGCCGAACGCCCGCCAGCGCGCGCGGCGCGGCGAGCTGGCCTTCGGCACCGTCGATACCTGGCTGGCATGGCAACTTACCGGCGGACGTCTGCATGTCACCGACCCCACCAACGCCTCGCGCACCTCGCTGTTCAACATCCACAGCGGAACGTGGGATGAGACGCTGCTGCGACTCTTCGATATCCCGCCTGAAGTGCTGCCCAACGTCGTGCGCTCCAGCGCCTTGCTGGGCGAAACCGACGCCGCGCTATTCGGCGCGCCGATTGCGCTGGGCGGCGTCGCCGGCGACCAGCAGGCGGCGCTATTCGGTCAGGCTTGTCACAGCGCGGGCCAAGCAAAAAACACCTATGGCACCGGCTGTTTTCTGCTTATGCATACGGGATCGCAAGCCATAGCCTCGAACAATGGGCTCATCACGACCTGCGCCGCACAAACCGGCGATGCGCTGGAATATGCCCTGGAAGGCAGCGTTTTCATTGCCGGCGCGGCCGTGCAATGGCTGCGCGATGGGCTGGGCATCATCAAAGCGGCTGCCGATATCGAAGCGCTCGCCGCCAGCGTGGCGGACAGCGGCGGCGTGGTTTTCGTGCCGGCCTTCGTCGGGCTGGGCGCGCCCTACTGGGAACCGCAAGCGCGCGGCGCCCTGGTTGGGCTTACGCGGGGCACGACTGCCGCGCACATCGCCCGCGCCACGCTGGAAGCCATCGCTTTTCAAACCGTCGAATTGGTGCAGGCCATGCAGTCCGATAGCGGTAGCGTATTGAGCGATTTGCGCGTTGACGGCGGCGCCGCCGCCAACAACTTGCTCATGCAAATCCAGACCGATCTGCTGGGCGCAGCGGTGCTCCGGCCTCAGGTGCTGCAAACCACGGCCTTAGGCGCCGCTTATCTCGCCGGGCTCGCGGTCGGCGTTTGGAAGCACCCGACCGACATCGCCGCGCACTGGCGCATGGGGCGGCGCTACACGCCTACTCTGCCGCGCGATGCCGCCCAGGCGCGCCTGGGCGAATGGCGACGCGCCGTCCAAAGCGCACGCTGTTATTCCGTGACGTAATTCCGCTCAAGGCCCTTCGGCCAGCACAAAAAAACGGCGCCGAATAGGCACCGGAATAGGCACCGGAATAGGCACCGGATGGAACATTCAGTCGACGGTTAACGGGCCCTGGGCCGGTCTCTCATGCCATCGTGATTGCGATCATGCTGACGGTCGTGTTTTTCGTGACGAATGCGACGACTCTGTTTATCCTGCGCATGATGAAGACGCGCCCGTTCCTGGGCAGTCACCGTACCGTCAGACTTGGCCTTTTCTTCCATTCTTTCAACTTTCACTTGCCCTTGTTCCAGTTTGGCAGCTTCCTTTTGCGTCAGTTCGCCGGAGGCGACACCTTGCTCGATACGCTGTTGCTGAACGGCCTGGCGCTGGTCGATGTTGGGCGTACTCTGGGCCAACGCGGGTAGGGCAAAAGCGGCGGCGATCACAGCGGCAATGGCGGTTGTCACTTTCATGTTTGACGGCTCCTAGGGTGGCATGGGATGTCCCCACGGCTCAAATAACGCCGCCGGCGACGCATTGTTGACGGACGATTTGTAAGACTTCGTTTCAGTTGGGGCGAAACAGGTCGGGCGCGATGAGGTCGATGCGATCTGTGATGATCGCCGCCACGCCCTCGGCGAGCCACCGCCTGGCCTCGTGGATGTCATTGACCGTGTAGAGCGCCACCGGCACGCCATGGGCTTGCGCCTGCGCGAGCAAGTCGGCGGTGAAATATCGGCAGTTGCAATGCAGCGAAACGCACCCCAGACGCCGCACTTCGCTCAAGCAATTTTCCGGCGGCGCGTCGTAGAGCAGACCGCGCGGCAAATGCGGCGCGGTCTCGCGCGCCGCCTCCAGGGCGACCGTGGAAAATGAGGATAGCAATGGCGGCAGTGCCGCATCGGCCCACAACTCGGCAGCGAGTCGCGCGGCCGCGCGGCCGGTGGCATAGTCGGCTCCTGGCGAGGGCTTGATCTCCACATTCGCCCAGAGCCCGGTTGAAACGCAAAGTCGGCCGGCATCCAGGAAGCGCGGCAAGGGCTCACCAGCGAACGACCCGCCGAACCAGCTCCCCGCATCGAGCGTGACAAGCGTCGCGTCGCTGGTTTCGGCGACGGCGCCGCGACCGCTGCTGGTGCGTTCCAGGGTTTCGTCGTGAATGAGCATCGGCGTACCATCGGCGGAAAGCATGACGTCGAACTCGACGGCGCGATAGCCGCGCGTCGCCGCCATACGCAAAGCCGCCAGCGTGTTCTCTGGCGCCAGCACGCCACCACCGCGATGGGCGATCAGGCGCGGGTAGCGCCAGGCGGCGGGCGGCGCGGCCTGCTCCAGCTTATTCGACGAACTGACGAGGCCGGACACTAGCGCCCTTCCGGCGGCGCGGGTTGCAGCACGGCATTGCCGCGCGTCACGGCGTTGTCCAACGCTTCTTTGGCCGGCTTGCGATTGGCCCACACCGCTTCCAGTTCTTCGCCAAGAATGACACGCACGTGATCCATGCCGATCACCGATTTGGGTCGCGCCGAAGTGACAAAACGCCGCTCCGAAAGTCGCCGCACCACCGCGCGCAAAACACTGTCCGACGCGCCCTCGTTCGCCAGGGCTTCTACGGCGGCCGGCGTCATGGGCAAATAGCCGGTGCTCTTCACCCATGCCATTTGCTGCTCCGCACGCAACAGGAACCCCACGAAGCGCGCCACAGTCTTGTAATCGGCGTTCTTCTTGCCCGCCATCACCCGCAACACCGCGCCATCCGGCAGCACACGGCCGGGCGCGGCACCATACACATCCTCATAGTAAGGCAAGGGCGCAACACCGATGTCGAAAGGCTGGGCGCGGGCGAGCTGCGCATAGAGCGACGAATCGCTGGTGAGCATGCTGCATTCGCCGGAAATGAACTTAGCGTCCGCCTCGCGACCGCGTCCGAAGTAATGGAAATACTGGCTCTTGTACCAACTGGAGAGCAGTGCGATGTGCTTGACCTCGACCATGCCGTTGGTGGCCAATCGGGAAGCGCTGGCACGGTCGCCGCCGAACAGCGGCTGGTTATGCTGGGTAGCAAGATTTTCGATATGCACCCACTGAACAGCGGATGAGGTGTAAGGACAGCGAAAACCGGCGTCGAAGAGTTTGCCGGCGGCCTGTTGCACCTCCCACCAGGTTTTGGGCGGCTGGTCCGGATCGGCCCCGGCCTTGCGCAAGGCGTCGCGATTGTAAAACAGCAACGGTACGGACTGCGCCAGCGGCAACGCCAAGATACGACCCTTGCTGTCATCGACATTGTCGACCAGCACTGGAAAAATAGTTGCGTTCGAGAATTTTTCCTTCGCATCGGCCATCACTTTGTAAAGCGGCAGCATACGCGGGCGACTGGCGAAGAACTGCTCGTATTCGTCGTCGCCAAGCAGCGCAAGATGGGGCAGATTCTGCAAGTTCTCCACAGTGCTGACATGTTGAAGCACGATCTTGCCGTCCTTGCTTCTCTGGTTGAAGCGGTCTGCAAAATCGTCCAGCGTCACAGCCGCTGCGCCGGTCAGAGCGTGGCGCAACACCACCTCGGCGGGCGCCTGTTTGGACGCGGCTGGCGCGGCATGCGATGAGGCGGAGACAAGCAGCAGAAATACGAAACACACGCTACGCAGCATGACAATTCCTCAACGACGAAGCCGCTATGGTAGCCCATGCTACGGAGCACGACGTCGCATGTACAATCCGCCGAGCCTTTCTTTCACGACATCATGCCCGGCCCTCTCTCGCATATCCGCGTACTTGATCTCTCCCGCGTGCTCGCCGGCCCGTGGTGCACGCAAAACCTGGCGGATCTCGGCGCCGAAGTCATCAAAATCGAAAAGCCCGGCACAGGCGACGACACGCGCGCCTGGGGTCCGCCCTACGCCAAAGATGCAGAGGGCCGTGACACCAGCGAATCGGCTTACTACCTCGCCGCCAATCGCGGCAAAAAATCCGTCACCATCGATATCGCCCAAGCCGAAGGCCAGCGCCTGGTGCGCCTGCTGGCGCGGGGCTGCGACGTGCTGGTGGAAAACTTCAAGGTCGGCGCGCTGACCAAATACGGCCTCGACTACCACGACATCAGCCGCGAGAATCGCTGCCTCGTCTATTGCTCCATCAGCGGATTCGGCCAGGACGGCCCTTACGCCGCGCGCGCCGGTTATGACGCCATGATCCAGGGCATGGGCGGGCTGATGAGCGTCACTGGTGAACCCGACGACCGAGCGGGCGGCGGGCCGCAGAAAGCCGGCGTGGCGGTGGCCGATCTATTCACCGGCATGTACGCCACCACCGCCATCCTCGCCGCGCTGACGCACCGCGAGCGCACCGGCTACGGCCAGCATATCGACCTCTCATTGCTTGATTGTCAGGTGGCCATGCTCGCCAACCAGAACATGAATTATCTGGTCAGTGGCGCGCCGCCCGAACGGCGCGGCAATGCGCATCCCAACATCGTGCCTTACCAGAGCTTCGCCACCGCCGACGGGCATGTGATGCTCGCCATCGGCAATGACAGCCAGTTCCGGCGCTTCTGCGAGTTGGCAGATTGCATAGCCCTGGCCGAGGACATACGCTTCATCAGCAACCGCAGCCGCGTCGAACATCGTGAGACGCTCATCGCGCTGCTGGCGCCGATACTGTCGAAGCGCAACACACAGGCTTGGATCGCGCTACTCGACCCAGCCGGCGTCCCTTGCGGGCCGATCAATCGGCTGGACGAGGTCTTCGACAATCCACAAGTACGCCATCGCGGCATGCAAATCGCTATGCCGCACCCCACGGCCGGCAGCGTGCCGCAGGTGGCGAACCCCATGCGTTTTTCGCTCACACCCTGCGATTACAACCGCGCGCCACCGCTGCTGGGCCAGGACACCGATGCGGTGCTACGCGAGAATCTCGGCAAGACCGATGCCGAAATCGCCTCGCTGCGCCAGCAAGGCGTCATATGAGTAGGTATTTCTTCCTTGTTGGGGTGCGCCCGATTGGGTAACATCAAGCCGAGTTAACCCTCCCGCTCAGTGGCTTCGCCCTCGGCTCGGCGCGGTCCGGCGATAAAAAGATGAACAAATACCAACGCATTGTCGTCATCGTCATCGCAGCGAACATCGCGCTCATGCTGCTGTTCCCACCCTTCCTCGACAATCCCATTCGTCGCGGCGTGATACCGAACTTCGAGGGCTTTTATCCGCTGATCTCCATCTTCGGCAACCACCATGTGCATGGCCCCTTGCTGACGCTGGAAATCATGTACGCGGTTATTAATGGCTTGATCGCCTGGCTGGTGCTGGATCGTCGCGATAAGAATGGCGAAATCCCGGCCTTCAATTACGCGCGCGGCCTGCTCATCTTCGCTGTCGTGAATCTGACTTTCCTGCTGCTCTTCCCGCCCTTCGAATCCTACTCGGCGCTGGTCAAAACCCAGGCACCGACGTTCGATGGTTTCTATTTTGTCTTAGGCGACAAGCGCAACCGCCACTTCTTCGCGCCGCTGCTTTATATGGAAGTCATCCTCGTCACTATCGACTTGCTGATGATCTGGCTGCTCTTCAACACCGTGCGCCGCGCCGAGCTGGCCGCAAAGGAAGGGATAATGGAATTGGCCAAAGCCTTGCCACCCGAAGAGTTGTTGGATATCTCCAAGGCCCTGCAAAGCCAGGCTGTCCCGCCACCGCGAGCCCCCACAGAACTGCATCTGGGAGCGGGAGCAGACCGGCGCCGACGTTGGGACCCACGCTACCACGGCCCGGAACGTCGCCACAGCAACGACCGGCGCCATAAAGCGAGAACGAACTAGAGCCTGCTCACCGCTTGCTCAATGAGCCGCCGCCTTCCAGCCCGGATGACTGAAGTAAGTGGCGTAGTTCTCCAACGCGGCAGTGACCTTCCCGGCGCCGTCTCGGCGCTTCGATTGCTCCTGTTTGTCCTGCATCGCCTCAACGCCTGAGGCGATATCGGCAATCACCAAATGCAGTTGCGCATCGGCCTGCGCATCGAGCTTACAGTTGCCCACGATAAACTCGACTTCGCCCTGAAGATTTTTCGCCAAGGCGGCGTACTGACTCGCCGTCAGCGTACCTTCGTGAATATCGCGCATGGCGCCATCCATTGCGTCGCCAATATGCGCCATACCCTGGCGCAGTGGCGCATCGGTCGCCCACTTCTGACCTTGGTTGAGGTGAAGCGAGGCGGCCGCCCCGCCATGATCATGGCTTGCTTCCGCAGCCAAAATACCCTGAGCGCCCAGGCTCAACACCAGACCGACCAGAACGGCTAGCCGCCGCATTACTTTTTTTTCGCGCATAACGCCTCCTGTGAGGATTTGTGGAATGACAATTTAACTCTATCGCACCGGCTTATCGAAGTTTTGATCGGCACTTCAAACGGCGGCAGGGAAACGCATCGTCACGACCAGCCCGCGACCACCCGGACCATCGTCCAATGCCATGCTGGCTTGGTGCAAATCGGCAATGCGTCTGACGATGGACAAACCCAGCCCGCTGCCGGCTTCGCCGCTGCCCAGTACCCGATAAAAGCGCGCGAAGACTCGTTCACGTTCGTCGGCTGGAATGCCCGGGCCTTGATCGATCACCCGCAGCAACACGGCCTGACCCTCGCGAACAATCGCCACTTCAACCTCGCTATGTTCCGGACCGTAGCGCACCGCGTTATCGACCAGATTGCGCAGCAGCGCCGCGAGCAGACTGGCATCCCCCACAACCAAAGCGCTGTCATCTTCTACCGCTTGCAAGCCCAAGGCAATGTCCTTGCGCGCCGCCTGGGGCGTCAGCGCCGCCAGGCATTCGGCCGCCAACTGACGCAAGCTCACTTTAACGGTTGGCCCCAGGGTGGCCTGCGGATCGAGTCGCGCCAGCGCCAGCAACTGTTCCACCAGACGCGCCGCACGATCAGTGCCTGCCACCACCTGGTTCAGCGCGCGGCTACGCTCGTCTTCATCGCGCGCCCCCAAAGCGACTTGCGCCTGTGTCTTTACCGCCGCAAGCGGAGTGCGCAATTCGTGCGCGGCGTCGGCCGTGAAGCGGCGCTCCTGCGCCATAGTAGCTCGCACGCGAGCAAATAGCGCGTTGAGCGACGCCAGCAAGGGTCGTACCTCGCGCGGCGCGTTCTCATCAGCCAAGGGCGCAAGATTGTCGGGCGCACGCTGACCGATTTCTGCGGCCAGGCGCGCCAGCGGCGCCAGGCCGGCACCCACCGCGAACCACATCAGCAGCGCCAGTATCGGCAAAGCGAAGAGCAAGGTGTGCAGCAAATGGCCAGCCACGTTCTGCGCCAGTTCGTCGCGCAAGGCATAGCGCTCGGCCACTTGCACTAGATAGCGGTCTTCTTCATCCCAGCGGCTGAAGACGCGCCAGCGCTGGCCCTCAAGCACGGCTTCGTCGAACCCGGCCTCGCGGGCAGCGAGGCGCGTCGTCGGCGCACTGGTCGAGCGCAGTCGTAACTCGCCATCGCGGTCCCACACTTGGAAAGCAATGTTGCGTTCGTGCTTGTAGAGGCGCGGCAAAGCGGCGCCTGCGGATTCGTGTGCGTCCTCAATCTCATGTTCCAGTTGCGCAGCGATGAGACCGGCGGACTGGGCGAGTTGCGCATCGAGCATCTCGCCGATCTCGTGGCGCGCGTCGACATAGGAGAAAAGCGCGGCGGCGAGCCAGCCCAGCAGCACGGTGCCGGCCAGTAGCAGGAGCAGGCGGCGACGCAAGGAAGGCATCACGAGAACGCCTTGTCGGCTTTGTCTATCATGTAACCAACGCCACGCAAGGTGCGGATCAGCGCGGGATCGATCTTGCGACGCAAATGGTGAACATAAACCTCCACGGCGTTGCTTTCGATCTCCTCGCCCCAGCCGTAGAGTTTTTCCTCGATCTGAGATTTCGATAGCACGCAGCCCACATGACAGAGCAGTTCATGCAGCAAGGCGAACTCGCGCACGGACAGCGCCACCAGCTGGCCCTGCCAGCGTACCGTGCGCGCCGCCGGGTCCAGCTCCAGTTCGCCGTGGTGCAATAGCGCTGCGGTCTGGCCGTGGGCGCGACGGATCAAGGCGCGCAACCGCGCCTGTAACTCGGCAAGATCGAAAGGCTTGACGAGATAATCGTCGGCGCCGCCATCGAGACCGGCGACGCGATCCGCCACGGTATCGCGCGCGGTTAAGATGAGGACAGGCAACGCCACGCCACCGGCTCTGGCGCGCCGCAGTACCTCGCTGCCGGAGAGCTTGGGCAAGCCCAGATCGAGCACCACTGCGTCATACGTCTCCGCCGCCAGCGCCAGTTCCGCTTCGCGGCCGTCATGCGCCCAATCCACGGCAAAGCCGGCCTGGGCGAGACCGGAGCGGATGCCGTCGCCCAGGAGATGGTCGTCTTCAACCAAGAGGATTTTCATGCCGCCATGTTAGCGCGGAATCCGCACGTTGCCCTCTGAGAAGTCGCCCCGCTCCGCCGTCTGATGGCAGGCGGCGCAGTTCGCCGCGCTGACTATCTTGGGACGGCGGAATACGGCCGCATCTAGTTCATCGTGTTTACGTAGGAAGTATGCCGTCTCGCTAATACGCAACGGTGTCGCAGCAGCCGACATTGAGGTAACGATTTTGTTCGAGCGCCGATTGCCGGAGCGGTCGGCGGCATTGTCGGCCAGGAATTTGGTGATCTCCGCAGTGGTGGCGGCATCCAGACTGGCATTCTCGCTGAAATGCTTGTCGAGGCCGCTCATTAACTTACGCCAGGAGCGCTCCGGCAACAGTCCGGGGTGATAGGCGAGATGGCAGGCGCCGCATTCGGCACGCCATTTGTCATTGGTGACTGGCGGCAGTCGCTTGTCGCCTTCGTGCTCACCGCCGCTGGCCAACAGTCCGCCGGTGGCGCCGATACTAATCAGCAGAATCGCCATACTCAGGGAGTTTTTCATGATGGTCCTCATCGAATGTTCACCAGGTAAGTCAGAAAGTCGCCCTTCTCTTCGGCCGTACAAGCACGGCCCAGCACGTCGTTGCAGTTGCGGCGGAACCATTTATCGACCTTGGCGGCGTCGGTGAAGCGTTCCCGATTGGCAGCCGGCGCCATGGGGGCGATGTCCTTGTTGGCGCGCGTCTTGCCAATGGCGCGCGGGTCGGCTGTGTGGCAGGTGGCGCACGACAGCTTCACGCCGTCGGCGCCTGTACGTTCGGCGTGGTAAAAACGCTCGCCTCGGCCAGCGGAAAATCCGGCAAAGCCTGAATTGCCGCGCCGCGCCTCGGCCTCCAGTTCGCGCAGGATGTCCTGCGGGGTCACGGCCTGGGCGAGACCGGCGCAAAGCAAACCCAGTAGCAAGGCAAGCTTACGCATGACGGCTTTTCTCCTCGATAGGACGGTATTGCCAGCCCGTGAGCATGCTGCGCGCCGTCGGGATGCGTTCAATGCGTTCGTGGTAGTAAAGACCGGCAAAGTGCAGGCAGACGAAGCCGCCAACCAGCCAGGCGATAGCTTCATGCGGCTCCTTGAAGACTTCCTTCAAGCCGACAGCATCAAAGAGCCAAGGCGTGAGCGGGCCGCTGCCCTGTTCGATAGCCGCCAGCGCTAAGCCTGTCAGCGCCATGAAGCCCAGCGCGAGATAAACCGCGAGGTATGCCGCGCTCGCCAGCTCATTATGGCCATAGCGCTTGGATGCGGGGATGCGCAGGCTCAGCAGCGCGCGCTTCCACACAGACGGATGCCACATGTCCCTGAAGCGTGCGCTCTGCGGCCCTAACAAGCCCCAGACCAGCCGGGCTGTCAGGCCTACTGTCAGTCCGTAACCGAACAGAACATGAATGCGCCAGATGCGTTCTTCCGATCCACCATGCTCGAAGCCTTCAGCCAGCAAGGCCGTAGCGATCAGGCCCAGCACGGCAATGCCGTTCCAGGCGTGCATGAGGCGCAAGGTGGGGTCATAGACCTTGCGTTTGTCTAAAGCGGTGACGTTCATGAGGCAGTCCTCGTTGTAATGACGAGGGCACTATGACGGCGCAGCCTTAAGCGATGCTTAAGACGCGGCTTTCAGGAGCCAAGACGAGCGTATATATTTAAGCTTAAAATACCGCGTAACCGATCGCCATAGATCGGCATAACAAACACCGCCCCAGCGGGGAAAGTCAGCCGTGAGAAAAACCAAGCCCAAGGCCACGCGGCCGGATCATGAAACGCGCGTCACCGAAGACCACCACAAATCGCTCAGATTGTGGTTGCGCATGCTGGCCTGCGCCAACCTGATCGAAACTGACATCCGCAACCGCCTGCGGGTGGAATTCAAAACCACGCTGCCTCGCTTCGACCTGATGGCGCAGCTCGAGCGCCACCACGATGGTCTCAAGATGGGCGAGCTCTCCAAGCGCATGATGGTCACCGGTGGCAATGTCACTGGCATCACGGACCAGCTTGCGGCCGAAGGGCTGGTGGTGCGTGAGGATAATCCGAAGGATCGCCGCGCCTACATCGTCAAACTCACGCCTGAAGGCCGCAAAGCCTTCCAGCAAATGGCGGAAGCGCACGAGGGCTGGATCGTCGAACTGTTTGTCGGCCTGGAAGAAGAAGAAAAGCAGCAACTTTACGACTTGCTGGCGCGCCTCAAAGAGCACGTCGCCACGGTATCGCCGCCACTCTAATCGCCGCTCGACTTAACTTCGTTCTCACCTCGCCTGAGGAGGATTTCGTGCCATGAGCCGCACCGCCCATATCGACACCTTCGCGCGCGACAACCTGCCGCCGCGCGCGCAGTGGCCTGATCTGATATTCGAACTCCCCGAACTGCGCTACCCGGCACGCCTCAATTGCGCCGCAGAACTACTTGATGCCATGGTCGCGCAAGGCCACGGCGAGCGCATCGCACTACGCACGCCGGACGGCGCCTGCACCTACCGCCAACTCATGGTGCGCGCCAACCAGATCGCCCAGGTGTTGCGCGAGGATCTCAAGCTGGTGCCGGGCAACCGCGTGCTGCTGCGCGGCCCCAACAACCCCATGATGGCGGCTTGCTGGCTGGCGGTCATCAAGGCCGGCTGCATCGCCGTGGCGACCATGCCGCTCTTGCGCGCCAAGGAATTGAAGCAGGTCATCGATAAGGCCCGCATCGGCGTAGCGTTGTGCGATGCGCGCCTCATGGAAGAGATGCGTCTGGCGCAGAGAGACTGCGCCGACCTCAAGCGCGTACTGAATTTTCATGACGAGGGGCCCGGCTCGCTCGAAGCGCTGCTGGCCAGCAAGCCCGCCGTTTTCGACAACGTCGATACAGCCGCCGACGACGTGGCGATCATCGCCTTTACGTCCGGCACCACCGGCCAGCCCAAGGGCACCATGCATTTTCATCGCGACGTGCTGGCCATGTGCGATAGCTTCCCGCGCTCCATACTCAAGCCGACAGCGAACGACATATTCTGCGGCACACCGCCGCTGGCATTCACCTTCGGGCTAGGCGGCATGCTGTGCTTTCCATTGCGCTTCGGCGCCTCCACCGTGCTGATGGAACGCCTGCTGCCGGAAACACTGCTGCAAGCCATTCAGGATTTCAAAGCCACCATCTGCTTCACCGCACCGACGTTTTGGCGACAGATGGCGCCGCTCGTCGACCGCTACGATCTTTCCAGTCTTAAGAAATGCGTTTCCGCCGGCGAGGCCCTGCCCGACACGACGCGGCAATTGTGGAAGCAGGCCAGCGGCATCGAAATCATCGACGGCATAGGCGCTACCGAGATGATCCACATCTTCCTTTCGCACACGCCGGAAAAAGTGCGGCGCGGCGCCACGGGTTATGCCATACCCGGCTACCAGGCCTGCGTCGTCGATGACGACGGTAATCCACTGCCGGCAGGCCAAGTCGGCCGCCTCGCCGTAAAAGGACCGACCGGCTGCCGCTACCTCGCCGACGAGCGCCAGATCAATTATGTTAAGAACGGCTGGAATCTCACCGGCGACGCCTATCGCATGGACGAGGATGGATACTTTTTCTACCAGGCGCGCACTGATGACATGATCATTTCCGCCGGCTACAACATCGCCGGCCCGGAAGTGGAAGACTGCCTGCTCCAGCACCCCGCTGTCGCGGAATGCGGCGTGGTCGGCGCAGCGGATGAAGAACGCGGCCAGATCGTTAAAGCCTACCTCGTTCTACGCCCCGACCACGCGGCCACCGATGCACTGACAAGAGAATTGCAGGATTACGTCAAGAACAACATCGCGCCCTACAAGTATCCGCGTGCGGTCGAATACGTCGACCAATTGCCACGCACGGAAACGGGCAAGTTGCAGCGCTTCAAGTTGCGGAGCATGCATAGCTCATGATGAAGCTGGGCATCGCCTTGGCGCTGTTCGGCCTGTCGGCGCTGGCGCTTGCCGGCACGGTCTACAAGTCCGTCGACGCCAATGGCAAGACCGTCTATAGCGACCAGCCGCCGGACAAAGGTAGCAAGTCGGCCAAGACCCTTAACTTCGCCGACCTGCCTTATACGCCGGTACCCGAATCCCTCTCGCGCTATCGGAAAGAACTGGAGAAGAGCATGCAGACGCGGCTGGCCGCACCGAAAAACAGCGGTGGCCAGCCGATCCTCTTCTCCGCCGAATGGTGCGGCTATTGTCGGCAAGCCAAAGCCTATCTTGCCGAAAAACGCATCGGCTACCAGGAATACGACATAGACACGGAGGCCGGCAAGCAGGCCTTTGTGACGTCAGTGGGTGGGGGCGGCATTCCCGTGCTGATCCGCAACGGCCAAAAGACGCAGGGGTTTTCGAAAGCCGCTTACGACGCGCTCTTTGGCGTTGCGCCGTAACCATCCAGAGCCACCACAAGTACTGATTGGTGCGGATACATGCCGCTATTCGGATGACGCAACACGTCGAGGATTCCACCGGCTTCGATTGCCAAAACGATTTCCTCGAAGGAAATGCCGCGTTCAGCCTTCAGCAGATCATTCTTGTCGTGGTTCCATCGGAACGGCTTCATCGCGCCGGTATAGGCAAGTGTGTGCCTATTGTCACCAGATTACGGCGCCCAATCCGACGCCTTGAAGCTTCAAGGCGCCGGATTGGTATAGCGCTGCTGCAAGTCCTCAATCTCCGCTAACACTTCGGGCGCGATTGGCGTCGCACAGGCGGCGATGTTTTCCTTGAGCTGCTGCATGCTCGTCGCACCAACGATGACGCCGGACATGAACCAGCGGCTGGCCGCAAAACCAAGTGCCAGTTGTACAGAGGTGAGTCCATGCTGCTTCGCCAGCGCCACGTAGGCTGCCGAGGCGGGCGCGACATTGGGTTTTTCGTAGCGGCGACCGAAGCCTTCAAACAGGGTGATGCGGCCTTGTGCCTTGGGTTCGGCGAGGTATTTTCCGGTGAGGTGGCCCATGGCGAGCGGTGAGTAGCCGAGGACACCGATCTGGTCGCGAAAGCATATCTCCGTCAGCCCATTTTCCAGGGTGCGGTTCAACAGGCTATAGGCGTTCTGTATGGAGGCGATGCGCGCCAAACCATGCTGCTCGGCAAGCTTGACGAATTCGCTGACACCCCAGGGGAATTCGTTGGAGATGCCGATGTGGCGGACCTTGCCTTCGCGCACCAGTTCATCCAACGCTTTTAGCTGCTCGAGGATGGGCGTGCTGGGCCGTTCTTTCGACGCCTCGTAGTTGCCGGCGCCGAACAGCGGCAGGTTGCGATCCGGCCAGTGGATTTGGTAGAGGTCAATGTAATCCGTGCGCAGTCGCTTCAAGCTACCTTCGACGGCTTCACGGATATTGGCGCGGTCTATGGCCAGCGGGCCGCCGCGTATCCACTTGGTGGCGCGGGCGGGGCCGGCGATCTTGGTGGCAATAATGACTTTGTCGCGCGACTTGGTCTTGAGCCAACTGCCTATGTAATCCTCGGTACGGTTGCAGGTCTCGGCCTTGGCCGGCACCGGGTACATTTCGGCGCTATCGACCGTGTTGATACCCTGATCGAATGCGTAATCGAGCTGGGCATGGGCTTCGGCTTCGGTATTTTGCTGACCGAAGGTCATGCTGCCGAGGCAGATGGCCGAAACATGCAAATCGCTGCGGCCGAGCTGGTTGTACTTCATTGCTGCTCCTTGCGAGGGAAGGTGAGGACTTGGTTGGGGCCGGTATTATCGCCGGAACAGGGCTAGAATTGCGCCTTCGCGACCAGCACGAGACCAGCACAGGCCACGAATGAACCCCAGCATTCTGATTGTCGACGATGACGCCACGCTACTCAAACTTCTCGGCATCCTGTTGCGCGAAGAGGGTTTTCGCGTCCTGGCTGCGGATAGCGGTGAGCAGGCGCTAGCACTGCTAGGCGCGGAAAAACCCAGCGTGGTGGTCACCGATTTGCGCATGGGTGGAATGGATGGTCTGGCGCTATTCGACGCAGTGCGCCGGTCACATCCCATGCTGCCGGTAATCGTACTCACAGCGCACGGCAGCATTCCCGAGGCGGTAGCGGCGACCAAGCGTGGGGTTTTCGGCTATCTCACCAAGCCATACGAGGCCAAAGCATTGCTGGCCGAGATCAACAAGGCGCTGGCTAACAACGTGCCGACGCAAGGCCCTAGCGATACCCAGATACTTACCCGCAGCCCGCGCATGCAGGCGTTGCTGGACGAAGCTCGCGTGGTGGCGGCCACCGATGCCAGCGTTCTAGTCCTGGGCGAGACCGGCAGCGGCAAAGAACTCCTGGCGCAGACGCTACACGACCTCAGCCGGCGACGCGATGCACCCTTTGTCGCCGTGAACTGCGGCGCGATTCCCGAGAACCTCCTGGAGAGCGAGCTCTTCGGTCACGTCAAAGGTTCGTTCACCGGCGCGGTACGCGATCAGCGCGGCCTGTTTCAGGAGGCCGACGGCGGCACCATCTTGCTCGACGAAATCGGCGACATGCCCCTGCCACTGCAAGTGAAACTCTTGCGCGTGCTGCAAGAACGCGAGGTGAGGCCGGTCGGCGCCAGCCGTAGCGTCCGCGTCGATGTGCGGCTCATTTCAGCCACTCACCGCGATCTGGAAACGGAAATCGCCGCGGGCCGTTTCCGTGAAGACCTCTATTACCGACTCAACGTGGTGCACTTCATGCTGCCGCCGTTGGCCGAGCGGCGCGAAGACATACCGCTCTTGGCCCAGCATTTTCTCGCCACGCTGTCGGCAAAATATCGCAAAACCCTGAACGGCTTCGCTGCCGAAGCCATGGATGCGCTGGTGCGCGCAAGCTGGCCCGGCAATGTGCGCCAGCTTTTCAATGTTGTTGAAAAATGCGTCGCGCTGTCGGTCACGCCCATCGTGCCGCTTTCGCTAGCCGAGCGCGCCCTGAATCGGCCGGGCGAAGATATGGCGTCTTTCGACGAGGCCAGACGCGACTTCGAACGCGACTATTTAATTCAGCTGTTGAAGCTCACCGGCGGCAATGTCACCCAGGCGGCGCGCGTCGCAAAACGCAATCGCAGCGACTTCTACACGCTGTTGAATCGCCACCAGATCGAACCGGCGCTATTCAAAAAAGCTTAAGCGTTGGCAGACGCCAACATACAACTACTGCATTATTTCAGTCTCTTACAATTAGACCATGATCGCTTTGTTGGCAAACACCGACAAACCTCTTTTGCATTTGTTGAGCCTTTACGCCTAAACATTTGTTTGACAAAGGCATCATAGCTCTGGCACAAAGCTTGCGGTGCGTGTTCGCACAATATCTTGATAGTCGGAGGAGCTTGGTTTGAAACTCCAGCAAGTCATGCTGGTTCAATCTAGCTGGAAACACCTAGGTCCCGGTGTTTCCTTTGGGCATCTGCTTTTCCGCCGCCTGTTCGAGCTGGACCCCAGTCTGCGCGGACTCTTTCGCAGCGACATGGAGGAGCAAGCCGAGCGGATCGTCCGAACGATAGGCGTGGTCGTGGACGGGCTGGGCAAACCCAGCCTGCTCGTTCCGGTACTGAGTGCGCTCGGACGCCGGCATACCATCTACGGCGTACAACCCAAGCACTACGACACCATGGGCGCCGCTGTCTTATGGGCTTTGAAGAGCAGCCTCGGCAACGACTATACCGACGAAATCGGCGTCGCCTGGAGTGCCGCCTATCGGTTCATTTCCCACGTCATGCAGCAAGCGCCAGTCGAAGCCTTTGGGTCGTCCGGTAAAAACGCCTGGTGGCCGGGCCTGGGCGTACCACTGCCCGCTCCGTTTGCCTCCTAAGCTTGCCATGCGAGCAGCCAGCCCAACCTTCGGCGTAATGTCTGCCACCACGGTCGACACACCAACGTTGATGGTTTTTCATCGCCGGCTGGACACGCAAACAGTCTGGCGCGACCTTGCCGGCCGGCTGGCGACATTCTGTCGTCTAGTGCGCATAGAACTCAGCGAAAACACGATGCGTGAGGACGCCACCGTCGCGGCAACGCCGCCAGGCATGATTACCGCGCTGGGTGGTCTGGTGGCCATGCTGGCCACGCGATCAGATGGCATACACATGGTCAGCGACCGCTATGGCAGCAATCTTGCCGAACAACTCGCGCAGTTGCATCCGCAAGCGCTGCGCAGCATCTCTTTCCTCGATGCGCCGCAGGCGACCCTATACCCAGCGCCAGCACTAAAAGCCGCCGCGCCTACGCCATCCGTAACCATCGTCGAAGCCGAAACCGACGGGAGCACGGCCACATTCCTGGCGATATTGCGCCGTCAATTTGTCGTCGACCATCGGCCCGCCCAAACCGACCGACTTCCCGCCTAGGTGCCTGCCTGACTTAAAGGAAATCGGCTGCAAAAAACGGACAAAATTTGGACCGGCCAGCCGAATTCTCGCTACGATTCTTTAAGTCAGACAGTCTCCTAGCCACGGGCAATCACCGTTAGTCCTATCCCTAGCCGGTATCGGGCGTGAAGCCGATACGGCGCCGTTTGCCGTGCGGTATGATGCGCGCCTCGCCCATTTTGCGCCTTCCATGTCATTCGCCGCCTGCCATAGTCTGTTGCTGTACTGCCGCGCCGGCTTCGAAAAAGAGTGCGCTACCGAGATTATTGACGTAGCCACCACGCTGGGGATATCGGGTTTTGCCAAAGCCAAGGCGGATAGCGCCTATGTCGTGTTTACGCCGCATGAGACGGCAGCGATGTCCACGCTGGGACGCCATCTCCATTACGCCGAGCTGATTTTTGCGCGACAACTGATCTATACCTCGGGGCTCGTCACTGGCCTGCCCGTCGCGCACCGCACCGTGCCTTTGGTGAAGGTAGCGCAGGCGTTCGCCATGCGCTTCGGCAGCCTGCAGCTGGAAACCGCAGATACCAACGACGCCAAGGAAACACTGGCCTTTTGTCGACAGTTCGCGCCACACATGCAGCGCGCGCTGGCGCAAGCGGGGCTGCTGGCGGACGAGGGCGAAAGTAAAGAAGCAAGCACCGATGCGCCGCGCCTGCATTTGTTCTTTCTCGGTTCAGCCGCCGCTTATGTCGGTTTTTCCAACCCCGGCAATTCGTCGCCTTGGGCGATGGGCATCCCACGGCTGAAAATGCCGCGTGAAGCCCCCAGCCGGTCCGCCTTGAAGCTGGTCGAAGCTTTGTTCGTGATGTTAAGTGACGCCGAGCGCGAAACGCGCTTGAAGCCTGGCATGCGCGCTGTCGATCTGGGCGCAGCTCCCGGTGGCTGGAGTTGGCAATTGGCAAGAAACAACTTGCTCGTCACAGCCATCGACAACGGCACGCTGGACAAGGCGCTGCTGGCCGGCGGCATGGTCGAACATCTGCGCGAAGACGGTTTTCACTACAAGCCGAAAAAGCCGGTCGACTGGCTGGTTTGCGACATGGTGGAAAGTCCCTCACGCATCGCCACGCTGGTGGGTGAATGGGCCGCCAGCGGGCTATGCCGCGAGAGCATTTTCAATCTCAAGCTGCCCATGAAAAAACGCTACGAGGAAGCGCAGCGCTGCCGCGACATTGTCGCGACGCGTTTGGAACAGGCTGGCGTGCCCTATACGCTGCGTATGAAGCAGCTCTATCACGACCGTGAGGAAATCACTGCCTACCTGCACTGTGGCAAATCCTAAGTGCCGGCTACACCCCTGCTCGGCAGCGTCACAACGAAGCATGTGCCTTCGCCCAACTTGCTGTTCACCTTAATCGCGCCACCATGCAGATCCACTGATCGCTTGACGATGGCCAGACCGAGACCGGTACCGGAGATATTGCCGACGTTGCTGGCGCGAAAAAAAGTCTCGAACAACCGTGGCACATCGTCAGCCGGCATGCCTATGCCATGATCGGCCACACTGAATTCAATTTCGTGTTGGCGACAGGCGACGTCAAATAGCACCTTGCCCCCATGCGGTGAGTATTTGACCGCATTGGACAGGAGGTTGCCGAGGATATGCTGTAGCAGTTGTTTATCCAGCGCCACGTCGGCTTCGTCACCGCTCATGCGAAACTCAATTTCGTGACGCGGACCTTGCGACACCTGGGCGATCCGGCGCACATCGCCGACGACACGCTCACAAAAAACGCGTAGCGCAAGGGGCGCCGGCCGGAACTCAAGGCGATCCGACTCGGCCTTGCCGATCACCAGTACATCATCGAGCATGTCGGTCATGCGCTTGACGGCGGACTCCATCCCTTCCATGAGATCGCGACGCTCCTCCGGCGGCAGTTTTTCTCCGTAGTATTTGAGCAACTGCACCGATGAGAGTATGGCCGAGAGCGGCGTGCGGAACTCATGAGACGTCATGGAAACAAAGCGAGACTTGAGATAGTTCAACTCTTTCTGCTTTTCCAGCGCGTCATGAATATCTTCTTCCGCCTGTTTGCGCTCGGTGATGTCGAGATAGGTCCAGATGATGCCTTTGTCGAGATCCTGCGGATCGACGCAGCGCCCGAACAATTGCGCCCAGAACAGAGTGCCATCGTGACGTTTGAGTTGCCACTCGCTGGAGAACGGTTTGCCGCGTGCCAACACGGGCTGAGAAATTTCACCTAATTCGCGCCAGCTATACTCGTCAGGAAAATGCACCAGGCTGGACTGGCCGATCAGATCCAGTGGTTCGCAACCGATCATTTCCGCGAACTTGCGGTTCACCCAGACGTGGCGGCGACCGATGGAGTAGGTGATGCCCACCAGCGTGCTTTGCAGTATGGCCTCGCGCTCCGAGGAAGTCCGTTTGAGTTCCACCTCCAAGGCTTTGCGCGCCGTGATATTTGTCACCACCCACACCGTGCCCTTGGAAAGATCGGTGGCATTCACCGCCTTGCCAGACAAATGCACCCAAAACATCGAGCCATCGATGTGCCGCATCTGTATTTCGGATTCGAAGGTACGGCCATCCCGCACGGCGCCCGCCACCGCCGCGCCGGTTTCCAGGTAGGCTTCGCGTGACAGGTAATGCGGCTCCAGCGTGCGCCCTTCCATGTTCTCGCGCGTCAGCCCGAAGATCTGCGCCAGCGCGCTGTTGTACCACTTCAGCCGTCCCTTGGGATTCAAAAAGGCGATGCCGACGATGGAGTTTTCCAGGATGATTTCGCGCTCGGCGAGGTTTTGCCGGATGTTTTCTTCCAGGCGTCGACGCTCATTCACATTGGAAGCGAAAGACAGTGTCGCTGGTCGGCCGCCCCATTCGATCATCACGGCGCCCAGCTCGACCCAAATAGCCTCGCCACTTTTGGTAATCACGCGAAAATCGTAGCGCGCTTCGATTTCCTCGCCGCGCAGGCGGCGTATATGACGATCGGCGACCTTGGCGCGATCATCTGGATGAACGACGGGCAAAAAGTCGCGCCCGAGAATGTCTTCGGCGGCGTAGCCGGTGATCTGCAATGCCGCCGGGTTGGCGAAGGCGAAACGGCCATCCTGAAGCACGATGATGCCTTCGCTGACGTTGTTGACGACCTGGCGGTACTGCTCTTCCGAACGACGCAGCGCGTCTTCCGCATCCGCCATCTGCGCCACCCGCCCGCTCAATTCCGCCAGCCGCACGGCGACACGACGCTCGACTTCGGCATCGAGCCAAACGCTATCCACGCTGCCAGTCATCAATCCGACCGTCATACCATCAACACCCCGCAAAGCACCCGTGGGCGCATATCAGCGCATTCTATCCCGGCCCCCGGTCGGCGTGTATAATCCCACGCAGGTTTGTCCCCGCTCCACCGGTTAGCGCACACAGACCCGCCCGGTCGATTCCGACCAAGCTATACAAGCAATACAAGCGACACCAACCCCTCGCCGCCTGAACCGGTACGCTGCGATCCAGCGCAGGCCGATTTGGAAAGCCTCTATGTCATTTCAGGACCTCGGGCTCTTGCCCGAACTGCTTAAGGCCATAGCCGAAGCTGGCTACACCGAACCCACCCCTATCCAGGCACAAGCCATCCCGATCGTGCTCGCCGGCAAAGATGTCATGGGCGGCGCGCAAACGGGCACGGGCAAAACGGCCGGCTTTACGCTACCGCTACTGCAACGCCTCGCCCGCCACGCCAGCACCAGCCCCTCGCCCGCCCGCCATCCGGTGCGCGCACTGATCCTCACGCCGACGCGCGAGCTGGCTATGCAGGTGCACGAAAGCGTGCAAACCTACGGAAAGTATCTACCGTTGCGTGATCTCGTCGTCTACGGCGGCGTGGACATCAAGCCGCAAACCGAAGCGCTACGACGCGGCGTTGAAATCGTCGTTGCGACGCCCGGCCGTTTGCTCGACCACGTGCAGCAGAAAAGCGTGAATTTCAACAGTGTCGAAGTGCTGGTGCTTGACGAAGCCGACCGTATGCTGGACATGGGTTTCATCCCCGACATCAAGCGCATCCTGGCGATGCTGCCGAAGGAACGCCAGAGCCTGCTGTTTTCCGCTACCTTCTCCGAGGAAATAAAAAAACTTGCCGACTCCATGCTGAAAGAGCCGGTATTGATCGAAGTGGCGCGCCGCAACGCCGTCACCGAGACCGTGACGCACCGCATGCATCCCGTCGCCCAGGACATGAAGCGGCAACTGCTGGCGCATATGCTCAAGACCAGCAGCCTTTCGCAGGTGCTGGTTTTCGTCGGCACCAAATTTGGTGCCAGCCGTCTCGCGGTCTATCTCGACAAGCAAGGCATCGCCACCACCGCCATCCACGGCGATAAGAGCCAGCAACAACGCACCGAAGCGCTGGAAGATTTCAAGAGCGGAAAGGCGCGCGTGCTGGTCGCCACCGACGTCGCGGCACGCGGGCTGGACATCGACGACTTGCCGCATGTCATCAACTTCGAATTGCCGCATGTGCCGGAAGACTACGTGCATCGCATCGGTCGTACCGGTCGCGCCGGGCGCTCTGGCGACGCCACCTCGTTGGTGTGCCCCGAGGAACGCGGCAAACTGGCGGAAATCGAAAAGCTCATCAAGCGACCCATCGAGCAAGTGGTCGTCGCGGGCTTCGAGTCCGAGCATGGTTCCCACGCCGCGACCGACCAGGGCCGGCCACACCGCGAGCAAGGTGACAAACGCGAGGGCCGCCGCAATACCAGCCGCGAAGCGCGGCCGGACAGCCGCCGCGATAGCGCAATAGACAGTACGAGAGACAGCGCACGAATGAGCCGTGACCCAGTGCGTCCGGCCCAGCCCAAGCTACCCAAGTTGGATTTCGATCCGACCAAACCTTACGAACCACGCGCCGATAGCAAGCCGGCAGTCGCCACCACGCCGCGCTCGCCACATAAGCCCAAGCGCGCCGTCGCTGCGTTGTTGGGCGGCTTACCACCCAAGTCGGATGGCGCCTGATCCCGACGACGATATCCCCCGTCTCACCCTCGCGCACTACGAGCGCAGCGCCGAGGACTTCCGCGCCGGCACGCAAGGCCACGACGTCAGTCAGAACATCGCTGCCCTGCTACGCCACCTAGGCGGCACGCCGCCTTTCCAGATTCTCGATTTCGGCTGCGGACCCGGCCGTGATCTCGCCAGTTTCGTGGCGCTGGGCCACCGACCAGTGGGCCTCGACGGCTGCGCGAGCTTTGTCGCCATGGCGCGAGAGGCGACAGCTTGCGAGGTCCTGCACCAGGATTTTTTCGCCTTGGCGCTGCCCGACGCAAGCTATGACGGCGTCTTCGCCAATGCCTCCCTCTTCCATGTCCCCAGCCGCGACATCGCCCGCGTGCTGGCAGCACTGCGTGCGGCACTCAAACCGGCCGGCGTGCTGTTCTGCTCCAATCCGCGCGGCGAAGATCAGGAAGGCTGGCAAGGCGAACGTTATGGCGTGTGGTACCAAGAATCTACCTGGCGGCGCATAATGCATAGCGCCGGTTACGAAGAATTGGAACACTACTACCGGCCCGCGGGCCTCCCGCGCGAACAACAACCCTGGTTCGCCAGCGTCTGGCGCAAACCGGATTAGCCTAGGGAGAAGCTGAAGATGACGCAGTGGATTGAGGGCCGTATAGCCGGTAAAACCTTTTGGACCGATCACCTCTTCTCGATACAAGTCAGCGCGGATGTTGAGCCTTTCGAAGCCGGGCAATTCGTCAAGCTCGGGCTGGAAATCGACGGGGAAATCGTCGGACGGGCTTACTCCTTCGCCAGCGCGCCGCAAGTACGTCCTCTGGATTTTTATATCGTCACGGTAGAAGGCGGCGCGCTCACGCCACGCCTCGAAGCGCTGGCAATCGGCGCGCCCGTGATGGTCACCGTCAAGCCGGCCGGGCATCTCGTCCTGCATGAAATCCCCGATGCGGAAGAACTGTGGATGCTGTCGACCGGCACCGGCTTGGCGCCCTTCGTCGCCATGCTGGGCACCGAGGAACTGTGGCAACGTTTCCCTAAGATCATCATCGTGCACGGCGTGCGCCATGCGGCGGAACTCAGCTACCGCGAAACCTTTACCGACGCCCAGCGGCAACACCCGGGGCGCCTCATCTATGTTCCCTTCGTCACCCGCGAAGCCTGCGATTTCGCCCTGCCCGGCCGCATCCCACCCGCCATCGCCAACGGCGAACTCGAGAAAGCCGC
>Ga0335397_10001695_pt1 | contig 29992 bp, 20 predicted proteins | sample MAT04_FD_205740 | JGI IMG/M metagenome (GOLD analysis project Ga0335397, IMG submission 205740) | Freshwater microbial communities from Lake Fryxell liftoff mats and glacier meltwater in Antarctica - MAT-04 (spades assembly) (version 2) ... | reverse complement strand
CTGTCGGGATCGCCGATCGCCTTCTTTCTTCTACACCCGCACCTTAATTCGTTCCGCAATCAGTCTCACTGTAGCCCGAACTTTTTGGAACCTCAATAGTGAACTCAAAAATCTGACCTTGAGAACTGCCAAATTTTAGCTGAGTGCCCGATTGCAGCAGCAGTTCTTGGTGGTGAACTCTCACCCATCCCTCCGGCCCCAAAACTAGAGTCCCGTAGCGAGAAAAATCGCGCAGGAAGTAGCTAGATTCGCCCCTGTGATCTCCGATACTGTTGCGACAGAAAATCTCGGCGTGTTTTTGAGAAACCCACTGTTCTCGAATCACTACGTCGTTTTCTTCCCAGCGTCCGACTCGAACCATACCAGCGCTAATCGGCCAAACCTGATTCGCCGATTCGGTAGATTTGACATTTGGTCGATCGCGCCCCCGCAAGTAAGCACAAGACGGCAAACGTCCCAGCCAAGTAGAAGAATTCAAAGGCAATTCAGTTTTGAGGTCATCTACCGGCTCAGTCAGTTCACCGTCAAACTCTGGGTGCATATACAGCACGGGCAGCGTCCAAGCCGGTTGATTGAACTTGTAAAGCGTCAGTAGCTGCTGTCTGGCGACGGCGACGGCCCGATCGACCGACATCCGCCCGGCCAAAGCTCGAGCAAAAGTTTGGATAAAACTCAGGGCCTCGCGATCGGCGATCGAGTCCCGCATCCCCAACACCGCCGGCACCCCGTGATGGATCAGTACCTCAGCCAAACTGCTGCGGGCGATCGCCTGTTGCTGGCCGTTATTTGAGTGCAGCCTTTCCACCGCCGGCTGAGCTCCCCAGCAGGCATTAAACACCGCCAGAGTCACGCGACACCGAACTAAAACCTGAGCCAGTTCAGTACCGTTCATCGTCGTGTCCGGCCCCAAAAACAGCAAGCCGCCGTCAGGCCCCGGTATCCCGTGGCCCGAGTAGAACAGAATGTTATAAGCTTGCGTTTCCAGCCGAGAAATTAGTTCGGCCGGAGTAGGTTCTATCAAAGTATCGACGCGAGTCGGAACGCTGATGTCGAAATATTTGTCGCTGTCGTCGGTTTGAAAAGCACTTTCAAGAACCCCAGCGAGGGCGAGTGCTTCAGCTTCCAACTGCAAATGACGGTTATTGCTGGTAGAAAATTCAGAATTAGCACCGCGGCCTGGTTCTGCTTGTCCCAAAACTAGCAAAATGTTCAGCGAATCGGCAGGACGCAGGGGCCGCAAAGGCTCAACATTGCTGGTAGTGCGGCTGAAAAGCAGTTGCTGCGACAGAGAAATGGCCGGTTGACCGGCTTGAGGCTGCATAATTTCCCAAGGCAAGGCAATCAAATACGGTTCGCGTAAGTCTATGCGGACTCGCAGGGGTAGATTTTGCCCGATCGCGATACCTTTACTTTCCTGAAGACTACCCTGAATCGGCCCTTCAAACAGCCACTGCCAAAGATTCATCCCCAACTGCTGCATCAGGCGGCTGCTGTAGCTTGCAGGTGGCTGCGCCGGGTTTTGCTCACCCCTCTCCAATAACCCCCCTTGACCGAGACGGAGCGGCACAGGGGGCATCGGTGGAAGTGACTGTAGGGAGTTAGGGGTTCGTTGTTCAATTTCTGCCAGTAGATTCTGGTTGTTTTCCGGCGAGACGAAACTGCCATCAGGATTTAGGGGCAATTCGTGAATTGTCCCCGACGGGGAAAACATTTCCTGCCAAGCTTTCCAGGATTGGGATAGGGCCAGCGGCCACATACAGTCGTGGTGAACGTACCCGCTGGGATAGGGAGCTTGTAGAACCCAAGTGGCAAAATGGTTTGCCCCAGCGGTTCTCAGGCGAGCGATCGCTATACTGAGGCAAGGACTTTCAGGGCGCGCCATCTTACAACTCTGGATATAAGGTCGATCGACTTTAACTATTCGTAGTTTATCGGGTTTGTGGCGCGATCGAGTGCGAGAGATTACATGATAAGTTTTTAATTTTAGTTACTGCCCAAAAATTTATCTAAATTCGGTACATCCACCCAAGTTCCCGTAGCATTCGACTCCTGAGTCAAATCCATCAACAACTGCGAGTAAACCCCTTCTTTGAGCGACGGTATCAAAGATTTTCCCGCATCTATTGCTTCCACCCACCTATCCACTACTCGAATAAACGGTGCAATTCTCCCGTCTGGATAAACTTGAGGAAACTCCAATCTTTGAGGAATCTTAATTTCAGCTAAAGGTTCTCCAGCTTGGGATCCCCACAAACGAAATCCGTGGACGTAATCTTGCTGGTTGTCGCTTCCCAATACCAAAGTACCCTTACTCCCGTAAATTTCGACCCAATGTCCCCGCCCTTGATAAGTAACCGAACTCAAACAAACTTGACAAGGCGTTCCGTCGGCCAATTCCAACATCAACGTGCAAGAATCATCAGCATCAACAGGTTTTAAATTTCCCGCATCGTTCGGATCTGGCCGCGCCGAAATTCCTGTAATCAATTGTCCAGAAAGCCTCTGCACGGGGCCGAACAGCCAGCTAATATAATCAAAAACGTGAGAACCTGTCGCGCCCAAAACTCCGCCGCCAAGCTCTTTTTGCGCGTACCAATTCCAAGGGCGAGCAGCATCAGCGCGCCCCGACACCAACCAATCAATCTTAATTAAACGGTTTTCTCCTACATATCCTGCTGCTAATAATTCTGCTAGCATTTGCCATGCGGGGATGAAGCGAAACTCAAAATCCATTGTGGCAATTGCTCTTGAACCACTGTTGTTGAAATTAGTTGGAGATTCGCTGTTTGCTAATCGGTAAAGTTCCCTGGCTTCATAAGCTGTCAGGGCTGTCGGTTTTTCTAATAATAAATGTTTGCCTGCTTGCAAGACAGTTTTTGCCATTTCAAAATGCAAAAATGGCGGGGTGGAAATGCTGATGCCGGCTACTTCTGGGATGGCGACTATATCTGCGATCGAGTTGCAAGCATAGGGGATGTTGTGGGTGCTGGCGATCGCCTGAGCTTTGTCTAAATTCCGGTGGTAAACAGCCACAACCTCTGTCCGGTGGTGTGCCTGGAATCCGGGAAGGTGCACTTTTTGACCGAAACCTGTACCGACTACTGCAACGCCAATTTTTGACATGATTTAATGGGGATGGGGATTGGGGATTAATTCTTTGATTGAGAGGTCAACCGCTGATTAACGCTGATTAACGCTGATTATTTTAAGATAGGAAAGCGATCGAGTGCAATGTTTTCTGCTCTTACAAAAGCTGATCCATAGATGAATTTATGACAATCTTGTTGAATCAACCGGGTTTTTGTAGTTTTGTTAAAAAAAATTCCTAAAATAGTAACTATTACCTATTGATTTTTCGGGATTATCGGGATATACTATTAGATAATGGGAGTGGTGACTTAAATTTAAATTTTGTCACCACTCCCATTATCTAATAATACCTCTACAAATCCTCAATGTCAAGCTTTTTACCATAAAAAAAAAGGCGATTTTTTTTAAATCCTGCCAAAAAATATTTAGCAGTAGATGAGTATTTCTCCGTGGTGCGATCCTAACTTCTGGTGCTGGCCTGGGAGACTGTCCATTCAATGACTTGTTTGCCCAAACTAACGCCGTCAAGCAAGTCAATTTCTCTGATCCCTGTAGGGCTGGTGACATTAACTTCGGTGAGATAACCGCCAATGATATCAATGCCGACAAAGTACAGTCCGTCCCGTTGCAGCACCGGTGCTAACTCAGCGCAAATTTGATATTCGCGATCGGTAATTTCTGTTTTTGCGACTCGGCCACCGACGGCCATGTTGCCGCGAAATTCGTTGCCGGTGGGAATGCGGTTGACAGCGCCGATGGGCTTGCCGTTTAAGAGGATGATTCGTTTATCTCCGTCTTTGGCTTCGGGCAGATATGTCTGAACCATGACTGGAATTTGCCCTTGTTGAGTGCTGATTTCGACTAGGGAGTTGAGATTGCGATCGCCCGCCTCCAATAACAAAATCCCCTCGCCAGCTTTCCCACCTAATGGTTTAAGAACTGCCGCTCCTTTTTTTTCAACAAATTGCCTAATTACCCGCTTGTTTTGAGAAACAATTGTTTCGGGGATCGAGCCCTCAAATTGCAAAGCATACATTTTTTCATTGGCTGCGCGCAATCCTTTAGGGCTGTTAACTACTAAAGTTTTAGCGGGATCGATGCCGTCTAGAAGGTAAGTAGCGTAAAGGTAAGGAATGTTGACAGGGGGGTCTGTCCGCATAAATACTGCGTCCATTGCTTCGAGAGGCCCGAAAGTAGGCTGTTCTACTTCGTACCACACCTGAGCGGCTTCCCAGCGTCCCTCTACGATTTTTACACTGGTTAGCGCTACCCGGTTGAGGGTAGCCCAGGTTTTGCCGTCGATGACGCTTAATTCGTTGGCTTGAGTCGCCCAAACTTCGTGACCCAACTCTTGAGCGGCTTCCATCAACGCTACGCTGGTATCGTGTCCTGGAATTAGTCGCGCGAGGGGATCGATGATGAATGCAAATTTCATTGTTGAGTTGGCACTTATGAATTGGTTAGAGGAAAATTTGGCAAGCGATCGACTAATGTTTATTTTGCCAGCAGCGGGTCGAGTTGGCCGCGAGCATCGAGTGCGTGGAGTTCGTCGCAGCCGCCTATGTGTTGGTCGTTAATGAATATTTGGGGCAGGGTGCGACCTCCGTTGGCTCGATCGCTCATTTGATCCCGTGCTGCTGCATCTCCATCGATCGCGTACTCTGTAAAATCTACCCCTTTTCGCTTCAGCAGTGCTTTGGCACGAATGCAAAACGGGCAGGTTCTCCAAGTGTAAATTTCTACTTTAGGGGTCATCGGGCGCTCAAACAATAACAATATTTTTTTATTGTAATCTTAACCAATCTTATTTTTATTTTTATATAGTTGCAGCCAGCGACCTGTAATGTGATTATTTATACAACTTTTTTTAAATTTACCTAAAAATACCAAAATATCCGCCCTTCTTGAAACGGACATATTTTGAAAATTAGCAGCACGATCGGTCTACCGTGACTGACCGACCTGCTTGTTTCGTTTTCTGCCGGAACAGATGATTCCTGCGCCTGTAACTAGGAGTGCTACCACAGTACCCGGTTCTGGGATAGATGTTGCTGCTCTCTGCGGGGTGTTGTCGGTGTATATTTTTGTAAATTTCAGCGAGTGTGGCGGCGGTGGGTTTTGCGATTGCTCTACCTCGTCTGATGCTGCTGTTCCAGAGCGCAGGGATTCTATGGATGGGCTTGATGGTGGTTGCGGGCTTGGGGAATTGTCAGGGGTGCAGGCGCTTGAAAAGTTTCCTGGCCCGCACACATCTACTTGTGCTGCACCCGGAGGGGCTGCAGCTAAATAGAAGAACCCTGTTGCCATTGTGGCAGAGAGTCCGATTGCTAGTTTTGCCAGTGGCGTACACATAACTATTTAGTTAAAAAGTGGTAAAATCGGAAATTAGAATATAGTGCTAGAGATGAGCGTTGGGGAGTTGGCAAGGATTTTAGAGTTCTTACAATAAATTGATCGATGTTTTTCTCGCGCCCGTATAGTATAGTATAGCGCTTGAGGAGGTCGCCCAAACACTTTAATAATCTTATTCTCTTACACTTTGAGGTCGCGAATCTCGTGCTTTGCACTAGGTTACTCAGTGGTTTGCAGGCAGTTATGAAGCAACATCCTGTGGCAACCTCTCCACGACTAGCAGTTACAGCCATTAACAAAGAGTGTTGTTATCAGTACCGCCACCTCCTGAAATTAATTATTTAACTCCTCGCAAACTAGCTCTGCTTTATCGTACTTGGAAATGCACAATCTGACTACTCTTTTATCGTCTCATGCTTTGATAGGAACTGTCCTCAGTATATGTACGTGTATTCTGGAATGTCAACTACTTAAAAGGAATATTTAAGTATTTACCGAGGGTAGAGGGCGTATTCAATGAGTTGCGCTAGTCGATCGCGGAGAGTTTCCATTCCGAGACCTTTAGCGGCCGAAATAAATACAGCTTGAGGAAACTCTTCTCGGGCGAGAGCGAGTGTATCTTCATCTACGGCATCGATTTTATTAAAAGCTACAAGGGCAGGCCCTGGAGTTACGGGCATATCTGTCAAAATATTCATGACCGATCGAATTTGGCTCTGCCATGCGGGGTGGGAGAGATCGACGAGGTGCAGCAAAGCATCGGCATCTGTGACTTCTTCGAGGGTAGCCCGAAAAGCGTCGATCAGAGAGGGGGGCAGTTCGCGAATAAAGCCCACGGTGTCTGTGAGGACGATCGACAAAGGTTCCCCGCCCTCCGCGCTAGGAATGGTCAGCTTGCGGGTGGTGGGGTCGAGGGTGGCAAATAACTGGTCGGCGGCGTATACCTCGGAATTGGTGAGCAGGTTGAGCAGAGTCGATTTACCGGCGTTTGTGTAGCCGACGATGGCGACTGAGGGTACGTCCATGTGGTGGCGGTTCTGCCGCAGCCGGAAGCGGTGGGCGAGGAGTTGATTTACCTCTTGCTGCAATCGAGATATGCGTTTGGCGATCGTCCGCCGTTCGGTTTCTAGTTTAGTTTCCCCAGGGCCTCTGGTACCGATGCCGCCGCCCTGCTTTGACATGGCCTGACCGCGACCTCTGAGCCTGGGCAGGGTGTATTGTAGCTGAGCGAGTTCGACTTGCAATTTACCTTCGCTCGATCGCGCTCTTTGGGCGAAAATGTCGAGAATTACCTCCGTGCGATCGACTACACGAATACCGAGGAGAGTTTCTAGGTTCCGTATTTGTGCGGGTGCCAGGTCGCGATCGAATACCACGAGGTTAGCGCTAACCGTCTGAGCGGTGAGAGCAATTTCTTGAACTTTGCCTTCGCCGACGACTGTCTGGGGATGGGGGCGCGATCGTTTTTGGCGCACTGTTTGCAGAACTTGACCCCCGGCGCTTTCCACAAGCCGCGTGATTTCTGCGAGTCCGTCCTCAAAATCCAGCAGAGTCATGTGCTGAGTCATTACACCAACCAGCAGAACCTTGTCTTGGTCTGCATCCACCTGCTTAGCGACAAACTCAGCTTGAAAATCTGCTTCTAGTCCTTCCACCAACTCCTGAAAGTCTTGGTCTGCGAGGTCGTCCAAACTCAGAGGTTCTGAGATTGTCCAGGGAAAGTGTTGAGTTTTGATTGGTGAGTTTTGAACTGAAGACTCTTCTATTTCATCAGTTTCATCAGTTTCATCAGTTTCATCAGTTGCAGATTTTTGTAACTGAGCGCTTAACACGGAAAACTCAAAATTTGGTCGGTCTCCTTGAGGTATCAGGTGAGCGAGATAAGTTTCTTGGATGTAACCTGTCGCACCGCCACCGCGGCGCTGAAATCCGCCGCCGGTGAGCGTCAGCCAAACTAGGGCATCTAGGCGCTGAATTGCCATTGCTGTGAGAGCTGATTCGGTTGGGGTTTCTGGCTTCAGGTGGGTGGCGATGCAGCGAATGCCGCTGAGGCGACCTCCGCCGTATCGGGGCAATTCTAGGGGCGCAATCTGGGTTTGGCGGGGTGTACCTACGCCGACGCGAATGACTTGTCCGCGGCGGTTGATGTAGGTGCAGATTGGTTTGTCGATTTCGGTGCTGATGGCTGCGACGCGCTGGGCGAATTCTGCCGTGGTGATGCGATCGCCCGGTAGTCGCTGGTGGTAAAGCTTTTCGAGTTGCTTGAGCTGGCTGGACTTTAAACCTTGAAGATTGCCGTAGATGGTTTCGATAACTGTTTCTCCCTCGCGCTCTGTCGATCTTATATTTTAGTTAACTCTGGGGCGATCGTGTGTATTGTGGTTTGAAAAATTATAAATTACTTACTCCATAAAGGTTTGGAGGTTGCCGATAGTTGCTTTTTTTGGGGAAACTAATTTCATTTTGGGGAGAATTGGGAATTGGGAAGAAATAAACTTATTTTTTCTCGTTTATTTTTTTTATAGTGCCCAAGCTTTTTGCTGAATTCAACCCATGTTAACAAAAATCAACATGACTGTAGGTGGGAAAAAAATATGAGGTTGTGATAAAATGACAAGCTAAGATTTCTCCCAGCAATTCAAAAAATGCGATCGACCCGCCCCCGGAAACAGTTTGCTCAACATTGGCTCAAAAGCGAGAAAGCCTTAGATAAGATTGTCAAAGCCGCGAATTTGGATGGTTCTCGCGTCCTGGAAATCGGGCCGGGCACTGGGATTCTGACTCGGCGCTTGCTGCCAGAAGCTGAGTCTGTTGTTGCTGTGGAGATCGATCGAGATTTGTGCCTAAAACTAGCCAAGCAACTAGGCAAAATTGACAACTTTTTATTGCTACAAGGCGATTTCCTGGAAATGGACTTAGAGGCTGAACTAATAGCCTTTCCAAAATTTCAAAATCCCAATAAAGTTGTTGCCAACATTCCCTATAATATCACTGGCCCGATCCTGCAAAAACTGCTGGGAACGATATCTGCGCCTGCTGCTAAACCCTTTGATGCGATCGTGCTGTTAGTGCAGAAAGAAGTCGCCCAAAGACTTTACGCTAAACCTGGTTCTACAGCTTTTGGCGCTTTGTCGGTGCGAGTACAATATTTAGCAGAATGCGAGTTAATTTGTGATGTGCCTGCTAGAGATTTTTATCCGCCTCCAAAAGTCGATTCTGCGGTGGTGCGGCTGCGTCCTAGACAGATAGAAACTACGGCGGTTAATCCGCGCTATTTGGAGACTTTACTGAAGTTGGGATTTGGCAGCAAGCGCAAGATGCTGCGAAATAATTTGAAAGGGGCTGTGGATTTAGATAAACTCGTTCAATTGTTAGAAAATTTACAGATAAATCCTCAATCTCGCGCTGAAGATTTGAGCGTGGCTCAATGGGTAAATTTGAGCAATAATTTGTTTTCGGATGAGCAATGACTGCTGACTCATGATTAATGATATCATCTCTGGTAGATTAATAACAAAAACGGTTCGTTCGTAGTGCGGACTTTAGTCCGCGGGAGCATCTCATTTTTGCATTTGTAGTAGTGCGATCGTCCCCGCTGGCGAGCTGTATCAAGCACGCTTGCACGGGGACGCTCGCACTGTAAAAAAACATCGTTTGTGCAAAAATGAGATGCTCCCTAGTCCGCAACTTGGATCGGACTAAAGTCCGCACTACGAACTAATTTTAGATCGATCGACTGACCGGACGTGATATGACTACTGACTAATGACCAATGACTAATGACTACCGATCCTGCATAATATTTCCTTTGAGTTGTGAGAAAATGGACTATGACTCGTATCAATTAATTTCAACCAGGTGTTTCTTTCACCTGTGGCTTAATCACCTATGCGTTCCTATTCTCTCTTAGCTTCAGCAAAAATCAATCTGTATTTGGAAATTATAGGCGATCGCCCCGACGGATATCACGAACTGGCGATGGTACTTCAAAGCATAGATTTGGCAGATCGAATTGACTTGCGGGCGATCGGTACCGACACGATTCGCGTGCGCTGCGATCACCCGCAAGTTCCTCCTGATAAGAATAATTTGGCTTACCGGGCGGCGGATTTGCTGGCGCAGCAATTCCCCGATGCTTTGGCGAAATACGGCGGAGTCGAGATTGCGATTCACAAGCAGATTCCGGTGGCCGCGGGGCTTGCCGGCGGTTCTGCAAATGCGGCGGCGGTTTTAGTCGGGATGGATTTGCTGTGGCAATTGGGACTCACTCAGTCGGAGTTGCAAGAGTTGGGTGGAACTTTGGGCTCGGATGTGCCTTTTTGCATTGCAGGAGGTACGGCTTTGGCAACTGGCCGCGGGGATAAATTGTCTCCACTGCCGGATTTGGGAGGTTTTTCTGTGGTGCTGGCGAAGTACCGCAATCTCAGTATTTCTACGGCATGGGCGTATCAAACTTATCGCCAGCAGTTCAGTAGTTCTTATTGTGGATCGGAAGATTTGGACTGCCGCCGGGAACGGCTGCATTCGGGGCCGATGGTGGGCGCGATCGCCCAAAAAGATCGATCGAAAATTGGTCAATTGTTGCACAACGATTTAGAAAAAGTTGCTTTACCCGTGTATCCGCAGGTGTTGCAATTGCGGGAGGCTTTTGAAGCAGCGGGGGTTTTGGGCGCGATGATGTCGGGTTCCGGGCCGACGGTGTTTGCGCTGTGTGAGTCTCAAGAGCAGGCTCAGCAGGCTCTGGAACGGGTGAAAAGTGCGATCGCTTCTCCCGATTTGGATTTTTGGGTAGCAAATTTTAGCAATACTGGGATTCGGATTTGTTCGGAGGGAAACGATCCGAAACCGCCGATTGCGAGGGTGTAACTCGCTCTTGGTGCGATCGCGATCGCCCGTTAAAGGCCAATTGGGGCGATCGAGTCCGATCTATCTAACTTTGCGTAGAGTCTATTGAGATCGAATCACTGATAAAATGGCATGAAACACGGATTTTATTCTTGGTGAATTAAGCCGAGAGCTAAAATCTAACATCTAACATCTCAAATTGCAATGACTGATTTAACTAATCCAAGTTCTACTTCTCAATCTCTAAGTTCGGCTGGGGATGCAGCGCCTGCATCTGGGCGACAGCCTACAGTTTTGCGGTGCGTAACGGGTTCGCTGATCGCAAGCGCGTTAGCTTTTGGTTTGTATTCGCTAACTATGTCGATCGCTCTAAGTTTTGCTAGCAAGCCGGTGCATTCCAGCAATATTACTGTGCTTAAAATTAGTGTCGCCGTGCGAACTTTGGTAGTGGGAATGGTGGCTTTGGGTACGGGCGTGTTTGGGCTGGCGGCTGTCGGTTTGATGCTGCTGGGTTTGCAAATTTTGATTCAAAAGTTGACTAAAAAACCAGATCCGTCTTCGGGTGTTTAAACGTTATGTCTCTTGACAGGTAAATATCAGTGCAATTATTTATTGTCATAGCAAATGCTTAACTGGTAGTGCAACTAACTTGGCTAATTTCTCAGCAACATCTACCCGGTGACATTTATCGGGATTCATTTCAGCACATAACAATAAAACTGTACCTTGCTGAGTGATTTCTGCAACTTCACGCAAAGCAGCTAGGGCTTTTTTTTTATTGGGCGGTATCCACTTTTGGGTGCCAGATTGATTTCCTAAATCGATTTTGGAAATGTATTGAATGTTTTTTGAAAAGCAAAATTCTTCAATTTTATCCCCATACCATCTGCGAGTCCAAGCGCGAGGATTTTTCCTAACATCAATGACATATTTAATATCATAATTTTGCAGATATGCTAAAAATAAGTCGTAGTTTTTGCGATTTCCATAACCAAAGGTAAAAATGTATTCATTTTCAGGTAGTTCAGATTCATTACATCTCTTACAAAAATCTTCAACTTCCTCTTCACTCGTCGTGCTAAGAGAAATTTGGGGGGATTGAGAAGATTGATTTTTGGTGCAAATAAGTTTATCCATCGTAATTTTAGAATTAGAACAAGGTAAGCTGAGTATGAGAAACTATGGGCGGATAAAATAAGCCAATTATCATAAAAGTTTTTTTATACTGTTTTAAGTTTCCTACTATAAAGTATAAATCCTTATTGCCTAAAAATTCAACCTCTAGTTTTTGCCTTACTTTTTCGAGGGCATCATGCTCTTTGGCAAGTGGGGTTAAACTCTGAGATTTATCTCTACATTTCCTATAAAGTTCTTTAATTTCCCAATCACTAATACTATACCGATGTTCGTCGCCGTCTTCATCAATAAAATTATACCCAAACTTATATGGGATTTTTTCAAGTTCTATTGTGGGCTCAAACAAATCTAACTGATCGATAACTCCTTGCTGCTGGGGACTCCACTCACGTGTGCCTTTTTCACAAAAATAATTTTGAATAGTTCGTGGCTTAATAATTCCTAGAGACTTATCTTGATTTTGTATATCCCGAATCGATCTGAACTGTAGTGGTAAAACAAGTTTTTTTCGTTCACTCCAGTTATTACTCGTGTCAATTTTTTTCACAACTTCTATTGATTCATCATCTATCCGAAAACTCTCCAATCTATAATCTTTATCATATCTTTCGATTTTAGCACTTATAATAGACCATCTTGGATAGCGCCGATCGAAATCTAATTGTCGGAAGCGAATAGGATAAATGCGAACCCACTTAAGTGGTTTTTCTTCATCATCCAATATAACTCCCGCTGTGCATACCGTTTCTCGGTATTTTGTACTAATTGATGGATATGTCTTAGTTGCAATTAATATTTTTTTTCTTTCCATAATATGTGCTTCCTATAATTGTATTTTTTCAGACAATGGCTAGTAATACAGCAATTTTTAGGTAAGTGAAGTACAAAAAAGCGGTTTTTGTTGGGGCTGTGCCCGGTGCTTGCCCTTTCACGTTTTTGAGATTTACTTAATCAACTGGTAATCTGCTGTATGTTTACATATACCATAAAGTATAACTTATGGCAATAGCCAAGATATTCTCCTTAGTGACTATTAATATGTCCCAAACGGTTAGAATTTGGTTGTCGCCCGGAAAAAGCTTGTTTGCTAACCATCAGTTTGAGTATGCCTTGGCGGCCTGATGATTGGGAAGGCGATGACCCTTGTTGGAAGTTGATTGCGGGTGTGATCGAGTTGGAGGAAGATATTATTTATTAATCATGAGCTGGTGTTTTGATTGAAATGGCTATACATTCTTGATTTTTGATTAATTTTAGCAGCAACTCTTGACATTTCATACATTGGAAAGTATCCTAGGGCGATCGGCGCGCACCATAGCTTTAAAAATTTTGTTCAATTTTTAACGTTCTTCGTGCTATAATTCTGCGGCACTGTAGCAGAAAGGGGTGCTTTTTTATGAAAGCAGAATTTTATTATGACTGTCACAGATATATTTGTAGTTTAGTTCAAGTTGATTTTGTCAAAGAATTAAAAATTAAAAATCATCAAGGTTTTGTGTTAGCTGTTAAGCAAGGCGAAAAGATTGGGCTTTTGGGGAAAACTCGCCATAATGCTAAACAAATTGATGTTTCTAAACCGCATTTTTATAATGTGATTAAAGCAGCTATGAGCGCTTTGGAATTAGAAACTAGAAATGAGGTGATATTAGAGAGGAATCGCACGATTGCTGATGGTGAAGATATGATTCAGCAACAAAACCGAGAAGTTCGTCTTTTGAATGAACAGCTTAGAATTCAAGCGACTAAAATTGAACAGTTGTTAAGGGAAAATCAGCAGTTATTGGCGCAGCTTGTAGAGAAGGAAATTAGAGAAACTCAAATTAGTCCAGCCAGCCAGGAAAATTTAGCGCAGGTGGGAATTGAGGAGGGAAGTGGAGAAGCTGAAATTAGTCAAAAAATTGATAATTTGCCGATTATAGATTCTGGGTTAGAGGTGCATTTAATCGAAAGTCAGCAGGATTTGGAGGAGGTTGAGAAAGCGGAAGGAATCAGCGGGGACGGTGTTGAAGTTGTTGATTTAGAAATTATAGAAGAAGTAGAAGTGGCGGGGGGTGAAAGTGAAATTAAGCATCTACCTAAAAGGGGTTCACAGACAAAGGCGAGAAAGAAATAATCAAAGATTTTAATTTTTTTTTTAGACTAAAAGGTTTGTAGTGTGGACTTTAGTCCTTCTTGAAGGCGGACTAAAGTCCACACTATAGCGGTTCTCAAGCGTGGTGAGGATAGCCCACGGAGGCCTATGCCCTATGCCCTATGCCCTATGCCCTATGCCGTTCGCGTACCTCATATGAGAGCTCGAAAGGCTATACGAACCTTTTATACTTTATTATGGGTTGGGATTTTGCAAAATTTCTCTAATTCTTGTCCGAAATAGACGCACGGCGGCTCTTTGTCCGATCGCCCTGCTTTGTTCAATTAATGCGGGTATTTCTGCGATCGGCAAAACGGGAAAAGCTATACTTTGAGCCACAGCTTCGTATTTTCCCTCTACAAGCTAAGTGACATCAAAGAGCTGATTGACCCCGACAATCGGGAGAAATTTCACAGTATATAGCCTTTCTCAGAAAGATGAGGTTCAGGAACATCGAGTCAGACTTTTCTCGAATCACGTCAAATTCTACGGGAATCTTGGGGCGTTCGATCCGAAAGTGTTCCTTCAGGGAACTTCCTAAAGATAATTCCGGGCAAATCCGAGCTAAAACATTTCCCAAATGGATAATTTCAGTCTCCCGTTTCCGAAATACTAAATGAACTGGAAAAGCCTTTGCAAATATCAAAGGAGGAGAACTGAATGCAGGGGGAACCATAATATAGCCCAATACGGTTTACTTAAGGCGATTCAGGCGGTCAAAAATTATGAAAAATAAATACTCTTGTTTGCTTCGTTCCTCTCTTAGGACAATCTTAAGTGAACCGTATTGTAATATAGTTTTTCGAGGGAAAGATGAGGTACGAGTAGAGATTTTAGATTTTAGATTTTAGATTTTATACCAATTTCCTAAAGTAGCGCTAGATCTTACCCCCCCAACCCCCCCGATGCTTTGGGGTGGCTCAGACTTCATCCATAGCAGATCTTTAGAAAAATGGTATTAGATTGAGCAATTGTTAATTAATTCATGAATACCTCATATTTGCGATCGCGGTTATATCTTCAGTTAGATTTGTAGTGGATAGAGAACACGTCGTTATCTGCACCCTGAGTGCGATCGCTTGTTTGCTCAATTTCTACCTCTGTATGGAATCGGCACGCCAAGCCTTTTAACAGCCCCTTCACCATTGGTGCCAACCCTTGCCGGTGAGAGTAATAGTGAAGTTCCATACTATTTTCGGAGTTGTCAGTACACCTAAACGAAGGCGGTTGAAGCTGGGGAAAATTCAACCCGACGCGGGCGTGGAGGTTGTCGAGGTTGCCTAGAAACTCCCGCAGGTTATCTCCCGCGAGATCGAGGATTTGGGCGTAGCCTTCGGAAGCGGTATAGATTACCCAATATTCCCCGAAAGCCTGTAAAATTTCGTCTGGGCTGATTCCTAGCACTTCGCTTGCGGAGTGTACGAGTCGGTGAGTCAGATCGTCTGGATAAGCTTCCATTGTCATGAAAAAGTCAATGTCTACATCTGCTTTTTCTTTGATGGTTTCCCAAGTCTCTTCTCCTAAGCGAGAACAAACCATTTCTTCGATCGCTTTGTTAACTAAACCGTACATTCACTGCTCCCGCCTATTAAGGTTGTGTTTTTTTATACTTGGAATTCAACAGGCTTAAATTTTAAAATTTGCGACTTTCAAACTGGCGATCGCGCCACAAAACCACCGTATATTGTATTTACTCGTTACTTTCGCTCTGCCTGGTAATGCAGATAGGCGAGGAAGAGCCTCTCTTTTCCTTGCCGATCGCTGGAAACAGAGGAGTGTGGCAGAGGTTTAATTTATTAAATTTTCGTTCCTAAGACTGTCTATTTTGCAGGGATTTTCCCTGTAGGAATCTCTTAACCCAAGCCTATCGATTTATAATTCAGGCAAAAACTAGCTATTTCCTTCATGATTAGTGGGAGCCAATTTTTAGCAATCGGGATTAATTTATACCAAAAGTCACGTAATTCCTCCAATTAATCTAGGAGTTTTCAACCTAAAATCCCAGATCCATTTTAGCCGATTCCGCCTCAGCAAATACTTGTTCGTCCGGCATTTCTTGCCAGTCAATATCCCCGATTTCCCTGTAGAATTGCTCATCGTAGGGACGAGTCTGCACAACTACCGGCATCGGTACGGCGTGCCCCAAAACTAATGCTTGCTGTTTCGAGTCGAGTTTGGCCAAAACCGATCGCAAACTTTGGCCTCCCGAAACACCGGTAAAGATAGCATCGATGTCTTTATCGTCGTTTAGCAAAGCTGTGATCCGGGTGCCGACTTGCGACATCACCTCGCCGTCGATACCGGAGGGACGCTGATCTACAATTAGCAGGGTTACGAAGTATTTTCGCATTTCGCGGGCGATCGTACCGAAAATAGTCGATCGCACGATCGCCGGATCGAGAAAGCGGTGAGCTTCCTCAATAGTAATCACCAATGGCTGCGGCTTGTCGCACGGATTTTTACTCTGCAAAAAATTCTCAGCTTTCCGCACGTAAGCTTCGTGAATGCGGCGAGTAATCACATTTGCCGCCAACATATACGACAGCAAATCCGAGTGCGAACCAAACTCAATTACTACATTTTTCCCACTATCCAAACACTGCAAAACTTCTGTCACATAATTTTTGGGACAGCGTTGGCGAATGTATTTCAACTCTTTCAACCGCTCCAATTTCCGCTGCAAAGCCATAATCGAAGACTTATTTCCCCGCTTTTCTTCACAAAACATTTGGATATCTTCGTTAGTCATTTCCAGCAACTTGTTAATCCAACCCTTGCCCAACTCATTTCGCAAAATAATCGCATTTTCGATACTAGCTTCAGACAAATTCAACTCGCGCTGCACCAGCGAGATATCTTCCACTTCAATTTGATCGAAACTCAAAAACAACTCTTGAGCGTCACGAACTCCCCGGCGTTTTGTCGATTCAGGATCGAGAGTATAAATTTGAATTTTATCGGGAAACAACTGCCGCAAACCTTTGACAGTGCTAAATTGTTTCCCTTCCGAAACAGCTTCCCAGCCGTACTCCGAGTGCATATCAAAAATTAGATTGACAGCAGCTTGCTTGCGAATAATTCCCGACAACAGCAAGCGCGTCAGAAAAGATTTACCCGTTCCCGACTTGCCAAAAATTCCGTTGCTGCGTTCCACAAATCGGTCTAAATCCAAGCATACAGCCACGTCCATGTCAATCGGTTTGCCGATCGCAAAATTGCGGCGGTACGGGTCATCTTCCCAGCCAAAAACCGCTCGAAAATCGGTTTCTTTGGCATCAAACACCTGGGAAAAGTGGCTGGGAATAGTTTTGACCGGCAGCAGTTCCATATCTGCCCCACTTTGCGCCTCAAAAGAGCCCAAATTGCCTAACGCCGCCGCCTTTTCAGGGAGTCCCTTGCTTTTGGGATCGAAGATTGCTTGAGATTTTTCTTTTTCCGCAGTCAGCATCAACATGGGCGCAAGCTCGATCGTACCGTAGGTGCTGCTACCTGCGAGCACTGCGATCAGAAAATCGTCGTTGGGGTTAGGAGGGTTGGATAAAATGCGTCCGCTGGATGTTCCCAGAGACACGTCAGTTAGCATACAGAAAAAGTGCGATCGCACCCCCCGCACTACTAAAAATTTCCCCACCCTCATATCTTCCACCGAGACATCGGCGTGCAGTCGCACTTCTAATCCCTTGCTGAGGGAACCTTGAATAACAGAGCCTAAAGGTCGATCCATTTTAGATTTTAGATTTTAGATTTTAGATGATGAACCACCGAACGGTTTTAGATTTTAGATGATTAACCACCGAACGGTTTGATATTTTAGATTTTTAGCCACCGAGGGCTTGGCGATTTCAATTATTAACAAGCCAGCGATTTGAGATTTTAGATGTTTAATAACCGAACAATTTGCGATTTCGATTGTTAACAATTGTAGGGTGCGTCGCTCGTTTAATCTGGCGTTGCGGGGCTAGAGTTGTTCTTGGCGACGCACCCTACGTTGACTTAAGTGAACGGTATTGGTCTTTATCCTATATTAATAGTTCGCGGGAGCATCTGGTGTTTTGCATTTATAGTGCTGTCCCCGCTCGCGAGTACAAGACGCGAGCGGGGACGCTCGCACTATCATAAAAAAATGCTTTTTGCAAAACTGAAAAGCTCCCTAGTTCACTCTAACAATCGCTGCTCAGCATCACTAATGACCAATGACTAATGACTAATGACCAATGACCAATGACTAATGACTAATGACTAATGACTAATTACCATTCCGATTCTAATGACGGTTCAAAACAACTCGGACTCAGCTCTACATCGGTCAAATCTGTTTCGCTCAAATAAGCGTCGTTCAAAGATACGCCTTTCAAATGTGCCCCTTTCAGGTTAGCACCTTTCAGGTTAGCACCTCTGAGATTAACTCGGAATAAATGAGCGTCGCTCAAGTCTACCTCAGTTAAATCTGCTCCCTCCAAATTTACTCTCATCAAATCTGCTTTTCTGAGGTCAGCTTCGTTTAACTTAGCGCCGCTGAGGTCGGCTTTTGTCAAGTCTACACCTCTCAAGTCTGCGCCGCTCAAATTAGCGAACAGCAAAGTAGCTCCGGTGAAATCTGTCTCCCTCAAATCGGCATCGCTTAAATTAGCGCCGCTGAGGTCGGCCCTTGTTAAGTCTACACCCCGGAGGTCTGCAGAACTCAAGTTTACTTGGTGCAAAATGGCGCTGCTTAAATCGGCTCCTCTTAAATCTGTTCCCTCCAAGTTGGCACCTTTGAGGTAAGCTTTTTTTAAGCTGGCTCTGCTGAGGTCTGTATTTTTGAGATTGACCGAACTTAAGTTAGAATTGCTCAAATTAGCTCCGCTTAAATCTGATCCGTTTAAGTCGGCTCCGGTTAAGTTTACCCCTTGCAGCGATACATTGGGAGCAATTAAATAAGCCCCGCCGAGACGGAGGTCAATTCCTTCTGAAAACAATGTTTGGTTGCTGTAAACAGCTTTTTCTAAAATGGTAGAGATCAAACTGGCTTCCCTCAAATCTGCTCCGCTGAGGTTGGCTCCTGCTAAGTTTGCCCGATCGAGCTTTGCTCCAAATAAAATAGCTTTGTATAAGTTTGTCCGCCGCAAATCGGCTCCCTTTAAATCCGCTTCAGTCAAATCTACCATAACCAGATTTAATCCCGGCAGCGACGCATTGGGAGCTAGCAAAAATGCTCCCATTGCGGCTGGATCAATATCGTCGGGAAAGATTGTCCGGTTGTTGTAGACGGCTTTGTCTAAAATCGCGCCGGTCATCTGAGCACCGCGCAAATCGGCTCCGCTGAGGTTGGCTCTGGTTAAGTTGGCTTGGAGGAGATTTGCTCCAACTAAATTGGCCTTGATCAAACTTGCGCCTTTGAGGTTGGCTTGATGGAGTTCGGCTCCTACCAAAGTAGCTTCTCGGAGGAAAGCACCGGTCAAATCGGCTTTGGTGAGGTTGGCTACATTGAGCAGTGACTCAGTTAAATCCGCCCCACTGAGATTTGCGCCGGTCATATCTGCTTCGATCAGGTCTGCATACCTGAGATTAGCGCCTTTGAGGTTGGTTTCTAGGAGGTCGGTGCCTCTGAGGTTGGCTCCCCGGAGTTCCGCACCGCTAAGGTTGGTGCCTTTAAGCGCTTGTCCCCGGAGGTCGAGCCGGTGCAGAAAGTCACCAACGTTCATTTCCATCTCAAATTCGCTCTCTTTAAATGCTGAACCTAGCTTGACATTCCCAGGCCTCAATCGGGAATAGCCGAAAAACTATAAATTGTTTGGGGTTGAAGCCTCGCTCCGGCGGACGCGACTTGTGCGAGGGGGAATGTTTCTCGATCGATCCCGACTTGCAGGGTTTTGAGCGGGTCTCCACCGGAGGAAACCAGGAATTCTAATGTTTGCAAATCGGGATCTTTGCTGATGGATTCGAGAATTTGGGCGATCGCCTTGACATAAGGATGGTTTTGGTCTTTGTACCAGTCCGTGGCTGCGAGTCCGGCTTGATCGAAGCCGAGATGAACGATCAGGGAGCCTTCTCCAAACAAAGCTACGCCCACCGGCCGCGCTTCTTCTTGCAGCAGCAAATCCTGGCGGGCCGCTAAATGCCGCAGTTTTTCGAGGTGTTCGTACCGATTTTGGATGGCAGAATCTTCCTCTTTTCCTTCTTCCCTCTTCCCTCTTCCTTCTTCCTTCTTCCTTCTTCCTTCTTCCTTCGCTTCGTCCCACTGAATCGCCACTGTTACTAAATAAGTTTGCAGCAGCAGATGACCGAGTTTTTCGGCTTTTGTTGCCAAATAAATCGAGTTGTAATCTGTGGCTTCTATCAGTAAGGGGACGCGATCGGCAACTTCAATGCCGAAACCTTTCAAACCAGCAATTTTGCGCGGATTGTTGGTAATCAACCGAATTTTTTGCACCCCCAAATCGTTGAGCATTTGCGCTCCAATGCCGTAGTTGCGAAGATCGGCGGGAAAGCCCAACCGCTCGTTAGCTTCTACGGTATCGTATCCCAAATCTTGCAGCGAGTAAGCTTTTAGTTTATTGACCAATCCAATGCCCCTACCTTCTTGGCGCAAGTAAACTACGACACCAGAACCGACATTTTCGATCATTTTCAGCGCCGCTTGTAGCTGCATCCGACAGTCGCAGCGCAGCGAACCCAAAGCGTCGCCGGTCAGACATTCCGAATGCACTCGCACCATCACGGGTTTGTCCTTAAATTCTGCGGGGTCGCCCTTGACGATCGCAACGTGTTCTGAATTGTCTTGAGTGTCGCGGTAGCCATAAATCATGAAATTGCCAAATTCTGTGGGCAATTTGGCGACTGTTTCGCGTCGGACAAACCGATCGTGCTTTAGGCGGTAGCTAATTAAGTCAGCAATGCTGATGATTTTGAGGTTATGGGTTTTGCCATACTCGATTAATTCCGGCAACCTCGCCATCGAACCGTCGGGATTTTGAATTTCGCAGATCACGCCGCTGGGATAGAGGCCGGCGAGTCTGGCGAGGTCAACGGAGGCCTCGGTGTGGCCGGCGCGTTTGAGAACGCCACCGTCGATCGCCCGCAGGGGGAAAATGTGACCGGGACGGCGCAAGTCTTGAGGTTTGGTGTCCGGGTGAATCGCAATTTGGATGGTGCGGGCCCGGTCTTCGGCGGAGATGCCGGTACTGACACCGCTGACTGCATCGATGCTGACGGTGAAGGCTGTTTGATTGTTATCGGTGTTTTTGCTGACCATCAGGGGCAGTTCGAGCCGATCGAGCCTTTCGCCGCTCAAAGCCAGACAAATCAAACCTCGGGCGTTCACTGCCATAAAATTGATATTGTCGGGAGTGGCGAATTGGGAGGCACAAATCACGTCGCCTTCGTTTTCGCGATTTTCGTCATCGACTACTACCAGCATCCGACCTGCTTTCATGTCGGCGAGGGCGCTGTCGATTGAGTCAAATTGAAAGGATTGAGTTGAGGTGTTGTTGTAGGACACTGAGAGTTCAAGCTATAAACAGTATTGTTATCGAAATAGAATGTATATTTGATTGTAACCTTTTGTTTCCGGTGCGGTCGTTGCCGGAACTAAATTAATTTAGCACCATTTTATCGCTTGCATACTATAAACATTGCTATTTGTCAATCAAAAAATGACCGAAGTATTTTATGAGGCAGGGCTATTTCATTCTTTGTAGGGGCTCTTGGCCCCGTGGTTGCCCTCCTAGACAGGGAAGGGTCGGCACGGGGGCACGACCCCTACAAAATCCTGATTTTCTGAGAATGAAATAGCCCTGTTTCATCAGATCAACTAATATCACGAAGATTTTAGACAAAGCGTACTTGCCAGCTCCTAATTGCCTAATTTGCAATATACCTCTTTCACTCACAAATTATCTAAAATTATCTGCGTTGATCAGCGTCAATCTGCCTTTGATCGGCGGTTGATGTATTAATCGAGGACGTATGCAATACAAATCTAATATCGATTGTCTTAATGCGAAAACCGCAGATGCAACACAGATGCAACACAGATGCAACGCAGATAATTTTGAGATTGTTTTTGACTGAATGGAAAAGGACTAATGTTTCCTGACACAACCCTAGCGGTGGGAAGATTTAACGCTATAGCGGTTCTCAAAAAAGTGAGAATAGCCCTATGCCCTATGCCCTATGCCCTATGCCCTATGCCCTATCCCGGATAGTACCTCATATAAGAGCTTGAAAGGCTATAAATCAATTGCCGAAGGTCAAGTGTAGTGGGACAATATTGAAATCCGTTTAAATTGTCGCCATGATGAATAACTGGCCCAAGTTCCTCCCCTATCCTGCATCATGGGCAAAAGGGTTTGCCTTAAGCATTGGCTTTTGGCTGATTGTTTCCTTTCTGCTGCCTGGATATTACTACTACTACTACACATTTAGCACAGCGTACTGGTACATCATCAGAAGTTCTGACTCTAAAGGCGCGATCGCCTTTGCTTGGTTGTGTCAGATACCATTATTTGCTTTCTACCATTGGGGATTAGCTAAATTTGCTGAGTGGGTAGAAATCCGCCGCCACAGTCAGTCGCCGACAGCAACAGTATCGGTTTGGCTGCACTGGAGGGAAGGCATCATCGCATTTCTGACGCTGCCGGCTGCGATCGTGATGGGAATTCCGGCGATCGCCTTTTTGATGCTGCCACTCAGGCAACCTTCGGGCGCGCTGGTTGCTTTAATTATAGGAACTGCGATCGCATCTACTTATTTGTATCACTTCCGCTTTGCCAAGCTGATGAAAATTTTGGTCAAATTCCTAGGGATTTTCTATGGCTATTTGCTAAAGATATTGGAAATCCTGTTTGTTCCAATTCTGACCGGTACTCCGTTTTTTTTACTAACTATTGTCACGGCCGAAATGGTGCCAATAAAGCTACTGCCGCTGACAACTTTTTTGTTAGTTGTTTGCGTGTTTTGGAGCGGTATAGTTGGATATGCAGTTTGGCATTATTGGTCGGCGCATTTGCTTAATTGGGCTGCGACATGGTGGCCCGCTGACTCTCCCGGTTACAGTCACATTCAAGCTCGAAAAGGGTGGAAACACAATAAAACAGCAGCCAGTCAATCTTTTGTTCGCCATACAACGAGTTGGCATTTAGCTGCTAATGATGTTACCTATCTAATTTATTTTAATCTGATCGCGGTCGTATTTGGTGCGATCAATTATCGGCTGTTTGGAGAACCTTCAAAATGGTCAGAAACAGAAAAACAGATTTTAGGATATGTCGTGGCGCTAGTTTGCGTGCTGCTGTGGCATTTCTGGGGCTCGCGTCGCGAAGTAGACATTGCTAGGGGTCAGCCCTCTGTTAAAAATGCAGCTAAAAGGCGATCGTCCAATGCTAATTTACCCGCTGCCGATCCAGTTGAAGTCGAACTCAACCAGCTTGCAGCCGAGTTTGGCGATACTCGGATGAGGCCTGTGAGAAAGTCAACGTCACCACCTCAAAAGCGATCGTCATCAACGAAAAAAACCAAGCCAGAACAGGCTCAATGGTACGTATTCCGCAGCGGTAAAGCCGAGGGGCCTTACACGAAAAAGCAATTGCGAGATGTGCAGAAGATTACCGATCGCACCAAAGTGCGGCTGGGCCAAGCCGAGTGGCAGCGCGCCGGTGAAATTCCAGAATTAGCGACATATCTCATACCAATTTCATAAAGTAGCGCTACATATTACCCCCCCCCAACCCCCCCGAACTCGCGGGGGGGCTATGACTTCATCCATAGCAAATCTTTAGAAAAATGGTATCATATCAATTCCGGTAACAACGGAATGATCTAGAGGAGACGGCAATGCCGTGTCCCTACCCAAAATAATCTTGTAGGGACACGGCACTGCCGTCTCCTCATTTTGGCTAATAATTCCGATGCAACCGGAAACGATATCACTCACAAATAAAGCGCGTGACGGTTCGTAGTGCGGACTTTAGTCCGCTCCCATTTCGCGGACTAAAGTCCGCACTACGAACCAATCTGAAGAAATATCCTTGATTGCGAGTAATTAACCAAATTTGGTATAACAAAAAACTAATGAGCGATCGCTGACCGAAGAGCGAGCCCGCCGGGCCCCTGGCTTCAGACACGGGGAAAAGTCGGCAGCGGTTTCAACCGCATTCAATATTCTTTACATATCAAAACACAATATACAGGCTGGTGGATGTATACTGTAAAAATGAAAGTAAAACTCAAGTCAAATGCCAACGTAACCTACTTTTGTAACTACCATATTGTTTGGTGTCCCAAGTATCGCAGATCGGTATTGATCAAAGGTGTAGATATTCGATTGAAAGCTATACTACAAGAAGTTTGCACCGAATTCAATGCCGAGTTGCTGGAAATGGAAGTCATGCCAGATCACGTTCATGTCCTGGTAGGAGTAGACCCACAATTTGGAATTGCAAAATTGATTAGATATTTGAAAGGGCGTTCATCTCGACTGTTGAGGCAAGAATTTCCTTGGCTAAAAAGCCGACTACCAACTCTTTGGACAAATAGTTATTTTGTTGCAACGGTTGGTGGCGCACCATTATCTGTCGTTAAGCAATACATAGAGAACCAGAAAAATGTCTAACTACGGCTGCCAGCAGAACTTAATCAGTCCAGATTCCAGTCTGAAAGCAATTTTAGAATTTGTATGCAGCGAGTCGAATAAGTTGGCAAATTGTGCCATTTACTATGGTCGGCAGTTGTATTTTAAGGCGAGAAATATTCCTAGAAAAAATGATTTGCCTAAAATGTTCAAGTCGAACTTGCATTTTAAGGCTCTGTATTCTCATGTCGCACAGCAAACTTTAACTAGCGTTGCCGAATCTTTTAGTTCGTACATTGGACTGCTAAAAGGAATTAAATCTGGAACTGTAACGCAATATCCAAAGCTACCGGGATACAAAAAAGATTCTCTTAAATTGGTTACATTCCCCAAGGCTGATGTCAAATTAAAGGATGGACTGCTGCGATTTCCATTAGGCAGCAAAGTCAAGCTTTGGTTTGGAGTTGGGGAATTTTTTCTACCGATGCCATCTAATTTAGATTACAAAAAGTTAGTAGAGATTCGGATTCTCCCTAGAAACCGTCGCTTTTATGCCGAGTTTGTGTACCGAGCAGAAGAGTTGACTGTGGACATCAACCCGGATAATGTTTTGGGGCTAGACCACGGAATCAACAACTGGTTAACAGGAGTGTCCAATGTGGGAACTTCTTTTATTGTTGATGGGCTGCATTTAAAGTCTTTGAATCAGTGGTACAACAAGCGTGTTTCTGTCTTAAAGGAGAATCAACCCCAAGGTTTCTGGTCGAATCAATTAGCTAGGATTACTGAGAAGAGAAATCGACAGATTAGAGATGCAGTAAACAAGGCAGCGAGAATTGTCGTAAATCATTGCATTGGAAACAAAATAGGGACAGTAGTTTTTGGGTGGAACAAAAGTCAAAAACAAAGTGCAAATATGGGTAAAAAGACTAATCAAAAGTTTGTACAAATTCCCACGAGCAGGCTGAAAGACAGGATATCTCAGTTGTGCAAACAACATGGAATTAAATTTGTAGAAACAGAAGAAGCTTATACTTCAAAAGCCAGTTTTCTGGACAATGATTCACTACCTAAGTTCGGTGAAAAAACTGAAGGGTGGAAAGAATCAGGGAAAAGAGTAACTCGCGGACTGTATCGTTCGGCAGAAGGTACAAAGATCAATGCCGATTGCAATGGGGCTGCAAATATCATCCGAAAAGTAGCGGTAAAGCTGGGACTAAATCTTGGCAGAATCGGTAGCGGCGACTTGATAGCGCCTTTGAAAATCCGACTATGGACTCTTCAAGAATCCCCGTCCCTTTAGGGCTGGGGAGTATCAAGATAATTAATTAGAATTGGAATTTGAGTCATAACCAACAGCGCATTTCCCCTGTTGAGTGGGGTTGGGATTTGGGTTAATTACTACTTTAGAAACGGCATCTTTTTCTTGAATCCATCCGATTTCTCCCGCTTGCAGTTTGGCGATTTGTACTGCAACTGTTGGCTTGATGTCCGGGGAAGGCGAGGGACTAGCCGCAGCGGGAGATGGATTGATTGCTGGTTGGGAAACAGTAGAAAAATCTTTATTTGATTCTGGTTTGGGAGAGTTGGACGGCAATATTTCAGGAAGCGAACAAACTTTTAGTTCCAGCCAATTACCTTGAGGCGTAAGCTGTTTGTTTGTCACCTGCAAAACGCTGCCGGCAGGAACTGTTCCTTTGACAGTCAACTCACCGATTGCCGATCGCAAATCCAAGCGATCGCCCGGAGCACCCAATTCCCCACTACCAGAATTTTTGATTTCTACAAACGAGCCTTTTTCTAAATAATTGAGTTCAGAAGATACCGGTTCAACTGTTTTCTCCGGTTCGCTTCGAGCATTAATTAAACCGCGTTCACCGAAAATCGACTCCCCGGCAGTATCGATCGCCCGACCCACCGGAGGAATGAAAAAATAAGCAAATACACCTCCCAAACCTAACAAAAAAAATATTTTTGCTAACAGCGAAAATAAACTTTTGCCTTTGTCCGGCGGCTGTACCAACTGCGTTTTTAGTTGAGAATTAGCCTCGATCAGGGCTGTGCTGCCGGTTAAATCGGTTGGCAGATCTTCGCAGTCGGGCATTAGTTCGCTCGGCAAATCTAAAGGTGCGACAGATAATTCTGTCAAAGTATTGCCATTGTCCCTCAAATGTGCTTGACAGTGAATCAAAGCCACGGTGACGTTATCGTGACCGTTTTTGGTATTAGCAATCTCGATCAGTCGATCGCGCGCCTTAGCCACATCAATGCTACCGTCGAGAATTGGCAAAATTTCCGCTTCCCAACATTCCTCAACCCGGTCTTTATCGCTCAAACCGTCCGAGCACAGCAGAAAAACGCAATCCTCATCCACCGGAAATCGCTGCACAGTCGGGTGCAGAGTGTTGGAGGAAGTAATGCCCAAAGCTTGAATCAGAGCGCCGGCGGCGAATTGTTCCAAAGCATCGCGGTATAGCGAGTAACCCAAACGCACCTCACGACAAGCTACATCGTCATCGAGAGTAACTTGATAGCAGCCGGTGCGGGTAATCCAGTAAGCCCGACTGTCTCCGACGTGGGCGATGTAAACTTCGTGAATGTGAGCTAAACCCATGACTAGGGTAGTTCCCATTCGCTGGCGGCCTTGGCGGTGTTCGCTGTCGTTGCGACTGGCTATCTTGTCGTTAGCGGCACAGGCGGCCCGTTCGAGCTTGGAAGTCAGGCTCAGCGGGTCCCAATTAGCTTGATGCAGGGGCAGAAGCTGCAATTTTTCCTGAAGTACAGCAATCGCCAATTCCGAAGCGACTTCGCCGCCGTCTTGTCCGCCGATACCGTCGCAGACGATCGCGCAAGCCGACGCGCCCGGGAGTCCGGCAAATACCGTACCATCCGGCGGATAGCAAGCATCTTCGTTATGAGCCCGCGATCTGCCCACATCTGTGCCCGTAGCAATTTCAATCTGACGATCGTAAAATCTGCCGGATTTTGCCAGAGCTTTATCCAACTGGCCCATGAGTTGTTCGCCTTGGCGCACTTGACCGGCGACCATTTGCTGGCAAAGTTGCCTCAAAAAATTGGCGATCGTCGGGTCAGCATCATCGATCCACTGCTGCCACAATTTGCCCAACTGCGACAAATTAGGCGGTTTGCGATCGGGCTGCAATTCCAGAAACCTGACTAACTGGCCCGACACCAGCAGTAGTTCAGGAGTCAGCAGGGTGGAAGCCACGCCCTGAGCGATACAAGGCTGCCACAACTGGGCAATTTGCCACAGCCAATTTAGCTGTCGCATGGCGGAGGCTCCTTTCCAGGAGTCCGCCAATTCCGGCATTAAAGATTCCGTCACCTTCACAATAGGCGCGTTTTCCAACAGCCAGATATCTCCTGAGAGTTTGCTCGTCTGGGACGATACCAGCCCGTATACTTGAGGTACGTGCAACTGATAGGCAAACAGTCTCAAATAAGGAAGGATCGCGCTGGGAATCTCTTCGGGCAGTTCCGGCAACTGTTCGGGTTGAGTATCGACAAGAAGCCGATCGCGCTTGACCAAATAGCGACCTCCGATTAGATCGCCTGGTTTACACGCTTTGATCCCTTCACCTACAGCCCACAGGTAGTGTTTTGGCATAGAGTTTTGCATAAGGGTTCCTGACGCCTTTGGGCCGTGCCGATCTGAACTATGTTAGCCGTTGAACCTCGACAGGTTGATATGTGGGGATTATTTGACACTCCCGTTTTTTGTGCAGACGGGGATTCTTAGGACTTTGCAGTCCTAATATCTTGGTTTTTCTGGTTCCCAGGCTCATCATTTTTGCACTTTTGTGTGCGCGGCGATATTTTCTGACAATATTTGAGGCTTGACTTTCGCCTTGTACTGACACCAACAGTCTACCATTTTCTTGACCCCCGGATAAATCTGGCGATCGGCTTTCAGGAATCGACGCTGGCGCGACGCAAGCCGCAGTCGGGATATTGCTGAGAGTGACAGCCGACGTAGCAATCGCAGCCCTCAAGCTAATTGAGAATTTATACGAGCTCTGATGCTAGGATGCAGATACCTAGAAATATCCTGAGCCTGTAGGTATAAATAAACATCGATTCTCGGTTTGGTCGATCGGGCGATCGATGCCTTGTAGCCGAGTTTGGCAATTACGTTAAATTTAACCTGAGCCTAAGACGCATACAATCCCCCCCAGATTCATCCGTGGAATCAATTTCTAAGCGCCAATCGCCAATCGCCAATCGCCAATCGCCAATCAACTGTTAAAACAAAGTAACTGATTTCCCGGAAATAGCTGCACTAACCCGGTAAAGTATGGTAGCATCTAGAAACACTAGACAAAAACAGCTACCATGACCCGCTATGTTACACCAAGAGAAGCCTGCAAAATTCTCTCAGTCTCAGAGAAAACCCTCAGAAACTGGGATGAAGCAGGCAAAATCCAAGTTATTAGAACTCCCACAAACCAGCGTAGATATGACATTGATTCCGTCTTTACTTCGGGAATCGACAGAAGAGTTATCGCACTCTATTGTAGAGTCAGTAGCGCCAAGCAAAAAGAAGACCTCGAAAGACAAGTCAACTACCTGCAAGGCCTCTACCCGCAAGGCCAAGTTTTCAGAGATATCGGAGGCGGCCTCAATTTCAAACGGAAAGGGCTTCTTTCCCTTTTGGGACAAGTCATGTCAAGAGACATCAGCCAAGTTATTGTCTGCCACCAAGATCGACTCGCGAGGTTTGGTTGTGACCTCATCGGATGGATATGTGAACAGAACGATTGCGAACTCGTGGTTCTCAGTAGAACAGACTTGTCTCCAGAACGAGAAATGGTTGAAGATTTTCTTGCCATCATCCACGTCTTTAGTCGCCGACTCTACGGTTTGCGAAAATACAAATCTAGTATCAAAGAAGATCCGAGTTTACCCGGAAACCAAGCTAGCAATGGTTTGGAGAAAGTGGATATCGGCTAGTCGCTGGTGTTATAACCAAGCAATTGCTATTCTCAAAAACCAGAAAATAGGCAAGTACGATTTACGCAAACAAATCATGGATTCTGCACCCGATTGGGTTAGCGAACCGCCGTACAATCCTAGACAATTAGCCGTTTTTCAAGCATTCGAGGCACACAAAGCGGCCAGGAAATCAGGAGGTTTCGCTAAGTTTCGCACCTACAGAGATGTCTCTCAGACTATTCGGTTTCAGGTATCAAATTGGCAGGCAAAAACTTTCTATCCCCAAGCAACCAAAGGCTTAAAGTTCAAAGCTTCTGAGGTAATTATCGAAGTGATGGAACATGAACCGACGCTTAGTCTGATTAACGGTCAATGGTTCATTAGTTACGCTGTCCAGGCAAAACCTCAGTCAATAGAATCGAGCTTAGCTATCGCACTTGACCCCGGTGTTCGTACTTTTATGACTGGTTTTGATGGTCAAGATGTGCTAGAAATCGGCAAGTATGATATCGGTCGCATCTACCGATTAGCAAGGCATCTAGACAAAGTGATGAGTCGTATTGGGCAAAGTAAAGGCAATTGCTTTAAGCGACTTCGATACCGCCTAAGAAAAGGTGCAGCCCAAATCAGAATTAAGATTAAAAACTTAGTTTCTGAACTGCACAAAAAGACAGCAAAATATTTGTGTGACAAGTACAAAGTAATCTTTCTGCCTACTTTCGAGACTCAACAAATGGTCAAAAAAGGCAAGCGTCGCTTGGCTACCAAGACAGCAAGAGCGATGGTTACTTTGAGTCATTACAAGTTCAAACAAACGTTGAAGCATCAAGCAGCCAAACATGGTTGTATCGTAGTAGACGTGACAGAAGAGTACACAAGCAAAACTTGCTCGAAGTGTGGACATATCCACAAAAAGTTAGGAGGCAACAAGCGTT
>Ga0335397_10001693_pt1 | contig 30007 bp, 31 predicted proteins | sample MAT04_FD_205740 | JGI IMG/M metagenome (GOLD analysis project Ga0335397, IMG submission 205740) | Freshwater microbial communities from Lake Fryxell liftoff mats and glacier meltwater in Antarctica - MAT-04 (spades assembly) (version 2) ... | reverse complement strand
CGCGGCGGCCCGTGCCGTCGCCACTCCCCGTGGCCACGCCACTCCCCGTGGCCACGCCACTCCCCGTGGCCACGCGGCGGCCCGTGCCGTCGCCACTCCCCGTGGCCACGCGGCGGCCCGTGCCGTCGCCACTCCCCGTGGCCACGCCACCGACGAGGACTGACCAGGCCCGTGCGGACCGGTTTCGAGTCCGTGGCGGGATCGTTGCGAACAGGTGTTGACAATCGATTGTCCCCACGGTAGCGTCAGTGCCCGATGCGGCGCGTCGCCCATCGCTCGATGAGGAGGATGAAGTGGGTCAGAACCAGGATCAGACCGGATCCGAGCGCGCCGCCGAGCTGCTGGATGGCGTGATGTCGGGGCGGTTGAGCCGCCGCTCGTTCATGGCCAAGTCGGCGGCGCTGGGCGCCTCTGCCAGCGTGCTGAGCGGTGTCACGTTCGCCAGCCGGGCGGCGGCCCAGGACGCGGCATACGACCCCATGAAGTTTGCCGGCACCAAGTTGAGCATCCTCATGACGGGCAGCGAGAACGACCACCGGGCACTCGCCGACCTGCTCCCCCTGCTCAAGGAGGAGACGGGCATCGAGCTGGAGATCACGGCGCCCGCGCTCGATGCGCTCATCCCCAAGACCGGCCAGGAGCTGGCCGCTCCGCAGTCGGCGTTCGAGCTCATCAACTACCTCGGCTTCCTGACCACGGGCTACATGAAGAACGGCTCGTTCCTGCAGTTGAATGCATACAAGGACGATCCTGCCGCGACGCCGCCCGATTGGGACTTCCCGGACTTCGCCAAGGCCAACCTGGACAACGTGGGCATCTTCGACCCCGCCACGAGCGCCATCGGTGTCGGCGACCAGCTGTATGGTCTCCCGGGCCTGCACAGCGGCTCCGTGGTGTACTTCTACCGCAAGGACCTGTTCGATGCCGCAGGCCTCAAGCCGGCCGCGACATGGGACGAGTTCATGGCCGCCGCCATCGCCCTGAACACGCCCGACGTGGCGGGTTGCAGCTTCATCGGTGCGAATGACTTCTCGCTTGCGACGGTCAGCTGGTACACGATGTTCCTGACCACCGGTGGCAAGCTGCTCGTCGGCAGCGCTGCGGACAAGACCCTGGCACCGAACCTCAACAGCCCCGAGGCCGTGGGTGCGCTCCAGTTCCTCATGGACCTGCGGCCGTACGCGCCGGCCAACGTGACGTCCTACGGTTTCGCCGAGAACGTCGACGGCTTCTCCTCGGGCAAGATCGCCCAGATGGTCTTCTGGTCCACCATCGCCGGCCCGGTCTACGGTGCCGATTCGCTGGTCGCGGACAAGACCGATGTGACCCTCGTGCCTGCGGCAGCGGGCTTCACGCCCTCCGCCATCCTGGGCGGCTGGGGCACGGGTATCCCGGCCAATGTCGATCCGGCCAAGAAGGACGCCGCGTGGCTGGCCCTCACCTGGATCACCAACAAGGCGACCAACAACTTCTTCACCAAGAACTACCAGATCGACGCGAGCCGCAACTCGACGTACGTCGATCCGGAGCTGGTGGCGGCACTGCCCTACCTGCCCATCGCGGGTGAGGCCAACGCGTCGGCCCACACCATCGAGACGTCGACCCTGGACGACTTCTTCGGGATGAACGCTTCCATGAACGTGGAGTTCAACAAGGCACTCATCGGCGACCAGACGGCCGAGGAGGCCTGCGCCGCGACCCAGAAGCTGTGGGAAGAGTCGATGCGCAAGGCTGGGGTCCTCGCCTGACCGATCAGGCACGGATGGTCCACAGCACGCGCGTGCGACTGTCCCGATGACGACCGAACAGGACCGCTCCCCCGTCACGCGACGGGGGAGCGGTTCGTCACGCAGGCCCTCCCACGATCGACGCGACGCCCTGATCCTGCTCGGGCCGTGCATCCTGTACCTGGTCGCGTTCTCGATCTTCCCGCTGCTCTACAGCCTTCGCAACTCGTTCACGGACCTGGGCATCTCCAAGGATTCGGGCAAGTGGGTCGGGCTGGACAACTACGTCGCGATCTTCAACGACCCGTTCTTCTGGAACGCGGCGGGCAACACCGCGGTCATGGTCGGCGCTGCAGTCGTCGTCCAGGTCGTGCTGGGCACGGCCCTTGCGCTGTTCATGAACCAGAAGCTGCGTGGTTCGTGGTTCGTGCGTGGCGCGCTCATCCTGCCGATGCTGTTGACGCCCATCGTGGTCGGCGTCATGTGGCGGGCGATGCTCAACCCGGACTGGGGCATCGTCAACTGGATCATCAAGCAGCTGGGCATGCCGCCCATCAACTGGCTGGGTTCCACGGAATGGTCCATGCGTACCCTGGTCATCGCTGACACCTGGCAATGGACCCCGTTCGTGTTCCTCATCGTGTACGCCCGACTCCAGGGACTGCCCGGGCACGTGCTGGAAGCGGCCCAGGTGGATGGCGCCGGCCGCTGGGCCACGTTCCGAAACATCACCCTGCCCCTGCTGGCGCCGGCCATCGCGTTCGCGGCCATCTTCCGGGCCATCGACGCGTTCCGGTCTTTCGACCTGGTGTTCGGCCTGACCTACGGCGGGCCGGCCCGCTCCACGACCACGCTCAGCTTCCTGACCTACCAGAGCGGCTTCCAGTTCCAGCAGTACGGCTACTCCGCTGCCATCGCGTACGTGATGGTGGTCATCCTCATCGTGGCCTCCACCGTGACCCTGCGCTTCGTGCGCACCAGGGGCGTGGAAGGCGTATGAGGTACATCGCGGGCCGCGTGCTGGCCTACGTCACGCTGTTCCTCATCGCGGTCGTGGCCCTGGCACCCATCGCATACCTGCTGGTGCTGTCGACCAAGAAGCGCATCGAGATCGTCGCCCAGGTGCCGCCCACCCTGAACATCGATTGGGACCAGGTGGCCAAGAACTACCGGGAGGTCATCGATACCCAGGGGATGCTCGACTTCGTGGGCAACTCCATCATCGTGGTCGGTATCGCCACCATCATCGGGCTCATCGTCGGGACACCGTCGGCGTATGCGTTCTCGCGGCTGCGGTTCCGGGGACGTGAGACATGGTCGTCCACGATCCTCAGCTTCCGCTTCATGCCCGCGGTGGCGGTCGCCATCCCCATCTTCCTCATGATCCGGGCGGTCAACCTCCAGGACTCGTTCCCGGGCCTGATCCTGCCCTACGTCGCATTCACGCTGCCCCTGGTCGTCTGGATCATGATCGGGTTCTTCGATGAGGTACCCATCGAGATCGACGACGCCGCGCGCGTGGATGGCTGCGGTCGGGTCCAGACGCTGGTGTGGGTGTTGCTGCCCCTGGTACGGTCGGGGCTCGTGGTGTCCGCCATCTTCGGCGCCATCTTCGTCTGGAACGAGTTCCTGGTGGCGCTGTTCGTCATCAACTCGCGGAGCATGAACACGATCACCCTGGGCGCCGCGACCCTGGTCAGCGCCGACCGGCCCATCGACTGGAACATCGCGGCCGCCGTGGGCATCGTGACCATCATCCCCATCTTCATCTTCTCGTTGTTCGTCCAGCGCTACATCGTGCGTGGCATCACCGCGGGTGCGGTCAAGTGAGCGGAGGAGGTCCCGTGGATATCCAGCGACTCGCCGACGGTCTGGGCTGGCCAGAGGGGCCGACACTGCTGCCCGACGGCCGCCTGGTATTCGTGGAGAGCTATCGCAGCCAGCTGAGCGTCTGGAGCCCGGACGGGGTCACCCGATACGCCTACACAGCTGGGGCACCCAACTCCAGCGTACTCGGCTCCGATGGCGCCATCTATGTCTGCCAGAACGGCGGCACGGTTGGCCCGTGGCGTGCGGCGGAGATGACGAAGGCCTCCATCCAGCGTTTCGCGCATGAAGGTGCTGCCGCCGAGATCGTGCTCACGGAGATCGACGGCATCGCCCTCAACGGTCCCAATGACCTCGTCTTCGCGGCCAACGGCTGGCTCTACTTCACCGATCCGGGCACGTATCGGCCTGCCGACCCGGAGCCGAGCTACATCTTCGGCATCGACCCGTCGGGCACCGGCCACGTCGTACTGGCGTTTGAGACGCCCGTGTTCCCCAACGGTATCGCCGTCGAGGATGACGGCTCCATCCTGTGGGACGAGTCGTATACGGGACACGTCGGACGCCTGCGGCCGGATGGCACGCGTGAGGACCTGGGCCGCCTGTCGGGCGCCAACCCCATCCTCGATGGCATGAAGATCGGCGCCGATGGCCGGCTGTACGTCACGGACATCACGGGTGCCGGCATCCACGTCCTGCAGCCCGACGGCAGCGAAGAACGCTTCATCCCCTGTGGCAATGCCGCCACCAACTGCGCCTTTGACGGTACTAACCTGTACCTGACCGACGCGGGGGTGCCCGCCGATAGCGCCGACCCTTCGTTCGGGGGCGCACTCTGGCGTATCGACATCGGGGTCGCAGGCCAACCACTCCATCCTGGCAGCATCACTGGAGGTTCCGATGGGCGCTGAACGACAGGCGTTCCCAGGCATCGATCTGCGGGGGTCGGTGGCCATCGTCACGGGCGCTGGCTCGGGCATCGGCAAGGAGACGGCACTCTCCCTCGCGGACCTGGGTGCGGACGTGGCGGTCCTGGATATCGATGGGCCGGCCGCAGAGCGGACGTCGACGGAGATCAGGGCCATCGGCCGCACGTCGATCAGCGCCCAGGTCGACGTCTCGTCCGAGTCGGGGATCCAGGCGGCGTTCGAGGCCAGCCGCATCGCGTTGGGCGACGCGGACATCGCCATCGCCTGCGCCGGGATCCTGGGGGACTACCAGCCGATGGATGCCACCTCGGTCGAGCATTTCGACCGGGTGATGTCGGTGAATGTGCGGGGATCGTTCCTGACCATCCGGGAAGCGGTGCCTCAGATGCGTCGACGGGGCCACGGTGCCTGTATCGTGCTCTCCAGCCTCGATGGGCTCCAGGCCGAGCCGGGCATGTTCTCCTACTGCACGTCCAAGGGCGCGTTGCTCAACCTGGCCCGCGGTGCTGCGCTCGACCTGGCCCTGGAGCACATCACGGTCAATGCGGTCTGCCCCAGCGTCACGTTCACGCCGTTGCTGGAGGGTCGCCTCGCCACACTGCCCGACGGCGACGCGGTGCTGGCGTCGTACGCGGCGAAGCATCCGCTCGGCCGGGTCCTGAGCTCACGCGACATCGCGTCAGCGATCTGCTTCCTGGTCTCGCCGCTCGCGACCGGCATCACGGGCACATCACTGTCGGTGGATGCCGGCAAGGGTGCTGCCTGGGACGACTACAGCCGGCCGCCATGGCTCGCGCGGGCATGACAGGCCTGCCACGATGGGCGCTGCCGGCCTGACCGGATGTCAACGGGCGGGCGATCCCGACCCGGGAGTTGGAGCGACGCTTGGCCAACCTGAAGGATGTCGCACGACGGGCCGGGGTGGACCCATCCACGGCTTCGCGCGTCCTTCGTGACGACCCGGGTCAACAGGTCCGGCCCGAGACCCGGCAGCGGATCCTGGACGCCGCGACCGAGCTGCGCTACCGACCCAACGCCCTGGCGCGCGGTCTGCGCACCCGGCGGACGGACACGCTGGGGCTCATCATCCCCAGCCTCGATAACCTGGGCTTCGCCGATGTGACGCACGGCATCCAGGCGGCCGTCGCCGCCGCGGGCAAGCTGGTGATGGTGGTCGAGGCGGACGCGGTCGCGGGGGCCACGCACGGCATCTATGAGCGGCTCATCGGTGACGGTCGCCTGGACGGGCTCATCGTCGCGTTCGCGTCCATCGATGACGACCTCGTGGCGCAACTGGTCGAGCGTGAGATCCCGCTGGTGCTCGTGAACCGGCGCACGTCACGGGTCCACGGATCGGTGGTCGTGGACGACGAGCGTGGCAGCCGGATGGCCGTGGAGCATCTCGTCGGTCTGGGTCACCGGCGCATCGGCTACCTTGGCCTGGACGCGGACACGGACACCGCACGCCGTAGATTGGGTGGCTATGGCGCCGGCATGGCGGAGGCGGGCATCCCCATCGACCCGCGCTGGCTCGCCGCTGGCTCGCCGACCGAGGACGGCGGTCGATCGGCCATGGAATCAGTGCTGCGAGCCGACCCGGGTGCGCCGCCAACGGCGTTCTTCGTGGCCAGTCTCATGAGCGCCATCGGTGCCCTCGCGGCGCTCTCCGATGCGGGGTTGGCCGTACCCAAGGACGTATCACTGGTCACGTTCAACGATCACCCCTTCGCGGCCCATACCGCGCCGCCGCTGACCACGGTCCGGATGCCCAACTTCCGGATGGGCCAGGAAGCCGTCCGGATGCTCCTCGACGCGTTCGAGGGCCAGGCTATGGGTGACGTGGTCATCGACGACGCGCCCGAGATCGTGGTCCGGGCGTCGACGGCGGGACCGCGCCTCGACCCGCGACACTGATGCCGAGCGGGTTCACGCCGGGCGTGTACCCGCGACGCCCCTGCAGCCATTCCCGAAGGGATCGTTGGGTCGTGCACGCGGGCTGTGCGGACGCGCACCTGTATGGAGGGTGCCCGTCGTTCCCGCACATCGGATATGCAATCCTGGCCAACCGGGCTGTGATCGGGGTCGTTGCCCGTTGCGGGTGCACGCGGGGTGTGCCAGCCTGAGCCTGGGAGTCGGCGCTCTGAACCGATGGTCTGTGCAGGGTGCCCGCGGGCCCGAGGCGCTGCGTCAGATGCTGGTCGGCAACCCCCGCCGGATGCTCACACCGTCGATGTGAGCCGGCTGCCGGCGGCCATGGTCTCCATGGCGCCCTGCGTCTCACGCGTGAATTCCTCTTCGGTCAGTGCCATCAGGCGACGCTGGGGCACCTGGATGTGGCGGAGCATGAGAGCGCTGGCCAACTCCGCGTCATGACCGCGGGCCGCCTCGATGATGTCCCGATGCTCCGCGATGGACCGGTCGAGACTGCCTCGCAACAGGGCCGAGGGTCGACGGTAGGGGACCATCTGGCCGATCAGCCGGCGATACACCTCGAGCAGCTTGCCATTGCCGGCGGCGACCACCCAGGCATCGTGGAACTCGATGTTGGCATCGAAGAAGCTCAGGAAGTCTCCCCGGGAGTCGGCCTCGATCATCCGCCCCTGGGTCGACTCCAGGTGCGCGAACTGCGCCTCCGTCAGGAGCGGCACCGCGAGCTGCACGGCCAGTGCCTCGAGTGCCTCGCGGACTTGGTACGCCTCCAGGAAGTCCCGCTTGCTGAGCGAGGTCACGACGGCGCCGCGGCGGGGCGTGATGGTCACCAGCCCTTCGGCCGCCAGGTCGCCGAGCGCCTCCCGGATGGGTCCCCGGCTGACACCCAGCGATTCCGCCAGGGGCACCTCCTGGAGCACCGTGCCGGGGGCGATCCGATTGGCCAGGATGCCTTCGCGCAGATGCTGGTAGACGCGACCCCTCAGGGTCGTGTTGTCGAACCCTTCCGATGCGCTGAGACCGCCTCGTGTCATCGCCCGCCCGTGTGTCGCGTACAAGTCGCAAACGGCCCCGTTGCGCCCGCCGCGAGGTCTGTGTTGACTGTCAACATACGCGGGCTCATAGTACACTGCTGGTGACCACGGCAGTGCACGACGAGGAGGAGCAGCTTCCATGACTGATCGATCGGTTCGACCTAGGACGACGGCGTGGGCGATGGGTGCCGCAGCCATGTTGCTGGTGGGAGGCTCACTCACGGCGTTCGCCCAGAGCCCCGACGCGAGCATGGCGCCCATGACCAGTACCGTCACCCGGGTCGGCATCGCCGCGCCCGAGGAGGCCATCGACATGGGCTGGAACCAGCAGGGCGCCGCTGGCGCCACGGAGGCGGCGGCAGCGGTCGGCGCCGAGGTCGATGTCGCCGACGGGGCCGGTTACGGCGATGTCGCGCCCGTGCTCCGCCAGCTCCAGGAGGACGGCGCCAACTTCATCGTCGCCCAGGGCAGCGGGTATGCAACGACTGCTGCCCAGTTCGCAGCCGAGTCCGGCATCCCGGTCATCGTCTACGACGCCCCCGACCTGACAGCGCCCGGATTGGTCGCTGACGTGCTTACGAATGCCGGCCCTGGCGCGTACCTCGCGGGCGTCCTGGCTGCCACCATGACCAAGACCGGAACGCTGGGCATGGTCATCTCGGCCGACACCCCCAGCTGGCACAAGGCCAATGGTGGCTTCGTGGCGGGCGCCCAATCAGTGAACCCGGCCATCAAGTTCCTGCTGGCGCAAACCGGCCAGGATGCCTATGGCGACGCAGACCTGGGCAAGCTCACCACAGAGCAGGTCATCGCCGGTGGCGCGGACATCGTGTTTGGCCAGGGCGACGGAGCGTCGTTCGGGATGATGCAGGCCGTCGAGACGGCCACGCCGCCGGCCGGTGCGGACAAGGTCTGGTTCATCGATGTCATCGGTGACAAGTCATCCATCGATACCAAGGATGTGCTGCTGTCGTCCGTCCTCTGGAACTTCGGTGGCACCTTCACGAAGGCCATCGCGGACATCGACGCGGGCACCTTCGGCAGCGCCGGGTATGTCCAGGACCTGTCCAACGGCGGCATCTCGCTGCTGCAGACCGACAACATCACGCCGGAAGCCCTGGCGGCCGTCGAAGTTGCCAAGGCGGCCATCGCGGCCGACCCCGCGATCGTCCCCGTGACCACGACCATGGCCGAGGTCGAAGCGCTCTACGCGCCCAACTAGGCGCCGCATGACCCTGGGGGCCGACCGGTCAGATGTGGCCGCACGACGCACCACGCCCGACCAACTGACCCCCACGGTCGAACTCATCGAGATCACGAAGGCCTTTCCGGGCGTCATCGCCAACGACCACATCAGTCTGGTTGCGATGCCCGGGGAGGTCTTGTGTCTGCTCGGGGAGAACGGGGCCGGCAAGTCGACCCTCATGAGCATCATCTCGGGGCTCTACCAGCCGGATAGCGGGCGTATCAAGGTCGGCGGCAACGAAGTCCGGATCCATTCGCCTCGTCATGGACGCGAGCTGGGCGTGGGCATGGTGTACCAGCACCTCAGTCTCATCCCCACGCTCACGGTCCTCGAGAACCTGATGATGGGCGCCAATCCGGGCATCGTCCTCGACCAGCGCTCTGCCCGGACCCGACTGGCGGAGCTGGCGTCAGCCCTGGGGGTTGCGGTCGACCCGGATGTGCGTGCTGGCAGCCTTGCCCTTGGCCAGCAACAGCACATCGAGATCATCAAGGCGCTCTGGAGCGGCTCCCGTCTGCTCATCCTCGATGAGCCGACCTCGATGCTGACGCCCCAGGGCGCGATGGAGCTGCAGGGTGTCCTCAGGGGCCTCACGGCCCGGGGCCTGGCCATCATCTTCATCACCCACAAGCTGCATGAGGCCATCGCCATCGGTGATCGGGTCGCCGTGCTCAAGCTGGGTCGGGTGGTCGGCACGATGGGCCCGGATGAGTTGGCCGCAGCCCCGCCGCAGGAGCTGCAGGAGCGGATCATCACCATGATGTTCGGCGAGGCGCATGCCCCTGACGCGGAGGTCGCCGAGTTGCGGGAGCCAGCGGTCGCGGCACGCGCTGCTGCGGTCGTGACCGCCGAGCCGCTGCTGGAGCTGGTGGACGTGTCGGCGGTCGGCGCGGATGGCCAGCATGGCATCCAGCACGTATCGCTCACGGTCCACGGAGGTGAGGTCGTGGGTGTCGCCGGCATCGATGGCAACGGTCAGCGGGCGTTCGCCGAGGTGATCGCCGGACAGCGGCGCCAGATCGCCGGGGAGATCCGTCTTGCCGGCACATCCATCGACCGGACCAGCGTCTCCGCCCGGCAGCGGATGGGGCTCCGCTATGTCACCGACGACCGCCTTGGCGAGGGGGTCGTTGCGTCCTGGCCCGTGAGCATCAACCTCGTGCTCAAGCGCATCGGGCAGATGCCATATTGGAACCGGGGCACCGTTGACCGCAGCGCCATCGAGACTACGGCGCGCGAGCTCATCGAGGAGTTCGACATCCGGACCCCATCGCCCCAGACACGCATCGGCAAGCTCAGCGGTGGCAACATCCAGAAGGCGATCATCGCCCGGGAGGTCGCGTTCGAGCCGAAGGTGGTCGTGTTCAACAAGCCGACCCACGGCCTCGATGTCCGAACGACGCACGCTGTGCGGGAGCGGATCGGTGAGATGACCCGACAGGGTGTCGCGGTCGTCGTCATCTCCAGCGATCTCGACGAGCTCATCGACGTTTGCGACCGCGTGGCGGTCCTGGATGCCGGTCGCCTGGTGGGTATCGTGGAGAACGGCCCGGGCGCCGAGACGCGCATCGGTGAGCTGATCGTGGGTGCGGCAGCAGCGGTCCCGATACCCGCATGAGCGACATGACCGCGGGCCTCGACTCGGGTATCGAGACAGCCGCCAGGATCCCCTCCCGCCGGCGTGGCTGGGTAGACGCACTGGTACGCAGCGTCGGGCCCATCGTGCTCGCGCTGCTTACCGGCGCCATCCTGCTCGCCATCATCGGCCGGGACCCCATCGCGTTCTATGACGACGTGCTCAAGGCGGGGCTATTCCGGGCGTCCGGACTCCAGGACACCATCACCCGGACCGCTCCCGTGCTGCTGGTCGGCGCAGGACTCATCGTCGCCTTCCGGGCGGGCCTCTGGAACCTCGGTTCGGATGGTCAGTACCTGCTCGCCGCCGCATTCGTCGCGGGTGTCGCTCCCGGCCTGCTGGCATCCGTGCCCGTCGCCATCGGCTGGATCCTGCTCGCGTTCCTGGGCATGGCCGTTGGTGCCGCCTGGACCATCGTGCCCGCATGGCTCCGGGGCCGATACGGCGTCAATGAGATCATCACCACCCTGATGATGTCCTTCATCGGCGTCGGCCTGGCAGCGCTGCTCGTCAAGGGCCCATTCGACGGTCCGTCCACGGTGCCCCAGACCAGCGTCATCGATCCGGCTGGGATGCTGCTCGATCTGCCGGACGTGCGCATCCACATCGGCGTGTTCCTGGCGCTATTCGTCTCGGCAGCCGTCTACTGGTTGTTCGCGCGCACCGCGTTCGGTACCCGGATGGATGTGCTGGGCGCCAATCCGCGCGCCGCGGTCCACGTGGGCATCGATGTGCCCCGGCTCACCCTGGTCACCTTCATGCTCAGCGGCGCGCTCATCGGCCTCGCCGCGGCCGTGGACATCGTGGGCGTCTTCAGCTACATGCGCGCCGACTGGAACCCGGCTTACGGCCTCAAGGTGGTGCCGCTGGTGTTCCTGGCGCGACTCAATGCCCTGGCCATGATCCCGTTCGCGGTGTTCTTCGGTGTGATGTCCATCGGCGGCGCCTACGCCACGCGCCGCGCCGACCTGCCGGGCGACTTCCTGCTGGTGCTCATCGGCCTGGTGCTCCTGTTCATGGTCCTGACCCAGTACCTGAGCGACAAGCGCGAGCGGGGCGAGTCACTGCTGCCTCGCCGGACCCGGATCGCGAACGCGCATGCCTGACCTGCTGACCCCGACATTCCTGACCGCGCTGCTCGCGGGCGGACTGCTGGCCGCGGTGCCGCTCATCTTCGCCAGCCTCGGCGAGATCATCGCGGAGCAGGCGGGTGTCCTGAACGTCGGCCTGGAGGGGATGATGATCTCCGGCGCGTTCGCCGGTTTCGCGGCCACCCAGGCGACCGGTGACCTGTGGCTCGGCGTCGCGGCTGGTGCCCTTGCAGGCATGCTGGTGTCCCTCGTGATGGTCCTGTTCTGCGTGCGCCTCGGCATGGACCAGATCATCGTGGGCATCGCCATCGTGCTCACCGCGGAGGGTGTGACATCCGTCCTGCACACCGTGATCTTTGGCCAGTCCTACCCGCGTCTGGACAGGGTCGCCGTGTTCGAGATCCCGTTGCTGCGTGATATCCCGGTGCTGGGCGGCAGCGTCTTCAGCCAGCCATTGGCGGTCTACATGGGCCTCGCCGTGGTCGGTGTCGTCGCCTGGATGCTCCGCGCGACGAGCTGGGGTCTCCATGTCCGTGCGGCAGGGGAGCGTCCCGCGTCCCTCGATGCCGCGGGCGTGAGCGTGGTCCGTGTGCGCACCGTCGCCGAGATCATGTGTGGAGCCCTCGCCGGTATCGGCGGCGCGTATCTGTCCATCGTGAGCTCCGGAACGTTCGTGCCCTTCGTCACACAGGGAGCGGGGTTCATCGCCATCGTCATCGCGATGCTGGCGCGGGGCCGCACCTGGTGGTCGGTCCTGGGTGCGCTCCTGTTCGGGATCTCCCTGTCACTGACCACGGCACTGCAGCTGGTGGGTATCGACATCCCCGTGGATGTGGTGACCATGCTGCCATTCATCTCGGTCATGGTCGTACTCATCCTCTTCGCCCGGGATGCGCGATTGCCGTCAGCGCTCGGGCTGCCATACCTGCGAGGAAGTCGTTGATGCGCCTGACTGACGAGTTCACCATCAGCACGCCGCCCGACCGGGCGTTCGCCATGCTCCTCGACCTGGAGCGGGTGGCTCCCTGCATCCCGGGTGGCGAGGTCGAGGCCCCGGACGAGGACGGTGTCTACCCCGGGCGCGTCTCGGTCAAGCTGGGACCCATGAAGTTCGTGTATGCGGGCAGGGTCAGGTTCACGGAACAGGATCCGATCCGCCGCACGGCGGTCATCGAAGGGGAGGGCCGCGCCACCGGTGGCGCTGACACCGCGAAGGTGCGCTCCGTGATGGAGGTCGTACCGGCGGGTGATGGCTCGCGCATCCGGATCACGACGGACCTGGACATCAAGGGACGCGCGGCGCAGATGGGTCAAGGTGTCATCGTGGACGTGAGCCGGCGTATGGTGACCCAGGCCGCGGCGTGCATCGAGGCACGCCTGAGCGCTCCGGATGATGCGAGCGATGATTCGCTCCCATCAACCGGTCCTGTGGGCGGCATCTCGCTGATGGCCTCGGTGGTCGGTTCACGCATCCGTGGCCTCGCCTCCGGTCGTGGATCACGCAACACGGGCGGGGATATCGAGACCGCCACACGCGACGAGACCGAAGATGGATCGTCACAAGGAGCCGACGATGCAACGCGCTGACCTGACCCTCACGGCAGGCCCCAACGACCTGTCAGCCGACGTCCTGGCGGCACTCGGGTCGCCCATCCTCTACCACTACGACCCGGTCTTCCTGGAGCGTTTCCGGGCCACCGAGCAGCAGGTCGCGCGTATCTTCCGGACCTCCAGTCACGAGATCATCCTGATGCAGGGGGAGGCCATCCTGGGTCTGGAGGCTGCGGCGCGCGCCGTGGTGTCGCCGGGCATGGCGTGTCTGAACCTCGTCAGCGGTGTGTTCGGCAAGGGCTTCGGCTATTGGCTGACGGCGATCGGCGCGGAGCTGCACGAGATCGAGGTGGGCTACGACGAGGCCATCGACCCGGCCGTGGTCGATTCCTACCTGGATGCGCATCCGGAGATCCGGATGGTGTCGGTCGTCCATTCGGAAACGCCCTCGGGGACGCTCAATCCCGTCCGGGAGCTGGGGCCCATCGCCCGGGCGCATGACGCGGTCACGATCGTGGACGTGGTGTCGTCTCTCGGCGGCATCCAGCTCGAGGCCGAGGCGTGGCAGCTGGACCTACTCGTGGCGGGACCCCAGAAGTGTCTCGGTGGGCCGCCAGGCATGTCGTTGATGGCTGTCAGCGACGAAGCCTGGGCCGCCATCGATCGCAACCCTGGGGCCCCGAGAGATTCCTTCCTGTCCATGCTCGACTGGCGCGAGCAGTGGCACGGCCAGGGCCGGTTCCCGTTCACGCCGTCCGTGTCGGATCTGCACGGGGTCCTGGCCGCGGCGAACGCGCTCCTGGACGAGGGCCTCGATGCCTGCCAGGCGCGGCACACCCGCATCGCCCAGGCAGCATGGGCGGGCGTGGAGGCGATGGGTCTTCGGCTCTGGCCCGCACGCCAGGAGATCGCCGCAGCCTGCGTGACTGCCATCCGGGTGCCGGACGGCCTGACCGATATCGCCATCCGTGATCACGCACGGGCGAACTATGGCGTCCAGATCTCGGCAGGACAGGGAGCGGGGAACAACATCCGTCTGGGCCATATGGGCGCCACCGCGCGACCGATGCTCGTGGTCGCGGGTCTGGCCGCGATCGGGCGTTCGATGCTGGACCTCGGCGCACGTGTCGATGTCGGTGCTGGCCTCGACGCGTGCCTTGCGTCCCTGTCGGCGAGCATGCCGACGGTCGACCCGTGACGTCGCTCGCGCCCTTCGAGATCCATCGCGCGGCATCGGTCGCGGAAGCCTCTGCGCTCATGGCCGACCTCGGTGATGATGCCGTGCTGTATGCGGGGGGCACCGAGCTGCTGTTGCTCATGAAGCTGGGCTTCGCGGCGTACGGACACCTGGTGGATGTCAAACCCATCGACGAGCTGGCCGGCATCGAGGCGCTCGATGGCTCGCTACGCATCGGAGCCTGCGTGACCCACCGTCAGATCGAACGGTCCACGGTCGTCGCATCCGGCTGGCCGCACCTGGTCCGGATGGAGCGGGCCGTCGCCAACATCCGTGTCCGATGCACGGGCACCCTGGGTGGCAACCTTGCGTTCGCGGACCCGCATTCTGACCCGTTGACATTCCTGCTCGCGGCAGATGCGGGTGTGGTGCTGGGGCTGGGCGATGCGCGTCGGCGCATGCCGCTGACGTCGTTCGTGCTCGGGCCATACACGACGGCCCTGGCACCCGGCGAGCTGCTGGTGGCCATCGAGGTCCCAGCGATGCACCCGGGCGCGGGCATGGCGCATCTGCGGTTCGCATTCCACGAACGCCCAGCCGTGACTGTGACCTGTTTCGTGGAGATCACGGACCAGGCGATCCGCGTCGCGCGTATCGCTGTCGGCTCCGTTGGCGTTGCCGGAGTACGAGCAGCCGAAGCAGAGGCGATGCTCGCCGGCCTGGACATCAGGGTGCTGGACCCGGCGGTGCTGGCAGCGGCTGGCCGGGCCGCCGCAGATGCCAGCGAGCCCATGGCTGATTCCAATGGTTCAGCGGACTACAAGCATCATCTGGTGACTGTGCTGGTCGGACGTGCGGTGCATGCTGCCATCGCTGATGCCCAGCGTCCCGGGTCGATGGCGGCATGACTGATGGCCGAGCGGACGACCGACATGAGTGACTCACGCGACGCGGCCATCAGGACAGCCGTGCAGGCACGCGCGCCCATGGTCCGGGAGGTTATGGACTTCATCCATACCCACCCCGAGCTGGCCCACGCCGAAGTCGAGAGTGCCGCTTTCCTGGCGCGCACTCTGACAGAACTCGGCCTGGTCGTGGAAACCGGCATCGCGGGCATGTCAACGGCGTTCCGGGCGACCTTGCGCGGCGGTCTGCCGGGCAGGACCGTGGGCCTGGTGGCCAACTACGACGCCGTGCCATCCGTCCCGCAAGCGGGTGTCGTGGAGGCCATCCACGCATGCGGTCACGGGCCCATCTCAGCGGGCGTCATCGGAGCGGTCGCTGCGCTGGCCGCAGACCGCGAGACGCTGCGCGGCAGCGTCGTCGTGATGGGCTGTCCAGCGGACGAGATCCACTCACCGGGCACCGTGGCGCGGGGTGGTGGCAAGGCGATCAGCGCTGCAGCGGGGTCCTGGGCTGGCATCGACGCCGCCCTCTATGCGCATCCAGAATTCCTGGACACGGCATGGGGGGCGTCCGCCTGGATGCGCCGGGACACCGCCCGTCTGCATGGCTCGCGCACCATGGTCAACGGGGCACCGCAGCAGGTACTCGCAGCCGTCGGGGCCCTGATCTCTGCCGCGAGCTCCGCGCCGGCGGCCCAGGTCATGCTTGAATCCCTGCAGCTCGACGGTGATGTCGAGGAGGGTACGGGCCTCGGCACTGTCGCTCGATTCCTGCTCTGGGCACCGGACGAGACGGGATTGGACGAGCTTGCGTCCGGCTTGCGCGCCAAGATCCCGGCGGAGTGGGCATCCGGCGCGCCGGTCCCCGGCATCACCCCCGACGCCGCGGTCCGTGCGGCGGTCGCTGACGCGCACCGTGCGGCTGGTCGGCAGTACGTGGAGCCCACCATGTCGCTGCCGTTCGCGACAGACTTCGGTGACATCACCCGGTGTGTGCCGGCAGCGCTCGTGGGTGTCGGTCGGCCGGGCGGCTGGGCGTTCCACACGCCTGACGGCGCCGAGCAGTTCGCATCAGAGGACGGGCTGCAAGCTGGTCTGGATGTCGCGACCGTGTTGGCGCTTGCGACCGAACGCCTGACCGCGCCCGCCTGACGCATCGGAGTGGATCAGCCTGTGTCCGGCGTGGCACCCGTTGGGGTGTCTGGCAAGCAGCGTGGCCGGGGACGGCTTCGGTACCTGTGGCCGCTGCTGGCGGGGCTCCTGATGGGCCTCGGCTGGGTCATGGTCGGGACTGCCGTCCGGCCGCTCCAGCAGACCTGTGACCCTGTGTTGTCCGCGGGCGCGTGCTCCGAGACGATCGTGGCGGCCCTGAAGAAAGGGATGCCCCGGCCGCATCCCATGTTGCTCTCCGCGCACGCGGCACCCGGACCCCAGGCGGGGAACGACGAACTCGGCCATCGGGCGACCGTCACGTTCGATGCGCTGGGCACGCCCGGACAGATCACGGTCGACCTGTACGTGGACATGGGAGCCCACTGGGGTGGGGTCGTGGATCCGGGCGGTGATACGGTGGTGCTCTGGTCCATCGCGCAGGGCGGCTTGCTGGCCGCACTCATCGCCGGCATCGGTTGCTGGCTGATCTATCGACGGGACGTCCGGCCCTCAGCCGGAGGTCGGACAGAGCGATAGCCTGAGGCCATTGTCAGGCTCGTCAAGCGAGGCGAGGCTGCTCGACCTCCACGGGGTAGCCGCGGCGCTCTGGTGACGGTGGCGTTCCGGCGCTGGCGCTGACGCGAGTCACGCTCTGGCTCCTGAGCCAGGCAGCGGCGCGAACTGGCACCGGGGTCGGGGTACCCCGATCCGTTGCACGTGGACACCGTGACCGGACCATCGGCCGTGTTGCATCCACGCCGCGCTCCGATACGGTCGGATCACCAGCGTTCGTCACTGCCGGCGTCGTAGAGGTCTCCACCACCGGGACTGTCGACGGGTACTGACCGTCGGTTCCATGGTCGCTCACTGCCCCCACTGGCCACGACCGGCGAGGGCATCACTCATGGCTGCTCGATCTCCACGAGGTAGCCGTCCGGGTCGACCACGAAGAAGCGCAGGCCTCCCCAGGGCGGCGCGTATGGCGCGGCCAGGAATGTGATGCCCTCGGTGGCCAATGCGTCATGGGCCGCCTGAGCGTCGGCCACCTCCAGCACCAGCACCACTGACTGTTCGCCGCTGTCGGCTGGCACCGCGAGCGTGATGCCCGGCCGGTCCGCGGACGCGTGTCCCTGCTCCGCGAACGAGAGGCGAACGCCGTCACGCACGAGCGTCGCATAGGGCGGGTCCGCGTAGGTGGCCTCGACCGCAAACCCCAGGTGTTCGCTGTAGAACGTCGCCGATCGGGCCACGTCGGAGACCGCCAGGATGGTGCCGAGGCGGGTCGCCGGGAACGCCGCCATCAGTGTCGGGTGTGGCCGCCATCGACCACCAGCATCGAGCCCGTGACCCAGGAGGCCTCCTCCGAGGCCAGGAACGCAACGGACGGCGCGATGTCGGCGGCGAGGCCACGGCGCGGGATGGCCTGCAGCGACTGCACGAAGTCGAAGGCTCCCGCATGCGGCGACGCGAGCGTGCCCTCGGTCTCGGTCAGGCCGGGTGCCACGGAGTTGACCGTGATGCCGTACTTGCCCAGCTCCGTGGCGAGCGCCCGGGTGAAGCCAAGGACACCGCCCTTGGACGCCACGTAGTGGGCGAGGTTGGGGGTGCCCGCCACCACCACATTGGAGGCGATGTTCACGATGCGGCCGTAGCCGTGCTTGCGCATCTCGTCTGACGCTGCCCGGCAGGTGAGGAACACGCCATCGAGATTGACGGACATGATCCGACGCCACTCCACGAAGTCGATGTCGTCCCACGCGGTGAAGGGCACGATGGCCGCGTTGTTGACCAGGATGTCGAGGGTGCCGAAGGCGGCCACGGTCTGCTCGACGAGCGACGCCACTTGCTCCGGGCTGGACACGTCCACGGCGACCGCGATGGCACCTGGGATCTGGGCAGCGGCGGCCTTCGCACCGGGCCCATCGATGTCCGCGATGACCACCTTGGCGCCTTCCGCGGCGAGCTTGTCGGCGATGGCCCGGCCGATGCCCTGGGCACTACCGGTGACGATCGCGACGCGATCCTTGAGCTTCATGTGTCGCTGCTCCTCCTGCTCAGGGCCGCTCAGCCGTAGTACGCGGGGGCGTGCTTCCAGCGCAGCCAAGGCTCCATGTCGTGCGAGGGGAAGATCTCGGCGTCGAGGTCCTTCGCCATCACCTTGATGCGCTTGATGGCGCTGATGGACTCGACCGGATCGAGATGGAAGCCGCCGATGATCATCCGGTCGAGCGTTTCCTGGGTGTACACCGCGTCGCCGCAGAAGATCATCGGGCGCCGGCCCTCGGGCTCCGCCAGCAGCGAGTAGTGGGCGATGGTGTGCCCAGGCGTCTCGAACAACGTCAGGCCCTCCGCGATCTCCACGTCACCCTCCAGGAACTCCACCTTGGTCTGGCCCCGGGTGTAGAAGGACAGGTCGGAGTAGCCCAGGCGCTCGAATGGCTCGGGCACGAGCGCGGAACGCAGCTCGTGCTTGCTGGTCAGCAGGGTCGCGTTCGTGAGGTACTTGTTGCCGCCAACGTGATCGAAATGGAAATGGGAGTTGATGACGTAGTCGATGGCTTCCGGGGTCGTGCCGCACAGCGCGAGCTGCGCCGGCAGGGTCTGCTGCGGCGTTTGCTCCGGCAGCTCGAACGGCAGCACCTTGTTGACGTGGTCCAGGTCGTACCCGGTGTCGAACAGGAACTTGCCTTCGGGGTGGTCGATGTACACCGCGAAGACGGGAAACCGAACCGGTGTCCCGACATCGATGTGCCACAGGACATCCGAGCGATCGATGACCAGCGAGCCCAGGTCCAGGAGGTGGATCTTCATGTCAGCTCCCTTCGATGTCGGGGGGACGAGACCGGTGTCCGGTCAGCTGAGTGCCTTGCGGACCTTGACCAGCGACATGCCCCGCTGAGCGCGGAGTGCAGCGACCTGCTCGTCGGTGTAGTCGAACAGGCCGCCCTTGGTCTTGAGCCCCAGCCTGCCCTTGGCGACCTGGGCACCGATGGTCGGCGAGACCTCGGCGGTGTTGGACAGGTCCGGGTTGAGATAGGTGGCTACGGCGGTGTAGATGTCCATGCCCGCCATGTCCAGCAGCTGCATTGGCGGGATGACCGCGAGCTTGTAACCGATGCCCCACTTCACGTTGAGGTCCAGCTCCTCCATGCCCACGACGCCCTCATCCACGAGCGCCAGGCATTCGCGCATGATCGCGTACAGGATCCGGTTCTCGACGAAGCCGGGCACTTCCTTCTTGAGCAGGCAGGGGTAGTAGCCGATGTCGTTGACGACCGCGGTGGCACCATCGATGGTCGCCTGGTTGGTCTGCTCGCCGGGCACGATCTCGATCATCGGGATGAGGTGCGGCGGATTGGACCAGTGGGTGACGATGACCCGCTCGGGATGGGCCAGGTTGGCGGCGATCTTGGTCGCCGGGATGCCCGAGGTGTTGGACGCGATGATCACCTCCGGGCCGATGTGCTGCTCGTACTCGGCGTAGACGCGCTGCTTGAGCTCGAGGTTCTCGGGGATCGCCTCGATCACGAACTCGGCGCCGGCGAGGGCATCAGCGACATCGTTCGCATAGCGAACGGAGCCGCCTTCGACGATGGGCGTCTCGAGCCGGTCGAGCACGCCCCAGGCAAGCTCGTAGCCTGCCTTGGCGCGTTCGAGCGCTTCCGTGCTCGTGTCGTAGAGAGCGACCTTGTACCCGGCTCGTGCCAGGACCGCGCCCATGCCGGGGCCCATCGTGCCGGTGCCCATCACCGCGACCGTGCTGAATCGGGTCATCGTGTGCTCTCCTGCAGTTCCTGGATGCGTGTCCACACCCGCTCCGGGGTGAGTGGCAGTTGATGCATCGGTACCCCCGCGTCCGCGACGGCCGTCGCGAGCGCACCGATGATGCCGGCGAAGGCGCCTTCGCCGCATCCCTTGGCACCGAACGGGCCAGGCCCATCGCCGTTCTCGACGATGACGCACGCGGAACGTCCGGGCAGGTCCACGGTGGACGGGATGCGGTACTCCAGCAGGTCGTCATTCAGCAGCAGCCCGTCGCTGAAGACCATCTCCTCGAACATGGCATTGCCGATGCCCTGCATCGTAGCCCCTTCATCCTGGCGTTCCACCAGCTGGGGGTTGATGGCCTTGCCCACGTCCGCGACCGTCGCGGTGCGCGTGACCGTCACGGCGCCGGTGTCGCGGTCCACGGTCACCTCGGCGGCGCCGATGCAGACCTCCCAGAACACTGGGCCTTCAGCGTAGGAACCTGTTCCCTCGGGGTACACGCCGCCCTCACCGATGAGCTGTCCGCCGGACAGGCCGAAGCGCCGAGCGATGAGCTCCGGGTAGGTTCGTCCATCTTCGCCGCACCACGCGGAACCGTCCGCCAGCTCGATGTCCGCCTCGCGGCCGGGCCACACGAGCGCCGCGATGTCCAGTAGGTCAGCGCGCACCTGTTGCGCCGCGCGCTGCACGGCAAGGCCTGCCAGCGTGGTGGAGCGACTGGCGCCCGTCGATCGGTCGTAGGGGGTGAAGCGAGTGTCCGTGCCGATGCACCGGACGCGCTCCGCCTCGACGCCCAGCACCTCTGCCGCGATCTGCGCGAATGCCGTGCGTTGGCCCTGGCCCATCTCGGTCGAGCCCACCAGCACGATCACGTCGCCGTCCGCCTCCAGCCGCACGACCGCGCTGGAGACTGGATGGGCGCCCGCCGCGAGCAGCCCGACGGACAGGCCCCGGCCGGTGTCGGGTGGCTTGTCGTCGTGCCAGCCAAGCGCCTCGGCGACCTTCTCGATGTCCCCGATGAGATCTGCGTCGAGCGGCTTGCCACCGGGCCGGACCTGCTCCCCGGGCCGCAGCAGGTTGCGGCGCCGGATCTCCAGCGCGTCGAGACCGGTGCGTCGGGCGATCTCGTCGACCTGCATCTCGCCCACCCACTGGACGTGGGATGCGCCGAAGGCCCGATACGAACCGGACGGCGCGGTATTGGTGTACACGCACAGGGCATCCACCCGGACCGCGGCCCAGCGGTATGGCCCCGGTGCAGCGTCCCCGCCGGTGGCCGTCACGCGGGGCCCGTTGTCAGCGTAGGCACCGGTATCGAACGAGATGGTCACGTCGCGGGCCAGGAGCGTGCCGCTGCTGTCCGCCGCGGTGCGCATGTGGATCTGGGCGCCGTGACGGCGGCTCGTGACCATGGACTCGGCCACCGTGTTCACGATCTTCACCGGCCGCCCGGCCTTGCGCGCCAGCGCGACCGTGATGGGCTCCATCTTGGTGTACGACTTGCTGCCAAAGCCGCCACCGAGATAGGGCACGATGACGCGCACCTTGCCCAGGGGCACGTCGAAGAGCGCGGCGATCTCGGCGCGCACCAGGAATGGGTGCTGGCAGGTGGCCCACATCGTGATGCCGTCCGCGTCCCACTGGGCGATGACGCTGTGGGTCTCCATCGCGTACTGGTAGACGCCCGGGAAGGTGTAATCACCCTCGACCACGATGGCCGCGCTCGCGAACACTTCGTCCACGGGCCCCCGATCGATGCCGTAGCGATAGCAGATGTTGCCGTCGCGGGCGGGCAGCGTGCCCAGGCCGTGGAACAGGCCGGGCCGCAATGGCCCGTCCTGGACGAGGGGTGCGTCCGGCGCGAGTGCCTCGTCCAGGGTGCCCACGACGGGCAGCTCCTCGTACTCCACCACGATCTCCCGGATGGCCGCCTCCGCGGCCGCCTCATCGACCGCCGCAACAGCGGCCACCGGCTCTCCCGCGAAGCGGACGCGGTCGATGGCCACGATCGGCCGGTCCTTGATGGCGTGGCCCCAGTACGGGTCGATGTCCATGAGGTCCGCGCCCGTGAGCACGGCGACGACGCCCGGCATCGCCAGTGCGGCGGCGGTATCGATGGACACGATCCGGGCATGCGCCATGGGACTGCGCAGCACCTTGCCGTGGAGCATCCGGGGCACGCTCATATCACCCACGTAGCGGGCGTCCCCGCGCAGCTTGTCGTCGGCGTCCACGCGACGCATCGAGCGGCCGACCTGGGGGGTGGCCACGGCCGGGCGGCGGGGCGTCTCGATGGTCATGCGCCAGGGACGCCCGCAAGATCGCCCACAGCATCCACGATGGCTCGGTAGCCCGTGCAGCGACACAGGTTGCCGGCCAGCCCGTGACGGACGGCCTCCTCGTCGGTCAACTCACCGCTGGCCAGGAGTGCGTGGATGGTGAGCGCCATGGCCGGGGTGCAGAAGCCGCACTGGACCGCCGCGTGGCGCCCGAAGGCGTCCGTGATGGCCTCGAACTCGGGCAGTTCCCGGAGTCCCTCGATGGTCAGCACGTCCCGCCCATCGGTCTCCACAGCCAGATAGGTACAGGAGCTGACCGGCAGCCCGTCCACGAGCACGGTGCAGGTGCCGCACACCTGGACATCACACGATCGCTTGGCGCCGGTCAGGTCCAGGCGCTCCCGGAGCACGTCCAGGAGCAGCTCCTGGGGCTCGACATCGATGGTCGTGACGTGGCCGTTGAGCACCGGGGCGACGCGCATGATCAGCCGGCCGTCCGCGACGGCACGCGGGCCCGATCCACTCGTCGCACCCAGGCTGCCCAGTACTCGTCCAGGAACCGGTCCTGGTATTTCTGGGGCCGGAGCACCTCGGCGGAGTCGGCCGGGATGGGCCGCCCCGTGCCCAGAGTGGCGCAGATGGACTGGAACCGGACGGCACGCTCCAGGGTGACTGCCGCCAGTACCGCCCAACGGACATCCTCGCCCGCGATGACCACACCGTGGTTACGCAGCAAGGCCGCCCGGCGCGAGCCCAGGGCTGCCGCCACCGCTCGCCCCTGGCTGGCGTCGGTGACCAGCGCCGGGCCCTCGTCGTAGATGCCCAGGCCGTCGGTGAACAGCACGGCATCGTGGGTCAGGAACTGGAGATTGGCGTCAGTGGCGCCCAGGGCGGTGCCGTACACGGGGTGGCCATGGATGACAGAGTTGACGTCGGTTCGGGCCTGGTACACCTCGGCGTGCATCACCGACTCCAGGTGGTAGTCGGGTGACGTGAAGGCGCCCGGGTCGTCCAGGTCCAGGGCGATGACGTCGCGCGGCTCGACCTCGTCCAGGGCGACCCCCTTGCGCTTGATCCAGATGGTCCGGCTGCCCGGCTCGCGACCGCTCACGTGGCCCAGCGTCAGGTCGACGTAGCCTTCCAGCGCGATGACGCGACAGGCGATGGCGACCTGCTCCCGGAGCACATCGAGCGAGGTCACCGGGCGTCCTCTGCCGGGGCCCGGCGTTCGGTGGGCGGATAGTCGGGGTGCGGGAACGTGAACACCATGGTCACGGGTTCATTGCCGGTGTTCACGACCGCATGCCAGACGCCAGCCGGGATATACAGTGCCGAGCCGGCGGCGTAGGGCACCACATCGTCGTCGAGCCGCAACTCGCCCTCGCCGGTCAGGACGTACGCTAGCTCCTCCGTGGCATGCGACAGCATCGCGGTCGCGGTACCGCTGGCGAAGCTGGAGAAGCCGAGCGCCGTGGCGGAACCGACGCGGTCGCCGGTGAGGATGAGCCGGCTCCAGCTGCCACCCGGCAACTCGATGGGCGGCACGTCCTCCAGGGGGACGACGGCGACGCCGTCAGTCCGGCCGCTCACACCTCCCATTGCCCGTCCCGCACGATGTAGCCGCCGCCGCCGCCCTCCACGATCTCGAGGGTGGCATTGCGGACGACCCCGTCGAGGTGCAGCCGGCAGGAGTTCTGGCCGCCGGGATAGGCGTTCTTGTTGTCACCCATGGCGAAGTGCACGTTGCCGATGCGTCCCTTCTCCGACGGTGACCCCCAGGGCGAGATGGCGCTGGTGCCGAAGGCGAACTCCGCCACGACGTCCACGTTGGGCACGCCCTCCGTGACGCGTATCAACTCCAGCGCGTCGCGCTCGCCCTCGATCTTGACGACCTTGCCGTCCTTGACGTGCCAATAGATGGGCGAGGACACGACGTCCACGCCGATACCCAGCATGTTGCCCGTCACCGCGATGACGCCGTTCGTCTTGTTCTCGACCGCGGCGTACGCGACCTCACCCCACAGCGGCAGGGGACCCATCATCCAACCACGCTGGCGGATGGGCGTGACCTGGAGCGGCGGTCGCTCCTCGATGGATACCGTCACATCGGTGCCCTCGGGTGTCCACACCCGGCAGGTCCTGACGCCCTCAAGCTTGTGCATCGCGGCGACAGCGCGCTCGGTGGAGGCGAGGATGTCCGCCACCGTGATGTCCCAGTCGCCCATGCCGCCTTCGATGGACGCGATCTTGACGTTGTTGGCGCAGGACTCCCGCACTGCGTTGACGTGCGCGAAGCGGTTGGCCCACTCGAGGTTGGTCATGATGATGATCTCGTCCGCGGCGAGCATCGCGTCATGCAGGTTCCTGGGCGGTGCCATCGGGAACAGGGTGTCAGCGAGGCCGCGCGCGACCTGCGTCTCGTTGTTCATGATGACGGGCCAGCCACCCCGCTCCGCGGCGACCTCCGCGACCACCTTGGCCAGGTGGGCGTGCTCGTCGTCCGTGATGATGGTCACGACGTCTCCCTGCTCGACCGTGAAGCAGGTGTCGACGATGAGTTCCGCGTGCTCGCGGAGCTTGCCCTGGGTCACCATCGCGGGATCCTCCCTACGCCCGGCTGACGCCGGGCTGGAACTCGCGGAGTGCCGGCAGCACCTCGCGGGCGAAGCGCTCCACCTGCCCGAACTGGTCGAGCGAGCCGAAGCGGCAGATGAAATGGTGGACCCCCGCGGCCGCGAACGTCCGGAACCACTCGATGATCTGGTCGGGGGATCCGACAGGTCCCCAGTTGTCGAGCCGCGTCGCCTTGGACAGCTCCGGGTAGTACTGGCCGATGTAGTCACCGAACGCCTTCCGGGCATCGTCCTCGGAGTCGCCGATGTTGAGCGTCACCTGGTACGACACGGTCAGCCGGCTGGCGTCATCACCGGTCTCGGCGGCGACCTCACGAAGGTAGCCCAGCTGCTCTACCAGCTCTTCCGGGTGCTGCGCACGGCAGCAGGTCATCCAGCCTTCGCCGTACTTGAGGATGCGCCGGCACGCGGTCTTCATGGTGCGCACCATCTTCTCGTCCGAGGCATCCGTCACGAGTCGCGGGTTGGAGATGATCCAGAAGGGTGGTGGCTGCTGGATGGGCATCAGGGGTCCCATCTCGGTGCCTGAGTAGAACGAGATGTCCTGATAGTCGTAGTGGGCGCCGTGGTGGGTGACCGTGCCGTTCGTCCATAGCTGGCGCACCACGTCGAGGCCCTCCTCGAAGATGGCGAAACGCTTGTCGAAGTCCAGGCCGAGCGCCTCGAACTCACGGCGGACGCCCTGCTCCGGGTTGCCCGCGCAGGGCCCGAAGATGGTCCGGCCGTTGGACAGCACGTCCAAGGTCGCCCACTCCAGTGCCAGGTACAGCGGGTTGCGAGGCGAGGTGACGATGCACGCGGTGCCCAGCTTCACCCGCTTCGTGCGCTGCGAAAGGGCGGACAGGAGTGCCATCGCCTCGTAGCGCGGCTTGGAGAACAGGCTGTCGCCGACCCAGATGGAGTCGAAACCGAGACCCTCCACGGTCTCCGACAGGTCCAGCAGCTGGGGGATGCCGTAGCCGGGTGCGATGAGCGGCTCCCGGTTGTTGAGGTTGACCCCGAACCCAAGGGTCGTCGGTGCTGTCACTCGCCACTCCCGCTTCGTCGGACGAGCCGAACGGCCGCGGACCACGTACTCGGGCTGGCCGTGTTGACTGTTGACACAGGGAGTGTAGCACGGGCGAAATGGGCTGCCCAGCGCCCAGCGTACGGAGATGGCGGGCCGGAGCCATCCGACCGATGGGCATGATCGACCTCGATGCAGGCCGTGACTCGTGCCCGCCCTTGGCCCGGAGGCGACCGATCAGCCGGCGAGGTCCGTGATGAGGGTCACGACCGCATCCACCACGCGGGCCTCGGAGTCGGGCGCCAGCGCCGTCGGCAGCAGGTATGCCTGGAACACCAGATCGGGCACGCGATAGCGGTCCGTGATCTCCCAACCGGTGGCGGGGTATGCGTCAGCGGTCGGCAGGTACCCGATGACGCCATTGGAGTAGCCCAGTGCGATGGTGTCGGCGACCGGTGACAACTCGCGGATGCGCACCGTCGTGGCCGAGAAGACCTCCGCAGCGATGGCCGTGAACACGATGTCGTTGACACGGATGGCCTGGACCTCGATGGTCCGGGTCCGGTCGCCGTTCTTGACGGCTTCCACCAGCACGTCCGCCCAGGCCACGAAGCGGCGGGCGATCCTGATCGCCCGCTCGCTGCCGCCATCGAGTGCCAGCGCGAGGTCCCGGGTCCGTTCCGCGTGGAGCGCAGCGGCCCGCGCCTCGGACGGCAGCTCAACCAGATCCAGCGTCACCGATGCGGTCCGGGATGCCAGGGCGGAGCACGTCGGGCCACTCACCGCCACCAGCGGCCGGAGCGTCAGGCCAGGTCCGTTGAGCGAGGGCATCGAGATCGGGTCACCCCGCCGCGTGGCGGTCCGGATGGTGGACGCGACACGCACCACTTCGCCGCCGAGCATCCAGCCGACTCGTTCCTTGTTGTCCCGCGCGTCCTGCTCGTAGGCCATCCCCCAGCAGGGCATGATGTCGCCGCCGCCGCCCTGGAGGAACAGACACAACCCGCCCATGGTGTCTTCGACCATGCGCCGCATGGGACCCGGGAAGTCGGGCGATGCCACGGTCGCGTTGGGACCGACGGCGACCGTGTGGCAGCCGTACGAGCCCAGGATGGCGATCGGCCGACCGTCCAGATCATCCACGCGAACCACGCCAACGACCGGGTCGATGGGTCCCTCCGGGACCTCACCCAGGAAGGTGTAGCCGTCGGTGCCTCGCTCGCGGCGCTGGACGCCGACACGGCTCCTGCCAGATCCAGCACCGATGCGGGCGGGCCGGAGTGCGGCCGCCGCCTCCTGCGCCGCCTCCAGCAGCCGCTCTTCGAGCATCGACTGGAAGGAGGCCAGCAGCAGGGCCTGGTCCGCGAACTCGGGTTGCGTACGCAGCAGGGCACCGGTGCTGTGTGTGTGGCTGAGGTTGATGAGCACATCCTCGACGTCACATCCGAGGGCGTGGGCGATGGTGCTGCGCCAGGCGAGCGCGATGTCCTGGGGCACCATGCACAGGTCGATGGCTGCGATGACGACCGTGTGGTCCATGCCGGCCAGTACCAGGACGGTCACGGACAAGGGCTCGTCGATGGCCAGCACCACGCTGTCCCGCGTCGAGAAGCCCGCGGTCCGGATGCCCAGGGGCGGGTCGATCGACCGCCGAGCGGCGCCGGCGTGCAGTTCGTTCATGCCCCGATCGTAGGCCAAAGCGTGTTCCGCTTGTGCGTCTTCGCGATAGCCCGTGACGACATATCCTGTGGCCGATGAGCGGCACCAGCCGCCGAAGGGGGTGTTGTGGCGGCCATCACCGGCTTCTTCCATGGCGGCATCACGGTCCAGGACATGGATGCATCCCTGCGCTTCTACCAGGAGGGCCTGGGACTGGAGCAGGAGTTCGACCGCATCCTGGACGCGCCATACCTGAACACGGTCCTGGGCCTGGACCAGGACAACATCCGGGCCGTGTACCTGCGCATCCCGGGTGGTGGCTTCGTGGAACTCCTGGAGTACCGGGGCATCGAGCGTCTCTCGGCGGCGTCACGTCCCTGCGACTACGGCGCCGGCCACCTGTGCCTGTATGTGGACGATGTCGAGCAGATGCACGCGCGACTCGTCTCGCTCGGGTTCCACGCCAGGTCGGAGCAGGTAGTGGACATCACCGCCGGCCCCAACCAAGGCGCCCGGTCGTGCTACATGGCCGACCCGGATGGCTACTCCGTGGAGCTGTTCCAGAAGCGTCCAGGCGCCTAGCTCACATCGGCGACCTTGTGGCCCGTCAGCCGCGACCACCGACCACCTCCTACCGCGTCAGTCGCGACCACATGGGTCCGTGTGGTCACGTGAACCAGAGATGTGCTCATTCGGTATGGTGGTCACAGGACGTTGGCGTCCGCGAACTCAAGGAGCACCTCTCGGCGTACATGGAGCGCGCGGCAAACGGTGAGGTCATCCACATCACGGAGCGCGGCCGTCCCAAGGCCACGCTGGGCCCGGTGTCGACAGCCGCCCGGATCGAGCTGGGCATCGGCCAGGGATGGATCAGCGCCGGCGATGGTCGGCCGCCACCCGTGCTCCGCCGGCGATACCGCGGCACCCGACCTTGGAGTGAGGTCCTCGAGGAGGACCGCGGCGAGTGAGCCAGTACATCGACAGCAGTGCGCTCCTGGCCGTGTTGCTGGACGAATCGACCACGGACCGGATGCGGGCACTGTTGGATCGGGATCCGGACTGGCTGACCGCCCGCCACACGTTCGTGGAGGTGCGCCGGAACCTCGCCCGGGTCGTCGTGGCCGGTGACCTCGACGACGCGCGCGCTGACTTCGCGGTCATCTGGGCCCGGATGCGGGTCGTCGAGTCTGACCCGGTGACCTGCGACCTGGCCGCCCAGCTGGCCGAGGCGACCGGTGTGCGAACGCTCGATGCGCTGCATCTGGCGGCAGCCCGACGGATCGGCCCGGACGTCCCGGTCCTGACCCTCGATCGACGACTCGGTGAGGCCGCCCGGACGCTGGGCATGCCCACGCCGTCCTAGCTCTCACCGGCTACCGGGGGACGCACAGGGATGGGATGATGTCCTGAGTGGCGCGCATCGACGGGGCGCGCAGCAGGGAGGACCAGATGCGCAGACCCATCGAGACCCTGGCGAGTGGACTCGGTCACCCGGAGGGTCCGGACATCCTGCCCGACGGCCGGATCGTCATGGTCGAGACCTACACGAGCAAGATCATCGCCTGGTCACGCGAGCGCGGCATCCACGAATACGCGGACTGCGGTGGCGGCCCCAACGCATGCATGCTGGGATCGGATGGTGCCGTGTACATCACCCAGAACGGCGGCACGGTAGGGGCCTGGAAGGCGGACGTGATGAACGTGCCCTCGATCCAGAAGGCGTGGCCCCATGGCCGGGTGGAGACCGTCGTCACGACCGTGGACGGCATCCCGCTCCAGGCGCCAAACGACCTGACCTTCGGGCCCGACGGCCGCCTCTACTTCACCGACCCGGCCGACTACCTGCCCGATGACCGCAAGCCGGGCCGGGTCTTCGCACTCAATGCCGACGGCTCGGGCGAGTGCCTCGAGGAGCTGCCCGCGGCATACCCCAATGGCATCGTGGCGGAACCGGACGGCAGCATCGTGTGGGTCGAGTCGTATGACCGGGGCGTCTATCGTCGTCGACCAGGGGTCCCGTCGGAGCAGATCGCGCAGCTGCCGGAGGGCCACGTCCCGGACGGCCTGAAGGTGGCCGCCGACGGCCGACTGTGGGTCACCACGTTCATGGGCGGCGGCGTGGACATCCTGCGTCCGGACGGCACCATCGACGACTTCCTGGAGACCGGCGGCACGGTCCTCAACTGCGTGTTCCATGCCGGAGACCTGATCATCACCGACATGGGCGACATCACGGAGCTCACCGATTCGGCCCCGATGGACGGTCGACTCTGGCGGGTCAGTGTGGACGTCGCTGGCATGCCCCTGTTCCGGGGTGCCGTGACGCCTGCCTGAAGGGGCACCGGGTGCCGCTTGCCTGCCGGTACCAAGTCACGCGCCTCGCACCCTGGCCGCCATCGCAATGTGCACCCCGTGGTCGATACGTCGGTCGACCGCAGCAATCTCGCGCCCCTGACCG
>Ga0335397_10001691_pt1 | contig 30013 bp, 21 predicted proteins | sample MAT04_FD_205740 | JGI IMG/M metagenome (GOLD analysis project Ga0335397, IMG submission 205740) | Freshwater microbial communities from Lake Fryxell liftoff mats and glacier meltwater in Antarctica - MAT-04 (spades assembly) (version 2) ... | reverse complement strand
GCATCGCGCAGCCCGGCATCGCGCAGCCCGCGTCCGTTCGCGTGCGGGGACGGACGCGGGGGCGGCGCGCGTCAGTAGATCGTGACGCGCCGGAACTCGCTCCAGGGGCCCGTGATCGCGCCGTTGGCCCGGCGCGCGCGCACGTGCCATTGGTACGTGCCGGTCTTCACGCGCGAGGGCCGCTTCTCGGCCTTGCGCTCGATGTCGTGGTCGGCGACGACCCACGTGTCGTCCTTCGCCTTGAAGATCTCGAACTCGTAGTCTTCGGCCTCCGGGACCGGCGTCCAGCGGAACACGAGCCCGTAGTTCTTCGGCAGCGACGCGGACGGCGCCGGGTCGAGCAGCCGCACCGCGCCGAGCGTCGGCGCCCGCGACACCGTCAGCGTCACGACGGCGCCGCTCGCGAGCGGCGTCCCGGGCGGCGGGTTCTGCGCCACCACGCGGCCCTCCGGGACGGACACGACGTACGTCACCGCCGCCTGCAACTGGCGCGTGGCGAGGTCGCGCTGCGCCGTCGTTACGTCCATCCCGACGTAGTTCGGCAGCGGCGGCGCCGCCGGGCGCGGCGGCGTCGGCGCTTCCGCGACGACGAGCGTCACCTGCGAGCCGCGCGCCAGCGGCGTGCGCGCCGTCGGCTGCGTGCCGCGTACGACGCCCGCCTCGTTCGGCGCGCCCGGGATCGTCGCGCGGGCCACGACGAAGCCGTCGGCGCGCAGGCGCTGCGTCGCGACGGCCTCGGTCATCCCGGTCACGTCCGGTACGGGCACCGACTGGATCGTGTTGGTCGCGCCCACGACGATTCGCACGACCGAGCCGCGCGTGACCGACGCGCCGCCCCCCGGCTCCTGCCCGATCACGCGCCCCTGGCTGCCCGGGAGCGACAGTGCGGTCCCGCGCTCGACGGCGAAGCCGAGGTCCTGGAGCGTCTGCTCGGCGGCGTCCGCCTCGAGGTTGAGCACCTCGGGGACGCGGATGGGGAGCAGCAGCAGTCGTCCGACGGTCACGGTGACGTTCGCGCCGCGCGACAGCCGCGTGCCGGCGGGCGGAGCCTGGTCCACCACGAGGTTCGCGTCGTCGCCGCCGACGAGGCGGTCGAGTACGTTCACGGTGAGGCCGGCGCCCGCGAGCTTCGCGCGGGCTTCGACCTCGGACAACCGACGCAGGTCGGGGACCTCGGCCTCGAGCAGCGCCGACGGCGCGCCCGCGCCGACGTTCACGACGACGTTGCTGTCGCGGGCGACGACGATGCCCGCGGCGGGCTCCTGCGAGACCACGCGGCCGGCGCCGGCAGCATCCGCCGGCACGGTGTTCAGCAGCGGCACCAACCGCGCGGCCTTCAGCGCGGCGTTCGCGGCGTCCGCGCTCATCCCGACCACGTTCGGGACCACCGACGCGCCGGCGGGCGGCGCGCCCGCCGACCCGATCGACAGCGTCACCTGCTGGTTCGGCGCCAGCGGCGTGCCGGCGGCGGGGTCCATCGCGGTCACGCGCCCCTCGCTCCCCGGGGCGCTCGCGACGTAGACGATCCTCACGCTCCATGCGGGGAGCGCGTCGAGCGCCTCCGCCTCCGTGCGACCGACGACCGTCGGCAGGCGGGGCGCGGTGCCGGCCGGGGCGGATGGTCCCGGCCCCGGCACCGTCGGTCCCGGCGCCGTCGGGCCGGGGATCGTCGGGTCCGGGGCGGACGGTCCCGTCGCGAGGCCGCGGACCTCGAGCATGACCTCGGTGCCGGTGTCGGCGTACCAGAAGCCGCCCGGCGACTGGACGGCCACCGTGCCGGGCACGCCGGGCGCGGTCGAGGGCACGGCCCTGGCGCGGAACCCGGCAGACTGCAGCGCCCGTTCGGCCACCGCCTGCGGGAGGTCGACGACCTCGGGGATCACCCGACGCGGACCGGCCTCCGCGACGGAGGAGACGACGAGTGCGGCGACCAGCGCGGGGACGGACCAGCGGAGACGGGGCATCGCAGGCTCCCAGGAGCGAGGACCGAGGCGGACGGCATCACACGGGCGCGGCCTTGTCGACGGACGCGGCCGGACGCGGGGCCGCGGCCACCGCGTCCCCCGCAGAGAATCGCATCCCGACGAGGATCAAGGCGCGATCCGCCGTGAACATCGGGGCCCCCGCGCGGTCGGCGGCGCCGGCGCACGGGGCGCACCACCGGTCGCCGCTCGGGCGCCGCCGTCGCTCGAGGGTCGCCTCGCAGACCGGGCATCGGTATTGCCACACGCGCCCCGGCATGGGGCGGCTGTGGAGGCGACCTCCCGCCGACAGGCAGGCCCGGCGAAACGCGGGCCCGTGGCCGAAGTCGCGCCGGAGCAACGCGAGGCCCACGTGGACGGCTTCGTGGACGAGGATCCCCCCGAGGTCGTCCGGGTAGACCTCGAAGTACGCCGGGGACAGCTCGATCGTCGCCGCGACGACGCTGCCGTGCCGTTCGATGACCGCGCGGCCGGCCCGTCGCAGGCGCCGGTTCCACCGGACGGGGACGCGAGGCCACGCGAGGAGCGGCAGGACGCCGCCCACGGTCGCCAAGGCGCGATCTCGCTCGAACTCGAGCGCGGTGGAGGAGATCAAGGTGACGGCAGCGTAGTCGTGCGGAGGGACGGTCCCCCCGGCGTGCCGCGGGGGGCCGCGGGGGGCTGTGTGGGGGACGGGGGGCGCCGCGGGGGGCCGCGGGGGGCTGTGTGGGGGACGGGGGGCGGCCTCGGTCGGCCCAGCCGTCCCCCCGAACGGGCCTCGCGTCTGCCCCCCCTGTCCCCGGTCGTCGGCCCCGGCCCGCGGGCCGGTATCCTGCCGGGGTGAAGCTCCCCGCCGCCCTCCTCGCCGTCGCCCTCGCCTCCGCCGCCGCCTCCGGGTGCGGGGGCGGCGGGATCACCTCCCAGAACCGCCCGGAAATCGTCAGCACCTTCCCGGCCGACGGGACGGTCCTCCCCGGGTGGCTCAACGCCGTCCGCGTCACGTTCGACGAGCCGGTCTGGATCCTGAACGAGACGTCGGTGTCGGTCGAGGTGAACGGCGACGAGATCGAGGCGAAGGTGGTGCTCGACCCGTCCGACCCGCGGTCGGTGCTGCTCATGACGGAGGGCGGCCGGTGGGTGCCGGGGGCCGACCACCGCGTGATCCTCCGCGAGGGCTCGGTCGTCAACGCCAGCCAGCACTACCTCGAGGACGAACTCGACCTGCACGTGGTGGTGGGGCCTCGGCCGAACGTCTTCGTCGGGACGACGGCGGGGAGCATCTACGAACTCGCGCCGTACGACGGCACCCAGGTGGCGGTGACGACGCCGCCGCCCGGGTACGCGCCGGCGGTGTTGCTCGGCGCCGACGACGAGGTGTTCGCGTGGCTCGAGAAGACCGGGGCGGGCGACGACCTCCTCGCGTTTTTCGTCCCCGGCGCCGCAGCGACGACGACGGTCCCGCTCGCGCCCGGCGTCGGCGAGCGCGTGGCGCTGGGCCTCGCGGTCGCCGTGGACGCCCGGACGGTCTATGCGACGTCCGTGGACCGCGGCACGAACCGCATGCGCGTGCACCGCATCGACGCTGCGACGCGCGCGGAAGTCCTGCCGTCGCTCGAACTCGCGACCGACGTGAGCACGTCGCTCCTCCTCGCGCGCCGCCCGGCGGTGGACGGGAAGCGGAACCTGCTCTACGTGGCGCAGGACGACGGCGCCGGCGGCGGCACCCTCTCCGTCGTGGACCTCGCGACGTTCGCCGAGCTCGACGTGCGGCCGGGCGCCGGCACGTCGGCCCTCATCCCCGACGGCGCGGGCGACCTCGTCTTCGGCCTCGACACCGACCGCATCTGGATGACGATCGCGGGGGAGCCCTACGCGGGCCTCGTGGTGATCGACCCCACGGGCTACGGCACCTATGAGGCGCGGGAGCAGGAGATCGTCCAGGCGCCGGTGGCGTCGGTCCTGACGCCCGACGAGCGCTTCTTCCTCCAGGGTCTCGAGCTGTACACCGACCGCGAGGGCATCGTGCGGTCGGCCACGGCGGAGATCGGCGACGGCGACCCGCGGATCGTCGACGACGACGTCGGCGGCGTGTCCATGGGGAGCAGCACCGTGTCGGCGCTCGTCGTCGATCCGGGCCTGACGACGGTGCTCGCGTTCGCGGTCGGCAGCGGCTCGACGATCCTCTGCGCCTACGAGTGGGAAGACGACGACGTCAACCAGATCGACCTCGACCCCGTCACCGTGGGCGTGCAGGGGATCGACCTCGCGACCGCGGCGCCGGGCGACGTGGTCACGGCGACGTACCTGCGGGGCGCCACGGCGCCGTAGGTGCGACGGAAGTGCGACGGAAGTGCGACGGAAGTGCGACGGAAGGTCGTCCGGCGGGCGACGCGAGGCCCGGCGGGCGCCGGGCGCCGGGCGCCGTCGCGGTCGGCGGGCCGGCGGGCCGGTGGGCCGCGTGAGGTCGCGAATTTGGGCGTGATCGTGCGCGCGCTCGCGCGAGGTTCCTGGGAGACCTCGCGATGCACGACCTCGTTGACGACCCGGAGACCGTGGCGGCCCTGTTCGAGGCCATCGTCCCAGAATTGCCCGCCCCCGCCGCCGTCCTGCGGGAACCCGACGGCCCCCGCGGCGTCGCCCGGTTCACCGTGCGGACGCGCGGCGCCGGCTATCGCATGAAGGTGGGCGTCGACGACGCGGGGGCCGACGCCGTGCTGCGCGGCGCACGATCGCTCGCCGCGTTGACGCTCGCGGGGTGGGCGGTGCCGCGGAGCCTCGCGGTGCGGCCCGGGCGCGACGGGGTGCCCGCGGTCGCCGTCGAGACGCGGCTCGGTACGACGGACGGCGCGGTGGCGTGGCCCGTGTTGGGGCGCGACGGGCGTGCCGCGCTGCTCCACGCGGCGGCGACGGCGTTGTGCCGGCTCCACGCGCTGCCGACGGGCGTGGTCCCGGGCGGCACGGTCGGCGGCTGGCGCGAGCGGCTCGTACGGTGCGCGGCGAGACACCACGGGCGGCTCGTGGACCGCGGCGACCTGCCGGCGGGGTTGCTCGGGAAGGCCCGGGCGGCGATCGACGCGCAAATCGCCGCGATGCCGGCCGACGTGGAGGGGGTGCCGTGCCACGGGGCGCCGAGCCTGCGGGAGGTGGTGGTGGCGCAGCGGGCGTTCGCGGGGTGGCGCGACCTCGAGACGCTGCGGGTGGGCGACCCGTGGCTCGACGTGGCCTACTTCGCGTTCATGACCGACGGGCCCGAGTCGCGGACGCCCACGCTGGTGCCGATCCTGACGGCGTACCGCGAGGCCGCGCCGCTGCCGCGCGACCTCGAGGGCCGCCTGCGGCTCTACCTGCTGCTGGTGACGCTCAGCTCGTTGACCGACCCGGGGCTGTCGCTGCCGCCCGAGGGGTGCGCGCTCGCGCTGGAGGCCGCGCTCTCCTGGGGCGCGCGCGAGGCGCTGTCGTCGGTCGCCTGACCCGCGCGTGCGGGCCGGCGGGGCGCGGGCCTCGCGTCAGACGCCCATCTCCTCGACCACCGTGATGTCGGCGCCCTGTTTGGTGGCGGCGTCGAGCGCCGTCTCAGCGACGGAGAAGAGGTCTTCCATGATCTCGACGCCTTCGGACCGGTTCGTCGCGCCGCCGATGCGGATCGTGACCTGGATCTGTCGGTCGCCGACCGCCACGGGCTCCGTGGACACCGCGGCGCGCAGTCGGCCGCCGAGCGCTTTCGCCCCGTCGCCGTCCGCGACCGCGATCACCACGAACCGGGCGTCGCCGTAGCGGCCGACGACGTCGTGGTCGCGCACGGTGCGCTTGAGGCGCCGCGCGACCGACTTCATGAGCTCGTCGGCGACGAACGTGCCGTGGCGGGCGCGGACGTCGGGCTGCTCGCGGACCTCGACGAGGAGGCAGGCGATCGGGCTGCCGTAGCGCTCGCTGCGGCTCCACTCGCCCGTCAGCCGTTCGACGACCTGGAGGCGGTTCCAGACGCCGGTCACCGGGTCGATGAACGGCACCTGGGTCAGCTCGATCTGGATGTGATCGAGGATCCGCGTCTTCTCCTTGAGTTCGGCGTGGGCGCGCCCGAGTTGGTCGGCGAGCGGCGGCTCGGCTGCGCGCGTCCGGCCGACGCCCGCGACGAGGCCGCCCTCGACGGGGAAGAACCGCCACTCGATCCGGCTGACGTCGCCGTCACCCCGCTCGTGTTCGACGTCCACGAGGACCGTCGCGCCCCCCGCGGCCCGGGCGAGCTCGGTGAGGACCCGCGACCGGGCGCTCTCCGGGACCAACTCGAGGAAGTCGAGGCCGGGGCGGGCCCCCCGGATGGCCTGGCGCAGGGCCGGGTTCCCCACCTTCACCCGTCGGTCCGTCGCGATCAGCACGAACAGGTCCGCGGCGTCGCGGAAGACGTTCTCGACGGAAACCGCGTCGGCCATGGGGCGCTCCGGGCAAGCGTCGGGCGCGACCGGCCGGGGGTCGGTCGGAGGGGCGACACTCCCTCATCGTAAAGGGGAGCCCTCCCGCTGAAGGCGAACCGTGGGAGGGGCCGCAGCGGGCGGGGCGCGCCGTCGCGTCCCGCCCGCGCGGGGGGGCACCGGGACGTCAGCGGGCGATGGCGTACCGGTCGCCGCTGCTTACGACGACGAACGGCGTGGCGCCGATGCCGGGGGCCTCGAACACGCCGCGGCCGTCCGTGACGCCGCGCGCCTTGATCGCCTGGCCGTCGGAGACGGTGACGAAGGCGCCGCGGACGCCCTTGCCGGTCGCGTCGAGGACGTGGACCCGGACCTTCTCGCCCACGCGCTGGAGCGCGACCTGTAGGTCGGTCTTGAGGACGACCGTGCTGGTCTCGATGGCGCCGGCCTTCACGACGACGAGGTAGACCCCCGCCGCGTCCTTGCCCACCGGGAGCTCGACCGACGTCGCGTGCCACGCGTGGTCGGTGCCGCCCTCGGGCTTGAGCGTCCACTCCTGGGCGGGGGTGATGCCCGAGAGGTCGATCTTGTTCAGCCCCTCGAGCGTGCGCCGGACCGCGAACAGCACCTGGAGGTCCACCGGGTACACCCGGAGGCGCACCTCCTCGACGTTGCGGTAGCGCATCGGGAACGACGCCGTCCCGCGGACGCCCGCCGTGACCGACTCGGCCAGCTCGAGCTTCGCGTCGGTCAGCCACGCGAGGGCCTCGCGGGCGTCCTCCACCGCGGGCGAGGCCTCGCGGTAGGCGGCGATGGCGCCGCCGAGGTCGCCGAGCACGTGCCGGACGCGTCCGATGGCGTGCCAGGCCCGCGGCCGGAACTCGCTCGGCTCGCGCCGGCCGTCGGGCCGGGCGAACTGCTCGGTGACGAGCCGCTGCGCCGCGTCCACGACCTTCGCCCCCGTCGCGTCGCCCGGGGCCGCCTCGAACTTGAGGAGGCGGGTGTCCACGAGGAAGTAGAGCGTGTCGTCCACGAACGGCGTCTCGGGGAAGCGGCGGGGGAAGGCCTCCGCCTCCTCCACGGCGCCGTCGAGGTCGCGCACGCGGCGCAGGGCTTCGACGAGCGCGTACGACGTGGGCGCCGCCACCGTCATCTCGGCGTAGTGCGCCGCGACGTCGCGCAGGGCCTCGACGCTCTCGACGTCCATGGGGGCGCCTGCCTTGCGCGCGCCGCCCGCGGGGCGCGGCAACTCCTTGAGGCGCGTGGCTCGCTGGAGCGCCGCCGCGGCGGTGGCGTTCGAGACGGGGTAGGCGCGCAGCGCGTCGCCGAGGGCCGTCAGGCCCTCGACCTCGCGGCCGCGCTTCGTGAGCGTGGTGGCCCACTGCGTCTCGAGGCCGAACGTGCGGGCCACGAGGTCGCGGTAGAGCGTGGCGGCCACGCCGTGCGCGCCGACGTCGAAATAGGCGCCCGCGACGGCGCGGGTCGTGTCGAGGTCGGTCGGGATGCGGCCCGGGTCGCGGCGCACGAGCTCCTCGCGCGCCCGCACGATCTCGGCGGCGTCTTTCGTCTCGAGCGCGCAGCGCAGCAGCGCCGCCTCGACGTCCACGACGATCTCGTCGCGGAGCGGGAGGGCCTTCAGCCCGGTCAGGGCGGGCGCCGCGTCCTTCCAGCGCTGCTCCGCCAGGGCCTTCATGGCGAGGGCGTAGACCTCGTCCGGGGTCGGCGTCGCCTCGGCGTCGCCGCGCGCGGCGCGGGTCGGCGTCACGTCGAACACGTGCCCGTCCGAGCGGCCGTGGACCTCCGGGAGGTACATGGCGGTGACGCGGGCCGGCAACGCCGTGAAGCGGCCCGGGTGGACCGCCTGCAGGACGTACGTCAGCACCACGGTCCCGGCCTTCACGTCGGACAGGAAGAACACCTGCCGGTCGTCGCGCCGCTCCTGGTTGTCGAACGGACCCGCGGCGGTCTCGTCGAGCACCTCGAAGCCGGCGGGCAGCGGGTCCTCGACGATCAGGAAGCGCAGGTCGCGCGGCGCGCGCACGGCGAGGCGGACCAGGATCCGCTCGCCGGAGCCCGCGGCCTTGCGGCTCGTCGCCTCGACCTTCGGCCGGGCGGCGGGGCGCAGGATGTCGTGGCCCGGCTTCACCGGCAGCTCCGCCCCTTCCACCGGCGGGAGGTCCGCGTCGAGGTAGAGGCGGTCGATCGCGACGCCGTGTTCCTCGGCCACGAGTTCGGCCGTCGCCACCACGGCGTCGAGCCGGGCCGCCCAGCGGACCTCGCCCTGGCCGTCGAGCCGGAACGCCAGCGTGTGGCGCCCGGGCTTCCAGCCCGACGCGACCTCCACGGTGAACCGACGGTCCGACAACGCGAGGCCCGCGCCGGCCGCGACCTTCACGGCGCGCACCTCGACGCCGTCGGCGAGCACGTGGATCGTCCCGCCGAAGCGCGCCGGGCGCGCCGTCTCGACCCACGCGGCGCACGCGCCGACGAAGGCCGCGGCCTCCAGCGTCGAGCCGAAGCCCGCGGCGGGCCGGTTCGCGAGCAGCCAGCGCATGCCGCGCTCGACCGCCGGGTCGGCCACGCCGGCCGTGAGCAGCGCGCGCAGCGCGAGGGCCGTGGCGAGGCGGTCGGACCCGACGAAGCAGTCGTCCTTGCGGGCGCCCCAGCGCGTCGTGCCGTCGGCCTCGTCCACCTTGCGCGCGAGCAGCAGCCGCGCGCACTCGTCGGCGTCGAAGTCCCGCGACCGCGCCACCGCGGCCATCGTGAGCCACGCGAGGCCGGCCACCGACAACTCCTCGTTCCGACGGCGGAACGTGACCTGGTAGGCCTCCTCGTCGGCCGTGCCGCTCGCGGCCAGGGCGCCGTGGGCGAGGGCCTGCACGTCGTCGCTCGCGCTGCGGAGGATCCCGCGGAGGGCCTGCTGCGTGCGGGCGACCTCGCGCCCCGCGCCGGGCACACCGAGGCGGTCGGCCTCGGCGAGCGCGAACAGCGCGTAGGCCGTCATGGCGACGTCGCCGCGACCCCCGCGCCACCAGCCGTACGACCCGTCGTCGTTGGCGAGGTTGCGCAGGCGCGCCACGGTCAGGCGGAGCGTCTGGTCGAGCTCGTCGAGCCGCTTCGCGTCCGGGCTCCCCGCCGCCAGCAGGGCCTTGCGTGCCCACGCCGCCGGCAGGATCCGGTGCACGGTCTGCTCGACGCATCCGTAGGGGAACACCTCGAGGTAGGCGAGCCCGTCGAGGATCGCCGCGTCGAGGTCGGGGTAGAGGACGACCGTCAGGCGCGTCGCGCCCGCGACCGCGCCCTCGGGCACGTCGAAGAACGTCTCGACCCCGTCGCCGCCGGCCGTCGAGACGAGGCCCGTGCGGCCCTCGACCGCGCGGACGCCGCGGGCGAGCGTGGCGAGCGTCGCCTCTACCTTGTCGCCGCCCTGGGCCGACGTGAGCTCGGCCTCGAGGCGCACGGGGCCCGCGGCCCCGGCGCTCACCTCGCGGTCGCGCAGGGCGCGGCCGTTCGGCGAGACCGTGATCGGGCCGTCCTCGCCGGCCAGCGCGACGCCGTCGGCGCGGAGCCTCAGCGTGCCCTGGAGCTCGGTCGCGCCGTGGTTGTGGACGACGGTCGGGACCGTGGCGCGGTCGCCCTGCACGAGGAAGCGCGGGGCGTCCACGCGGACGAACACGTCGCGGCGCGAAACGACGCTCGCGCGGCCCTCGCCGACGAGGGAGGCGCCCGAGATGCCGCGCGCCGTCGCGCGCCAGGTCGTCAGGTTGTCCGGAAGCTTCACCGTCACCGAGGCCTTGCCGGCCGCGCCGGTCACGACGCGGGGCTCGAACGCCGCCGTGTCGGCGAACGTCTTGCGCAGCGTGGGCGCGACCGCGAAGCCGTCGGCGAGGCCGAACCGCTCGCTGAGCGCGAGGAGCGCGCCGCGGGCGACCGCGCCGTTCGTCGCGGCGTCGGCGAGCTTCAGCTCCTTCTGGAGCGAGGTGCGCGGGAGCGCGAAGCCCGACAGACCGCCGCCGGAACTCGGCTCGAGCCCGCGCGCGTCCCAGTCGAAGCCCTCAGCCCGCTCGGCGCCGGGGTCGCCCTTGCTCTTGGCCGACCCGCCGCCGCCGCGCGCCGCCATTTTACGGGCGCCGGAGCCTCCGCCGCTCCCGCCAGACATCGTGCCGGGCTTGCCGTCGTACGACTTGCGCTTCTCGCTCTCCGTGGGCGCGTGATTCGCGTGGTCGTCCGACTCGTCGTGGTCGGGCGTCTCGACGTCGAGGACCGGCGCGCCGGGGCCGGGAGCCGGCGGCGGCGACAGAACCGGTGGGGTCATGGGCCGCGGGGCGGGGGCCGCGCCGCTCGACGGCCGGATCAGGCGCCCGGCGCGCTGCACGTCGAGCCTGTCCTGCGCGGCGCCCTCGTTCCGGACGCGCAACAACTCGTCCATGAGTTGGGCCTCCTCGGCCAGCTTGAGCACCTCCTGCGCCTCGGGGCGCCGGCGCAGTTCGCTCACGAGGTTCTTCGCGTCCCACGACGACGGGTCGGCCGCCGCGGCCAGCAGCGCCTGCTGCGCCGCCTGGCCCACGTCGCCGCGCTGGAGCGCCGCGCGCGCGAGCCGCAGCGCGTTCATGGCGAGGAGGACGTTCGGGTCGCTGTTGCGGGCCGCGGCGTCGGCGAGGAGGTCCTTGTTCGTCTCGCGGGTCGTGCCATAGGTGCGGAACCCGACGGACGACGACGTGACGACGCGGTTCGTCCGCTTGCGGTCGTAGAAGAACGGCCGGATGGCGGGCGTGCGGTCGGGGGCGACGGCGAACAGGGCCTCGTCCACGACGGCGAGCCCCACCTCGGCGGCGACGGGCGCGCCGCCGGCGTCGGTGGTCGTCACGTCGAATCTCACCTCGGCGCCGGGCTGCGCCTCGCGCGTGCTCGGCGTCACGGTCACCTGCAGGTAGCGGAAGACGACGATCTCGTCCTCGGCCTCGAGCAGTCGGTCCTTGCCCGGGATCGCGATCTTCAGCACGACGTTGGGGGCGTAGGCCGCCGTCACGGGCAGGTCGAGGATCGTGCTCGGGTCCGTCACGTCCACGAGGCGGTAGTCGAGAACCTTTTCGCCCTCGAACGTGAGCAGGGCCTTCACCTTCGTGACGGGGCTCTGCAGCAGCACCTCGGCGGTCTCGCCTTCGACGTAGGTCTCCTTCGCGGCCACGAGGCGCGCGTCCTTCGCCAGGTCCTCCGCCTCGCCCGCGACGTCGAACGCGGCGTACGCCGTGACGAGCGCGCCGCGCGCGTCCTTGGACGACCACCGGACGCGGTAGGCGCCGGCGCCCGGCGTCTTCATCCGCACCTCGGCGCGGCCCTTTTCGTCGGTGGTCGCCGCGACGCGGGCGACCTCGATCTCCTCCTCCAGGAGCCGGACCGGCACGCCCGGGCGGCCGTCTTGCGGCGGGGCGGCCGCACGCTTCAGGGGCGGCGCGGGCACCCGCTTCACACGCACGAGGATCGCGTCGCCGGCCTTGCCGACGGGCGACTGGTTGGCGTCTACCGTGGTGACGGTGGCGCGCAGTTCCTGCTGCGGGCGGTAGACGCGCTTGTCGGTGCGCACGACGGCCCAGTGGTCGCGCCGCACGACGGGGATGCGGCCCTCGTCGGCGACCGGGCGCCGCGTCACGTCGGTCGCCACCGCGCTCACGACGTACTCGGCGTCCTCGTCGCGCTCCTGCGTGGCGAACGTGACGACGAGCTCGCCCTTTGCGTCGGTCGTGCCCTCCCCGCGCGCCACGACGGCGCCCTGGGGCGCGGTGCGCGCGGCCCGGCGCGCGTCGGCGAGCGACTGTGCGTCCTGGAAGTACCAGGAGTAGTCGTCCACGGACGACGGGGCGAAGTCGCGCGGGACGCGCGTCACCTGCCAGGCCACGGGCGCGCCGACGACCGGGCCGCCGAACGTGTAGGCGAGCCGCACGGTGGCCTTGCCCTCCTCGCCGGTCTTGTACGACGGCTTGCCCGGCGTCACGGCGACGGTGAACTCGGGCTTACGGTACTCGAGCACGCGGAAGGTGCCGGCGAACGTGCGCTCGTCGACGACGACGCGGATCGACCAGTCGCCGAGCGGCGCCTCGCCGTCGAGCGTGAAGTCGCCGGTGAACGAGCCGAGGTCGCTTGCGACCGCGTCCTTCGCCTCGACCTCGACCCCGCGCGGGTCCACCAGGGCCACGCGGCCCTTGACGCCCGCGGGCACCGCGTAGTCGCCGCCGTCGGCGCGCCGGTAGATCGCGCGGAAGGCGACCTTCTGGCCCGGGCGGTAGACCGGCCGGTCCGTGGACACGTGGGCCTTGTTCGTGAAGCCCTCGGCGAAGACCGGGCCCGGGGTCCAGTCGGTCGCGGCCGGGTGGCCGTCCTTCAGGACGAGCACGCGCTGGGCCGTGCGGTCGGTGTCGAGTCGCCACACGCCGTCCTTGCCGGTGAGGCCCTCGGCGAACACCGTCGTGCCGTCCGTCGCCAGCACGCGCGCGCCCTCGACCGGCGCGCCGGTGGCGCGGTTGCGCGCCCAGACGAACACCTGGCGGCCCGCGGCCGATTTCACCACCGCCTCCACGTCGCTCACCACGAGGAGCGTCGTGGCCGTGAGGTCGTCGTCGCCCGCGACGACGACGTAGGCGCCCGGGCCCGTGGTCGGGACGGCGCGCTGCGCGGTCACCAGCGCGAAGGGCGCGTACGGGTCCACCTTCCAGTCGGACGTGGCGTCGGGCTTCACGATCTCGACCTGGATGGCGTCCACGCCGGCGATGGTCTGCTTGCGGCGGAAGTAGTCCTCGAGGCCCAGCTTGTAGAGCCGCACCTTGAGCGCCGGCACGTTGCGCGTGACGACGGTGAGCACCGCGCCCTCGGCGCCGCCCACCACGCGCTCGCTGCGCACCTCGAGGTGCTTGCCCTTCAGGCGGGCGAGGCGGGCCACGGCGTCGCCGAAGCCGGGGTGGGCCTTCAGCAGCGCCTCGTACTCCTTCACGGCATCCTCGAGACGGTCGAGGTCGTCTTCGAGCGTCGTCGCGACGAGCAGCCACGCGGCCGGGGCCTCGGGGCTGCCGGCGTACCGGCCGGTGACGCCGCGCCAGACCGCGAGGGCGGCCTCGTGGTCCTTGCGCGCGCGCAGCAGCGCGCCCGCGCGCAGGAGCGCCTGCGGGGCCAGCGGGTGGGTGGGGAACTCCTCGGCGAACGAGCGCCATGCCGTCACCGCGCCCGTGGGGTCGTCCTGCGCGGCGAGCTGCTCGCCCTTCTGGAAGCGGGCGGCGGGGATCTGCTCCTGCACCTGCTGCCAGAGCGCGTGGTTGGGGTACGCCGACAGGAAGCCCTTCCACTCCGTCACCGCGTCGTCGAACCGGCCCGCGGCCGCCAGCGTCTCGGCGAGGGCGTTGCGCCACACTGGCGCGTCGGCGTCGCCGGGGAACCGCTCGGCGAGCCCGCGCCACTCGGCGGCGGACGCCTCGAGCTGCCCTGCCTCCGACGCGAGGGCCTGCGCGAGCCGCACCTGGACGGCCTTGGTGGCGGGGTCGCCGCGGTGCTCCGCGATGGCCTGCCGCAGGAAGCCGAAGCCCTCGTCGAGGCGGGCGCGCAGGTCGGCCTCGTCCTTGGCGTCGCCGCGCGAGGCGAGCCGCTCCTCGCCGAGGAGGGTCAACACCTCGAGGTGGCGTGCGCCCTGGGGCCAGCGGGCGAGGGCCTCGCGGAGGCCCTTGCGGGCGTCGTCGCGCTGCCCCGCGCGCAGTTGCGCCCGGGCGCGGCCGACGACGTAGGCCTCCGGGTCGGCGCCCGGGCCCTTCGGGTCGTCCTTCACGAGCCGGCCCCACGCCGCGGCGGCCTGGGCCCAGTTCCCGACCTCCTCGAACGCCTGCGCGCCGCGGGCGCGGACCCGTAGCAGGTCCGCCGGCGCAACCCCGATGAGGAGCGCCTGGTTGTAGGCGGCGAGCGCGGCGGCGAAGTCCTTCTGCTTGAGGGGCCGGCCCAGGTCGTCCTTCGCGTCGCGGCCGTCGAAGTCGCCGTCGGCGAGCGCGACGTAGAGCGCCGCGACCTTCGCGCGGTGGTCCCCCCCCGTCAGGAACTCGGCCCGCTCCCGCAGGACCTTCGCCTCGTCGGCGGGGGCCGCGAGTTTCGCGTACGCGTCGGCCATGGTGGCCTTCATGCGCCCGGCCCAGACGGCGTCGCCGTGCGCGGCGAGGAACGCGGTGGCGGTGTCGAGCGACGCGCGGGCCTGATCGGCCTTGAGGAGCGCGCGCGCCTCGAGCACCCACGCCTCCATCGCCTCGGGCGTTCCCTGGAACTTCTCGCGGACGGCGCGGAGCGCCATGGCCGCCGGCAGCCACGCGCGGTCGCGGAGCGGGACCTGCGCCTCCCGCAGGGCCTTGGCCGCCGCGGGGGGCGCCTCGTCGGCGACGACGACCCGCGGGAACCACGCGAGCGCGACGATCGACGCGACGAGCCAGGGGCGACGAGCCATGGAGACCTCCACACGGACGAACGGGACCACACGGAGCCAGCGGAGCGAGCACGCTCGGCCGCCGGCGGGCCGGACGGCGGGCCCGACGACACGACACGGCGAGCGTAGCCGCGAGGCCGACCCTCCCCCGAGGGGGGATCGGCCCGTGGCCCTGCCGGTGGCCCGGGTCCGGCGACCCCCCTTAGACACCGCGGGCCCGGGGTGGTTCCATCGCGCGCCCATGCAACCCCCGGTCCTCACCGGTCGTACCCGGCTCGTCCTCAACGCCCTCCTGGCGGGGCTCGTGCTCCGGGTCCTGCGCCTCGACGACCTCTCGCTCTGGGCAGACGAGGGCGTCACGTGGTGGAACGCGACCGCCGGGGGATGGAAAGACGCCTTCTTCGCCGAGTCGAACCACCCGCCGGTGTGGTGGTGGGTCACGCGTGCCTCGTTGGCGTCGTGGCCGGGCGACGAGGCGGCGCTCCGCCTCCCGGCGGTCGCGTGCGGCGTCCTCGCGCTCGTCCTCACGTGGAGGCTCTTCGTCCGTCTGACCGACGGCGCGCGCACGCCGGGCCGCGGCGGCTTCGTCGGCGGCGACGGGTCCACGGCCGTGTGGGTGACGGTGCTGGCGGCCGTCAACCCGTTCTGGATCGAGTACGCGCAGGAGGCCCGCATGTACGCGGCGCTCCTCGCGGAGGCGCTGGGGCTCTCGCTGCTCTACCTGCGCTGGCTCGACCGCGGCGGCCGCGGGACGCTCGTCGCGTACGGCGTGCTCGCCTCGGTCGCGCTCCACACGAACTACTTCGCGTTGTGGCCGATCGCGGGCCACCTGGCCCACGCGCTCTTCGTCGCACGCGAGGCCCGGCGGCGGGGGGACCCGTTCCGCGTCCGGCCGCTGTTCGTCACCCAGATCGCGGCGGGCCTCACGTTCGTCCCGTGGTTCCTGTACATGCTGCAGGCGTACCGCGGCATCTCGCCCGGCGCCTACGAGCCGGTCGGCCGCCTCGCGCACGCCCTGTGGCGCATGGGCGTCGGGCCGGCGCTCGTGGCCCTCGACGCGCCCCGCGTGCGTGCGGGCCCCGCGGCGGTCTTCGCCGAAGAGCCGGTGCTCGTGGTGCTCACGGCGCTCGCGTGGATCGTGCCGATCGTGCTCGGCCTGCGCACGCTGCGGCGGCGCGACCGCGGCGCGTTCGCGTTCACCGTCGCCTCGGTCGCCGTGCCCGTGGCGCTCGTGATGCTCGCGTGCGTGCGCTGGCCGCTGGTCCACGAAAAGTACCTGATCTTCGTCGCGCCGTTCCTGCTCTACCTCGCCGTCGTGGGCGCGCGCTCCGCCCCCGGCCTGCTGCGGCCGGTGCTCGTGGGCGGCCTCGTGCTCCTGCACGTCGCCGGCCTGGCCGCGTACCACTTCGGCGGCTCGCGCCTCGCGGCCCCGCTCGTGGGCGACCACGTCTATGGCAAGGAACAGTGGCGCGAGGCCCACGCGTTCGTCGCGCGCGAGCGCGGCCCTCAGGACGTCGTGGCGCTCCACGCGCCCTTCACGCACATGACGTGGGCGTTCTACGACCGCGGGCAGCCGGTCCCGGCGGTGATCCTCCCGCCGCTCGCGCTCCCCTGCGACCGCGCGCTGACCGCCGACGAGGTCGCGGCCGAGCTGCCGGGCCTCGCCGACGCGCCGGGGGCGTTCCTCGTCCTCTCCCACCCGGCCACCGACGACCCCGACCACTACCGCGACGTGTTCCTCGAGGCCGTCGCGAAGGCGTGGGGCGGTTTCCGCGTCGAGACCCACGAACTCCCGCGGCAGTGGGGGATCCGGGTCGTGCACGTCGTGCGGCCGTGACCCGCGCCGCGGGCCGCGCGGGCGCGCCGGTTGGCGGCCGCCCGCCGTCGGGCCCGTAGACTCGCGCCCATGGCCAAGAAGCGCGCCACGGCTCCCCGACGCATCGCGATCCTCACCGGCGGCGGCGACTGCCCCGGCCTGAACGCGGTCATCCGTGCCGTCGTCAAGGCGGCGGAGAACGACTTCGGCTGGGAGGTCTACGGCGTCCGCGACGGCTTCGAGGGCTTCCTCGTCCCGAGCGACCGCGGCATCTCGCGACTCGACCGCTCCGACATCGCGGGCATCCTCCCGCTCGGCGGCACGATCCTCGGCGCGAGCAACCGTTGCAACCTGTTCGCGGTGGAGCGCCGCGGCCGCGTCACCGACGAGAGCCACCGCGTGCCGGAGGCGATGGCGCGGCTCGGGCTGACGGCGCTGATCCTCGTGGGCGGCGAGGGCACCCACAAGGCGGCCGCGCAGCTGGCCGACATGCGCGTGCCCGTGGTCGGCGTCCCCAAGACGATCGACAACGACCTCGGCGGCACCGACGTCACGTTCGGGTTCGACACGGCGGTGGGGGTCGCCACCGAAGCCGTGGACCGGCTGCACTCCACCGCGGCGAGCCACCACCGCGTGATGTGCGTCGAGGTGATGGGCCGGCACGCGGGGTGGATCGCGCTCCACGCCGGCATCGCGGGCGGGGCCGACGTGATCCTGCTCCCGGAGATCCCGTACGACCCGGACCGCATCGTGAAGCGCATCGCGTCCCGCGTGCGCCACGGCCGCCGGTTCTCCATCGTCGTCGTCGCCGAGGGTGCGAAGCGCGGGGGCGGGGCGCCGGTGTTCCGCAAGGGCAGCGGCACCGATCCCATCCACGACCGCCTGGGCGGCGTCGCGTCGGTCGTGTCCAAGGAGATCGAGGAGCGGACGGGCATCGCCGTGCGCGCCACGGTCCTCGGGCACGTGCAGCGCGGGGGCTCCCCGAGCCCCGCCGATCGCGTGCTCGCGACGCGCCTCGGCGTGGGCGCGGTGCACGCGGTGGCCGAGGGACGCTTCGGCCGGATGGTCGCGCTCCGCGGCGCCGAGATCACGACGGTGCCGATCGCGAGCGCGGTCGCCACGCTGAAGACCGTGGACCCGGCGGGCTCCGTCGTGCAGGCGGCCCGCTCGCTCGGCATCTCCTTCGCCGCCGCCGACGGGGGCGACGACCCGCACTCGCTGACGCGCCGTCGCCACGGGGCGCCGTAGGCGCGCGGCGCCGCCGCCTCGGGGCGGGCCTTTCGATCCCCGGCGTCGGGGGTAGAGTCCCGACCCGTGCGCCGCATCGACCTTCACGCCCACACCGACCTGTCCGACGGGACGCTCCGCCCCGTGGACCTCGTGACGCTGGCGGCGGAGGTCGGCCTCGCCGCGCTCGCGGTGACCGACCACGACACGACCGCGGCGCTCCCCATCGCGCGCGAGGTGGGCCGGTCCCTGGGCGTCGAGGTGATCACGGGGTGCGAGATCACGGCGCGTTTCCCCGGCCGCGCCATGCACCTCCTCGCGTACGGGTTCGACGACCGCGAGCCGCGTCTCCAGGCGATGCTCGCCGAGATCCGGGCGTACCGCAACGTGCGCAATCCGCGCATCCTCGACCGGCTCGCGGAGCTGGGCTGCCCGCTCACCATGGACGAGGTGCGCGCGGAGGCGGCCGGCGACGTGGTGGCCCGCCCGCACATCGCTCGCGCGCTCGTGCGCCGCGGCTACGTCGCCGACACGAAGACCGCGTTCCAACGCTACCTCCGCGACGGGGGCCCGGCGTTCGTCCCCGCCGAGAGCGTGGCGCCGGCGGAGGCGATCGCCGCGGTGGGCGCCGCCGGCGGCATCACGGCGGTGGCCCATCCGCGGCAGCTGCGCGTGGACGGCGGGGCGGGGATCCGCGCGCTGTTCCGCGGGCTGACCCAGGACGGACTGGGCGCCGTCGAGGTGTTCCACCCGAGCCACGACGCCGACGACCGCGTGCTCTACGCCGACATCGCGACGCAGGAGGGGCTCGTGCCGACGGGCGGCAGCGACTTCCACGGCGCGAACAAGCCCGACATCCGGCTCGGCGCGGGCGACGGTTCGATCTCGATCGGCTACGAGACCTGGGAGGCCCTGCGCGCACGGTGCGCGGCGCAGGCGGGCTGAAGTGGCGGTCCCTTTCTATGTCCGTTGGATGCCCCGCCGCGCGGTGTCGCGGACGTTGGGCTTCCTCGCCCGCCGTCAGGTGCCCCGCTGGCTCCTGCGCCGCGTGCTGAACGCCTACTGCAAGGGGTTCGGCGTCGACCTGACCGAGGCCGCGCGGCCGCTCGACGCCTACCGCACCTTCGACGACTTCTTCACGCGCGAGTTGCGCGACGGCCTGCGGCCGACCGACCCCGACCCCGCGGCCCTCGTCTCGCCCGTGGACGCGCGCGTCTACATGTCGGGGACCGTGGACGCGGGCACGATCCTCCAGGCGAAGGGCGTCCCGTACACCCTCGCGGCGCTGCTCGGTTCGCCGGAGGATGCGGCGCCGTTCGACGGCGGCACGTTCGTCACCGCGTACCTCTCGCCGAAGGACTACCACCGGATCCACTGGCCGCTCGGCGGCACGATCGACCACCTCCGCCACCTGCCGGGCGACCTGTGGCCGGTGAACGACCGCGCGCTCGCGGGGGTCCCGGCGCTCTTCGCCCGCAACGAGCGCGTGGCGCTCCTCGGGCGCACCGCGACGGGGGCCGCGTTCGCCCTGGTGCCGGTGGGGGCGCTCAACGTCGGGTCCATCGGCCTCGAGTTCCACGACACGCGGACGAACCGGCCCTTCCGCCGGTCGCCGCGGACGGTGGTGTTCGCGCCGCCGGTCGTGGCGACGCGCGGGGATCGGGCCGCGTGGTTCTCCTTCGGGAGCGCCGTGGTGCTGTTGATGTCGCCCGCCGCCGGCCGCCTCGACGCGCTCGCGCCGGGCACGATCCTGCGCGTCGGCCGCCGCATCGGGACGGTCACGCGCGGGTGACGCGAGGCCCGGCGGGCACCGGGCCTCGCGTCACGTCCTGGGCGGTCTGCGGCGGACGACGGCCCACGCGAGCCCGAGCAGCGCGAGCGCCGACGGCCCCGCGACGCGCGTCATCCCGATGACGTCGTCCGACCACGTGAGGGGCCGGGCCTCGCCGTTGACGCGCAGGGTCCGCTCCCCCGCGGCCTTCGTCACGCGCGCGCCGCGGGGCACGAGTTCGTCCACCACGTCGGTCACCTGGACGACGCGCCCGCCCTCGAGGTGCCACAGCACCACGTCGTCGAGGCCCGGGTGCTTCTCGGTCCGTCGCTCCCGGTGCGCGAGGCGCGCGTCGAGGGCCTGCGGGATCAGGGTGCGGCGCATCGTGAAGTGGAGGTTCCCCGCGACGCACGCGAGGCCCGTCAGCACGAGGACGACGGCCGCCGATCGCGTGGCGCTAATGGAACGCAAGGAGGAACCCCGCGGCCGTGGCGGCCGCCGAGAGGAGGACGCCCACCGCGACCGTCGCGGGCGGCGGCCGGTAGGGCGTCGCGACGAGGAGCACCGAGAGGCCGGCGAGGGCCGCGCCGAGCGACTGGTTGCACGCGTCCACGGGGTCGAACGCGGCGAGGCGGAAGACGCTCGCCTCCAACGCGAGGCCCGCGGCGACGCAGCCGAGCGTCCCCAGGGTCACGAACGCGGGCCCGAGGCGGCGCCACGCCGCGCGCGGGCAGAGGAACGGCAGGAGGCCGAGCGCGCCGAGCGTCGCGCCGTAGCCCGCGAGCAGGTGGCCGGAGTAGTCCGTGCGGTGGCGGAGGAAGAGGAGGTACGCGGCGGCGGCGACGCCGAGCGCGCCGCCCACGAGGAGGATACGGCTCGCCTCCGCGCGGCGGTCGGCCACGGCGTCGGGGCGGGGCGCGTGCGCGTCCACGGCGCGGGCCGTCGCCTTGGGGTCACTTCGCGGCCGGCGCGAGCTCGAAGTCGTCGAACGCGGTGACCGCGTCGAGCGCCGTCGCGAGGCCTGACCAGCCCGACGTGAACGTGGCGTCGTCGGCGCTCACCTCGGTGTCGCCGTTGAGCGTCGCGGTGAGCTTCCCGCCCACGACCGTCACGGCGAGCGTGTGCCACGTGTTGAGCTTCGGCGACTTCACCGCCGTCTTGGCCAGCACCTTCGCCTCGTTGCGCTCGACCTTGACGATCGCGAGGTCCTGCGTGACGCCGTCCACGCGCACGAGGTAGAAGTTCTTGCGGTCCTTGGCGCGGACGACGACGCCGGCCGACGCCGAGCGCTCGCCCTTCATCAGGAGGAAGCGCACCTTCGCCGTGGAGTCGGCGTAGACGCGGCCGTCGGCCACCACCAGGCCCACGCAGAACCCGTTCTCCTCGGTGCCCTGCACGACGACCTTGTTGCCGGCCTTCGACGTGTCCTCCGTGACCTCCCAGTACCCCGTGACCGACAGGAACTGCGCCGGGACCGACGCGCCCTCGGGCCGTTGCTGGAAGTCGAGGGTGGTCGGAGACGCGTCGCCTCGGCCCTCGGGCTTCGGCACCTTCACCGCCCACGACTCCTGCTGGGCCGCCTCGGCCAGCGCGTCGGCCTTCGTCGCGTCCACGGCGACCATGGAGAAGGTGAGGCGCTTGCCGGCGCGCTCGACGACCATCTCGACCTTCGTGCCCGGGTCGATCTTGTCGGCGATGGGCTTGGTCTTCTCCTTCATGAACTGGCTGAAGGCCTCGTCGTCGTCGGCGGGCAGGCCCGTCGCGTCGGGGAGGGTCTGGCCGAAGAAGCTCACCGGGAGGTCGCCCACCTGGATGCCGGCCCGGTCCGCGGGCCCGTCCGGCGTCACCGCGGAGACGACGAGACCCTTCTCGATCGTGATGCCGGCCGCCGCGCGGTCCTCGGCCGACATGCGCTGCGCGAGGCCCCACTGGATGCACACGTAGCCGCGCGTCTTGTTGCGCTCGGCCGACGGGTCCTTCGCCTCCGCCGGGGCCTTCGGCGCGTCCTCGGCGCGCGCACGCGGGGCCAGGGACGGGACGGCGAGCAGGGTCGCGAGGCAGGCGACGACGAAGGCGGGGGCGCGCATGGCGGTCTCCGGGGGACCCCGTCAGTGTGCCTTCCGTGGCGGGGCGCGCCCCCTCGTGGCACGACTGGCCGGGGGTCAGCCCCGGCGGGCGGCGTGGCGGTCGAGCACGGTGCGGACGTCCGCGACCGTCTCGGGCGTGGTGCCGCAGCACCCGCCGACCCACCGCGCGCCGCGGACCACCCACCGCTTGACGGCCTCGCGGTATGTGGCCCGGTCGGCGCCGCGACCCGGCTCGAACCGCCAGCCCGCGGCGGCGTCGGGCACGCCGAGCCCGTTGGCGTACACCCCGGCGGGGACGTCGCCGGCGGCCGCGACGATCGCGTCGAGCGCCTCGCCGGCCGCGTCGAGCGCGCAGCAGTTCACGAGGATGGCGAGCGGTCGGAGGGGGAGCACCGCGGCGACCGCGTCGGCGACCGGTTCGCCCGAGAGGACCCGCGCGCCGGGCGCGCACGTGAACGAAACGGCCGCGGGGAGGCCGGCGGCGGCGCACGCCCCGAGGGCCGCGACCGCCTCGCGCACGGTGTTCATCGTCTCGACGAGGGCGAGGTCGGCCCCGGCGGCGACGAGATCGCCGACGCGCAGCCCATGTTCGGTGCGCAGCGTCGCGTCGTCGGGCACGAGGTCGGGGCGGAAGCAGTCCTCGAGCGGCGCCACGGAGCCCGCGACGACGACCCGCCGCGCCGGGGCCGCTGCGGCGATCCCCTCGCGCGCGAGGCGCACCGCCGTCCGCACGAGCGCGCGCGTGCCCCGTGGGTCGAGGCCCGCGCGCGCGAGCGTCCGCCGCAGCGTGCGGAACGTGTTCGCGGTCACGACGTCGGCGCCCGCCCGCACGTGGTCGCGGTGCACCTCCCGCACGAGGTCGGGCGCCTCGAGCAGCGCCGCCGCCGACCAGAGCGGGAGCGGCGTCGGCGCGCCGCGGCGCTCGAGTTCGGTGCCGCAGGCGCCGGAGAGCACGACGAACGGGCCCTTCACGGGATCGCTCCGGTAGAACGGGGTGTGGAGGTCCTCATGGACGTCGTGATCCTGCTCGTGGTCGGCCTGGCGGCGGGCGTGCTCGGTGCGGTGTGCGGCGTGGGGGGCGGCGTCATCGTCGTGCCGGCCCTGCTCTGGCTCAAGGGCGTGGACCTGAGGCTCGCCGTCGGGACGTCGCTCGCCTACATCGTGCCGACCGCCGCGTGGGCGGTCGTCCGCAAAGCGCCGAGCGGGCAGGTCGACTTCAAACTCGCCGCGCTGCTCGCGGTGGGCGGCGTTGTCGGCGCGACGCTCGGGTCGTGGCTCGCCGACGCGCTGCCGATCGTGTGGATCAAACGCGCGTTTGCGGCGTTCCTCGTGATCGTGGCGGTGCAGCTCGTCCGCGACGCGTAGGCCCGGCCGCGATCCGACCTCCGGGGACGCGAGGCCCGGTCGGCGGCGGCGGACGGGCCTCGCGTCCCGGGGTCGGGGTCCCCCGGCCGCCGCCGCGCCGCGACCTCGCTCAGGGTTGCTTGCTCCGGGTTGCTCGCTCCGGGTTGCTCGCTCCGGGTTGCTCGCTAAGGGTTGCTCGCTAAGGGTTGCTCGCTAAGGGTTGCTCGCTAAGGGTTGCTCGCTAAGGGTTGCTCGCTAAGGGGGCCTCGGGGGCCGATTCCCCTCCCTCCCTTCGTCCGCCGCGTCAGCGCAGTTCGGGGTTCTGGGTCCAGCCGTCGGGCCCGATCGCATCCTCGTCGACGATCGTCGCGCGCGAGCCCCCGTCGGCTGCGGACGAGCGGAGGCGGAAGTCGCCGTCGATGGGATCGCCCTCGGACCCGACGAACCGCGCACCGCCGGGCGTCCACTGGGACCCACCCGGGTAGCCGTCGGGGGCGGGGCGCGAGGTGAGCTGGGCGCGTCCGGAGCCGTCGGCGTTCACGACGAAGAGGTCGTAGGCGTGGGCAGCGTCGGGCTGGGCCACGAAACCGAGGCGTGTGGCGTCGGGCGACCCGTCCCAACTCGACTCCAAGACGTTGCCCTCGGTCGCGGAGACGTTCGGCGTGAGGAGCACGGGCGCCGCGCCCGCAACGTCCACGATCGTGTAGAGGAGGAAGTGATCCGGGTCGCTGACTCCTTCGATGCCGGCCGCGAAGCCGAGCTGGAGGTCCACGGGCGCCCACTGCAGTCCGAAGCTGGGGATCGGGTCGGCGAGGCTGGCGAGCAGCCGCGGCGACGTCGCGTCGGGGGCGACGGTGCGGAGCTCCGTCCCGCCCGCGGCCACGTAGGCGATCCGCGTGCCGTCGGCGTTCCAGCGGGTGTTCCAGGGCCCGAGGACCTCGGTGGCCCCCGACACCGCGAGCGCGCCGCCGCCGGCTGCGGGCGCGACCCAGAGTTGTGCGCCGGTGCCGGCGCGCTGGGCGAGGAGTTGGGGGGCGGTGGGCGACCCCTCGAAGGCCCCGACGTCGGAGGTGGGCGTGGGGGCCGCGAGCGCCTTCACGATCCCGGTGCCGTCGGGCTTCACGGTGTAGAGCTCGCGGACCTCGTCGGTGTCCTTGTCGGCGAGGAACGCGACGCGCGCACGGTCGGACGACCAGACTTGGCGCGGGCCCCGCCCCGACGTCCCCGTCGGGCTGTTCCACGAGACGCTCCCGCCGACGACCAGCGCGCCGGAGACGTTCGTGCGGCCGGACCCGTCGGCCCCGACGACCCAGAGGGACACGGCGCCGTTGGGCTGCATGCCCGCCACCTGGCCGCCGTCGGCCAGGTGCGTGCTGTCGGGGGACCAGAACGGGCGGGACGTGCCCCTCACGTGTTCGGAACCCGAGACCGCCGACGCGATGCCTGCGCCGGACCCGACCCACAGTTCGTCGGTGTCTATCGCGTCGTCAACGAGGCTGCCGACCCACGCGAGGTGCGTGCCGTCGGGGGACCATTGAGGATCGCTCGCATACCCGCCGACGGGGGGCGGCGGCGAGACGGGGACGGGGACGCCGTCGGGCAGGTCGAGCACGTAGACGGTCGCGTCTCCCGCGCCGTCGTTCGCGACGAACGCGACGCGCGTGCGGTCGGGACTCCAGGCGTAGCGCTGCACCAACCCGACCCCCCCGTCGAGGAGCCGCAGGTCGCGACCGCGGAGATCGCCCCCGTAGAGTCGCGTCGGCCCGCCGTCGGCGCTGATCCCGACGAGCAGTTCGATCGGCGCGTCGCCGTGGTTTCCACCGCCGCCGCAGGCCGGCCGTGCGAGGGCCGCGACGCCGAACACCACTCCGCGACCGAAGCGCATCGAGCTACCCATCGTCTACCTCCGGGGGCCCGCGGCGACGAGGGGTCGCCGACGGGCTGCCGCGGGGGGATGGGGGACCCCCGGGGGGGGGCTTGCCTGTGCGCGCTACGCGCGGGTCACTTCTTCGCCGCGACGGGGGGCTTCGCCTTCAGGGCGGGGGCCTTCAGGGCGGGGGCCTTCAGGGCGGGGGTCGCGATCGGTGTCGGGGCCGGCGCGGCGGCGGCGCTGGACATCGCGCGGACCTTCGCGAGCAGGTCGTCGGTCATGCGTTCGAGGTCCCACTTCGCCTTCCAGCCCCACTCCTTCGCGGCGACCGCGTCGTCGAGGGCCTGGGGCCACGAGTCGACGATGGCCTGGCGGCGCGGGTCGGACTTGAAGGTGATCTTCACGCCCGGCAGGCGCTTCGCCACGGCGGCGGCGATCTCGTCCGCGCGCGGGCTCATGGCCGCGATGTTGAACATGCGGTGCTTCAACTTCTTCGCGGGCGCCTCGGCGACGTCCACGAGCGCGCGGAGCGCGTCGGGCATGTACATGAGGGGGATCGTCGTGTCGGCGCGGACGAATGCCTCGTAGGCGCCCTTGCGCACGCCGTCGAAGTACATGTAGTTGACGTAGTCGCTGGTCCCGCCGCCCGGCTCGACGGCCGAGATGAGGCCGGGGAAGCGCACGCCGCGGAAGTCGAGGCCCCACTTCGTGGCGTAGTACTCGCCGAGGAGCTCGCCGGCGACCTTCGTGACGCCGTACATCGTCGTCGGCCGCATTGACACGTCGTTGCCGACGGGGTTGACGAGGCCCGGGCCGAAGGCCGCGATCGTGCTGGTGAAGATCACCTGCTTCGTGCCGAGGACGCGGGCCGCCTCGACGATGTAGCGGGTGCCCTCCATGTTCACGGCGTAGGCGCGGAACGGGATGCGCTCGCCCGTCGCGGAGAGGATCGCCGCCAGGTGGAAGACCGAGTCGGCCTGGGACGCCTTTACGGCGTCGAAGACCTCTTCCTGGCGGGTGACGTCGCCCTGGATCCACTGGACTCCGGGGGGGGTCCCGGCGGGGGCCGGGGCGAGGTCGAGGCCGGCGACCGTGTGGCCGCGGGAGAGGAGGAGGGGGAGGAGGTCCGTGCCGACCTGGCCGCCCGCACCCGTGACGAGGATCTTCATGCGTTGCGACGCGCTCCGTGGGACAGCCGGCCATGATCCCGACCGGCCCCGGTCGGGCCGGAGGGTTTTCTCGACCGCCGGCTCCGAGGACCGCCGCGGTCCGGGTCGTCCACCGAATCGGGTTGCCCGCCGCCGGGGGCTCCGGGCACGATGGTGCCGCACGAACGGGTGGCGTCCCGCCGCCCCGGAGGGTCCGACCGGTGAGCCGCAATATTCTCGAGATCGAGGCGCACAAGGAGATCACCCCCACGGTCGCGTTCGAGGCGACGTTTTCGCCGCTCGCGATCGACGAGGTCATGCTCGAGTTCGACCCGAAGCACTCGGGGCCTCCGGTGATCGTCCTCGGCAACGGCTCGGGCGAGACGAAGGAGATCCACATGCTCCCGCAGCGGGGGCGCGAGGGTCGCTTCGCGAACCACACCGAGGGCTCGGGCACGTGGTCGACGATCAAGGTCCATCTCGCCTCCCGGGGCCACAAGGCGAAGCTCGTGAAGGTGAAGTTCATCGCGAAGGGCGCCGGCGGCGTCGCCCCGACGGCCTGACGCGACGCGTGGTCGACGCCGTGCGCGGGCACGGCCTCGCCGACGTCGCGGCAGGCGGACCGCGCGCGGGGACGCGAGGCCCGTCCCGGCGTCGCGGGGCGGGTCCCGCCCTCGTCGTGCGGGGCGTGGCTCCTCACTCGACCGATGGCGAGGCCCACGGGGACGACCGTCCGTTCCGCGCGACGGACGCGCGCTCGCGCCTCTCCCGAAACGGAAGGCCTTTCTGATGTCGGCCGCCAGCGGGGCCCCCTCGGGCGGGGGATGCGTCCCCCGTCGGGCTCAAAGACCCAGGTGCCGGATGGAACCGAACCTGAGGAGGCACCCATGAGTGTGGGGTGCCAGGAATCGCCTTCCGCTTCGGGCGGCGGAGCAGGGGGTGAGTTCGGGTCGTCGCGGGGCCGGCGGGAGTTCGAGTGCGTCTCACCGTGCGACGAAGCGGCCGCCGGTGGCCTCGGTAAGCTCGCGCAGGAGCGTTCGCCAACGCTTGGCGACGTCGTCGGCGCCGACCGCGACCACGTCGATGCGCGCCCGGCGCCAGCGGTTCGCGCGCAGGATCCCCTCGCGGAGGTCCGACTTCGTGAACCAGGCCCCCGCGCTCGGCGCGCCGTCGGACAGCAGGATCACCTGGTCGATCGACGGGTCGGCGAGCGCGCGCTCGATCCCGTCGTAGAGGGCGGTGCGGCCGGCCGGGGGCCGCGCCAAGAGCGCTGCCCGCACCTTCTCGCGGGCCGTGGGGGTGAAGCGCACGGCGTTCGGGAACAAGGAAACCGCGGCGTCGGAGAACACGACCACGTTGCCCTCGAGGCTGCTGCCCACCCGCTCGAGGACGCGGTCCACCTCGTCGCGGACGCGGTCCCACCGCGATGCACCGGCGGCGTCCTTCTCCGACATGCTGCCCGACGCGTCCAGGACGAAGGCGACGTGCGACGACACGAGCGGCACGTCGAGGAACTTCACGATCGCCGCCGTCCGTCCGGCCGCGTCGTAGGCCGGCGGTTTGCGCGCGGCGGTCTCGTTCGGGTCGAACGTTGCGCCCTCCTTCGCGAGCCACGCGCCCCACCGTTGGGGATCCGGGTCGAACGGGATCCCGGTCAATCGTACGAGCGCGACCCCCGCCGCCGCCCCCACGCGTTCGCGCGGGTCCTTCAGCGCCGCGACGAGCGGCGCGAGCACCCGACGGTCGCGCACCGCGCCCGCGGACTCCGCCGCGATGAGCCGGACCGACCAGACCGCATCGTCGAGTCCGTGCGTGACGGCGTACACCGCCGCCTCGCCGCCCACCGCGACGGAGCCCTCGAGCGCCGCGAGACGCACGCGCGCATCCCGGTCTCGGAGACCGTCCGCCCCCCGCACCTCCACCTTCGTCGCCCCGGACAGCCGGGCCCGCGCCGTGAGCGCGGCCCACGCCGCCGCGCGCACCCCGCCGTCGCCGTCGGTCGTCGCGAGGAGAAGCGCCCGCCCCGCCGCCTCGTCGGGGTCGTCGCCCAACCGGTCCGCGGCCGCGGCCCGCACGTCGGGATCGCGGTCGGCAAGGGACCGCAGGAGCCCGGTCCGACCGTCGCGATCGGCCCACGCGGCAAAGGCCTCGGTCATCGCCGTCCGCGCGAGGCCGTCCTTCCAGGCGGGCGCCCGTTCGAGCAGCCGGGTCCGGGCGGCGGGATCGAGGATCACGCCCAACACGCCAGCCGCCGCCCGGCGCACGTACGGATGGGGGTCCGCAAGCGTCGCGACGACGATCTGGACCGACGCCGCGTCGATCGCCCCCGCGAGCCGGCGCACCGCCGCGGCGCGTTCGGCCGGCTCGGGTTCCTCGAGGCGCCGGCGGATCGCCGCCAACCCCGGGTCGTCCCCGGCCTCCGCCCGACCGGCGCCCGGCGGGCTCGCGACGGCGAGAACGCCGGCGACGAGGCCGACGAGGACGGCGGAGGAACGAGCGACGCGGGGCGGGTGGACGGGTTGCACGTCCTTACCTCGCGCGAGTCGGCGCGCGGTCACGCCGGAAGCGGCGCCGCGACGCTTTTCGTAGTGTTTTGTTCGTGTCGCTCGAAGGTCGTTCGAGGGTCGTTCGAGGGTCGTTCGAGGGTCGTTCGAGGGTCGTTCGAGGGTCGATCGAGGCCTGCCACCGGCTCGGGATGTCGGACCCCACCGGTATCAACGTCTCGGCACGTAGCGGTGCGATGTCCCCGCGCCGCGAGTTTGCAGGCCCGTGGCCCGTCCGGAGGCGAAGCGTTGCTTCCCGCAAACCTGACGCCGCTCGAGATCCTCGACCTCGCGATCCACAACGAGTCCCTGACGCTCCAGACGTACGACCGTCTGGGCCGTCGGATGGACGTGGCCACGTTGCAGGCCAAGCTCGCGCTCCTCAAGCGCGACGAGAAGGACCATCGCAAGACGCTGCGCGCGCACCGGCGTTCGCTTTTCGGAGTCGCCGCCCCAGCGGTGACGGAGGAGGACGCGCGTCGGATCTTCGCGCCCGTGGACGTCGGCGCCATCCGCGATCGCGACTCGTTGCTCAAGGCCCTGCACGACGCCGTGAAGTCGGAGGAGTACGGCTCGTACTACTACGACCGGATGAAGGACCGCATGCCCGACCGCGAGTGCCGCATCTTCTTCGAGGTCCTCGCCAGCGAAGGCAAGTTCCACGCCGACATCCTGCGCGAGCAGATCGGCGTCGTCCGCACGGCGCGTCTGGCGATCGACGAACGCGGGCGACCGGTCAGCGCGTGAGCGCAGGGGTCGAAGGGGCGCCGGTCGGCCCCGTGGGGGGGCCCAGAAGCCGCATCGCTGGGTCGTCGCGGCGGGCGTGAGGTCCGCGCATCGCGCGGCGGGTGGCGCCGCGCGGGGCCTCGCGTCAGCTCGCCAGGACCGCCTCGAGCTTCTTGCGCAGGTCCGCCTTCGGCAGCAGTCCGGTGATCTGTTCCACGACGAGCCCGTCCTTGAACAGGATCAGCGTCGGCACCGCGCGGATCGCGTAGCGGCCGGGGACCTCGGTCGACGCGTCCACGTCGACCTTGCCGATCTTGACCTTCCCCGCGAAGTCCTTCGCCAGTTGCTCGACGATGGGCGACAGCGCCCGGCACGGGCCACACCAGTCCGCGAAGAAGTCGACGAGGACCGGGAGCTTGCTCTGCAGGACCTCGGTGTCGAAGTTGGCGTCGTCGAAGTGGGCGAGCGTAGACATGCGTCCTCGGTACGGGGGGGAGCCACGGAGTATAGGATGGGCGCCGGGGCCCCGGCCGGGCCGCCCCGACCGTTCCCGGATCTCCGGGTTGGCCGTTCTGCGTTACAAGCCGTTGACGTCCAACGGGTTACGATCGAAGCGTTCCGGCTCCGCCCGCCCGCCCCGCCCGCCCCGCCCGCCCGCCCCGCCC
>Ga0335397_10001689_pt1 | contig 30022 bp, 22 predicted proteins | sample MAT04_FD_205740 | JGI IMG/M metagenome (GOLD analysis project Ga0335397, IMG submission 205740) | Freshwater microbial communities from Lake Fryxell liftoff mats and glacier meltwater in Antarctica - MAT-04 (spades assembly) (version 2) ... | reverse complement strand
ACGAAGCCCCGATTGCAGAGTCCGACGTTCAACGTCGGACAATTCTCGAACGAAGAGAGGTGGTTTCATCACCCATTATTCGCGGCGAACCACCGAATACCAAGGAACCTATTGAGACTCCACTAGGTGTCTTCGCTGCTTGCCGCTCTGCACGTTGCTCAGCCTGCCTGAGTCTGATTTCCCGTGCAGCCTGAAGGATGGCCTTCTCATCGAGTTCAAGGATCGCTTCTTGTTCCTCGGCGTCGGAATTGACTAGGATTGACGCTGCTGAGATGCTGACACGTCCCTCGTCCATCGCCCGAATGAGCTTGGGTGTTCCGTTCTGCACTACTTTAGCAGCTTGTCTGTATGTCTTGTCGTTACCAAATCCGGCACGTTCTGCCGCAATTTCACGGGTCTTCTTGCCGAGAGTAACTTGTGGGATTTTTCCCACAAGTTGGTCGGTTCGTTGTCCCTGGCGGCTACCTACCTTTCGTTCGATGGCCCTGGCGATTGCGACTCTTTCCGACGGCGTGAAGTCCTTTCGCATCTCGTTTTCGGCGTATTCGCCAGCTACGATGCTCGTCACGTTTACGATTCGAGCGAGGATCGTTCTTTTCTTGAGGATGTCTCTGTGGGCGACAAGTCGTCGCTCGCCAAAGACGAGTTCGAGTGCGTCGGTCAGGCCGATGGGTTGAAGCAATCCTTCCCGGCGAATGCTTTCGGCCAGAGACGACAGATCGCCCATGTCCTTGCGGTATCGATTGCTCACCTTGATGTCAGCGATTCTGAGTTCTTGGAACATGCTGGGTTTGTAGAGTTTGGGAATCGCCACGACCTAATCTGCCTTTGCTGTCGGGGACAGGGCGGGCGAGGGGAACTATTCTCTCAAAGTCATTTCACACCTAGTGAGATGCTCCAAGGAATAACAACTGCTGATGCAATCAGGCTGGGGCTTCCTTCCACAAGCGGTACTTGTGTCATCTTTCCCCTCTCTAAAGAGAGGGGGAAAGACTGCCGCAGAGGGGTACTCTTGGAATAATGTCCTTGAAAACAAGGCTTTTTATCACTAATGTGGCGTGCCACAAACCATGCCACGCCACACCTTTGCAGCATTCGTTTGTTGCCGCAAGTTTAGCTCGCCAATTCCAGAAGGACGGGAACATTGTCCGCTAAACGATATATCGATTTTTCCTTCCGTGTGAGGAACCCCGAGCCTCGAAAACGGCAAGCCTTAGAACGTGCGGTTGCAGGGGAGCAGTTCAGAGCGGTGGCGAGTTCATCTGTGTGGAAATCTTTCAAACCGAACATCGTGTGTATTACGCTCAATGTGTCCCGCTGGGTTTGAGCCACCTCTTGCAACTTGTTGATCGGTTCGATGTGCGGCGTAAGAACCAAGCTGGTGATGTTGTCGCCAGACTTCTCGTCCTTGCCGATAACAACCGAGTTCTTCACAAGCGTGATATCCTTGAACTCTTCCCAGTCTTTCTGTTTCTCGCAAGCGACCGTGAGCCGCTCCCCGCCTTTCACGCTCAACATGGTGTCACATGCTCCCCGAAGTACGCTGTTCCCTCTCTCGCCTCGTGTCGAATCTTTCCCGGTGTGATGGACGATGAGAATCCCGAGTTTGAAATCGTTGCGAAGTCGGTCGCAGTTCCCAATGAATTGGCTCATGTCCTTCGTGGCGTTTTCGTCGTTCCCACCGAAGTAGCGGTTAAGCGTGTCGAATACGATGTAGCCGGGGCTGCGTCCTTCGTGTTGGATGTGTCCGGCGATGAATCCGAAATCGAAGTCCGAGAGAAGGTTGTACCCTCGTGGGACGATCCAAAAATTATCCAGTGTCATCCCATGAAACTGTGACCACGCCCTGATCCGGCCACTGATCCCGCTCACACCTTCCCCAGCACAGTAGTAAACCGGCATCCGCTTCGTGTCGTAGATGCCGAGCCAGGGAATGCCACATGAGACGGAAAGGGCCATGTCGAGAGCTACGAATGTCTTGCCGCAACCGCTCTCGCCGTACAAACACGACAGGCTACCGAGGGGAATGTGTTTCCGGATGAGGTGTGGGGCCGGTTTCCAGTTCAAAATTTCCGATACCGAGAAACTGAATTTTTCTGCCGGCTTCTTCTCAACGGGCGTTGGTAGGAATGAGACCTCGGAGAGCGAAGGAGAAAATGAAGCTGTCGGGGTCGTGGCGAGAGCCTTGGCAATCGTGGATTCGCAGTAATCGGGCCGCTCCCACTTCTCACGATAGAGTCCGCTTGCTCGAAGAGCGGCATCTAATTGCGGAGGCTTCGTGATTCCGAGTGCAACAAGCGAACAGAGAAAACCGTAATCTGCTTTGCTGTGATCGCCTGCGTAGCTCGACATGTCGCCCGACCAGAGGGAATTAAAGTGTTTGTGTTGGGATCGGTGGTTGTTGATGAGTTCAAGAGTGTGTTCATCGAGTTCCTCCGGATGCTCCCCGAGATTCTGAAAATTTTCCATTCTCGGGGCTTCGCTGGGGAAACTCGCCAGAAGGTTCCCGATCTCTGCTTGAGCTTCACGGACTGGGACAGAACGCAAGGTTTGCCCTGTCATCGTCACAAATCGTTTTGCGGTGTAAATCTCCTTCGACCCAAAACGCCGCCCGTGGCAATTCTCTCCGAGCGTTGCTTTGCAGATGATGCGAATACCAGTCCCCGAGGGTGAAATTTCCGTGTAGCTGTTCAAGCTCTCGATCACTTCCGATGCCCAAATCTCAATCACGCCATCCTTCACGCACTTATCCAAATCGACCGCACAGAAGGGATCGGCTTCAGCCAGGACGAACCCAATCCCGTCCACCCTGTTCCGACTTGTGTCCGGGATCGTGAGGCAATCGACGACATCGAAGAATGTACCCCATGTTAAGGGGTTAGTAGACGATCCCGGTTGGAGGGTCGTGGGTGCGATTGGGAATTTTGTCGTTTTGCCATCTCTTACAATTGCTCGCCAAGCAACCCATTGCTTGAGGGATTTCAACTCTAAAGGGATGTTCTCAGGCTTCACGGGTAAATAGCTCATGTTATTTCTCCAAAAAAGATAATCACAATTAATACATCGTCCAAAAATTAACTATGAGCAATCATAATTCATGTTAGAATGCGTTTCAGGCGATTATGTTAATACTAGAGGAGAATGCACCATGAACGTGAAACCAGACAAATTGCCCGAGCGAACGGTGACGGTGAGATTAAGGGAAGAGTTGCTTCAGGTATTGAAACGGCAGGCGATCGCAGAAGATCGCTCTGTGTCGCAGTTGTTACGGAGGACAATGGAAGAACGTTTTGCACCGAAAGACACCAAAGGACGAATGAAACCCACAACTACCAAGAGTGTGTTATGCGATGAATCAGCAAGAGAGCTTGAGTCGTGATTTCTGGGTCGGAAGATTTAGTGTACTGGAAGATTACTTTCTTCGCCGGTCGGGACAGCGAGAAGAGTACATGCGGAAGTGCTGGCGAGGGCTAGAGGAGAGTTTCGATCGTTTGGGTATGGTGGCACGGTTAGAGCGAGTGAGGATGTATGTGAATGGAAAATTTCAAAACGAAACTGAAAGGAACAGAACTGATGTTGATGCTAACGATTCCGGATTGTGAGAACTTGGAACTAGGGGCAAAGGTGCGGATCAACGGGACTCCAACCGTTGTGAAGCGAGAGCGGGGTTATCTGGTTTACACGGATGATGAAGACAAGGTGAACCGTTGTCGGATCGTGGACGAATCTCCGGCAGGCGAGCTTTTATTGCCAGATGGTCATCGTGCAGAGTGTACGACGTATTTTTGTGATAGTGATGGTGGTGGTGGGATACATGTAATTTTACCAACAATAATAGGGTGAACAGCTATGAACGTGAACACAAAGCAGTTTAAGCGGATTTGCAAAAGAGCGGAGAAGTGGGGAGCGACGCAGGGGCCGAATGAAGCCTTCTGGAAACTGATTGACCCGATGGGCTTCCACGTTCTTAAAGCAGCCCCGCACGGTTCGAGTGTCGGAGTTGTCCGAACGATTGCCCTGTGCAAAGTGAAGGGGACCAAACAACCCGAGATGTTGATTGTGGATGTGCTTGCGAAGGATTGGGACGATTCCTATTCCGTAGTGTGATCGATGCATACGATTGCCAAGGATGGCAATTTAATCTCAGGTTAGTTCGAGGCTCCTCTCCCGATTTTGGACGAATCTGCGAAAATCGCTGACAGTAAACCCATGCAGCCGGATACCATACTGTCAGACACAGCATCGCAGTCACACAAGGGGATAGTTATGAAAGTCAAACCCGGCACAATTGAGATCAAGGGCGATGATCGATCTGAGATGGTATTTGCAATGATTCAGCAATTTGACACGACGCAAGAGGGAGCCAAACTAACTTTTGATGAGCGAATGCGAGTAGCTATTAGCCTCATGGTTGCGGCTCTCGGAGATGAGGGGCATATTCTTTACAATTCTCAAAAGGAAAATTTCGTTAGCGAACTTGAAAAGGTAATCAGCCGGAGAATGAAATAATTCCCGCAATCCCGATTACTAATACGATACGAATTGTAATCGTGATTTCAAATCAATACTAGCAACCCGATAGCACAACTTATTGACTAAAGTTTAACGGACAGTTATATTCCTCACCTCCCCGGCAAATAGTAGCCGGGGCGTTAGATTTTCAAGGAGTCTTCGTCAGGGGATGTCTCGATCACAATCAGGAGTCACGAATGAAGCCCACGAAACCGCACGTTGGACAGCACACGGGGTACGAAGGGTGGTTCACACCCGTTGAAATTCTGGAGGCTGCCAGAAGGGTCATGGGATCGATTGACTGCGATCCCGCTTCGTGCGAGGAAGCGAACAAGAACGTGAACGCTGCGAGATTTTTCACAAAGGAACAAGACGGCCTCAGACAGAAATGGGAGGGTAACGTGTGGCTAAACCCGCCTTACAAAACCACTTTGATGGAACGGTTCGCTCTCAAACTCATTTACCAGTTCCGAGATTTAGCGAGGGTGGAGCAGGCAATCGTTCTTACCAACAATGCTACCGAAACTCATTGGTTTCGTATGCTGGCGTGCAACGCCAAGTTCATTTGCTTGCCAAAAGGAAGATTGAAATTTTCGAGAGCGGATGGATCAGGCGATTCACCACTGCAAGGGCAAGCCCTCTTGTTCTACGGGACTCGCTTCCCAAAAGAATTCCAGCAATTTGGCCGTGTTTGGAGGTGATGGTCAATGATCATCACCAATCGGCAATCGACAAAGCCAGTGGAAATTGACCACTGGCTCTCGTTCGGAATTCCCCATCAGCAGCAACATGTATACCTATCTCAAGCCACCCGTTGGAGCCTCATTCGGAAACTGATTTTCCCTTTCCTCTGGAAGCGAACAATTTTGTAACATTTTCCGTCGAACCAACATTGGTTCAAGCATTTTGGATTTTGGATGAAAACCTGTCACAACTCACGCTTCCCGGAAAAGCTCACCTTCACCTCGCCTCAACTCGATTATCGAATTGGCATCAATCTGTTCAGGAACGACAGAATTGATGAGTCACATCAAACATCAGGATAATCTATGCTCGTCGAATCCGATTTTTCTACTTCCGTATCTGACTTCACAATACTTAAAACACGTCGCCACCAGAAGCCGGAAAATCTCCCCAGTGACGATCTTCATAAGCCCGACGAATGCTCTACGATCAACTCCATCAAAAGTCCGTATCTCACGCTCACTGAAGCCGCCGCATACTGTCGTTTGAAGCCGAAAACCCTTTTGAACCGGCGAAAGGAAATCGAACGAGTGGCGGGCGTCCGAAAACTCCTTTTTACGCAGAAGACGCTAGACCGATGGTTGAATTCACGTCCCGGAAAGAGGAGTATATAACATGGGACGTCAAGCCAAATACTCGTTCATGTTGAATGACCAAAAAACTCGTGTTGGCTACTCGCTGAAATGGCGGGGCGACATGGTCCGCATCCAATTTCCTGACCCAGAGGCTCCCGAAAAGCATCGTGAGGTCTCAACGGGATGCCGCACGCTCTCAGACGCCCATCTTGAGGGTCTGAAGATTGTGAATCGTGCCTACGCAGGGACAATCACCCCGGACTCGAAGAATGCGACGTGGGATGAAGTTCTTGCTGATTTGGCGAACAGCATCGATCTCCGCCCTCGCAGTCTGGAGGTTTACCGTTCCACGGTCGCCATCTTCCGACGCATTTGCACGAAAAGCAAGGGGCCGGGTGATGTAACCGTTGAATTGGCAAAGTGGAGCCGCCGCCAGTACCAAATCACGGGTTTCACCCGCTCTGAGCAGGAAGGAGCGAAGGTTTATCCTCGCTCGCCAAAGACTGTTGAGAACTTCGTTCGTCGGCTCTCCGGTCTTTGGTCGCATCTTCGGACGTTGGGCTACGTCGAGTCGAATCCGTGGGTGTCGGTTTCACGGCCCACGGTTCCCAAGAAAAGCCCCTTCGTTCCATCGGATGAAGACGTGGCGGGGTTCTTTCGCTGGGTTGATACAACCTTTCCCGGTTGGGAACTCCTTCGGCTTTTCTTCGAGGTGAAAGCTCTTTCGGGTTGTCGTCTCAATGATCTATGCCAAGTAAGAAGCAACCAGTTCGACCCAATCGGGCGGACACTAACCATAAAAGCCGAGCAAGATAAAACGCACCGGGAGAGGGTGATTCCTATTCCGTCTGACTTGTCGGATCGTTTGCATGTTCTCAAAGGAACAACCTACCTTTGGGAACGCTACAATGCCGATTGCAAGCAGTATTGGTGGGGTGCAAAGAGCCAAGAAGCGTTTTCGCCTGCCTACCTCTACAACAGTTTGAAATCGGTCTTTCAGAAGTATGCGAAGACCGGCGGGCGACTTCGCTCCCACGGCTTTCGGAAGCGTGCAATCACTCTGACGACGCAGGTAACGCAATCTGTCGATGCCACCGCCCAGGCGATTGGAATTGATGCCCAAACCGCACGCCGATACTACCTGGATGCTCAACGGGCATTTGATGGTTCAGTTTTGTTGAAGCAGATGGCGAGTGTTCTTCGCCCAAAACAAGTGGAGGAACCGCCGCCAATTCCCGAACAATCGCCACAGGATCCCGCTGAAGGTGGCTGAATTTTGGGGCGATTCTGGGACTATCGAACGCAAGGACAAACAAGACAAATGAAGAAACCCCTGGAAATTCTAGGGGTTTCTAAGTACACCCGAGAGGATTTGAACCTCTAACCCTCGGTTCCGAAGACCGATGCTCTATCCAGTTGAGCTACGGGTGCTCGCATAGGAAGTGTACGGCACGGAACCCGAACCAACAATAGCGGCTCGCCAGCTTTCGCCAGCGAACCGCATACGCAGAGAAGTGACTGGCTGGCATGGTCCCGGCCGCCTGCACGTGGGTGCAACTCAACCGTCACTTCACGGGCTTCAACACGATTTGTCGCAGGTCCATCACGGCAACACCGGGCTTTGTCTTCGCCTTCACGGTGAGTGTGTAACGCCCAGCCTTCTCCAGTTTCAGTGTGCCGATCTCGCGAGCCTCGAACGCCTGGAAGCCGCCGGTTTCCTTCACCGTGAACGTGACCTTCTCGTCGCCAGTCGCCAGTTCCACTTCCGCGCCGCCGCTCTTGTTCCCGCAACCTTGAAGCACCTCCACCGTGAATGTGCCCGGGGTTTCGACCGTGAAATCGAACGTCGCGTAGTCGTCCTTGTTCACCCAGAAGCCGAGCGTGTTCTTGTGTGGCAACGGCTCGAATCGCAGCATCACGCCGCTCACCAGCGCCGTGCGTGATGGCAACGTAATGGTGCCGTCCTTCGCCTGCGGGTTCGGCTTATAGTCGGGGTTCGGTGTCGGCATCTTCGCGCCGACATCCTTGCGCCACGCATCGAGCTTCGCCGCGAGATCCTTCACCACGTCCGGCTTGTCGGCCGCGAGGTTGCGGCTCTCGGAGATGTCCTTCTTCACGTCGAACAGTTCGCGGCGACCGTCTTCGTAAAACTCGATCAGCTTGAAATCGCCAACGCGAATCGCTCCGCCCGGTCGCCCGCCCTGATTCGCGTAGTGCGGGTAGTGCCAGTAGAGTGCACGCTCGACGAGTTTCTTCCCCTCAAAGATGGGCAACAGCGAGACACCATCGGTCGCGGGAACAGTGGGCTTACCACCACTCGCCTCGATGATCGTGTTGAAGAAGTCGATGCTGCACGCGACCTGATCCGTGACGCCGGGTTTCACCTTGCCGGGCCACTTCACGATGAGCGGCACGCGAACGCCGCCTTCGTACAGGAAGCCCTTCCCCTCGCGGAGCGGGCCGTTAAATGTAGCACCCGTCGGGCCGCCTTCCGTGGTCGCGAGTCCGCCGTTGTCGCTCGTGAAGATGACCAGCGTGTTCTCGCTCAGCTTGAGATCGTCGAGTTTTTTCAGCACGCGACCGACTGCATCATCCATGCTCTCGACCATCGCGGCGTACACGGGGTTGCTCTGCGACCCAGCGCGTGGCTTCACGTTGTACTTGGCGATCACGTCCTTCTTGGCCTGGAGCGGCGTGTGAACCGCGTAGTGCGGCATGTACAGGAAGAACGGCTGAGTCTTGTTCGCCTCGATGAACTTCTCGGCCTCGACCGCGAGCCGATCGGTGAGGTACTCGCCGGGTTCGGCCTTATCGAGTCCGGGCATCGTGCCGCTCTTGTTCGCGAATGGTGCGAAGTAACTGCGAGGCGAGCCGGTCTGGTCGCCGGCAATGTTCACGTCGAAGCCGAACTTCGTTGGCTCGAAGCCCACACCACCGAGGTGCCACTTGCCGATGCTCGCGGTGGCGTAGCCCTGCTCCTTCAGCGCCTTTGCGATGGTGACTTCTTCCAGCGGAAGTTCGTTGCGAATCTCGGGTCGCTTGAGCCGTTGATCGGGGTTGTCCTTGCGGCCCGGAATCCAATCGGTGATGTTGGATCGCGGCGGATACTTCCCCGTGAGGATGCTGACGCGCGTCGGCGAGCACACCGGACACGCCGCGTAGAAGTCGGTGAAACGTAACCCTTCCTTGGCCATGCGGTCGACGTTGGGCGTCTTGTAGAAGCTGCTGCCGTAGCAACCGAGGTCGCGCTGCCCGAGATCGTCGATGACGATGACCACGACGTTGGGCTTATCCGCAGCGTGGAGTTGCGAGCCGAAGGCGAGGAGCGTGATAGCGAGAGTGAGTCGAAGCAAGGTAACACCGGGGAGCGGGGAAGGATCGGCGAACCCGAAGCGTAAGCGACGGGGTGCGTGAAGGCAAGCAACGACTCTCGCTGCGGGCCGGCGAAGCCGCAAGTGGCTGCACACGTGAAGCCGCTTGCGGCTACGCCGGCCGACCACGCGCGGTCACTGCTTCTCGTAGTGCTTCATGTACGCCTGCATTTCGGCCGTCATCGGCCGCGGGTCGTGGAAGTCGAACGTCGGCTTGGCGAGCCGGAACCAGATCTCGTTCTCGACCCAGGTGCGGTACACGAACGCCTCGAACGACGGCGCGCAGAAGTAGGTCTCTTCCGGCTCGTCCTCTTCCTCGTCCTCGTCGTCTTCATCATCGTCGTCGTCGTCCTCACCGTACAACTTCGGCGAGGCAACTACGCACGAGTACCCGGTCGGCGTTGCGTACAGGTACCAGTACACGCACCCTTGCGAGTCGGCGTAGAAGCGGATCAGCGACCCGCCCTCGCCCGCGGGGCTGTCGGCAATCGCTTCGGCCCAGTAAAAGAAGCAGTCCGTGTTCGAGCGGATCAACTCCTGCGCGGCGGCGTCGTTGGCGAACTCCACGAACCCCGGCGGCAGCGTCAGGCCGCGGGCCTTGGCGAGCTTGGCCAAGCGCGTGCCGTGCTTGGCGGCCCTCGGCTTGTGACCGGCCGGCAGCAGCCACCGCCAGTCGCCGCGGAACCGCTCGACCGGCAGCGGCGGCAGGGACTGGTAACCGCTAACGCCGTAGGTGCCGGCCACGTCGCGGGCGCCAGGCAGGTCGGTCCCGATCCACTCGGAGGGGAACGGCGTCGGGTTCACGCGGAGAAGGTAGGGTTGCTCGAACCGCGCCAACCACGCGGGGTCGACAGCCCGCCGCTGCTCGAGCAGTTTCTCTCGCAGCGCGGCCGCCTTCTTCTTGGACCGCCGCCCGGGTTTCGCGAGTTCGACCTCGGTCCGCAGGTACGCCCCACCGGGCTGGTCGTGTTCGTCGAGCCAGTCCGCATACGCGAGCCGAACCGTGTCATCGGCTGGGTCGGCGGCGATCGCTGCAACGAGCGCCTCTTCTTCACTCATCCCATGATCTCCTCAATCGATGTGCCGTAGTTGATGTTGGAATTCGATTCCCGCCAGACGCTTTCCGCACGATTTCATCTCTCATCAAAGTGCCAAACTGGGCTTTTCGGATGTTAATCTGGGTACTTTCCAGACGTGAAACGAATTATTCTTTCGCGTGAAATTCGGTGCAAATGCTCTTTAGAATTGTTTTTGCAATTACAATAACGATCTTTCTTCCAGACAGGTAAAATGGTTCCAGACAGGGGTGTGCATATTGTCTGGAACCATTTTCGCGCACCGCCTCAACTCACGCGATGATCTCCTTGATCGGTGCGCCGTGGTCAATGTCGAGGCGTTTGCGGCCGGGGATTTCGAGTTTGCGCGAGTCGAGGCCGAGTTGGTGCATGATCGTCGCGTGAACGTCGGTGACGTAGTGCCGGTCCTCCACCGCGTGGAAGCCGATCTCGTCCGTCGAGCCGTGGACGATGCCGCCCTTCAGCCCGCCGCCCGCCATCCACACGCTGAATCCGAAGATGTGGTGGTCGCGACCGTCCGAACCCTGCGTCCCAGGCGTGCGACCGAACTCCGTGCAGAACACCACGATGGTGTCGTTTAGCAACCCGGTGCGTTTCAGATCTTTCAGCAAGCCGCCGATCGGTTGATCGACTGCGAGGCAGTTCTTCGTGTGGTTGGCCTTCAAGCCGCCGTGGGCGTCCCACACACCGGCCCCCCCTGCCCCGTGCTGGATCTGAATGAACCGCACGCCGCGTTCCACCAGTCGCCGTGATGCGAGCAACTGCTGCCCGAACGCCTTTGTCTCGGGTCGGTCGATGCCGTAGAGCTTCAGCGTCTCGGCGGTCTCCTTTGAGAAGTCGAGCACCTCGGGGAGTGATTTCTGCATCCGGAACGCGAGTTCGTACGACTTGATGCGAGCGTCGAGCGCCGGATCGTTGGGGTACTGCTCTGCGCGGAGTTTGTTCAACTTGTCGGAGAGCGCGAAGCCGGCTTTCTGCTCCGCGAGCGTGACTGGCAATTCGGGCTTGCCGTAGTCGAGCGGGTTCGCGGGATCGACACGCATCGGCACCGCATCGTGTGCAGGCCCGAGGTAGTGGCCGTCCTTGATGTTCCAGTACTCGCGGTTTCCCATGCTGATGAACTGCGGCAGATTCTCGTTCAGCGTGCCGAGACCGTAATGCACCCACGCGCCGAGCGTCGGGTATTCGCCGTCGAGCATGTGGCGGCCGGTGTGGAACTGCGTCTGTGCGCCGTGGTTGTCGTCGGTCGTCCACATGGAGCGGATCACGGCGATGTCGTCGATACACGACCCGGTGTGGGGCAGCCAGTCGCTGACTTCGATCCCCGATTTGCCATACTTCTTGAAGCCGACCTGCAACGGGTAGATCTTGTTCCGCTGTTGGCCGTTGGCGTCGTTGACGACCGTGACACGAGCGAGTTTGAGCTTCTCGGGACTTTGAGCGTCGGGAACAGGCGACTCTTTGATTGTCTTTCCGGCGAACTTCGTCAGTGCGGGCTTGGGGTCGAACGTCTCCATGTGCGAGACGCCGCCGTTCATGAACAGCCAGATGACGGACTTGGCCTTCGGCGTGTGATGTGGCTTGCCCGTGGGCGGAGACCACTCGCCGGCGTCGGATGCATAGCCATCTTTGTGGAGCATCGCGGCGAGAGCGAGGCCGGAGAATCCACGGAAGGAATCGGCGAGGAATTCACGGCGAAACATTGCAGAAAACCTCAAGACAGAATGGCCACAAAAAGGCACAAAAAGCCACAAAAAGTAAGCATCAGAAAGCGTCGATATCCGTCATCAGGAACTTCTTGATGTAGAGCTTCGAGGCACCGAAATTCACGAGCAGCCCAGTTTCAATCCGTGAAGACCTGAGGTATCCAAGGAGTTGGGCGATGTGTTCGTTGTCGATCGCCCTTGCAGCTTTCAACTCGACAATTAGCACGTTCTCGATGAAGAGGTCAGCGAAATAGTCCCCGATCACAGTGCCGTCTTCGTCGTACACCTTTAGCGGGTGTTGTGGAATCACCTCAATGCCTTGTTTTCTCAGGCGATGAACCAGGGCGTTCTCGTACACCTTCTCAAGGTGTCCATTTCTCAAGTAACGGTGAATCGAAAAACTCGTCTCTCGAATGATGTCGCACAATTCGTTGATACTGGCCCACTTCATTGTCTTTCCCTCTCTTCATGTCTTCCTTTTTGTGTCTTTTTGTGCCTTTTTGTGGCCAATCTGTCTTTGTCTTCTCCTCTATCGAACCGTAACGAAGTCGTTGTGGTTGATCAGCGCCTGCACCACCTGCAATCGTGCGCGTTTCCCCGCGTCTTTCGCGGCCTTCAGTTCCGCACGCAATTCCGTCAGCGCTTCCAGGCACGTTGCGAGTTCGTCTGTCGTCGGAAGCGTCCCCAGCACCACCTCGAACGCAGCGGTCACGAACTTGGAGTCGTCGGCATCGCCGAGGCGCGTGTGCAGTTGGTCGTTGATCTTCGCCCCCATCGCCATCGCGAGCCGACTGTTCCACAGCGCGAGTGCCTGTTGCGGAACGATGCTCTCGGTGCGGCGGTAGCAGTCCAACACGTTCGCGTTGTCGAACACGTCGAGCAACTTGTTGTGTTCGTTGTGCGAGTGGAAGAAGTACATCGCCCGCCGACGGCTCGCATCCTGCGCTGCGCCCAGGATCGGTGGCCCGCCACGGGTCAGGTCGAGATCACCGGCGAGGTGCAAGAGGCTATCACGAATCACCTGCGATTCCATGCGAATCGAGTTCATTCGCCAGATGTAGCGGTTCTCGGGATCGGCCTTCACGCTGTCGGAAGCGGTCGCGGCCGAGGACAGGCGATAGACGTTACTCGTCACCATCAGCTTGTGAAGATGCTTGAAGCTCCACTTGTTCTCCATCAACTCCACGGCGAGCCAGTCGAGCAGTTCGGGGTGCGTCGGTGCGGCCCCCTTGCGGCCGAACTCGAACACGTTCGCCACCAGCGGCTTGCCAAAGTGACGCAACCAGAGATGATTCGCCGCGACGCGAGCGGTCAGCGGGTTCTTCGTGTCGGCAAGCCAGCTTGCCAGGGCGGTGCGGCGACCCGTGCTGGTGTCGGGGAACGGGCGGGCTTTGGATGCGGCCGGTTCCACGTTCGACTCGGCCGACTTGAGCGAACCGAGCGGCGGTGCGACCTTGCCGGGATCGGCGATCGCAACCTTGATCTGCTCGAGTTCCTTCTCAGCAGCGACGACGGCATTGCGAGTCGGAATCGCGGCCCACGCCAGGAACACCGCCCGGCCGTTCACGATCGCCTCAGCCTTGGCAAGCCGCTCCTTCGCAGCCGTGACTTTCGCCTCGATTGGCTTTCGCACCGTCTCGGCGATCTCGGCCCGACGCAGCGGTTGATACGCTTCCGCTGGCAACTTCACGGTTGCGATCTTCAGACCATCCGGGTTGAGGAACTGCGGCACGCCGGGGTTGATGACGCGATCCTTGTCCGGGTTGCGTTCGTCGCCGCGGATGTGGAATGGTGTCTTCGCGTCGAGGTTGCAATCGAACGCTCGCGGGATGCCATCCTTCACCACGTCCGGTTCGCCGGGCACGAGATCGGTTCGCAATTGATATGGCTCGAAGATCGCCCGGAACTGGTAGAAGTCCGTCTGCTTGATGGGGTCGTACTTGTGGTCGTGGCATTTCGCGCAGTTGAACGTGAGGCCGAGGAAACCCTTCCCAGTGTGCTCGATGACTTCGTCGAGCCAAGAGGTGCGGTTGAACAGGAAGTACGAGCGGGCGAGGTAACCCGTGGCTCGCAGTTTCTGCGGATCGGTCGGGTAGAGTTCGTCGGCCGCGAGCATCTGTCGAATCATCTCGTCGTAACCGAGATCGGCGTTGAAGCTCTCCACCACCCAGTCACGCCAGTGCCAGATGTGCTTCTGGCTATTCCGCAGTTCCGCACCAAGCCCCCACCAGTCCGAGTATCGCCAGATGTCGAGGAAGTGCCGGCCCCAGCGCTCGCCATACTGCGGTGACGCGAGGAGTTGATCAACCACCTTCTCGTAAGCTTGCGGTGACGTGTCCTTGAGGAACGCTTCCATCTGCTCGACCGTCGGCGGCAACCCGATGAGGTCGATGTACACTCGCCGAAGCAGCACACGCTTGTCGGCAGGCGGAACCGGCGTCAGTCCTTTCTCGGCCCACTTTGCCGCAACGAATGCATCGATGGGGTTCGCGCTCCCCTTCGGCACCGCCGGGCGAACGGGTGTGCGGAACGACCAGTGATCGCGTGGGTCTGGTTCCTGCGCATCGTCTGCTGGCACCTTCGCACCTTGCTCTACCCATGCCTTCAGCTTCGCGATTTGCTCGGGCTTCAACGGGTGACCTTCTGGCGGCATCCGCGTTTCGTCGTTGCCGGACGCTACTCGCAGAATCAGTTCGCTCTCGCCGGGTTTGCCGGGAACGATAGCGCTGGCCTTGAGCATGTTCGCGGCACTATCGACTCGCAGCTTCGCCTTCTGTGCTAGTGACCCGTGGCACGCGTAGCAGCGTTCCTGGAGGACAGGCTTGATGTCCTTGCGGTAATCGACCGGGTCGGCCGCCGACACTGCTGGCAAGAATGCTGTCAGCGTGTAGAGAGCGAGTACAACGTGAAGAATCCACATGAGTCGATTCCGGCGGTAGCGCAGGGCGGGATACACCACAAGATTAAGCGACCGACTTGCTGCCTGCAATTCGGTAGTCACGAGGACGGACAATGCCGAGAGGCCGCGATGCCGAGCTACTTCACCACCTCACGGCGGTCCCGGTCTCGCACGTGTTCATCACCGGCCCTCATCGCAGCGGAACCACTTTCCTCTATTCCCTGCTCCAGTCAACGAAACGAGTGAACGTCGTAACTACCTATCATGTCCTGCGGCCAGACGAACTTCTTACCCATCACCTCGCGGGAAACTCGGAGCTTGCCCGGAAGGAACTGGCGGCGGAACTCCTCGCTGTTGGGGTTCTCGATCGGGTGATCGACGGCATGCCGGTTTCAACGGACATGCCCGAGGAATACGGGTTCGTTCTTGGCCACGGCAGACCCGAGGCGATCCTATCCGAGAACGTCAGCCGTTTTTCAACCTTCTGCCGCAAGGTGCAGTACACCAGCCAGTCGGACCGCCCGTTGCTTCTCAAGAACCCCTGGGACTTCAGTAATTCACTGTTCATCAAGCAGCATTTTCCAAACGCGAAGTTCCTGTACCTCCATCGCCATCCGGCCCGAACACTCAACTCGCAGTTGCGAGCAGCACGTTCGATGCTCGCCGACCAGAACCCTTATGTCGCGCTTCTGTCGCCACGCTATGGCCGTCTGTTCAACAGACCGATCACGCTCGCGATCGCGCGGTTATTCTGGGCCTCGCGGCATGGCATGGGAGCGCGACTCCTGGCTCGGGCTTACGTTCAGAACTGCATTCGGGCGAGTCAAGAGCGGCGAGCGTTACCTGCCGGCGATCGTTTCGATGTCCCATATGAACGGCTGTGTTCACACCCGAATGAGACGATCTCGCAGATCCTTGCCTGGCTGGGACTCAACACCACAGGGTTGCCGGACTTGGCGAGAAACGTCTCACCCCGCAGCGGTGGCATTCTCCCGGAGATCGAGCGACTGCAACCCCGACTCGCGACCGCCCTCCAGGAGTATTACAAGGAGTTCGGGTATACCACTGGTGGCTGAGTTCGCTCAGCGCAGCACCCCGCGGATGGGCGAGCCACCGTGCGAAATGTGCGTGGGCCGGTTGGTGTGGTCGGGCACCATCGCTTCCGGGTCGATGCCGACGAGGTGGTACACGGTTGACACGAGGTCGCCCGCCGACACGGGATGATCCGTCGGGAACGCGGCGATCTTGTCCGTCGTGCCATGCACGACGCCCGGCTTCGTGCCACCACCCGCGAACAGGCAGAACCCGCACTGCGGCCAGTGATCGCGACCCGCTGTCCCGTTCACCTTCGGCGCGCGACCCATGTCGCCAGTTACCACAATCAGCGTTTCATCAAGCAGGCCGCGATCGGTCAGGTCGTCGATCAGTGCCGACAGCGCGCGATCCAGGAACGGCAGCAGCAGGTGCTGAAGCATCTTGAAGTTGTTGGTATGCGTGTCCCAGTGGCCGTTCGGCTTCGCCTCGGTGTGAATCGTGACGAACGTGACCCCGGCTTCCACCAGTCGCCGTGCGAGCAACACACTGGAGCCGAACAGATCGCGACCGTAGCGTTCGCGGAGTTTCAGCGGTTCTCGCGACAGATCAAACGCCGATTTTGCCTTGGGTGATAGCAACAGGTCGAACGCCGCATCGCGGCGGGTGGCCAGCGCCCCGGCGTCGAAGTGGGCAGCTTTCGCATCGAGTTGCTCGACCAGTGATCGCCGCGTGTTAAGTGCATCGATGGTGATATCACCTTCGATCTTCGGCAACCGAGGCTCACCCATCGGCGTGATGGTGTGGTTGTAGAAGTCCTTGTCGGCGCTGGTGTCCTTCCCGGTGTGAGCATCGGCCGTGCTGAACACGGGATCCCACTTTGGCCCAAGATAACCGCCATACGGACCTGCACGCCGCAAGCCTTGCGTGTACCCCGGACTCGCTGGCAGCATGACATAACCCGGCAGATCAGTTCCGCGACCGACGCCAAGATACTGACACACCGACGGCACACTCGGGTGGTTGGTGGGCCGTGCGAAGTAGTCGGTCTGATCCTGCCCGCCGTCAAAGCCGGTCATCACGCCATACGGATTGTGCGAGTTGTACTTGTGCGTGACGCTTCGCACGACGGCCATCTTGTCGAGGCGACGTGCGAGCATCGGCAGGTGTTCGCACACGCGGATGCCGGGCAGCACGGTGGGAATCGTCTTGAACTCGCCGCGAATGCCGTCCGGGGCATCGGGCTTGGGATCGAACGTGTCGATGTGGCTCGGCCCACCGAACAGGTCAATGAGGATGACCGATTTGGCCGGGGCGAGCGGCCGACGTGAGTCGGCTGTTCGTTCACGCGCGAGAACAGTGGGCTGACGCCCACCGCTCGCCAAACCCGTAAACGCTGCGAGCGAACCGGCACGCAGCGCATCACGGCGAGTGATTCCGTTGCAGACCGTAGATTTGTGGCCAAGAACCCGGAGCATGGGAGTATTTCCGGGAAGGGAGGGATTAAGGCGAGCGAACCGGCAGTGAATGGAGCGTACCCCGCCGTGGGGCGAGGTTCAAGAAGAAATCGGAGCGTCACGAGACCAGCTGGTTGACGCCGGCTGCTCGCCGGTCACACCAAAATCTCTTTCACCACGTTGCCGTGGACGTCGGTGAGGCGGTAGTCGCGGCCCTGGAAGCGGTACGTCAGCTTGGTGTGATCCATCCCCATCTGGTTCAGGATCGTCGCCTGCAGATCGTGAACGTGGACCGGGTTCTCCGTCACGTTGTAACCGATCTCGTCCGTTTGCCCGTGCAGCAACCCCGGCTTGAAGCCGCCGCCCGCAACCCACATCGTGTAGGCATCAATGTGGTGATCTCGCCCGATCGTCTCGCGGGTTTCGCCCATCGGCGTGCGGCCGAACTCGCCGCCCCACACCACGATGGTGCTATCGAGCAGACCCATCCGCTTCAGATCCTTCACCAGCGCGGCACACGGCTGGTCGATCTCTTTGCAGATGCTGTCGAGCGGTTTCGTGAGGTCGAGGCTGCCGCCGTGCATGTCCCAGTCGGTGTGGTAAAGCTGCACGAATCGCACGCCGCGTTGCACGAGCCGACGAGCTAGCAGGCAGTTCGTGCCGAAACTCGGCTTTCCCGGCGTGACGCCGTACAGGTCGAGCGTCTTCTTGTCTTCCTTCGAAAGATCGGTGAGTTCCGGCGCCGACGTCTGCATCCGATATGCCATCTCATACGCGGCGATCCGGGTTTCGATCTCGGGGTCGCCCGTCGCATCGAGCCGCAGCTTGTTCAAGTCCTTCACGGCATCGACAAACTCGCCCTGCTTTTTGTGGTCCACGCCGGGTGGCGGGGCGAGGTCGAGAATCGGGCTTGATCCACGCAGGAATGGCACGCCCTGATAGATGCTCGGCAGGAACCCGGAACCGTACAGGCTCGCGCCGCCTCGCGGTCCCCGCGGACCCGATTGCAGCACGACGAATCCCGGCAGGCTGTCGCACTCGGAACCGAGGCCGTAGGTGAGCCAGGAACCCATGCTCGGGCGACCGAACTGCGGCGAACCGGTGTTGACGAAGCACTTCGCGGGGCCGTGGTTGAACACGTCCGTCTTCATGCTGCGAATCCAGCACAGTTCATCCGCCACTTCGGCGTGGTGTGGCAGCAACTCGCTGATGTCCATCCCGCACTTGCCGGCCTTGTTGAACTTGCGAACGCTGCCGAGGATCTTGGCGTCGCCCTTGATGAACGCGAACCGCTTGCCCATGGTGAACGACTCGGGCACCTTCTGCCCGCTGAGTTCGTTGAGCTTTGGCTTCGGCTCGAAGAGTTCGAGTTGGCTCGGCGCACCCGCCATGAACAGGAAGATGACGGCCTTGGCCTTCGCGGGGAAGTGCGGCTTCTTCGGAACGAGCGGGTCTTTGCGTTCCGGCACCGCGCCGGCATCACGTGCGAGCAACGACGCGAGAGCCATTGACCCGACGCCGACGCCGCAATCGTGGAAGAAGTGCCGCCGCGTGCGGGCGAGTGTCAACGCGTTGTCAATGTCGTGGGGAGTCATGAGTCTTCCGCTGTGTTAGCCGCGGAGCGGCGACCGAGTGTAGCCAGGGGTGGAGCGAGTCTTCGAGCGCAACCCCTGGAAAGCGAACGCAACCAATTACCCGAGCCCCAACGGGGCGGAAGAACCAGTGTTGCATCTCAGAGCTGCCTCGGGGGAACCTCCTCGAAGGCGAATGAACGCCACGACCAATCCTGGCATTGCGATCGTCACGATGCTTGTGAAACAGAACGCAAGGAGGGAGGTGTTCTCCCTGGGTTTCGGCCAGTCGATTGCGGGGGATGACCCGTTCACGCTTATCCAAGAACCCGCGATAAACATGCAGCGCTCCTTGGTGTGGTAGCCGAATATTCCATATCGGGTGACCTCCCAAGAAATATTGCCCTCGCGGTGCATGGAGGATTGCATTGGTCCCCACAACACATAGAGGAACCCAAGCAAAGCAAACGACCCGAATATCCATTTCACTTTGTGGGCAGCCATTTTTCCGTCCGGCTTATGTAGCACCTGCAATTGAGCCCTTGTTCTATCGCCCCTCCGGGGCTGATTGGCTTTTGGTTATCGTGTTCCAGGGGTTGCGCTCGAAGACTCGCTCCACCCCTGGCTACACTCGGTCGCCGCATCCGCGGCTACAAATGTGGCTTCACTCCCGCGTAATGAACTCGTCGAGGTTCATCAGCACACGGGCGACGGCGGTCCAGGCGGTCTTCGGGTCGGCCTTGCGCTTCGCGTCGAGATACGCCAGTACGCGCTCGGCTTCGCTCGAAGTCGGGTTGCGTGAGAAGCACACCCGGTAGGCGAACGCGATTCTGCCCGCGTCGTCGGTCGGGCCTTCCTTCTCGATTCGCTTGCCGAGGAAGTCGGCCAGTTCCGCGAACACCGGGTCGTTCGCCATGTGTAACGCTTGCAACGGCGTGTTGCTGCGGTTGCGTTTCGTGCAGGCGGTCTGGGCGTCGGCAGCGTCAAACGTCGTCAGCAAGTGGTGCTGCGATTGCCGCCAGATGTAGGTGTACATGCCGCGGCGGTAGCGATCCGGCCCCTTGCTCTCGACCCACGCGTGGTTGCTCTGCGTGAACAGGAACACTTCCTTCGGCTGCGGCGGGAATACTCCCGGGCCGCCGACCTTCGGACTGAACTGGCCGCTCGCGCACAATGACGCATCGCGGATGATTTCCGCTTCGAGCCGCAACCGCGTCTGCCGACCGAGCAGCAAGTTCCGCGGGTCTTTTTCCGCGAGATCGCGGCGAGCAGCGGACGACTGCCGGTAGGTCGCGGAGGTCACGATGAACTTGTGCAGCGTCTTGAACGACCAACCGCGTTCGCGGAACTCCACCGCCAGCCAGTCGAGCAGTTCGGGGTGCGTCGGGAAGTTCCCCTGCAAGCCAAAGTCGTTCTCGGTTTCCACGATCCCACGACCGAAGAACTTCTGCCATTCGCGGTTCACGGTCACGCGAGCCGTCAGCGGGTTCTCGGCTGATGTCAGCCAGTTGGCGAGGTCGAGCCGTGTGAGCTTGCCTGGCGATTTCACGGTCGCGCTGATCGCCGTGGGATACGCCGCTTGCACCACGTCGCCTTTGCGGAGGAAGTCGCCGCGAATCTGGACGAACGTCTCGCGTGACTTCGGCCGTTCGCGCATCACGAGCGTCGTCGGCACCTTCCCCTGGAGGCGTTTGATCTGCCCCTGGATGATCGCGATATCTTCCCGGCTACCGCCATTCTTCTGGATGTAGAACTCCATGTGCTTCAGCTTGGTGATCGTCTCTTCCAGATCGGGCGGGCCGCCGATTGGCATGATTGGCTCATCGCACGAATCGAAGAACGCATACAGGCGGTAGTAGTCCTTCTGCGAAACGGGGTCGTACTTGTGGTCGTGGCACTGCGCACACCCGGCGGTGAGGCCGAGCCACACGGCGGCGGTTGTGTTGGCGCGATCGACCGTGCGTTCGACGCGGAACTGCTCGGCGTCGGTGCCGCCTTCCTCGTTGAACGACGTGTTGCGATGGAAGCCGGTCGCGATCTTCTGGTCGAGTGTCGCCTTCGGCAGCAGGTCGCCCGCGAGTTGTTCCCGCGTGAACTGGTCGAACGGCATATCGGCGTTCAGTGCGTTGATGACCCAGTCGCGGTATGGCCAGATTTGCCGTGCGCCGTCGATGGTGTAGCCGTTGCTGTCGGCGTAGCGGGCGAGGTCGAGCCAGTGGCGTGCCTGCCGTTCGCCGTAGTGCGGCGACGCGAGCAATCGGTTCACCACCGTTTCATAAGCCTGCGGCGACTGATCCTTCAGGAAGTCATCGACTTCCTTCGGCGTGGGCAGCAGACCCGTGAGGTCGAGCGTGACGCGGCGGATGAGCGTGGCCTTGTCCGCTTCCGGCGACATCTCGAGACCGGATGCGTGGAGTTTCGCCACGACGAAGCGATCGATGGTGTTTGGTGTTTGGTGTTTGGTGTTTGGTGTTTCAGGGATGGTGGGGCGCTTTGGGACGATGAATGCCCAGTGCGGTTTGTACTCCGCGCCCTGCTTGATCCATGCGGTCAGCTTCGCAATTTCATCGGCCGTGAGGCGGTCGCCGATCTCGACGGGCGGCATTCGGCGTTCGTCCGAATCCGGAAGCGTGAGGCGACTGAGAAGTTCGCTCGCGTCGGGCTTGCCGGGCGTGATGGCTTCCTTGGCGATGGCCGCGGCGCGATCATCGAGGCGGAGTTTCCCCTTCTGCGTGGCGGGGCCGTGGCACTTGAAGCACTTGTTCGACAGAATGGGTCGGATGTCGCGACCGTAGTCGATATCGTCCGCGGCGTATGCCGAGGTGTGGACAAACAGGAACGCGACGACGGAGAGGTATCGGATGGCCAGCATGATGGCTCCGGTGGCAGCCCGAAGCAGGGCAGAACTCCATTAAAGCAGATCGCTTGCGAAAAGGCACGAAAAGTCCGCGACTTTCGCCTGTGCCGCCCAGGGCCGTTCCAGGTTTGAGGTTTGGCAATATGTGCCCGGTTTGGTTCCAGACGGGGGAGACACCCCTCTCCAGAGACTCCAGAATCAACGTCAACTCCTCAGAATCAACGTCAACTCCTCAGAATCAACCCGAACTCCTCAGAACCATCATGTTTCGTCTGGAAGAAAGATCATGAGATCATAGCGTGCGACCCTGGCCAGTCTCGCTTTCGATCTTCGCTCGAACCAGTGCCCAAATATCCGATTTGGGAAGCAGCTTGTCTCGAACTTCGAGTACGCTCATCCCAACAGGTGGAACACCCGACTTTCCGCAACCCGTTCGCGGGGTATACCAAGCGATATCCCGTTACCCTCCCCCCAACTTCACCGAGAAAACCACCATGCCCAGCGATCCCGAAACGCGGATTCAGGAACTTCACCTGACGTTGCCGCCAGCCCCAAAGCCCGTTGCGGTCTACAAGACGGCCGTGAAGTATGGCAACTTGCTGTTCATCTCCGGGCACGGCCCCCTGAAGAACGACAAGTCCCTGATCCTCGGCCGACTCGGCAAGGACATGACACTCGAGCAGGGGAAGGAAGCCGCGAAGCAGGTCGGGCTTGCGATCCTCGCCACGGTGAAGGACACCCTCGGTTCGCTGAACAAGGTGAAGCGGCTCATCAAGACGTTCGGCATGGTGAATTGCACCGATGACTTCCTCGACCAACCGAAGGTCATCAACGGGTTCTCGGAACTGATGAAGGATGTGTTCGGCGAGGAAGCCGGGGTCGGTGCCCGCAGCGCCGTCGGCCACAACTCGCTGCCCGGGAACATCGCCGTCGAAATCGAGTGCATCTTCGAAGTGGAATGAGCCCATTGCGAGCCACGGGGTTTATCCCCGTGGTGCTTGGAGATGCACACCACCACGGGGATGAACCCCGTGGCTCGCCAACCGATCGGTCCCCCAGTCATCTCTCAGGGCCACTTCCATGCTCCACATCCACATGCCGGTTGCCCTGAGCATAATCGCCCTCGTCGCGTTCTCGCCGAGTTGTCATGCGGCCGATCCGGCTGCGATCGAGTTCTTCGAGAAGAACGTGCGGCCCGTGCTCGTCGAGAAGTGCCTGGCGTGCCACGGGGGCGAGAAAGCGAAGGGCGGGCTACGGCTCGACACGCGCGAGGGCGTGCTGAAAGGTGGGGCAGACGGGATCGCGGTTGTGCCGGGGAAGCCGAAGGAAAGCAGGCTCATCACGGCGATTCGCCATACCGACGAAGACCTGAAGATGCCCGCAGCGAAGTTACCCGACCGCGAGATTGCGGCGCTGGAAAAGTGGGTCGAGCTTGGTGCGCCGTGGCCCGAGAAGGTGACGCTCGCTGCTCCGAACGTCATCGCGGTCGCAGCCGCGAAGCACTGGGCGTTCAAGCTGGTCGTTCGGCCACCGCTGCCGCAATCTGAACTCCGCAATCCCATCGACCGATTCGTGAGCGCAAAGCTGAGTGACAAGGGGCTGTCACTGTCGCCGCGAGCCGACAAGCAGACGCTCATTCGCCGGGCGACGTTCGACCTGCACGGGCTTCCGCCGACGCCCGACGAAGTGGCCGCGTTCCTCAAGGACGATTCCCCCGAGGCTTACGAAAAGCTGATCGACCGGTTGCTCGCCTCGCCACGCTACGGCGAACGCTGGGCACGGCACTGGCTCGATGTCGCCCGCTACGCCGACAACAAGGGCTACGTCTTCTTCGAGGGGAAAGAATACCCGTGGGCGTGGACGTATCGCGATTACGTCATCGACGCGCTGAACGCCGACAAGGGGTTCGACCGCTTCGTGATGGAGCAACTTGCGGCCGACTTGCTCTGCCCCGACGACGTGAAGGCACAGGCCGCGCTCGGCTTCCTCACGGTCGGCGGGCACTTCATGAACAACACCCACGACATCATCGACGACCGCATGGACGTCGTCACGCGCGGGCTGCTCGGCCTCACCGTCACGTGTGCGCGCTGTCATGATCACAAGTTCGACCCGATCCCCGCAGCGGATTACTACTCGCTGTATGGCGTGTTCCGCAGTTCGACGGAACCGAACGTGCCGCCGCTCGCGGGACCACCGCCGACACGCGACGACCACGTTCTCTACGAGGCCGAACTCGCCATTCGCGAGAAGCGGCTGATCGACTTCGTCACGGGGAAGCACCGAAACCTCGTGAACGGCGCACGCCTTCGCACGGCCGAGTACCTCCTCGCGGCACATGAGGCACGCAATCAACCGCCGGTCGATGACTTCATGCTGATCGCGGACCCCGGCGACCTGAACCCGAGCATGATCGCTCGCTGGCGGCAGTTTCTCAGCGACACCAAGAAGCGGAAGGACGCGGCGTTCCTGCACTGGCACGCGGTCGCGGAGTTGCCCGATGCGACGTTCGCCGAGCAGGCACCCGCATTGCTAAAAGCTGTCGTTGGCGGCAACAAACTCGTGATCGCGGCGTTCGCGGAATCGCCGAAGTCGATGAAGGATGTCGCGGCGAAGTACGGCAATCTTCTCGCCGAGGTAGATAAGCAGTGGAAAGAAGCAGCCACTCGCGGCGTAGCCGCGTTGAACGACCCCGATGCCGAGGCACTGCGCCGCGTGCTGTACGGTGCCGATGCGCCAGCGGACGCTCCGCTCGCGCTCGATTGGGGTTTCCTTTCGCTGTTCCCGGATCGCGCGACGCAGGGCGAATATCAGAAGCATCTCCGGGCGCTCGAGGAGTGGCTCGGCAAGGGGCCGCCACGTGCGATGGTGCTGCACGACACGGCACGGCCATACGATCCGCGCGTGTTCGAACGTGGGAATCCCGGCCGGCCCGGCGAAGTGATTCCCCGGCAATTCGTGAAGATTGCGAACCCGCAGCGCAAGCCGTTCGGCGACGGTAGCGGTCGGCTCGATCTGGCTCGCGAGATCGTGGCGAAGGACAACCCGCTGACGGCCCGCGTGTTCGTGAACCGCGTCTGGATGCATCACTTCGGCACCGCGATCGTTGGCACACCGGGCGACTTCGGCTTGCGTGGCGACGCCCCGACACACCCCGAACTGCTCGACTGGCTCGCGGCGGAGTTCGTTGACCCCAGCTTGGCCGCCACGCGAAGCGGAGCGCGACCGTGGAGCATCAAGCGCCTGCACAAGCTCATCATGACCTCGGCGACCTATGCCCAGGTGAGCATCGACCGTCCCGAGGCCATCGCGAAGGACGCCGACAATCGCCTGCTGTGGAAGCAGAACCGTCAGCGGTTAGAGTTCGAGCCGTTGCACGACGCGGTGCTGGCGGTGTCGGGTCAACTCGACACGAAGCCGGGCGGCCCGAGCGTGCGACTCTTCGGCGGAAATCGTCGGCGTGCGGTGTTTGGCTACGTCGATCGCCTGGAGTTCCCGAGCCTGCTGACGACGTTCGACGTGCCGAACCCGGCGGGCGTGAACCCACAGCGCACGAACACGACGGTCGCGCCGCAGGCGTTGTTCCTGATGAACGGCCCGTTCATGCGAGATGCCGCGAAGCGCCTCATCGCGTTGCCCGCCGTGCAGAAGCTCACCGACCCCGGCGAACGCCTGGATCTGCTCTACCTGACCGTGTACGGTCGCAAGCCCGCCGCCGACGAGAAGAAACTAGCGCTGGCGTTCGTGGCGAAGGGGCCGGAGAAGTGGATCGACCTCGCCCACGGCCTGCTGATGACCAACGAGTTCGCCTTCGTGGACTGAGGTTACATTCGCAAACCCGCATCGCAAGTTTTTAAGTAGCGTTGTCTTGGTTGTTGTTTTAGCCGCGGGCAGTCGCCGCACGTTCGAGGATGTTGGGTTGTCGATCTGGTGTTGGGCAAGTCTTGAGGCTTGCGGGCCAGAGCGGTTACAAGAAATGTGTAGCGTCTGGTTTTGGGAGGGCGAGGCTCCTGCCGAGCCGAAGCTGTGGCTCGGCAGGAGCTCGCCCTCCCGTATTCACGCTACATCTTTCCTGTAACGGCCCTACCGGTTCTGGAACAAGTCTGAAAGCACAAGAGCTTCCACGGTCGCGGCGAGCTTGTAGTCGGCGGCCTTCCCCTTCGCGGCAATCTTCGCCAGCTCGGCGTGATCGGCGAGTGCCAGCGTGCGACGAATGCCGAACATCGCGAGCTTCTCCACGAACGCCGCGTTGAACTTGTCCACGTCCGCAATCAGCAGCTTCTTGAACGCGGGCGGATCGGTGAACTTGCGGCCGTCGGCCAGTTCGCCGCTCGCGTCCACCTTCGGGTTGGCACCACTGCCGTCGCTGGAGATTTCTTCCGTGCGCCAGCGGCCAATCGCGTCGTAGTTATCGAACGCGAGGCCGAGCGGGTCGATCTTCTTGTGGCACGCGGCACAGTTCGGGTCGTTGCGGTGGGCGTCGAGCTTCATGCGGATCGTCGCCTTCGGCTGCGTCGCCGGCGTCGGCTCGATCGGCTTCACGTTCGCGGGTGGCGGCGGTGGCGACTTGCCGAGAATCGACTCCATCACCCACTTTCCACGGTGAACCGGGCGGTGCCGTGTGCCGTCCGATGTGAGCGAGAGAACCGCTGCCTGCGTCAGCAAACCGCCGCGGTTGTCGCCGGGTTTTAGAGCAACACGCTGGAAGCGGTCGTCGGTCACGCTCGCGATGCCGTAGTGTTCGGCGAGCCGGGCGTTGAGCATCGTCCAGTCCGAATCGAGGAACTCGCGCAGGCTCAGGTTCTTGTCGAGCACTTCGCGGAAGAAGCTGGTCGTTTCGGCGATCATGCTCTTTTGCAGATACTCGTCGTAATCGGGGTACAACTTCTTGTCGGGTGGGAACATGCCGACCATGCGCAGTTGCAACCACTGGCGCGGGAACGCATCGGCGTACCGGGCCGACTTCGGATCGCGGAGCATTCGCGCGACCTGAGCCTTGAGCACCTCGGGGCGCTGCAAGCTGCCGTCGTTTGCGACGCGGAACAGTTCCTCGTCCGGCATCGTGCTCCACAGGAAGTACGAGAGCCGCGACGCCAGTTCGTGGGCGGTGAGCTTCGTTCGCTCGGCCGCACCCTCGACCAGATAGATGTAATCCTTCGAGCACATGATCGCGAGCAAGCCGGTCTTCACGGCGGCCTCGAACTTCTCGCCACTCTTCACTTCGCTTTCAACCAGCTTCGCGAAGCGTTCGACCTCGGCGGCCGGCACCGGGCGGCGGAAGGCACGTTCCGCGAACCGCGTGAGCGACTCGCGGAGTTGGGCGGCGTTCCCCTTCTCCTTGGGCATGTACTGCTTCTGAGCGAACGTCGGCCCCGGCTCGGCGATCGGCCCTTCCCACTCGACCGAATCCACGATCAGGAACGGCATGATCGGTTCGCCGGCCTCGTCGGTGAGCTTGGTCTGCCACGGACGGCGGCCGTCCTTGATGCTGAAGAACGGGCGGCGTGGGTCGGCTCGGCCCGAACGCGGCAAGTTCGATGGCCCCGGCACGTCATTCGTGAGGCGGTAGTTGTGGTTGCCTGCGGGAAGGTGAGCCAGGAACTCGATGGTGGTCGGCTTGTCTTCCGGGGCGATCACGTCCTGCTCGTGCAACATGCGGTCGAGGTTCACGACATAGAACGAGAGGTGCGGCGCACGGCCACCCGTCGGCTTCAGGCCGCTGAGTTTGATCCGCACCTTGTAGTATCCCGCCGCGGGTAGCGCGATCCCCGGCCCGACTCGCCCCCCTTGCAGGTCGGCCCCCGGCCACAGATCGACGCGAACCTTGTCGGCCAGTCCCTGAGCCGTCAGCGCGGCACGATCCGGCCCGCCACGCAGTTCGATGGCGTCCTTCTTCTTGACGAACTTCATGGGTTCCTTCTCGGGGAACGCTTCGGCCAGCACGGTCTCGGCTGCGTTGAGGTACTTCTCGATGTGCGATGGCGACAGCGACAGCACGCTGCCGAGCCGCTCGAAGCCGTGCCATTCGGGATCGTCGGGGAGGCCGTTCGGGTCGGTTGCGTCGAACGTGACGCCGAGCAGATCGCGAACGGTGTTGGCGTACTCTTCGCGGGTCAAGCGGTGGAACGCGACCTTCTCGCGCTTGGCCAGGCGAGCCGCTTCGCCTTCGTGAAGTTTCGCGGTGATCGCCTCGACGATGCGTGCCGTGTCGTCGGCCTTCGGTTGCTTCGCGTTCTTCGGTGGCATCTCGCCCGTGTTCACGCGTTCGATGATCTCCGCCCACTTCATTGTGGACTTGCCAGCGGCGAAGTCGCGCGACAGCGTGTCGAGCCGGAACTCGCCTTTCTGGGTCTTCGCGTCGTGGCAACGGTTGCAGTATTCCGCGAAGTACGGCAGCACGAGCTTGTCAAACTCTTCGGCCGACGGGGGAGCAGCCACAACCGGGGAACAAACCGCAACAACCGCTGCAAGCGAGGCAGCCGAACGAAACAGGGATCGGGTCGTGAGCATCGGGGGGGGTCTCAAGCCGACGAGGGTGTCCTTCGATTATAGCGAACGGGGGCGTAAGGCGATTGAGGTTCCCAGTTTGACCCATCCGCCGGGCAAGACTGTATTTGCCCGGGTCCCTTACAGGATTCTGGTCGCCGTCGGCCGGACTCCGGGCGGATCTGAATCCGCTCAAGTAGCCGTCATTCAACTGCGACTATGGGCTTTACGTTTGGGGGGAAGAACCGGCCGGTGATGGTGTCGGGAACAGGGCAAACTTTTCGCCGGACGACGGAGTTCACCCGGCCTCGGTTGTTGACGGCGAAACTCGTCAGTCTCTGGCGGGTGCGGTCGTTGACGTGTACTCGTGCCTGTCGCCAAGTTCCGGCCACCGGTCCAACAGTGCTGAACCGTCGACCACGCGGCGTATCTCCGCCACCTGGTCGTCGGTCAGGTCCTTCCGCCACCGCTGCGTCGCGACGACCGGGTCGCGGTGGATGCCGTGGAGCTTCTGCTGGGCGGTACTCCCGCGGCGGTGCCACTCGCCCGCAGTGGTTTCCCGGACGTACGCCGCGACGGACTCGTCGAACTCCCAGCCGAGGAACCCGTACGCCAGCCGCGCGCACCGCTCGGGGTCGGCGGCAAACTCGTCGTGGGTCAGGACCATCGCTCTGGGGTAGCGGTCGGCGAAGGCGGCGAGCGGCTCGGACTGGACCCGCCACCGGACGGCCTCAAACTCGGTGTCGGACATCGCTTCCAGATCGGTCCGGTGGTACTGAGGCACTCCGCTCTCGGCGACCGACGGCAGGAGTTCCAGCACGCGGGCGATGGTGGCCGCGGTCTTGAACGGCTCGGACGGGTTCGCGCGGTAACGGAACGCCGAGGCGATGCTCGCGTACGGGTTGCGGAGGACGGCGATCACGGCCGGTTGGAGCACATGAGCGAGTCGGTCGAGCCGCTCGTTCGGGAAGTTGACCTGCTTGATCAGCACCCAGTCGTTCGGGGCGAGCCGGGGGCGGCCGTACCACTCGTACACACGGCGCGTGAATGGAACCGCCTTCCCAAGCTGCCACGACAGACGCAAAAGCACCCGCGACTGCGGGCGGGTCGGCTTGCGGACGAACGGCGGGTATTCGACGTCGTGTGCGCAACCGGCGCACAGGGCGGCGAACCGCTGCCGCAGGTCGTCGTCGTCACCGCACGGGAGGTCGGCGAGCCACTGGGCGAAACCGCCGCGCTTACCGGCGCTGAACGGCTCATACTTCAAGTGGCAACCGGGGTAGCGGTTGAGGATCTGGCCGATCCAGGTCGTACCTGAGCGGCCGCGGCCGAGGAGCAGAGCGCAACGGGGCCCCGCAACCGGGGTGCCCGTGAGGAATCGGGTCGGGGTTGATGTCTCGCCTGCGATGGCATCACCTCATCTCGTCTGCCTTCGGGTCACTCCCTCTCAGAATTCGAGAGGCAAGGCCGAGGTCCGGCAAGGATGCACTTGGTGTGCCACGCCCGACCCTAAAAATCTCCAGGGAGTTGGGTTACGCCAAAATGGGGTGAGAAGGGGCTTCGCAGCGCGGGGTGTTGTCCTTAGAAGTGGTGGCGATAAGAAACGATAGCGTGTTCTTGCTATGTCTTTCCCTGGGACCGCGGGCATCTTGCCCGCTGCTGTAGTGTTCCATTCAGTTTTGGTAACAATCACACGGCAACCGAACACCATAACTCTTGCGGGCAAGATGCCCGCG
>Ga0335397_10001685_pt1 | contig 30049 bp, 26 predicted proteins | sample MAT04_FD_205740 | JGI IMG/M metagenome (GOLD analysis project Ga0335397, IMG submission 205740) | Freshwater microbial communities from Lake Fryxell liftoff mats and glacier meltwater in Antarctica - MAT-04 (spades assembly) (version 2) ... | reverse complement strand
GAGCGGGGCCTGTGGAGGAGGAGACGCAGGCACCAGGGCGCGCTGCTCAACCAACAGAAACCCGCGGCGCGGACACGGTCGCCGGCGGCCTGCTCAATCGGCGGGGGTTCAGCCGAGAGCGGCCTGCCTGGTTCGCTGAGGACCTCAGGCCAGGATCGCGCTGATGCCGGCCTCGAGCTCGTCGACGACGGCCTGCGCCGCCGCTTGCCGCTCCGGGCCAGTGCCCTCAGTGCTCGACGAGTCGATGTACACCTTGACCTTGGGCTCTGTGCCGCTCGGGCGCACGATCACGCGCGCGCCGTCCGTTGTCCAGAATCGGAGGATGTCGCTCGCCGGGAACGACCCGAATCCGCCCGAGAAGTCCTCGACACGGTCCACGGGAATCGACCCGATCCTGCGCAGCGGGGCATCACGCAGCTTCGTCATGATGCGCGGAACCTCGGCGAGGTCCGTTACGCGCACCGAGATCTGCGCCGACGCGAACGCACCGAACTTCTCGGCGAAATCGAGCAGGTGGTCATCGATCGTCTTGCCGGCAGCCTTCAGCTCGGAGACGAGGGTGAGGAAATCGACGGCGGCAGAGATGCCATCCTTGTCGCGAACCTTGTCCGGATCAACGAGGTAGCCGAGGGCCTCCTCGTAGCCGAACGCGAGCCCGCCCGCGCGGGAGATCCACTTGAATCCCGTGAGAGTCTCGGCAAAGTCGAGGCGGTATTCGCGAGCGATCTCCCGCAGCGCGGGGGAGCTCACGAGCGAACAGGCCAGAGTGCCGTCGGCCCCGGCCGCGGCGAGCCGCTCTGCCGCCCTCCAGCCGAGCAGGGAGCCGACCTCGTTGCCGCTCAGCCGCCTCCAGCCGCCGCGGGCGGGAATCGCGACCGCGAGCCGGTCCGCGTCGGGGTCGTTGGCGATGATCAGTTCGGCTCCCGCAGCGGTCGCGGTCGCGGTGGCGAGGTCGAGAGCGCCGTGCTCTTCGGGATTGGGGAATGCGACCGTCGGGAACGCCGCATCCGGCTCCTGCTGCTCGCGCACCGAGACCGGTTCGCCGAACCCGGCATCGACGAACACGCGGCGGGCCGTCTGCCAGCCGACGCCGTGCATGGCCGTATAGACGAATGAGACAGGAGCAGGGACGACCCCCGCGAGAGCCGCGGTGAGGCGCACGTAGTCGTCGACGACTTTCTCCCTCGCCGTCTCGAAGTCAGTGCTCCTGGGCAGGTCGGTGGCGAGCGAGCCGGCCGCGACCGCGTAGATTCGCTCGGCAATCTCGGCATCCGCGGGGGCGACGATCTGCGATCCGCCGTCCGCGCCGCCCACGTAGACCTTGTAGCCGTTGTCGGCGGCCGGGTTGTGGCTCGCGGTCACCATTACCCCTGCGCTCGCCTCGAGCTGGCGCACCGCGAACGCGAGTACGGGCGTCGGCAGGAGACGGGGGAGCAGGATGGCGCGCACGCCCGCGCCAGCCATGATCTCCGCCGTGTCGATCGCGAACACCCGTGAGTTCGTGCGGCCGTCGTAGCCGATCACGACGCTCGGGGCGCTCTCGCGAGAGAGCAGCCAGGCGGCGAATCCCGCCGCAGCCTGGCTGACGAGCACGCGGTTCATGCGGTTCGGGCCCGCGCCGATCGCGCCGCGCAGGCCGGCAGTGCCGAACTCGAGGCGCGTGTCGAAGCGGTCGTGCAGGTCGGCGATGGCCGATGGTGCGCCGCCCTCGGCATCCGCAACGACCGCCTCAAGCTCGGCCCGGGTCCAGGCGTCGGGGTCCTGGGCGATCCAGTCCCGGGCGAGACGGATGAGGTCGTGCTCGGCCGTCACAGCGCGTCGACGATCTGGGCGAGGAGAGCGCTGATGACCGGCTCAGCGTCGCGGCCGGCCTCGAGAACCTCGGCGTGGCTCAGCGGGGACGTTTGAATGCCAGCGGCCAAGTTTGTGATGAGCGACATGCCCAGAACTTCCATACCCGCCTGGCGTGCGGCGATGGCCTCGAGCGCCGTCGACATGCCGACGATGTGCCCGCCGATCGCTTTCGCCATCTGCACCTCGGCCGGGGTCTCATAGTGCGGCCCGCGGAACTGCGTGTAGACGCCCTCGTCGAGGGTCGGATCGATGCCCTTCGCGATGGCCCGGAGCCTCGACGAGTACAGGTCGGTGAGGTCGACGAACGTGGCGCCCTCGAGCGGGGAGTCGAAGGTGAGGTTGATGTGGTCACTGATGAGCACGGGCGTTCCCGGCGTCCAGTGCGGCTTGATGCCGCCCGCGCCGTTGGTGAGGATCATGATTTTCGCGCCGGTTGCTGCCGCGGTGCGCACACTGTGCACGACTCGCCGCACGCCGTGGCCCTCGTAGTAGTGGGTGCGTGCGCCGATCACGAGGGCGCGCTTGCCGCCGGGCAGCAGGATCGAGCGGAGCGAGCCGACGTGGCCCTCAAGGGCAGGCCGGCTGAACCCCGTGACATCCGTCGCCGGGATCGTCGCGACCGTCTCACCGATGAGGTCAGCCGCCTTCGCCCAGCCCGACCCGAGGGTCAGGGCGATGTCGTGGTGGTCAACACCCGTGAGGCTCGCGATGTCCGCCGCGGCGGCCGCGGCGACCTCGAAGGGATCCGTCATCGGATCATCCAGCAGATGGCTCTGAGTAGTCGACATAGACCCCACCTTATTCACTCGGGCGTGCCCCACCGCGCCTTTCGTTTGGGAGGGTCGCGGCGGTAGGCGAGAATGAAGCCATGTCCTATGAGTTCGAGCGAAAGCAGCGCATTGCCATCCTCGGGGGAGGGCCGGGCGGATACGAGGCCGCTCTCGCCGGCGCCCAACTTGGAGCCGACGTCACCCTCGTCGAACGAATCGGGGTCGGCGGCTCCGCCGTGCTCACCGATGTGGTGCCGTCGAAGACGCTTATCGCCACCGCCGAGGCATCCAATTCGATTGGCGAGGCCACCGATCTAGGTGTGCAGTTCTTCACGCGCGGTGACTCCGGGCGGCCCGTTCGCCCCGAGGTCGCGGTCAACCTCTCCGCTGTCAACGCCCGACTGCTGCGGCTGGCCCGCCAGCAGTCGGAGGACATGAAGTCCGGCCTGATCAAGGCAGGCGTGCGCGTCGTGCAGGGCGACGGTCGGCTCGACGGCCCGCAGCGACTGATCGTCGCCACCGGCCGTGGCAAGGGCGCCACGGACTTCGATGAGATCGACGCCGACACCGTGATCGTCTCGGTCGGCGCGAGCCCGCGCATCCTTCCCACAGCGCAGCCCGACGGTGAGCGCATCTTCACGTGGACCCAGCTCTACACGCTGAAGGCGATCCCCGAGCACCTCATCGTCGTCGGGTCCGGCGTGACGGGGGCCGAGTTCGCCTCGGCGTACACCGCGCTCGGCTCGAAGGTCACGCTCATCTCGAGCCGCGACCAAGTGCTCCCGGGCGAGGATGCCGATGCCGCGCGCGTTATCGAGGACGTGTTCAAGCGCAACGGCATGACGGTGCTCGCGAAGTCCCGTGCCGAGTCGGTCAAGCGCACCAAGGAGGGTGTCGTCGCTACCCTCTCCGACGGACGCACGGTCGAGGGCACCCACTGCCTTCTCGCGGTCGGCTCGATCCCGAACACCGCCGGTATCGGACTCGAAGAGGCGGGCATCCAGCTCACCGAGTCCGGTCACATCCGCGTTAACCGGGTGGCGCGCACGTCGGTGCCGAGCATCTACGCGGCAGGCGACTGCTCCAATTTCCTGCCGCTCGCCTCGGTCGCTTCGATGCAGGGCCGCACGGCGGTCTACCACGCGATGGGGGACGCCGTGAACCCCACTGAGCTGCGCAACGTGACGTCGAACATCTTCACCCAGCCGGAGATCGCGACCGTCGGCTGGACGCAAAAGCAGATCGAGGACGGCCTCGCCCAAGGCGACATCTACAAGCTGCCGCTCGCCTCGAACCCGCGAGCGAAAATGCAGGGCATCAAGGAGGGCTTCGTGAAGCTCTTCGCCCGCACCGGGTCGGGCACCGTCATCGGCGGCGTTATCGTCGCGCCGCACGCGTCCGAGCTCATCCTGCCGATCGCGATCGCCATCGAGCACCGTCTGACCGTGGACCAGATCGCGCAGGCCTTCGCGGTGTACCCGTCGCTGTCGGGCAGCATCACGGATGCCGCGCGGGCGATGCACATCGTCGCGTAAGCGGCTTTTTCGCTGTCATTATTCAGGAGTCTGGGCCGGGTGGCCCATTCAGAATTCAGGATCACTGAATGTCCACGGCCCATTTTTCGTGAGATTGATGACGGATTGCGACGCGGAATTGCGACTGGGCGCCTGATTTCGGATGGGCGGGCATGAGAGCTCCTGAATGATGAAAGCCGACCCGCGCCATACCTCCTGAATGATGGGAGCAGCCCGCGAGCGCGTGAGCGCCACGGCGGATGCGAGCTTCGACGCTCTCGCAGCGGCCCGAGTCGGCGGACTCCTCGCTGGCATCTCTGCCGCGAGGAGCTACTGCCTCTGGGCAGGATTCGACACGCGGCTGCATATTTCGGTCGGGGCCGATTCGTCGCGACTTCGCACCAACTTGCCTCCGAGCTTCAGCCGGCGCCCGGTCGAACTCACACCGGACACTTCCCGGCGGCGGATTGTGCTGCACTGGCTCACAGGCGGTGCCGTACCCGGGCTCGGGCCAGAATGCTGGCCGGTCTCACTGTTCGCCTGGCTCAGGCAGGTTGTCGCCTGGAGCGACAGGGAGACTGCGGTGGCCTGCCTGGACTCGGCGCTGGCACTCGTCCCGAGAGAGGCGCTCGTCGAGGCCTTCTCGGAGGCGACGATCGCGTACCGGCAGCTCGTCGACGAGTGTCGCCCCGGGAGCGATTCAGGATAAGAATCGATTGTCCGACAGCGGTTGGCGGCGATCGGTATCGTCCTGATCCAACAGGTTCATCTTCCCGGCGTCGGGAGAGTGGATGGCCGACGTGGTGCTGAGCTCGTAGCTGTGGGCTACGCGCCAGTGCAGCTGAGCACGACGAGGATCAGGACTGACTGGCCGTGGTGCGTGCGCATGGTTCGCGGGGCAACGGCCCAGTTCTCGGACGCAGCGTAGCGGCGCTCCAACAGGGAAGTTGCCCGACCGCCGGCTTTCGTAATCGCGAGAGACCGGCACCGGACCCAACTCCTGACTAATGACAGGGAGCAGCTGATCAGGTCTGGATATCCAGCAGCAGGTGCCCGGACGAGACCGTGAGGCCCACCGTCGCGTTGAGGTTAGCGATCATGCCGTCCTTGTGTGCGGTGAGCGGCTGCTCCATCTTCATCGCCTCGAGCACGAGGATGAGGTCGCCTTTGACGACGCGTGCCCCGTTCTCGACCGAGAGCTTCACGATGGTCGCCTGCATCGGTGCCTTCACCGAGTCGCCCGTCGCAGTGACGACGGCACCCGAGCCGCGGCGTTTCGGCGCGAGCGGCGCGACCGGCCCGGCGCCGGCGGCACCGAGGCGGGCCGGCAGTCCGACCTCGACGCGCTTGCCGTCGACCTCGACGACGACGCTGGTGCGCAAAGATGCCGGCTCCTGCTCGGCGAGCGATCCGCTCCACGGCTCGATGTCGTTGACGAACTCCGTTTCGATCCAGCGGGTGTAGATGCTGAACGGTTCGGAGGTGAACGCGGGGTCGCGCACGATCGCGCGGTGGAACGGCAGCACGGTGGGCAGGCCGGCGATCTCAAACTCGTCGAGTGCCCGGCGCGAGCGCTCGATCGCGTCGGCGCGGGAGGAGCCGGTGACGATGAGCTTGGCGAGCAGCGAGTCGAACGCGCCGCTGATGACGTCGCCGGTCGTGACGCCGCTGTCGACGCGCACGCCGGGCCCGCCGGGGAAGCGCAGAACGTGCACGGGGCCGGGGGAGGGCATGAAGTTCAGGCCGGGGTCCTCGCCGTTGATGCGGAACTCGATCGAGTGGCCCTGCGCGACGGGGTCGCCGTAGCCAATGGCGTGGCCCTCGGCGAGCCGGAACTGCTCGCGCACGAGGTCGATGCCCGTGACCTCCTCCGACACCGGATGCTCGACCTGCAGTCGCGTGTTGACCTCGAGGAACGAGACGGTGCCGTCCTTCGCGACGAGGAACTCACAGGTGCCAGCGCCGACGTAGCCGACCTCGCGGAGGATTGCCTTCGACGCGGTGTAGAGCAGTTCATTCTGTGTGTCGGTGAGGAACGGTGCAGGCGCCTCCTCGACAAGCTTCTGGTGCCGGCGCTGCAGCGAGCAGTCGCGGGTCGACACCACGACGACCGTGCCGAAGGCGTCGGCGAGACACTGGGTCTCGACGTGGCGCGGCTGGTCGAGGTACTTCTCGACGAAGCACTCGCCGCGCCCGAACGCGGCGACGGCTTCACGGGTCGCGGAGTCGAACAGTTCCGGTACTTCCTCGCGGGTGCGCGCGACCTTCAGCCCGCGTCCGCCACCGCCAAACGCGGCCTTGATCGCGACGGGGAGGCCGTGCAGGTCGACGAAGTCGAGCACTTCGGATGCGCCGGAGACGGGGTTGAGCGTGCCGGGTGCGAGCGGGGCGCCGACGCGCTCGGCGATGTGGCGAGCCGAGACCTTGTCGCCGAGCTGCTCGATGGCCGTCGGCGACGGTCCGATCCAGATGAGGCCGGCATCGATGACGGCTCGGGCGAACGACGCGTTCTCGGCGAGGAAGCCATAGCCGGGGTGCACCGCGTCGGCGCCGGAGCGGCGGGCGATCGACAGGAGCTTCTCGATCACGAGGTAGGTCTCCGCCGAGGTGGAGCCGTTCAGCGCGTACGCTTCGTCGGCGAGTTTGACGTGGCGGGCGTCGCGATCCTGGTCGGCGTAGACGGCTACCGAGGCGATGGAGCTGTCGCGTGCCGCCCGGATGACCCTGACGGCTATCTCTCCACGATTGGCGATCAGAACCTTAGTTATCCGGGGCATAGTGCCCAACTCTATTGCCGCGCAGCACCGTCGAATTGGCCACGACCAACAAAAAAGTATCGTGTCGCAGCGAGAGCTTCTACAAAACGGCGAGGCTCAGCGGTTCCACAGCGCTGGCCAGCTGACGTCGAAACCGCGGAACAGGCCACGCAGTGCGGCCAGCGAGAGTCCGACGACCGCGTGCGGGTCGCCCTCGATCGAGGTGATGAACGGAGCGCCGAGACTGTCGATGGTGAAGGCGCCGGCGACGGCGAGCGGCTCCCCGGTCGCGATGTAGGCGTCGATCTCGTGATCGGTGATGTCCGAGGCGAACGTGACCGCCGAGGTTGTCACCGAACCGGCACCGCCGGCGGCGACCCCGGCGCGGTGATCGATGAGCCAGTGCCCCGAGTGCAGGTGGCCGGTGCGCCCGCGCTGCAGCAGCCAGCGCTCCCGGGCGACGTGCGGCAGGTGCGGTTTGCCGTAGATGATGCCGTCGAGCTCGAACGCGGAATCGCCGCCAAGAATGAACCCGTCGATGTCGTGCCCGTCTATCGCGCGCCCCACGACGGCCTCGGCCTTGGCGCGGGCGAGCAGCTCGACCATCTCGGGAGCCCCGATCGGCCCGTGCTCTGCCACCCACGACGCGACGGCCGCATCCTCGTCGACGAGCGAGCCGACGACGACGGGCTCGATGCCCGCGGCGCGAAGCGTCGCGAGCCGGGCGGGAGAGGTGGAGGCCAGATAGAGGCGCACGGTGCTCCTATGCTCGATGGATGGGTGACATGCAGGGCGAACGCGTCGAGGTCGAGATTACAGGCGTTGCACACGGCGGAATCTTCGTCGCGCGGCACGAGGGCCGGGTGATCTTCGTGAGCGACGCGATCCCCGGCGAGCGTGTCGTCGCCGAGATCACGGATGACGCGAAGTCGTCGTTCTGGCGGGCCGACACCGTCGCGGTGCTGGACGCCTCGCCGCACCGCCGCGCCCACATCTGGAAATCTGCCGCGCTGGACCGGGAGCCCGGTCAGCGGGCGGGAGGCGCCGAGTTCGGCCACATCAATCTCGAGCACCAGCGCGAGCTCAAACGACAGGTCATCGTCGATTCGATGAAGCGGATGGCGAAGCTCGACGTCACCGTCGACGTTGCGGCACTGCCGTCGGGCGAGGTGGCCGGCGAGGCGGTCGCCGACCAGCACGGCACGGGATGGCGCACCCGGCTGCGGCTGCACGTCGGCGAGGACGGCACACCCGGCCCGTACGCGGCCAGGTCGCACCGGGTAGTCCCGGTGACCGACCTCCCGCTCGCCGTGTCGGAGGCGAGGCAGGTTGCGCCGCTCGGCCAGAGGTTCGCCGGAGCGGAGTTCATCGACATCGTTGTGCCGTCCACCGGCAACCCGTTCGTGCTCGTCGACGATCCGGCATCCGGCCCCACGAAGCACCCGAGCCGCATCGTCGAACGGGTCGGCGAACGTGACTTCCGTCTCGACGTCCGCGGGTTCTGGCAAGTTCACCGGCACGCGGCCCAGACGCTCACCACGGCGGTGCAACAGGCGATCGACGAGTCGCTCTTCGACGCGAGGGCCGCAAACCTGGACCTCTACGGCGGGGTCGGCCTGCTCGCGGCCGCGGTCGGCGACAGGTTCGGCCAGGCCGTGCGCATCACGAGCGTCGAGAGTGATGCCGGGGCGACCGACCACGCCGCCGAAAATCTTGTCGACTGGGTCGGCGCCGCAGCCGTCACCGCGCGAGTCGAGCGCTACCTTCGCCAGGTCGGCACCGAGGTGCGCGGCGCAGACCGGTCCCGGCTGCGCGCCGCGACCGTCATCCTCGACCCGCCGCGGGCCGGGGCGGGCAAGGCGGTCGTCAGCGAACTCGTGCGGCTGGAACCGGCGCAGATCGTCTATGTCGCCTGCGATCCAGTGGCCTTGGCGCGCGATGTTGCACTGTTCGCGGCGGAGGGCTACGAGATGTCCCGACTGGTCGCCTTCGACCTGTTCCCGAACACCCATCACGTCGAGGCCGTGGCGACGCTCGTGAGGCGCTGACTGACCCGTATTATGACGGGTACGACGCCGTAACCCACGCTGGCGGCCCGCGCCGCGTTAAGCTGGGAGCGAGGCCGCCGTGGACGGCGGTCTGCAGCAGACAAGGATCATCATGGCTCAGCCAATAACGCAGGTTCCCGATGCGGGAGCGTCGGCGACGACCGTGCGCGTCTCGGTCGTGGACGACCACGAATCGGTCAGGCTCGGGCTCAGGGCCGCCTGCACCGACGCGGGCTTCGAGTTCATCGTCGCCGCGGCATCGGTCGACGAACTGATCGCGCAACTGGGCGGTCGGGAGTGCGACGTTGTCGTGCTCGACCTCTCCCTCGGCGACGGCTCGACCGTCACCGAGAACGTCAAGCGCGTGCAGGCCGTCGGCTCCGCCGTGCTCATCCACAGCATCGCCGACCGGGTCGCCTCGGTGCGGGAGGCCCTCGCAGCGGGCGCGGCAGGCGTGATCCCCAAGTCGTCCGCGACGAAGACCGTGATTTCCGCCGTCGAGACCGTCGCCAGGGGTGACGTGCTCAACAACCTCGAGTGGGCGACGGCCATCGACGCCGACAGCGACTTCGCCAAAGCCCAGCTCGGCCGCCGCGAGCGCGAGATCCTGCACCTGTACGCGTCGGGATTCCCGCTCAAGCTCGCCGCGCAGCAGCTCGGCATCGGGTACTCCACGGCGAGAGAGTACCTCGACCGCATCCGGGTGAAGTACGTGGAGGTCGGTCGACCGGCGCCCACCAAGGTCGACCTGCTTCGTCGAGCGGTCGAAGACGGCATCCTTCCAGGGCTCGACCCGGAAGCCGGTGATGGCCGCTAGCGAACCACCCCGCGGGGGGATGGGACAGCCGCGATCGTCCCGCAACCCGATCAGCCGTCGCCAGATCGAAACAGTGATCTCCCGGTCCACAGCGGTCTTCGGGCTGATATTCGGCGCGCAGATGGCCCCCGTGCTGCTTGCACAGTCCTCATTCATGATCCCGGAGTGGTCGGTCTTCGCTCAGGTGCTGACCTTCGCCGGGCTGCTGCTGTCGCTCGCGGCGTCGATCCTGAAGAGGTGGGTGCTGATCGTCAATGGTTTCGTCGCGGTGGCCTGGTTCGTCGTCATGGCCACCTGGCCTGTCGGGGTCGCCGATGTGACCGTCGTGTCGGAGCTGCGCCCTTGGCCGTGGTTCATCTGCACCGTGGCGACTGCCGCCGCCGCCGTCGCGTGGCCAGTGTGGGCCGCCGTCGTGGCACTCGTGGTCGCCCCGCTCACCTATGGCATCGTGCGGGTGACGCCTGCCGGAGGGGCGGCGCCGTTCGACCTTGCCGCGTACGACGTGATTTACGCGATCATCCTCGGCGGTACCGTTCTTATCATCATCACGATGCTGCGTCAGGCGTCGGCAGCGGTCGATCTCGCCCAGTCGGCCGCGATCGACCGCTACTCCTACGCGGTGCGCCAGCATGCGACCGAGGTCGAGCGGGTGCAGGTCGACGCGATCGTGCACGACAGCGTGCTCACCACCCTCATCTCGGCTGCGCGGTCCCATGCCCCGGAGGCCGAGGCGCTCGCCGCGCGCATGGCGAGCAACGCGATGGGCTACCTCAGGGATGCCGCAGCGTCGTCGCCGGATGCCGCGACGACGGCGCGGGTGCGCGATCTCGCGCTGCGGATCCGGTCGACGGCCGACGCGCTCTCGCTTCCGTTTGAGTACCGGGCCGGCGACATCAGCGATTGGGACCTCCCGTCGCAGGCTGCGGAGGCGGTGTACTCGGCGGCGGTGCAGTCGATGGTCAATAGCACCCAGCACGCCGGTTCCGACCCGGGCATCACGAGGTGGGTTGGTGTGCGCTGCGCGCCAGGGGGCGGAGTCGTCGTGGTCGTCGGCGATACGGGGGCCGGGTTCGATCTTCAGGCCGTGCCGACCGCGAGGATCGGGCTGAGGATCTCCATTCTTGAGCGGGTCAGCAACGCCGGCGGGCACGTTGACGTGGATTCCCGCCCCGGCGAGGGCACCATCATTACGATCCGCTGGCCGGCCGCTGAGAGCGTGTGGCCCGATAGCGGTTTGGATGTCGGCGCGGGCGCCCTGCCGGTTGCCAGGGGTGAGGGTGTGGCGTCGTGAGCATCTCGATCCCCCGCTACCTCATCGTGATCCTCGCCGCGGTGTTCTCGGCGTATCACCTGCTGCTCGCGGCGGTGTCGATCGACGTCCCGGTGCGGAGCGGCCCGTACATCGCGGCGATGGTGCTGTACGCGATCGCGACGATCGCGAGCCTGTGGCCGACGAAGTCGACCCGGATGCCCATTTGGATGGCATCGTTCAACGTGGCGGTCTCGCTTGCCGTCGCGCTGCTCGTCACGAGCCAGCTGCCGGCCGGGCCGGGCAACAGCTACGCCGCGTGGCATACGGCCGCGATCGGCACGCTGATGGTCATCACCTCGACCCGGCGGCGGCAGTCGCTCGCGTGGATCGGCGTCGGTGCCCTCGCCGTGCAGACGGTCGTCTGGCAGGGCTTTGGCGCCCTGCTCGAGGTCGGGACCCTCGGGAGCCTCATCTGGGTCGCGATCTCCCACGCGCTCGCCTACTCCCTCGCTTCGGCGGGTCGTGACGCTCGTCACTACGCCCTCGCCGAGAGGGAGGCCGCCGAGTGGCGTGCGGCGCAGGAGGCGCACGTGTTCGAGCGCCAGTTCCGGCTCGGCCAGACCAGCCGGATGGCCGTTCCCATGCTGAGGGAGATCGTCACGAGCGGTGGGAACCTCTCGGATGCCCAGCGGGAGGAGTGCCTACTCCTCGAGGGGGCGATCCGCGATGAGATCCGCGGGCGCAAGCTGCTCAACGATCGGGTGCGGCACGAGGTCATGTCCTCGCGCAGGCGTGGAACGACGGTCACGCTGCTCGACGAGGGTGGAATCGACGACCTCTCCGAGGACGAGTTGGATCGCGTGCTCAACCACCTCGCGGAGGCGCTCGGCGGCTCGAAGGCCGACCGGATCATTGCCAGGACGGTGCCGCACGGCTCAGAGACGGCCGTGACAGTCGTCGGACTGAGCTCGGGCAATGACGGCACCAGCTCGGCGCTCGGCCAGGAGCCCGACGACGATGACGACGATGAGATCGACTTGTGGCTCGAGATCCCGCGGGTCGACGCGCGCAGGCGACCGCTCAGGCCGTAGTGTCCGGTTTGACCTGCCCTGGGGTTTGGTTACCCGGGTGGCCGCGGAGTTCTGGGCCTTGTGGCTAGGCATGTTGATCATGCCGAGGCCGTATCCCGTCGAGACTGAGGAGAGCGTCGACCTGCGGCGCGCACGAAAGCGCATCCGCGAAATCGAGCTTGAGGCTGAGTTCCTTCGAAAGGCGTCCGCCGATACCGCCGACTTAACGAGGAATAGGACCGGCCAGAGGCCGGTCCTATCCAAATCCCCGAGTCAGGGCGATAACCCGAATACCGCCCTGACTCGCCCCCAATGCATTAGCCCGCTTACCCTAGTCGGCTAATGATTGGCGGTGTGCTCATTGAGCAACACCTAGCAAGAACAATCATGCAACGAACAGAGGTGCCCGCAAAGTCGTCTCTTTAGGGGACTTCCGGGGGACAATTGTGTACCCTGTCGCCCGTTTGACGCCCCCTCCACCCACTAATAGTGGGAGGACCGCAACGGATCACGGGGTACATTCTGCCCGAGGCGGGGCATTAGCACCGCCGGGTTGCCCGCGAACGACGAAATCGGTGACAGATTGTGCGGAATCCGCAGGTGTGCTCGTTCCCAATTTCGGAATCGAGAGTAAAACCCCCCATTGTGGGGGGTTTTAGCCCGAGAATGAGCGCCACGAGCCCGCACCCGGTACGAGCGGCTGCCGCAGGGCCCGCTGGCTCCGCTGCCAGGCGCTCTGACCGCTGCGGACCTTGAGCAGCGCATCGTCGGAGAGTTCCTCGGCGAGGGCGGTGACAACCGCGGCGATCGCGGCGAGCTCGGCTCCGGAGGGATCACCGGCGAGGATGGCGATCTCGGCGCCGGCTTCGCCTTCCCCTTCCCCCTCGGGCGCGGTGCTCACAGCGGTATGTTCCCGTGCTTCTTCGGTGGCAGCGATGCGCGCTTCGTGCGCAGCGCCCGCAGCGCCTTGACGATCACGACGCGTGTCGCGGCCGGCTCGATGATTCCGTCGAGCTCGCCGCGCTCCGCCGCGAGGAAGGGTGATGCCACGTTGTAGGTGTACTCGTTCGCCAGCCGCGCGCGCACCGCGGCGACGTCCTCACCGTCCGCCTCCGCCTGCTTGATTTCCGCCCGGTAGAGGATGTTGACCGCGCCCTGGCCGCCCATAACGGCGATTTCGGCGGTCGGCCAGGCGTAATTGAGGTCAGCGCCGAGTTGTTTGGAGCCCATGACGATGTACGCCCCACCGTAGGCCTTACGGGTGATGACCGTCACGAGGGGAACCGTGGCCTCCGCGTACGCGTACAGCAGTTTGGCGCCGCGGCGGATGACGCCGGTCCATTCCTGCTCCGTGCCCGGCAGGTAGCCGGGAACATCCACGAGAGTGAGGATCGGGATCGAGAACGCGTCGCAGAAGCGCACAAACCTCGCGGCCTTCTCGCCGGCCTCGATGTTGAGCGTGCCGGCCATGGCGCTCGGCTGGTTGGCGACGATGCCGATGGCGCGACCCTCGACGCGGCCGAAGCCGACGACGATGTTGGGCGCGAAGAGCGGTTGCGTCTCGAGAAACTCCCCGCCGTCGACGATGTGCTCGATGATGAACTTCACGTCGTAGGGCTGGTTAGGGCTGTCCGGGATGATCGCGTTGAGCTTGCGATCGGCGTCGGTTATCTCGAGCTCGACGTCGCTCGCGTACAGCGGATGCTCCGCGAGGTTGTTGTCCGGGAGATAGCTCAGCAGGGCGCGCGCGTAGTCGAGCGCGTCGTCCTCGTCGCTCGCGAGGTAGTGCGCGACGCCGGACTTCTGATTGTGGGTGAGCGCGCCGCCGAGCTCCTCCATACCCACATCTTCGCCAGTCACGGTCTTGATGACATCGGGCCCGGTAACGAACATCTGGCTGGTCTTGTCGACCATGATCACGAAGTCGGTGAGGGCCGGAGAGTAGACGGCGCCTCCCGCGGCGGGGCCCATGACGATGGAGATCTGCGGAATGACCCCGGATGCCGCCGTGTTGCGCCGAAAGATCTCGCCATACTTGCCGAGGGCGACGACGCCCTCTTGAATGCGCGCGCCGCCGGAGTCGAGCATGCCGATGATCGGCACGCCCGTCTTAAGAGCCAGATCCATGACCTTGATGATCTTCTCGCCGGCCACCTCGCCGAGCGAGCCGCCGAAGATTGTGAAGTCCTGCGAGTACACCGCGACCTGGCGGCCGTGGATCGTGCCGGTGCCGGTCACGACGGCGTCACCGTACGGCCGCGACTTCTCCATGCCGAAGGCGTGGGTGCGGTGCCGAACGAACTCATCGAGCTCGACGAAGGATCCGTGGTCGAGCAGCTGTTCGATGCGCTCGCGGGCGGTCTTCTTGCCCTTCGCGTGCTGCTTTCGGATCGCGGCGTCGCCGCTCGCGGTCACCGCTTCGTGGTAGCGGACCTTGAGGTCGGCGAGTTTGCCCGCTGTTGTGTACAGGTCAGGCTCGGCAGTGTCGTCAGAAGTCACGGTTTCACCTTACCGACGAACCCAGCGCCGGGACGTTGTCGAATCCCCACAGCATCCGGGGCTCGCCGCGCACCGAAACCGTACCCTTGGGGAATGCATCTTCCCCGCAGCTCGGCCATCGCACTCGTTACCGTGCTCGACGAGACACCGTCGACCAACGATGCGCTGCTCGCGCTCGCCGATTCCGCTCTCGAATTCACGGTCGTCGCGACGGCGAATCAGACTGCCGGTCGTGGCCGACTCGGGCGCGAGTGGATCGCGCCGCCCGGCCAGACGCTCGCCGCCTCCGTGCTGCTGCGCCCACGGCTTCCCGCGGGGGAATCGCTCGAACTCAGCCACTGGGGCTGGATCCCTCTCATTGCCGGCCTCGCCATGACGAGATCGATCGCCGCGCTGCTGCCCGCCGACGGCACCAAGCTCAAGTGGCCCAACGATGTGCTCGTGCATGGACGCAAGGTCTCCGGGATCCTCGCGGAGCTGCTGCCCAGCGGTGACGGCCTCGTGCTCGGCGCGGGCATCAACCTCGCAGTCCCGGCGGACGGCCTCCCGACCCCCACCTCTACATCGCTGGGCCTCGAGGGGGCGACACTGTCCGGCGACGAGCTCGCCGACGCCGTCCTCGCCGGTTGGCTGGACGCGTTCCGGCCGCTGTACCGGGAATTCCTCCACCTTGGCGGCGACGCGGACGGCAGCGGCATCCGCGAGCAGGTCTCCGAGTCATGCAGCACGCTCGGGCAGCGCGTTCGGGTACACCTGCCCGGCGGCGACGATCTCTCCGGCGCCGCGATCGACATCGACCGCTCCGGACGGCTCTGCGTCAAAAGAGAGACGGATGGCCGGGTTCAGGCTGTCGCCGCCGGCGACGTGACACATCTGCGGTATGAATGAAGCATGTCATTGGAGCCCGGCCAGCAGGTCCCTGAACCGGAGCGTATCGTCGCAAGCCTGAGGCCGCACGGGCGCGCAATGTTCTGGCCCTCGCTCGTGCTGATCGGCGGGGTCGGGTCCATCGCCTACTTCTACGGGCGTTTCGAGGAGCAGTGGCAGAACCTCGCGGTGCTCGGCGGCGGCGCGGCGGTGATCGTGCTGCTGTGGATGCTTCCGCTGCTGTTCTGGCTCGCCAAGCGGTACGTCATCACGACGCGACGCGTCGTGCTGCGCTACGGGCTGTTCGTACGCACCAGGCAGGAGCTCCTGCACAGCCGCGGCTACGACGTCTCCGTGCGCAGGAACGCTGTGCAGAGCCTGTTCCGCAGCGGAAACGTGATGATCAACACCGGACTTGAGAACCCGGTGGTCATGCGGGACGCGCCCAGTGCTGACCTCGTGCAGAGTGCCCTGCACGACCTCATGGAGAAGAGCCTCAACCCGATCGCAGCGAGGCGTCAGGCCGAGCAGTCGGGCGCATCGGACGAGACGACGGTGTGGGGCGCGCGGTGAGCATTGCGCGATTATGCTGGGTCCTCCGGCCAAGCGATTGAGAAGTTCCATGAAGATTTCCGTTGTCGGGTGCGGCTACCTCGGTGCCGTCCACGCCGCCTGCATGGCCGACCTCGGGCACGAGGTCGTTGGTGTCGACGTGGATGCCGCGAAGATTTCCCTGCTCGCCGCGGGAACGCCGCCCTTCTTCGAGCCCGGGCTCCCTGAGCTGCTTGCGTCGGCCATCGCCTCGGGTCGGCTGACCTTCACAACAGACATCTCGGCGGTGCGCGGGGCCACGGTGCACTTCATCGCCGTCGGAACCCCGCAGCTCGGCGAGAGTAATGCTGCCGACCTCCGCTACGTCGACGCCGCGGTTGAGGGTCTGCTGCCCCACCTGCGTGACGGCGACCTCGTCGTGGGCAAGTCCACGGTGCCGGTCGGCACCGCCGCACGCCTCGCCGAGGTCGTTCGTTCGGCTGGCAGCGGGGCCACCCTCGCCTGGAACCCAGAGTTCCTGCGGGAGGGATTCGCAGTGAAGGACACCCTCACGCCAGATCGACTTGTCTACGGCCTTGCCCCCGGCGACAGCTCCGGAGAGCGGCTCCTTGATTCCGTCTACGCCTCTGCGCTCGCGCTGGGCACCCCCAAGGTCGTCGCAGACTTCCCCACAGCGGAGCTCGTCAAGGTGGCGGCCAACGCGTTTCTCGCTACCAAAATCTCATTCATCAACGCGATGGCGGAGGTGGCCGAGGCAACCGGCGCCGACGTGACCCAGCTCGCGGATGCGATCGGCTACGACGCCCGCATCGGCCGCAAGTTTCTCAACGCGGGGCTCGGGTTCGGCGGCGGGTGTCTGCCAAAGGACATCCGCGGATTCATGGCGCGGGCGGAGGAGCTGGGCGTTGATCAAGCGCTCAGCTTCCTGCGCGAGGTCGACAGTATCAACCTTCGCCGGCGCGGGCGGATGGTCGATCTGGTCACGGAGGTCGTGGGCGGCGACGTCGCTGGCAAACGGATTGCCGTGCTCGGGCTCGCGTTCAAGCCGGACTCGGACGACGTGCGGGATTCTCCCGCCATCGACGTTGCGGTGCGGCTCGCCGCGCTGGGAGCCGATGTCGTGGCGACCGACCCCGAAGCCCTCGAGACCTCGCGGCGCCGATTCCCCGACCTCAACTACGTCGCATCCGTCGACGACGCGGTGCGGGGAGCCGACGCAGTGGCCCTTCTCACCGAGTGGAAGGTCTACCGCGCGCTCGACCCGACGCTGCTGGGTTCAGTGGTTGCTACCCGCGCCATCGTAGACGGGCGCAACTGCCTCGACCCCGTCCAGTGGCGAGGGGCCGGGTGGCTGTACCGGGCTCTTGGACGCCCCTGACGTTATCGCGGGCGCGAACACCCAGGTGCGGTAGAGCCAGAAGCGGAACGCCGTGCCCAGGCCGAGGCCGATGACGTTGGCGGAGATGTTATCTGCGAGAGCGCTCTGGAACCCGAGCACGTAGTGCGAGATCCAGAGGCAGCCGAGCGCGATGAACATGCCGCCCACGCTCACGATCGCGAACGCGGCTCCTTCTCGAAACGCTTTGGCGCTGCGGTGCGGCCGGAACGTCCAGTAGCGGTTGCCGACCCAGTTCGCCGAGATTGCGAGCGACACGGAGATGACCTTCGCCAGAAGGGGTCCCTCGCCGTAGGCCTCGGGGGAGAGAACCGTGGCTCGAAGGAGATTGAACACCCCGATGTCGATGACAAGGCCGACAATGCCGACCAGACCGAAACGTGTGAACTGCCCGATGATGCTTCGCATGCGTCCTCCCGGTCGATAGGCAAAGATGGGGATCACGCCGATTCGGCAGTCTAATCGCATCAATTCCAATGTTCCTGAAAGAAAAACCATGACTCCCATCGTTGGTGTAATCGGCGGCGGACAGCTCGCCAGAATGATGATTCCCGCGGCTCTCGGCCTCGGAATCGAGATCCGGGTGCTCGCGGAGGTGGATGGGAGCTCCGCCAGCCTGGCGGCCTCGACCGTCGGGGACTACCGCGATGAGGGCACGGTCCTCCGGTTCGCCAAGGGTGTCGACGTGATCACATTCGACCACGAGCACGTGCCGCAGGCGATCCTGTCCACGCTCGTCGAGCGCGGTGTCGCGGTGCGCCCCGGACCGCACGCGCTGCTGCTGGCCCAAGACAAGATCCTGATGCGGGAGCGACTGAGCGCGCTCGGCCTCCCGGTGCCGGACTGGGCCCGGGTCGGTACGGCCGACGACCTCGCCGCTTTCCTCGACAGCCACGGCGGCACGGCGGTGCTCAAGACCGCGACCGGCGGCTACGACGGAAAGGGCGTGCGAATCGTGACGGATGCCGCCGATGCGGCGGACTGGCTCGGCGAGGGCACGCCGCTGCTCGTCGAAGAGCTTGTGCACTTCCGTCGGGAGCTCGCCCAGCTCGTCGCGCGGCGCCCATCCGGCGAGATTGTCGGCTGGCCCGTCGTGGAGAGCGTGCAGCGCGACGGCGTGTGTGCCGAGGTCATCGCCCCGGCACCGGCATCCGCTGGCAAGATTTCCGATGTCGCCTTCGACATTGCGACGACGGTCGCGAGCGAACTCGACGTCACGGGAGTGCTCGCGGTGGAGCTGTTCGAGACGACCGACGACCGCCTGCTGGTGAACGAGCTCGCGATGCGCCCGCACAACACCGGGCATTGGACGATCGACGGGTCCACCACCAGCCAGTTCGAGCAGCACCTCCGCGCGGTGCTCGACCTCCCGCTGGGCGCCACCGGATGCCGCGACCACTGGTCGGTCATGGTCAATGTGCTCGGCGGTCCCGTGACCGGCTCGCTCACCGACCGCTACCCGGCCGCGCTCGCCGACCAACCGACGGTCAAGCTGCACGCCTACGGCAAGGACCCCCGGCCCGGACGCAAGATCGGGCACGCCACAGCCTGCGGAGACGACCTCGACGAGGTGGTCTGGCGTGCCCGTTCGGCGGCGGCGCTGCTCGGCAGCGAGGCGTCGGGCTGACACACGCTCGGGCGCGGCGGCAGGGTGGGCCGGGGCAAACTACGATGGTGTGCATGCCTGAGCCCCTCGTTGCCGTGGTCATGGGGTCGGACTCCGACTGGACCGTGATGCGCGCCGCCGCCGACGTACTCGCCGAATTCGGCATCGCGGTCGACGTGGAGGTCGTCTCGGCGCACCGGACTCCGGTGAAGATGATGGCGTTCGGCACGGAGGCCGCCGGTCGCGGCATCCGCGTCATCATCGCCGGTGCGGGCGGGGCGGCCCACCTTCCCGGCATGCTCGCCTCGGTGACAACCCTGCCCGTGATCGGCGTTCCCGTTCCACTATCCACCCTCGATGGGCTCGACTCTCTGCTCTCGATCGTGCAAATGCCAGCGGGCGTTCCCGTCGCGACCGTCTCGATCGGCGGGGCGCGCAACGCCGGCCTCCTGGCGATCCGAATCCTTGCGTCGTCCGACGCCGACCTCACCACCAAACTCTCGCAGCACGTCCGAGACCTCGAGGACCTTGTCGCCGAGAAGAACGCCGCGCTCAAGTCCACCCTGTGAGCACCGTCAGCCCGGTGAGGCACCCCGACCTGAAGTCGCCCAGCACGATGACCACGCGTGGCTGGTGGCTCGTCGGGCTGAACATCCTCATTCCCGGCTCAGCTCAGCTGCTCGCGGGAAGCCGCCGCCTGGGGCGCATCGGTGTCTCGATGACCTTCGTGCTGTGGGGCATCGTGGCCGCCGCGGCCATCATGTTCTTCGCGTGGCCGACCGCGATCTACTGGGTTGCGTCGAATGTCGTCGCCCTCACCATCGTGCAGGGCGTACTCGTCGCCTACGTCGCTTTGTGGATCGTTCTGAGCCTCGACACGCTCCGCATCGTGCGTCTCGTGCAGGCTCGCCCGAAGGTGCGCCCGTTCATTGCGGGACTCGCCGTTCTCGGGCTCGTGCTGACCGCGGGAACCGCGAGCTACGCCGCGATGGTCGCGGGGGTTACCCGCACCACACTCACCGAGCTGTTCGCCGACGGCAGCTACCAGGAACCCGTAGATGGCCGCTACAACATCCTGCTCCTGGGCGGCGACGCCGGCCCCGACCGCACAGGTCTGCGGCCCGACAGCATCTCGGTCGCGAGCATCGACGTCGCAACCGGCGCGGCGACAATGATCGGGCTCCCGCGCAACTTCGAGAGGGCGACGTTCTCCGAGGGATCGCCGCTCTTTGACCCCTTCCCGAACGGGTACGACTGCGGCGACGAGTGTCTGATCAGCTACCTGTACACCTATGGCGAGGAGCATCCGGAGCTGTATCCCGGCGCGATCGCGGGCGGGAGCACTCCGGGCATCGAGGCGACCAGAGACGCCGTGTCCGGCGTTACGGGGCTCGAGATACAGTACTTCGTGCTGATCGACATGTACGGGTTCGCGCAGCTCGTCGACGCCCTCGGCGGCGTGGAGATCGACGTGCCGACGCGCACTCCGATCGGGTCCATCACCAACACCGAACCCGACTACTGGGTCGAGGCGGGACAGCAGCGCTTCACCGGCGACCAGGCGCTCTGGTACGGCCGTTCACGCTTCGACGCGCTGGACTACGACCGCATGGAGCGCCAGCGCCAGGTGCAGGAGGCGATCATCACCCAATTCGAGCCGGCCAACGTGATCGGCAAGTTTCAGCGGGTCGCCAAGGCCGGGGCGCAGGTGGTCAATACCGACGTCCCGTCGGTGATGCTGCCCCGCTTCGTTGATCTGGCGGGAAAGACCAAGGCGCAGCCGATCACCAAGCTGGAACTCGTACCCGGAGTCGTCGAGACGGTGTACCCCGACTATGCGGTCATCCACGACCTCGTCGCCACGACGCTCGCGGCGTCGGTGGCAGCTGCCGGGGCCGAGTAACGTTGGCTGGCACGCGCGACACGGTCACAGGTCGGCGTGCAGCTGCCACACCTGTTCTGCGGAGTTGCGCCAGCTGAATGCGGCGGCCCGGTCCAGACCGGCGAAACGCAGGCGCTCGGCGAGAGAGCCGTCATTCACGACAGAGGCGATGGCGACGGCAAGTCGCTCGGGGTAGCCTCCCTCGTCGGCAATCGGTACTGAGATGCCCGCTCCCGCGGCCACTTCGACGACGGCGGGCGCGTCGGAGTGCACCACGGGTGTGCCCAGACTGAACGCCTCGACAAGGGGCAACCCGAACCCCTCGGCGAGGCTGGGGAAGGCGAAGACGGCGGCGCGGCTCACGACCACGGCGAGATCAGCGTCGGAGAGCAGGCCGAGGCGGCGCACACGCGAGGGGTCGAGTCCGGCGTCCTCGGCGATGGTCTCGAGTTCGAGTCCATCCCACCCGTCCGGCCCTGCGATGAGCAGCGGGAGCCCGGCATCGGCGGCCGTCGCAAGCGAGCGGATGAGCGGCTTGAGCCCCTTGCGTGCATCAACCGTGCCGGCGCTGACCAGATATCTCTCCGGGAGGTCGAGTCGCTCGGCTCGCTCTGACGCGTCGACCGGCACGGTGAGCTTTGCGCTCACAGCGCCCCCGATGACGCGGATACGGTCGCCGAAGTTGAAGATCTCGGAGAGGTCGTGCGCGACCGCGTGGGTCGGTACAACGACGGCGTCGGCGTACTTGAATGCGCGCTTGGCCATCGACTTCTGCCAGGCGGCTCGGCGCGGGTTGATGAGCGAGGGATGCGTCCACGCCACCGCGTCGTGGATGGTCACGACGGTCTGCGCGCCGGGAAACCCGGCCGGGTCCCGGCGGGCGAGGGGGGCGAAGAGGCTCGGAGCGTGCACCATTCCGCCCCCCGGAAGCCTGACGACCCCATGCTGCCAGGCCAGCTGTAGCTCGCGGCGTGCAAGCGCGCTCTTGAACAGGTCCGAGAGGCCGGGAAGCAGGGTGTGCAGCGTGTCGTAATCGGCCTCAGGGGACGACGACACGACGCCGCTCACCTCGCACCCCGCCGGAGCGGTCCGGATGAGTTCGCGGGTCAGCTCCTCGGCGTAGCGCCCCGCTCCTCCTGAAGCGGGGGCGACGATGTCGTCCACGATGACGCGAAGTGTTGTCGTCACGTCTACTCCATCAGGTTGTCGGTCATCGCCTCGCTCAACGCTTCCCGCCAGTCGCGGAGGGGGGTGATCCCGGCCTCGGACCAGGCCCCGTGCGCCAGCACGGAATAGGCGGGCCGCGGGGCGGGCCGGACAAAGGCAGCGCTAGTGGTCGGCTTGACCCTATCAGGGTCGAGCCCGGCGTTCATGAACACGGCTCGGGCGAACTCGAACCAGCTGGCCTGCCCCGAGCTCGTGCCATGGTAGGCCCCGAACGGCGCCCCAACGTCAAGCATCTCAACGATCTTCTCCGCGAGATCCCTGGTCCACGTTGGTTGGCCGAACTGGTCGTCCACGACACTCACCTCGTCGCGACTCGCCGCAAGGCCGAGCATTGTTGTGGCAAAGTTCGGGCCGCCGGCGCCGTACAGCCAGGCGGTGCGCACGATGTAGCTGCGCTCCGGGTTGGCGTCGAGAACGAGCCGCTCACCCTCAGCCTTCGTGCGCCCATAGGCCGAGACGGGCTTCCGGGGCGCGTTCTCGGGGTAGGGGGTCGTCGCGGTGCCATCGAAGACATAGTCGGTCGACACCTGCACCGAGATGGCGCCGTGCGCGGCTGCGGCCCGCGCGAGGTTGAACGCCCCGACGGCATTGATCGCCATCGCCGCATCCTCATCGGATTCCGCGTCGTCCACCCTCGTGTACGCGGCCGCGTTGATGACGACATCGTGGCCAGCGACGGCGAGGTCGACGGCGGCGGCATCCGTCACGTCGAGCCGTCCCCGGCCGAGCGCCGTCACATCGCGCCCGGCAAGCGCCGCGACGAGGTCCCGGCCGAGCATCCCGTCCGCTCCGGCGATGAGGTAGCGGGGCATCGTCAGTTCAGCGCCGCGTGCTGCTTGAGGGGCTCCCACCAGGATCGATTGTCGCGGTACCACTGAACGACATCCGCGAGTCCCTGCTCGAACGAAACGACGGGAGCATAGCCGAGCTCGTCCCGAATCTTGGAGATGTCGACCGAGTATCGCTGGTCGTGGCCGAGACGGTCGGTGACCCGGTCGACGTAGGACCAATCTCGTCCGGTGGACTCGAGGAGCAGCCCCGTCAGCTCCCGGTTTGTCAACTCGGTGCCACCGCCGATGTTGTAGATTTCACCCGCCCGGCCCGCGGCGAGCACCATGGCGATGCCGCGGCAGTGGTCGTCGACATGCAGCCAGTCGCGAATGTTGTTGCCCTCGCCGTACAGGGGAACGTGGGCGTCGTCGATGAGATTGGTCACGAACAGCGGAATTACTTTCTCGGGGAAGTGGTACGGCCCGTAGTTGTTCGAGCATCGGGTAATAGACACATTGAGGCCGTGCGTGCGGAAGTAGCTTCGGGCGAGGAGGTCGCTGCCCGCCTTTGATGCCGAATAAGGCGAGTTCGGCTCGAGCGGTCGCTGTTCGTCCCACGACCCCTCTGCGATCGATCCGTATACCTCGTCGGTGGAGACGTGGACGAAGCGCTTCAGATCGTGGCGCAGCGCCGCGTCGAGCAACTGCTGCGTCCCGAGCACATTGGTCTCTACGAAGATCGACGCATCGCGCACCGAGCGGTCGACATGGGATTCTGCGGCGAAGTGCACGACCGCGTCGATTCCGGGAAACAGGGTGTCGAGCAGCGCGGCGTCGCGGATGTTGCCGTGCACGAAGCTGTAACGGGGCGAATCGGCGACGGGGGCGAGGTTCGCGAGATTACCCGAGTAGGTGAGGGCGTCGAGCACGACGACGTCGGCGCCCTCGAGCCCCGGGTACGCGTCCTGCAGGGTGCGCCGAACGAAATTCGAGCCGATGAAGCCAGCGCCGCCAGTAACAAGGATTCTCATGAAGTGCATTCTTTCCGGCTCGCGAACAGTGGCGCTGACGATTCTACCCAGTGACCGGACGCCGTGATCGGATGGAGTGCTCGGGGCCCCCGCAACTGGCGACCGCCATTGCCTGGCACCGGCAATCGCGCGCTTGCTAGGGTGACCGAAGGGGAACCACAAATTCGGGGGAATCGACCATGCAATCCCTTCTCGCAATCGGCGCTCGGGTGTGCGTCCTGCTGCTCATCTCTGCGCTGCTCGCGTCGGCGGGGGCCACCAGCGCGTCGGCCGGCGTCAGCCACGACCAGATCGTCGCCGCGACAAACGCGGAGCGGGCGAAGGCGGGACAGTCGGCGCTCATCCGCAGTGCCCGCCTCGACGCCACCGCGCAGGACTGGGCTCAGGCCATGAGTACGAGCGGGAATCTCGTGCACAGCACGGCAGCCTGGCGCGCCACTCGGGTCGATGCAGGCTGGACGGGCATGGCCGAGAACATCGCAGCCGGCTACCCCGGCCCCGTTGAGGTGATGAACGGGTGGATGAACTCGCCGGGCCACAAAGACAACATTCTCCGATCGAGCTACACCCACATGGGAGTCGGCTTCGTCGCCTCGGGCAACTACTGGGTGCAGCTGTTCGCGAGCTACCCGCAGAGGGACACCGGCCAGTGGCCCATCATGCGACCGGCCCACCTGACGACGGTCTACGAGCTGGTCTCGGCTGCCGACGGCGCGCTGACCCCGACCCCGCTTTCATTCGAGCGGTGGACTACCGTGTACAACTCCCGTCCGCCGCTTGTCGCGCCGACACAATTCGTCGCGTACGCCTGGTCGCCGTCGATCTACGCGGTCACCGCGTGGCCGGGAGGCGAGAGCCGCTGGCAGTGGGAGCACCTCACCTTCGCCCAGTGGACGCACGCGGGATCCCCGAAGGCCTCAACCTCCGGATGGATCGCCGGAAGCAGCATCCACAAGTGGGGCACCGGTCCGGAGCTGTTCCTGAGCGGAGCAGACGGAACCATTCACAAACTCACCCCGGCCGAGTGGGCCGCCACCGGCACCCGGCCGTTCGAGAACCGATCCGGCCGGGGTTACCTCAAGCTCTCCTGGAACTCCGCCATCGTCTACTCTCCCGACACCTCATCGCTCGCGGGCCAGCCCGTCGATTACGCCTCTTGGGCGGCGGCCGCGTTCCCCGCGCCACGGCAGCAGTCCCGGTTCCCCGGCGACGCCTTCTACCGGTTCGGGGGGTCGCCGGATATCTTCTACACCGGGCCGACCGTCAACCGGGCCGTCACCTTCCAGGAGTGGTCGGCGGCCGGACGGCCTGTCCCTGAGCTGCGTCTGGCCGGGTGAACAGGGGCGACAACACCGTGGAACGGCTCGCGGGCTAGACTTCCGAAGTGCAAATCCGCGAGCTTTCCATTCCGGACTCCTACGAGATCACACCCCGTCAGTTTCGTGACGACCGGGGTGTCTTCCTCGAGTGGTACCGGTTCGACAAACTCTCCGACGTGGTCGGGCACCCACTCGACCTGCGACAGGCGAACACGTCGGTGTCCCGGCGGGGGGCGTTACGCGGCATTCATTTCGCGGATGTGCCCGCCGGGCAGGCGAAGTACGTGACGGCCTCATCTGGCGCCGTGCTCGACTTCGTGATCGACATCCGGGTTGGGTCACCGACGTTCGGCGAATGGGACAGCGTGCTGCTCGACAGCGTCGACCGGCGGGCCGTCTACCTGGGCGAGGGGCTCGGTCACGCGTTCGTCGCGCTCACGGAGGATGCGACGGTCAGCTACCTCGTCTCCGATGTGTTCAACGCCCCGCGCGAGCACGGAATCAATCCGCTCGACCCCGCCATCGGGCTTGTCTTTCCGCCCGAGGCGGGCGAGCTGCTGCTCTCCACGAAGGACACCGACGCGCCCGGCCTGCTCGAGGCGGCCGAGGCGGGGCTCCTGCCCTCCTGGGACGTCGTCCGCGCCCACTACGCCTCCCTCACCGAAAAGAGCAACTGATCATGCGCGGAATCATTCTCGCTGGCGGATCCGGCACTCGCCTCTGGCCGATCACCAAGGGCATTTCGAAGCAGCTCATGCCGATCTACGACAAGCCGATGATCTACTACCCTCTCTCGACGCTCATGATGGCCGGCATCCGCGAGATCCTCATCATCACAACGCCGGAATACAACTCTCAGTTCCGGGCCCTGTTCGGCGACGGCTCGGCGCTCGGGCTCGACATCCAGTACGCGGAGCAGCCGTCCCCCGATGGGCTCGCCCAGGCATTCATCATCGGCGAGGAGTTCATCGGCGACGAGTCCGTCGCGCTCGTGCTCGGCGACAATATCTTCCATGGTGCCGGCCTCGGCACGGCGCTTCGGCGTCACCACCAGGTCGACGGCGGCCTGATTTTTGCCTACCGGGTTGCCGACCCGCGCTCGTACGGCGTCGTCGAGTTCGACGCCGACCTGAAGGCGGTCTCGATCGAGGAGAAGCCGACGAGGCCGAAGAGCAACTATGCCGTTCCCGGGCTCTACTTCTACGACAATTCCGTCATCGAGGTCGCGAAGGGAATCGAGCCGAGCGCTCGCGGTGAACTAGAGATTTCGACCATCAACGAACGCTACCTCGAGCGAGGCGCCCTGCAGGTGCAGGTGCTCGACCGTGGCACGGCTTGGCTTGACACGGGCACCTTCGAGTCCATGATGCAGGCGTCCGAGTATGTGCGCGTCATCGAGGACCGCCAGGGGTTCAAGATCGGCTGCATCGAGGAGATCGCCTGGCGGGCGGGCTGGATCGACGACGCACGATTGGCTGAGCTGGCCACCGAACTGAATAAGAGCGGCTACGGCAAGTATCTTGCTTCGCTTCTTGCGCAGGCCTACCCCGCCTGAGGTGCCGCCGGGTACAGTCGGGCCGCTATCGCCGCCTTCGCCTCGGCACTCTCAATGGCGAGGGCCGGAAACCGGCCGTTGCCCGTGGCGTGGAGGCCTGACTCGTCGATCGCGTCGGTGCTGCCCGCGTTGGACCACCCGGTGCCGAGCTTGACGAGAGATTCGTGCTTGATGTCGTAGTAGCCGGCTTTACCGGTGATGAACGCGCCGTGTGCGCCGCCCGCCGCGGCGAGCAGGTGGATGTGAAAGCGGGTGGTGAGCCAGTGCTGCCCGCGGCGGACCGGGAGTCCGTGGTTCCAGAGATGGGAAAACGGGTAGAAGCGGCTCTGGGGGAACCGTCCGCGCACCAGGTCGTAGAACCGGGAGTCATCCGGCGGGATGGCCTCGACGAAACCGATCGGGTGCTGCCGGTCGCCGCCCACCCCGGCAACGAATCGCTCGACGGCGTCAAGAAGATCGTCAATGTGTCCGTCGGGGATCATGTCCCCCTGGATCAGAATCATGACCTCGGGGCTGGTGGCGTCGGAGTCGAATACGCCGCGCCGCGTGATGCCCAGAAAGGCATCGTCGAGGCCCAGTGGAATTCCGAGCAGCTGGGCGCCGGCGGAATCCCGTGATTCCACAAAGTCGAACTCCGGCAAAACGTGGCGCAGTATCTCTGCGGAGTCGTCGTACTGAGGCAGGAGCCCTTGGCCGGTCGCGTAGATGGGGATGCCGAATGCCCGCTTGACGGCGACGAGGGCGTGGATCAGTCCCAGGTTGTTCTGCCAGAGGCGGTTGATGTATCCGCCACCGAGCAGGTGCACCGAGCGCATCGTGCGGATTGCCTCGAGCCCGGGGTCCAGGCGCGGTGTCCCGAGCTCTCGAACGAGCCGCTCCGCGGTGCGGCTGACGTCGACCGGATCGCCGTCGCCGATCAGGCTCGTCAGCTGCCACAGTGTGTTCGTCGTCCTCAGGCGGGGGTGAAAGTCGCCGAACAGGAATGCGGCACGCCCGGGCTCGAGGCAGTCGAGCCAGACGTCGACATCCGGATGCTCCGCAGCAAGATAGCTGAGCCACGCGCGGGTGATGAATTCATCGCCGTAGTTCGGCAGACCCGCCGCGCTCACGAGGTAGAAGGCGCGCTCGCTCGATGGGACGAGCCGCGCCTGCAGCCTCTGCAGCCCTCTCGTGCCGCGTCCGAACGCGGTGACGAGGATCCGTTTTGCTTGTTGACGCGGTCTCATGCGGCCTGTGCTTCTCCGAACAGTGCTGGGGCGGATCGGACCGCGAATTCGGGCGGGCTCGCGAGCGAAATCCCTCGAGCGCGCCCCCAGCGTGACCTGTCACCGAGAATAGGCCATCCCCGGGGTTGCGACCAAGCCGCGGCTCCCGCCCCGCCCCGCCCCGCCCCGCTCCACGCCGGACCGTGCCCCGCGCTCACCCGACCCCGGTGGTGCCCGGATACTCTAGGGGGGTGCTTCCCATGACCTCCACAGACGAGAGTGTTCTCTCCACAGCCCCGGCAGCACCTGGGCGACCGGGCTGGCGCTCATCCGGGGTGCTCTGGGGAGCGGCAACCCCGATTGCCGCGGCTCTCGTCGCCCTCATCCCTCTTCTGTTCAACGCGCGCTTCTACTTCTACGACGACACCCAGATCGGCGCCTACCCGATCTGGTTCGAGATCGGCAGCCAGGTCAGAGACGGCGTGTGGCCGGTGTTCAGTGCGCAGGGGTGGCAGGCGGGCAACTATGCCGCAGAGGGGCAATGGGGAATTTTCAGTGTCCTCACGATCGCGATCGGCGTAGCCGCCTCGTATGCGACCGATGCAGTGCTGTTCTCCTCGGCCGTCAAGATCATCTTTCTCTGCACTGCGAGCTTCGGGATCTTCCTGTTGGCCCGGTCCTACGGGGCCTCAGCGCCCTTCGCTTTCGCCGCGGGCGTGACCAGCGTGATGGCGGGATTTACGGTGTATCTGGACTCGGCATCCTGGGTGACCGGCCTCATGGTCTGGGCGTTCCTCCCGCTCGTCTGGTGGGCGCTCAGGAGGATGGTACTGGGCAGGCGTTCGCCGATCCCGGCCATTGTTTTCGGCTACCTGCTCATCTCGGTGGGTTACGTGCACGGCACGATCATGCTCGTTCTCCTCTTTGTCGCGGTCATTGTCGAAGTGGCGGTCGCGCGGGACTGGCACCAGCTTCGCCGCGTGTTCTTCGCCGGCGTCATACTCGGCCTCGTTGCGATCGCGGTGTACTTGCCCGGTGTGCTCACCCTTGCCTCGACGTCCCGCAAGACGATTATCGACAATACGAACTTCCTGACGGTCGACCTCAGCGGGTTCGCTGGCTCCGCGCTGGCCACGGCCTCGCCGCAAGTGGCGTCGTGGTGGTGGGGGCCATTTGCGCCCGTCCCGCTTGCGTACGTCGGATGGTTCCTCCCTCTCTTCGCGCTCGTCGACTTCGGGCGCCTGCGGTCCCTGCTGGCGGCACGAGCGGCCGTGCCGATGTACCTGCTTCTGTCGTCCGCGCTCGTGCTGGCGCCCAGCGATCTCGGCCCGCTGCGCACCCCGGTCCGGCTGATGCCCTACGTGAGCCTCAGCGTCATCCTGCTCTTCTTCATCGCGTTCTCCCTCGCGAGAATCGAGCGACCGGGCCGGGCGCGGTGGGTCGCGCTCGGCGCCATCTTTGCGGGAAGCGTTTACGTGGGGTGGACGGGCAACCCCGACACGTGGAAGGCCTCCGCCCTCGTCGCCGCCATCATGGCCCTGGGGTTCGCTGCCATCGCGGTCGTGCTCACCAGGCGCGGGAGGGACGCGATGGTGCCGGTGCTCGCGGCCGGCATCGTGGTGCTCGTGAGCGCCGTCATCGCCCTTCCCCAGCACCGGTTCTTCCCCAGTCCCCCGGTGCAGGACTTTCTGATGTCGGCATCGGTGGAGGATTACACCGGCCAGCTCGCCGGCGCGGTGGGCCAGACCATCGTGGTCGGCACACCGTCGGCGCTCGGCGACGCGGGTGTGGACGAGGCCCTCGTCGGCAACTCGTGGTATCTCAACGAGAATGCGGTGCACAACCTCTACAGCCCCACCCAGAACGCGGCCTACGCCACCGACCTGTGCATGGCCTCTCGCGGTGAGACGTGCGACGAACTGGCATCGAAGCTGTTCGAGATCGATCCGACCACATCGCTGCCGATCGCCGATCTGCTCCGGGTCGACTCGGTGCAGCTCGTGCGCACCCCGGAGGATGCCGGCGTGTCTCGATTGCTCGACGAGGAAGTGCCCGAGGG
>Ga0335397_10001683_pt1 | contig 30072 bp, 29 predicted proteins | sample MAT04_FD_205740 | JGI IMG/M metagenome (GOLD analysis project Ga0335397, IMG submission 205740) | Freshwater microbial communities from Lake Fryxell liftoff mats and glacier meltwater in Antarctica - MAT-04 (spades assembly) (version 2) ... | reverse complement strand
TGCCGTCGCCAGCGAGTAGGGGTCGTTGCCGCCGAACGCATCGGACAGCGCTCCGATGGGCCACAACACAACCAACAGGTAGCCAGGCGGGTAGTCGCTGAATCCGGCATTGGCATAGAAGCCCGCGGGCCCCTCGTGGGCCATCGTCATCGCCCACGAGACATAGCTGCTCACATCCGAAGGGAAGCCGGATGCGGGGAACAGGATGTATGCGATAGTGAGCCGCAGGGCCAATCCACCGAGCAGCAACAGCAACAGGGCCGTAGATGCTGACAGGGCTCGCGGCGGGGGGCCCGACGCCCCAACGACCCGGTCGGCAGCACGTGCCGGGGACGTGATCAAGCCGAACCGGCCTCCAGGGAACAAAGGGCGACGAGGTGAGCGCGAGTATAGCAACGGGCCCGTTCGCGTCCGGTCGGCGGTCGGTCGCCGGCACCACCACCGATGGTTACGCCCGGACCTCCGGTAGTCGCCTCGATGGCTGGCTCGACATGCTCGGGCCTGGCGTCGTGGGGCTGGCGTTCATCGTCGTGGCCATCGCCGTGTATGTCCTCAGCAACCCCAACCGGTACGGCTTCTACGACCATTTCGTGTGGCAGGCGCAGGCGTGGCTGGACGGGTCCGCGGCCATCCGCTACCCGGTGTCGGAGGGCATCCGCGCCAACGACTACTACCAGGACGTGCTGGACCTGGGCGACCAGGCCCTGACCGCACGCCTGGGGCTGCCCTACCAGCCGGGCAATGCGTTGGTGCCCTTCCCGCCACTGCCAGCGGTGCTGCTGCTGCCGTTCGTGGCCATCTGGGGCTTGGCCACCAGCGGCGCGCTCGTGGCCGCGGTGCTGGGCGGCATCAACGTGGGCCTCTGCTGGCGGATGCTGACGCGTGTCACGGATCGCCGGGGCGCAGCGTTCATGGGCACCATCACCTATGGCTTCGGGACCGTCGCCTGGTACGCCGCGATGCTGGGCACCACCTGGTTCCAGGCCCACGTCCTGGCCAGCACCCTGCTGTTCCTGTCCATCACCGCCGCCCTGGACGCCGAGCGACGCGAGGCCATCGAGGGTGCCGGGCGGGCCATCGCCGGGCGCTTCCCGATACGCGGTATCTGGGCGGGCCTGCTGCTGGGCCTTGCCTGCCTGTCGCGCCTGACGGCGTTGTTCAACGCGCCGTTCTACGCATTCGTGGGACCAGGCCGCACGTGGCTGCGCCGGTCGGTCGCGGCCGGATTCGGCACGCTCCTGCCGCTCCTCGTGCTGGTCGCCTACAACCTGGCCACGACGGGACACGTCTTCCATCCCGCCTACGACCACATCCGGGAGATCGAGACCAAGCCAGCGCCCGAGCTGTATCACGCGGACTGGGGCACGGAAGACCCGCGCTACATCCTGGTCAACTGGCCGGTGATGCTGCTGTACGGCCCCGTCCAGGCCGAGCCGGGCGCCTTCAACAGCCCCTGTACCCCCACCACGGACCTGCTCGACCAGCTGTGGAACGCCGATTCGCCCTGCCCCATCCGCCCCGACGCGATGGGCATGAGCATCTTCCTCACGACACCCGCCTACCTGCTCATCCTGCCGGCCCTCCTGTTCGGCTGGCGGCGGCGGATCGTCGTCGGCGCATCGCTCGCGGTCCTGTGCACGGCGCTCGCAGCGCTCGCCCACTTCAGCCAGGGCTGGGTCCAGTTCGGCTACCGGTTCAGCAACGACTTCGCGCCGTTCGCGATGATCCTGGTGACGCTGGGCATCGTGGAGGCGGGACGGTGGCGCATCGGCCGGGTCGTGGCGCCGGTGCTGGTCGTCGCGTCCGTGGTCATCAACCTGTGGGGAGTCCATTGGGGCGTGGCCCAGGGGTGGTGAGCCAGGGCCCGAGCCTGCAGGTCAGCACGATCGAAGGGCCGGAGCCGTGGTCGATGGGTCGCCGCGTGGCCCATTGGCTGGTGCCTGCGGCGCTCGTGTTCGTGGGCTCGGTGGTGCTCGACACCCGGACCCTGATGCCTGGCCTGGGCTTCTGGGACACGGGCGAGTTCCAGGCGCTGGGCCCGGTGCTGGGAATCGCCCACCCCACCGGCTACCCCACCTACGTGCTGCTCCTGTGGCTCGCGTCCGTGGTGCTCCAGCCATTCGGTGACCCGGCGCTGCGCGCCAACCTCCTGTCAGCGATCCTCGTCTCGGGTGCGAGCGCCCTCATCACCGTCGCCGTCATCCATGTCACGCGCCGCTCGGCCATCGGGCTGGTCGCGGGCGCGCTGCTGGCCGTGGCGCCTATCGCGTGGCAGAACGCAGTGCGCGCCGACCCCCACGGACTACACCTGTTCCTGGCAGCCCTGCTGCTGGTGCTGCTCCTGGGCTGGGGCATGCGCGAGCGCGGCGCCAGACCGTACGCAGGCCGATGGTTGCTGGCCGCCGCCATCTGCTTCGGCGTGTCGCTGGGCAACCATGCCCTGACGCTGCTGCTGGCACCCGGTATCGCGCTGTTCGTGCTGGCGGTGGCGCCGCGCATCCTGTGGCGCCAATGGAAGCTGGTGCTGCTGTGTGCAGCGGCGCTTGTCCTGACCACGGCCGCGCTATACGCCTATCTGCCCATCCGGGCTTCGATGGATCCGCCCCTCGACTATGCCCACCCGACGACCTGGGAGAGCTTCAGCTACGTCGTCTTCGGGCAGCAGTTCACGGGCACCTTCCATGCCCTGCCCTCGCTGTCGGTCGCCCTGTCGACGGTCTGGAAGGTGCTCGAGACCAACCTCGGCATCGGCGCCTGGGTGGCGCTCATCGGCTTGGTCGTGGGGCTCTGGCGTCGACCTCGCCTGATGGTCCTGACGGTCCCCTGGTTCGTGCTGCCGGTGTGGTTCCTGCTGGGCTACGAGAACGCGGACATCGATCGGTACTACCTGGTGCCCATCATGGTCAGCGTGGTCTGGGCCGGGCTCGCAATCGACTGGGCCTGGGCCGTGGCACTCCTCGGCTGGCGGGCCATCCGCGACGACGGCACGGCCGTATCGCGGCCGCTGTCCACGGCCATCACGGTCGTGGCGGCGGCACTGCTGCTGGTGCCGATCCTGGGCGCCGTGCCAGCCCGCTATGACGCCGCAGATGGATCTCGGGACACCGATGCCCGCGAATTCCTGGATGCGACGCTGGCGACGCTGGCGCCCGAGCCCGTGGTCCTCAGCTGGTGGAGCTACTCCACGCCACTGTGGTACGGCCGATGGGTGGAGGGCGCGCGGCCGGACATGACCATCATCGATGACCGGACGATGCTCGACGAGCGCCTCGGTACGCCTGGCTGCGACGATCTCGGCGGCAGTCAGTGCATGATCGACGTCATCGACAGCTACCTCGGCGAGCGCCCGGTGTACCTCATCCGGCTGGAGGGCGACCTGCCCGAGTTCCGCGATCGCTACATCCTGGAGCAGGTCCCGGGCATCCCGCACGGCACCATCTGGCGGGTCGTCGGTCGGCAGCCAGAGGCCGGCGGCTGAACCTCGGTTCGGGGTCGGCTCTCAGGGCGGTCACAGGTAGCGCCGTGTAGGATGCCCACGTGGCCTCCGCAGCAGCCCAGTCGGCGATCGATTCGTCGAGTCCGCCGATGGTGGACCCGACCATGTCCGGTGATGCCAACCGCGGTCCGCGGTCCGCGGCACTGAGCTACTTCTTCCCGGCCCACAACGAGGCGGAGAACATCGAGCAGCTCGTGGCCGAGGCACTCGCGGAGCTGCCGGCGCTGGCGCAGCGATTCGAGATCATCGCGGTGGATGACGGCAGCACCGATGGCACAGGTGCCATCGCCGATCGCCTCGCGACGGAACACCCGGATGTGGTGCGTGCCGTCCACCATGGCGTCAACCAGGGCTATGGCGCGGCGCTGCGAAGCGGCCTCGGGGCCTCCCGGTATCCGCTGGTATGTTTCACGGACGGCGACCGCCAGTTTCGGATCGCGGACCTGGGGCCGCTCCTGGAGCGGATGCGCCAGCCGGCGGACAGTGGTTCGGCGGCCCTGCCGGACGTGGTCGTGGGCTACCGCATCAAGCGTGCCGACCCACCCATCCGGCTGGCCTATGCGCGGGTCTATCGGGCATGCTTGCGGCTCCTGTTCGGGCTGCATGTCCGGGACGTCGACTGTGCCTGCAAGCTGTTCCGGCGCGAGGCGCTGGAGGACATCCGGCTCACGTCCGGGGGAGCATTCCTGTCCGCGGAGCTGCTCATCAAGCTGCGGGCCCTGCGCAGGACCGTGGTCGAGGTGGGCGTGCCGCATCACCCACGCACCGCCGGCCGGGCTTCGGGCGCCGATCCGCGTGTCGTGTTCCGCGCCGTGCGCGACTTCTGGCGACTCCGGCTGCTGCTTTGGGCCCGGCCGAAAGAGGCCCTGGGCACCGGCGCTCCGGCGCTCCGGCCGCTGGGTGACACCAGCGACGGTGCGACCGGCTGACGCGGGTCAGGCGGGGCCCTGGGCCTCCCGGTCCGACGTGCCGCCACCCAGGTCGACCTCCAGGGAGTTCACGAACTCCCGGAACATCGACAGACGTGTCTCCTGCTCGGCACCTGGCAGGACGCCCACCCGGTCCAGGATCGCGTCGGCGACGAAGATGGGCACGTCTGCCCGGAGCGCGATGGCGATGGCGTCCGATGGCCGCGCGTCGATCTCGTGATCCACGTCGCCCAGGCTGACCACGATGCGTGCCCGGTAGGTCTCGTCGGCGAGCTCCGTGACCACCACCCGTACCAGGCGCACGCCGAGTTCCAGGAGCGTCCGGGTATACAGGTCATGGGTCAGGGGCCGCTCCGGCAGGATGCCCTGCAGGCGGGTGGCGATGGCGCTTGCCTCCCAGGGGCCGACCCAGATGGGCAGGTATCGGTCGCGATGACGCTCCCGGAGCAACACCACATGCTGGGCGGAGTCGGCGTGCACGTGCACGCTCTCGACGAATACCTCGCTCAGATCCGGGGACATGCCGCGCGCTCCCTGATGCCTCAGCGGGGCCGCTTCGTCGGCTTGGGTGTCGCGTTCGGCTGAGAGCTGGGCTCGGGCTCTGCGGTCGCGCCCGGTTCGGCGTCCACGACCGGCGTCAGCGTCGACCGGAAGATTCCCTCGGAGGTGGCCCAGGTCAACTTTGCCGGAGGAGCCGTCGATGACCCCTTGGGGGTGGCTGGCTGGGTGACGTAGATGCCCCGGGCATCGTCCATGGAGGGCAGGGCGCCGCGCGTCGACCACTGGTTCACGTAGCTGCCGTCCGCCTTCAGGAACACCAGGATGCGGTCCCACTTCTCGTCGTAGACGTAGAGCTTGCCGGCACTCGTGCCATCGATGAGGCGGTACGTATGACCCGGCCGCAGGTCGCCATCATCGGGCGGCCTGGCAAGCTCGAAGTCCTGGATACGACCGTCACGATGCTTGACCAGGTTGGAGGGCGTGAGGGCATACAGGTTGCCGTCGATGTACATCCGGAGGTAGTCCGTGACGCTCTCTTCGGCGGTGGATAGGTAGTCCTCCGGGTTGGTGAACTGGTTGCCGTCCAGGGTCGGCGCGTACTTCAGGATCTGGTCCAGGCTGGGGTCCAGGACATACAGGTTGAAGGAACCCTTGGTGAGCGAGGCGACCAGGGTCCCGATATCACGCACGTCGGGCCCCCAGACCTGCTCACCCGGGATACGTCGCTTGGCGAGACGTCCGCCATCCTTGTCGTCGTACTGCTTCCACTGCCACAGGTCACCGCGCGAGTCGACGATGAGCAGGTTGTCCAGCTGTGCCGCGAGCAGTCGAGGCGTGCCGATCCCCTCGCCCGTGCCGTCGCCGGTCTTGATGACCTCCCACACCCTGTCGCGCTTGGTGTCCAGGCGGTAGACCGAGTTGCCGGTGGCGTCACGTCCCGGCGCGATGTAGAACACGTCACCCCTGGACGGCAGCACGGTCATGGCCGTGACGTCCTGGGGATCCGGGAACGCGAACAGCGTGGCGGTCTTGGGGTTGCCGTTCAGGTAGACCTGATCGAGGCCGGTCCTGATGGTCGCCTCGAGGGGCGCCGTGCGGGTCTGCGGGATCCCCGAGCTGGACGCGCGCTGCAGTTCCGACCAGGCCTGCTGCAGCAGGTCCGTCGCCTGGACCGGATCACCACTCAGCAACCTGCTGCCCTGATCGGCTGCCGACTGGGCCGCGAGATACGCCTGTTCACCGGATGAGACGTCCGCTATGGGCACGTCGCGACCCTTGGGGACGAGCCACACGGCGAGCCCCAGGACCAGGACCACGGAGAGCAAGCCCAGCAGTGCGAACGCGGCACGGCGCTGCGACTCGCGACGCGATACCTGGGATACGACACCGCGAGCGCTGCGGGCACGGCGGGGCATCAGGTCAAGGACCCTGTCCACGGCATTGCCAAAGGCACCCGTGACGGAGTCAGCGGCCCCCGTGAAGGCCCCTGTGACCGCGGCGGCGGCACCCGCCACCTGGTCGCCACCCGGGATGGGACCGCCGGGCATCTCCCCGAACGCATCCGTACCGGCACCGATGGGCGCCAGGCGGCGATCGCCGCGCGAGGACACCAGCTCCGTGGCCTCCACTGCCAGCACCGCGTCAGGCCCGTCCCCGCCCGCGGCCACGAACAGGTGGTGGAGATGCTCGACGGCGGATTGGGGGTGGAGCGTCACGACCGCGTTCTTGAGCTCCTCCGTGCCCACGACCTCGGTCAGGTTGCGGGACACCAGCAGCAGCGAGTCACCGACCGCGATCTCACCCCGCCAGACCTCGACGCGCAGTGCGTCGTCCGCGGGCAATCCCGGCTGCGGCGTGTGATCGGGGACCAGCAGCCGGGCAGCGCGGACGAGATACGCCTCGGCGCTGCCGATGGTCGCCACGTACAGCTCGTTGTTGCGGATGACCGCGATGGCGATGCCCAGGGCGCCCGGTGGCAGGCCGCCACCTTCTCGGCTGCCGCGTAGCTTGCGATTAGCGCTACGAACGGCCTTCTCGAGGCAGATGGGCACGCCCGCGGACTCGTCGTAGTAGTACTCACGCCGGATGGTGTCGGCCACCAGGGCGGCGGCATCCCGGGCTCGTCCACCGATACGGGCAGAGCTGACGACCAGGTACAGGTTCCCCTTGGAGCGGACCTTGGAGCCGGTCGCGGGTTCCGTGACCAGCATCGCGTCCGCAGAGGTGGACAGTCGGTCCGCTTCGGCGACCAGGCCGTACTTGAGTTCGAGGCGGGGACCCATGGGCCGCCTAGTCTACTGCGAGCGGGTCCCGCGGCTCGGTTTACCGAACGTGGAGTTTTCGACACCGAGGCATCAGCGTGGCCGCACCACGACCTTGAGGTCGTCCAGTCGGTGGCCGTCGGGCAGGATCGCGAAGCCATCCAGCAGGACGCTCGCGTGGAGGCGCAGCTCCTGGGCCGTTGCCGCGTCGGGCACGCTCACGACCAGCGTTGGCGGCCGGACCTCCAGCACGTGGCAGGTGCCAGAAGCGTGTGGCACCAGGTCGGCCACCAGGCGCTCCCAGGTGAGTGCCTGGTTCGCGGCACGCAGCTCCCGGATACCGAGGTGGGTGGCGACGTCCGGCAGCAGGTCCGACAGCCGGCGCATCGGTCGGCGCGTCACCCGACCCGCTCCAGACGGCCCGGCACCACCTGCCAGGCGGTCGCTGCCGCGACGAGCGCCGGATCAAGGTCTGCGAGCGCGGTCGTGGTCACGAATGCCTGGGGCAGCCCGCCGATACGTCGCACCAGGTGCCCGCGTCGTTGGGGATCGAGCTCGCTGAACACGTCGTCCAGGAGCAGGAGTGGTGCCCGGCCATCGACACGCGTGAGGAGGTCCAGCTGCGCGAGCTTGAAGGCGAGGATGGCGGTCCGCTGCTGTCCGCGTGACGCGAAGCCCGAGAGGTCCCGCTCATCGAGGTCGAAGGCGACATCATCCCGGTGCGGCCCGACGAGGGTGGCGCCGTTCCAGATCTCCTTGTCGGCGGTCTCCACCAGCCGCCGGCGCAGGGCATCCTCGAACGACTCACCGGCGCCTGGTGCTGCGTTCGAGATGCTGCGCAGGGTCAGCTGCCCTTCACCGGGCGCGATCTCGGCGTGCGCGTCGGCCAGCGGCGCGGCCAGTGCGCGCAGGGTTTCGGCGCGCCACTCCAGGATACGGCCACCCTCCTGGACCACGACGTCGTCCCAGTAGCGCAGCTCATCCCGACCCGCGGCTTCCTCCCGGACGCGCCGCAGGAGGTTGTTGCGTTGCGTCAGGGCGCGGGTGTATGTCGACATCACGCCCGCCGCGGCACCGACGTGCTGGGTCACGAGCGTATCCAGGGAGTTGCGGCGGAGCGACGGCGAGCCGACCACGAGCTGCATGTCCTCGGGCGCGAACACGACGGCGCGCAACGCACCACTCAACGCGGACGTGCGGCGTGGCACGCCGTTCACCTTGACCCGCTTGCGGGCACCGGGGATCGAGCCGGTGGCAAGCATCACGACCTCGATCCTGCCGCTCGTGACCGTGGCGTCCAGGCGAGCCATCGGCTCGCCCCAGGTGATGAGCTCCTGGTCCGACGTCGTCCGGTGGGAGCCGCCCTGGGACAGGACGACCATGGCTTCCAGGAGATTCGTCTTACCCGCAGCGTTGTGACCGACCACGACCTGTGGTCCACCCGGGAAGTCGATGTCCAGCTCGCGGTAGCTCCGGAATCCCCGGATGCTCAGGTGGTCGACCGGCATCGGAGCGTCGCGTGTCGCCCGTGCGCCGATAACGGGCGCGGGCGGTGCCTCAGGACGGGGTGCGGACGGGCATGATGACGTGGACGTAGTCGTCATCGCCGATGGGCTTGAATACACCCGACGACAGCGGCCCGTTCAACTCCAGTGCCAACTGGTCACCATCCACGTTCTGGAGTGCCTCCGTCAGGTAGCGCGCGTTGAACGCAACGGTCACCGGGTCGCCCTCCAGGGTCGCCTCCACCTGGCCCTCCGCATCGCCCACATCCGCGGCCGCCGCGATAGTGATGCCGGCAGAGCCCTCCTCGCCGATGCGCAACTTGACCACATTGGCCGCCGATGAGGCGATGAGCGCCGACAGCCGGACCGCCTTCAGCAGATCGTCGCGGTCCACGATGACACGCGTGGTGTGACTGCTCGGCACGACCTGCTGGTAGTTCGGGAACTGGCCATCGATGAGCCGGCTGACCAGGTCGATGGTGTCGACATGGAAGATGACCTGGCTCCGGGCGGGTGCCAGGATGATGTCCACCGGATCGTCCGTATCGGACAGGATGCGCATCAGCTCCGTATAGGAGCGAGCCGGCACCACGAGGCTGGTGTCCTCGACCGGCAGCAGCGTCTGGAGCGTCTTGACCGCGATGCGGTAGTTGTCCGCCGCGGCCAGGGTCAGCTTGTCGCCAGAGAAACGCGTCAGCACGCCCGTCAGGATGGGTCGCGCCTCGTCGCTCGCCGCCGCGAAGGTGACCTCCGCAAGGGCCTTGCGGAGCAGCTTCTGGCTGATGCGAGTCGTGGGTCGCTCACCGGCCGCCGGGATGACCGGGAACTCGTCCGCATCGATACCCCGGAGATGCGTCTGGTATCGCCCGGAGGTGATACGCAACGTGGTGCCGTTCTCGATCTCCAGGTCCACCCGCTCACCCGATGGCAATCCGCCGACGACATCGGTGATCAGGCGCGCCGGCACGGTCAGTGCGCCTTCGCCCTCGATCTTGCCGGGGACCCACGCCGTGATGCCGATCTCGAGGTTGGTGGCGGTCAGCTTGAGACCAGCGTCCTCCGTCTTGAGCAGCACGTTGGCCAGCACGGGCAGGGAGCTACGGCCGCTGACCGCGCGGCTGACCACGGACAGGCCGCGGGCCAGGTTCTCCTGCATCACCGAAAGCTTCATCGGGGCTCCCTGCTCCTCGTTACCGGGTTAGGTATCTTCTCATCCCGTCATCCTCATCATGGTGTGGATGACGTGGATGACGGATGTGCCCGCGTTCGTGTCTGAGCGTCAAGGATGGCCCAGATCGGCAGTGGACCGTTGGCCACTCCGTCTGGACGGACCCGGGATGGATCCGGCCGATCGTGGACGGACTTCGGATCACGTCCACATCCGGCGCTGAGATATCCCCGGGATCCCCGTGGCGGGTGGCCCGCGGTCCACGATCGGCCCGACACCCCCGCAGTGTGGCGCACCGGGTACATCCACTGCTGATGCACATCACCGGTGTTCCGACAGGCCCGTCTCCACGAGCTCCCGGACGGCCGCCGGGTCGGCCAGGGTCCGATGCTCCAGGAGCAATCGGCGGCCGATGGCCAGTCCCGCCGTGGTCGCGGCGACCTTCGCAGCCGTGTCCAGGGTATCGACATCGCTCACGTGCGCGAAGCCCACCAGTCGGCGGATCATCTCGGCGCCGGCGAAGCCCAGGGCATCGTGCCAGATCGTGCGCTTCCAGTCGCCGAGCAGCGCGTCCGTGAACGAGTCATCGACCCGCTCCGGCCACAGGCGCAAGAGCTCGTCGCGGAAGGCGAGCCAGGAGTCGGGCAGGATGGCCGCCACGTGTGCCCGGAACCCGGCCGGCCGACCGAGCTGCACCGCCCGGGCCTGGGCGAGGATGGCGTTGGCCCAGATGGCACCCAGATCGAAGCCCACGGGTCCCGTGCACGCGAATTCGGGGTCGATGGCCACCGTGCGACCACCACCCACCATCACGCTGCCGCTGTGGAGGTCGCCGTGGATGAGCGCCTCGGTGTGGGTCATGAAGCGGTGCTTGAGCCGCGACAGCTCGTCGACGACTGCGCCGTCGGCCCGGAGCTCGGCGACGACACCTTCCAGTTCCGGCGAGTATCGATTGTGGTCGTGGATCCGGACCGGCTCCGTGAATACCAGGTCCTCGGTGATCTGGCACAGCTCCGGGTTGATCGTGCGCGCCACGAGACGCTTGCGCTCCTGGGCGGGCAGGCCCAGGTCGGAGGTGTGGAAGGCGACCCGGGCCACGAAGGTGCCCAAGGCCGCTGCCGCACCCGCGTGGACCTCGCCGTCATCCAGCGCCGTGCGCCAGATGCGGAGTGCCGCGAGGTCCTCCATGGCGATGACGTACCGGACAGGGTCGAAGCCGTGGTAGACGGGGTTGGTGGCGCCCGCGAAGGCGCGGTACACGGCATAGGCGTCCGCCTCGTGGCGTGCTCGCTCGATGGTCAACGGCCAGCCCTCACCGAAGACGCGAACCCAGGGCAGCGACTGCTTGAGCACCACGCCCGGGACGGCTGGATCCGAGCGCACGATGAACACCAGGTTGAGGTTGCCGTCCCCGACCTCGCGCACGTGCAGCGGGTCGCCGGGCACGAGGCCCGACAGGTGTGGACGCGCCCGGACGTAGTCGGGCACCTCCTCGATGGTCAGCGGTCGATAGCCATCCGGCTCGGTGATGGGGTAGCCCTCAGTGCTCGTCGACCCAGACGCGGTCTTGGTTGTCCGGGTCGTCGATGGGGGATGAGATGAACAGCACCTGGGGTGCGTCCTCGAACGCGCCGCCGTGGGGCGTGTTGGCGGGGATGATCCAGACGTCGCCCTTCTTGACCGGCCGCGTCACGCCACCCACGTGGACGAAACCGGTGCCCTCGAGGACATAGCCGATCTCGTCATGGGTGGTGTGCACATGGGTCCTGAATGGTCCCGGATGTCCCTGGAACACGAAGGCGCTCGACTGCGTGCCGTGGCCCAGATAGGTGCGCTTGAACACGTCCGCCTCGGTCAGCTTGTCAGCCTCGACGGCCGCTGCCACGTCGATGACGTCGATCCTGGCGTGCGGGATGTGCTGCTGACAGGTCGGACACAGGTAGTGGCCGTGATCGTGATCCGCGCTCATGCGTGCTGGTCCCTCCTATGACGTGGACTGGATGGCCGATGGATGGCCGACGTCGCTGCGTGCCACCAAGGCGCTGAACAGGTAGTGGTAGACCTCTGTATGGCGCTTGGCCTCCCAGACATCCGCGCCCCAGATGTAGCAGCCGTGGTCGCGCACCAGGACGCCCCAGGCAGACTTGAAACGAGGGTCCGAAAGGGCGCCCGCCACGGCCGCCACGAGGTCCTGTTCGCGGGCGGTGTTGTCGATGACCGGCAGCAGGTGGACATCCTGATTGGTGAGGTCCCGGATGCCCTTGAGCATCTCCAGGTCGCGGATGACGATGTGGTCCGTGGCCCGGGCCAGGTCGGCGGCGAGCACGGCCGACAGCGCATGGGTGTGGACGACGCTCCGGACGCTCCGCTCGCGCGCCACGAGCGTGAAGATGTGGCCGCACTCGCTGGGCCGGAGCGCGGCGTTGGCGGGCGGCAGGACCACGGACGTGTCCGCGACCGCGATCACGAACAGGTCGTCTGGATGGACGCGCTCCTTGTGCACGCCCGTGGGTGCCACCAACAGGTTGCCGTCCTCAGCAGGTCCGCAGATACCGCCGCCCGTGCCCGACACCCAATCGCGTCCGTAGAACGCGCGCAGCTGCTCCACCAGCAACTGACGCGTCTCCTGGTCAGACACCCATGACCTCCTGCTGCTCGGCCAGGGCACGCGCGATGGCTTGCGGATATGGCGCCCGGAGCACGCCACGCTCGGTGATGAAGCCGCTGATGAGGGTGGCAGGCGTCACGTCGAAGGCGGGGTTCCAGATCCGGGCGTCGACTGGCGTCGTGGCCGTGCCCCCGAAGCCGCGAACCTCGGTCGCGGCGCGTTCCTCGATGACGATGCTGCCGCCATCGGGGGTGCCGATGTCGAAGCTCGTGAGCGGCCCGGCGACGTAGAACGGCAGGCCATGGTGGCGTGCCAGGATCGCGAGCGCGTAGGTGCCGATCTTGTTGGCTGTATCGCCATCGGCGGCGACCCGGTCGCCACCGACGATGACGGCGTCGACCATGCCTGCGGCCATGGCAGCCCCGGCCGCGTCATCGACGATGAGCCGGTACGGCACGCCCGCCTGACCCAGCTCCCAGGCCGTCAGTCGACCGCCCTGGAGGAGGGGCCGGGCCTCGCATGTGATGACCTCCTCCAGCTCGCCTGCGGCGTGCTTGGCGTAGATGACACCCAGGGCCGTGCCGTCACCGCCCGTGGCGAGGCGGCCGGTGTTGCAGTGAGTGAGGATGCGCCGGGCGCCGATGAGTTCCGCCCGGCCGTGCTGTCCCATTGCCGTGCAGGCGCTCGCATCCTGCTCGTGGATGGCGCGAGCCGCCGCGAGTGCGGCCGCCACGATCGCCGCCCCATCTCCGACAGCTGCCTCGCCAGCAGCCCGGACCCGGGCGACCGCGGCCGCGAGGTTGACCGCCGTGGGTCGGGCGGTACCGATGGTGGACTCGAGACGGGCCAGGGTCTCCAGGGCACCGCTTCGCGACTGCTCACCGGCCGCCAGCAGGCCGCTGACCACGCCATAGGCACCTGTGATGCCGATGGCGGGTGCTCCCCGGACCGCCAGGCCTTGGATGGCCTCGACCACGTCGTCCACGGTCGCCAGCCGCCAGTGGACGAGCTGCCCCGGCAGTTGCCGCTGGTCGATGATGACCGGCGCGTCGCCATCCCAGCGGACGGCCGCGATGGGCGAGCCGGGCGGCTGGATCGAACCGGCTGATGGCGTTGTTCGGGACGGGAGCTGTGGCACGGGGACCTCGGCGGAAGGACTCGCGAGGGCCAACCCTGGCTGGACCCCACCGATATCTGGGCGAGACCAGGACCAGGCCCGTCAGCGGCCGGGTCGCACCCCGCCGATGTGCAGCACCCGGCCGCCCGGCATGGCCCGGAGACACTCCGTACAGCACATGGCCATCGCCTCCGTCATCAGGCGCCGGATGCTACAGGGCCGGCGGCCGTGCTGTCGACCACGGCCCACGCCCGGACCGGGAACGCGCCCATACCCTCGATGCGCGGCGGTGCGGCGCTGAAGCGGAAGCCCGTGGTCGGCAGCCGCTCGAGACCCGTGAGGTGCTCGCAGATGGGGATGCCCGCAGCCAGGAGCGTGCTGTGGGCGGGTCGCTCGCCGCCAGCGATGTCATCGATGTTGAGCGAGTCGATGCCGACCAGTGCCGCTCCAGCCTCCGTGAGTGCCGATGCCGCGGCTCCGGTCAGGAACGGGTGACCGTCCAGGTATGCGGGTGTACCGAAGTGGCGTGCCCAGCCCGTGAGCACCAACACTGCGCGACCCGCCACGGCGTATGCGAGGAACATCCCCGGTCCGATCGCCCGCTCGTGGCCACCACGCACATCCACCACCACGCCGTCCAGGTCGACCAGGCGCTCCAGACCCACACCGGCAAGATCGGAGCCAGCCGGGTACCGGTGGGCGGGTGTATCCAGGTACGTCCCGGTATTGGCGACCATGTCGATCCGCCCGATCCGGAATCCGGTCCCTGGCGCGTACACGGACCGGCTGTCCGCGAACGACAGGTGGTCCGTGATGACCGGCGCCGGCAGCCCGGGGTACGTCACGAGCCCATCCCGGATGACGTGGGACAACTCGATGAGCCGCGGCGACCCGTGCACTGCCCCTGCGTCCGGCGTCGACCTTCGTCGATGCGGCTCGGTCAGGATCGTGCGCGAGGTGATGCGCACCTCGCCGACCATCAGCAGGCCCAGCTCCCGCACCAGCCGCGCCGCGATGTCGGTGTCGGCGATGTCGTCACCCGGTATGTCCAGTCGGAAGCCCTGGCCCTGGAGGCCGCCGCCATTGCTGAAGTCGATCTGGAAGTCGAACTCGACGCGGTGCTCCGGGCGATCGGAGGTCCCCGACTCGCTCATTCGGTGTAGATGAGCTCGCGAACCGCAGCCAGCTCGCGCCGCAGGTCCTCGTTCTCCTGCATCTCGCGGTTGATCTTGTCGCACGCGTGGAGCACCGTGGAGTGGTCGCGGCCACCCAGCTCGGCACCGATGCGCAGCAGCGAGACTTCGGTCTCGGCGCGCATCAGGTACATCGCGATCTGGCGCGGCATGACGATGGCTCGCTCTCGCTTCTGGCCCTTGAGCGCTTCCATATCCACGCCGTAATACTCGGACACCGCCTGGGCGATGCGCTCGGGGGTCACGGCCCGCTTGCGGGGGTTGTAGAGCACGTTCGAGAGGACTGCCTGGGCGAGGTCGGCCGAGATGGGCATCCCCTGCATGCTGGCGTAGGCGACGATGCGATTGAGCGCGCCTTCCAACTCCCGGATGTTGGATGCGACCTTGCGGGCGATGAACTCGAGCGCCTGGGAGCTGATGGGCACCGACTGCTCTTCTGCCTTGGCCCGCAGGATGGCGATGCGCGTCTCGAGGTCCGGCACGGTCAGGTCCGCGATGAGGCCCCATTCGAACCGGCTGCGCAGGCGCTCCTCCAGGGTCGCGATATGGCGTGGCGGTCGATCCGAGGAGAGCACGATCTGCTTGCCTTCATCGTGGATGGCGTTGAACGTATGGAAGAACTCTTCCTGCGTCCGCTCCTTGTCCGCGATGAACTGGATATCGTCGATGAGCAGCAGGTCGATGCGCCGATAGCGCGCCCGGAAGTCATCGAAGCGACCCTGCTGGACACAGGTGATGAATTCGTTGGTGAACTTTTCGCTGGTCACATAGACGACACGCTTGCGCGGAAAGCGGGCGATGACCGCGTTGCCGATGGCGTGCATCAGGTGCGTCTTGCCAAGGCCCACGCCGCCGTACAGGAACAGCGGGTTGTAGGCGTGGCCGGGACGCTCGGCGACCGACAGGCTCGCGGCGTGTGCGAGGCGGTTCGCGGATCCCACGATGAAGGTCCGGAACGTATATCGCGGGTTGAGGCTGACCGAGGCACCATCCGGTCCACCCACGCGACCGGCCTCCAGGCGGACCTTCGCCTGATGCTTCGCGGCGGGTGCGGCTGCGGGCTCCGCGGCCTCCGGCTCGTCCTCGCTATCCGCGCGTTCCGATGGTGCGACCTCGCGGACCTCGAACTCGAGCGTCACGGAGTAGCCCACGACGCGTGCCAGTGTCTGGCTGATGAGCGAGCGGTATCGGCTCTCGAGCCAGTCCTTGGCAAAGCCGCTGGGTACGGCGACACGAAAGAGGGTGTCGTCCACGGCCACGAGGGCCGTGTCCTTCAGCCACGTCTCGAAGTTCGCCGGAGAGAGCGAGACCTGCAGTTCACCGAGGGCAGCACGCCAGACTTGCTTGGCATCCATCGATAGCCGTCATCGCTCCTGGCCGCGTCCGCCCGCGCAGCCTGTGCGCCGGTTCACGTCCGGATCCACAGGGGCGGCTGATGACCCGTGATCCGGGAGCCCGAGGTCGCAACGAAGCGACCGGCCGGTGGGCCCCGGCAGGTCTCCGGGGCGGCTGCTGGGCGACCCGGGCGGCATACGTTAGCGCGCCGTCCGGCGGCCCGCAACCGCCATCCGCTATACCCCCTGGGAGTATCGTGCAGGGCCCTGCACGAACCATCGTCCCGGTCGCGCTCAGCCGATGGGATCGCCGGGCGACGCTCCCGTATCGACACCCAGGAGTGGGATGCGGCCGTCCGGTGGCAGCCCCCCGAGGACCAGCACCTGGCTCGTGAAGCCGGCGACCCGAAGCGGCGGGAAGTTGACCACGCACACCACGAGGCGGCCCACCAGCAGATCCAGGTCGGGATAGGTCCCGGGCAGCTGGGCGGATGACCAGCGGATGCCACCCGGCCCGAAGTCGATCTCCAGCTGGTAGGCAGGCTTTCGGGCTTCCGGGAATACTCGCGCGGTGAGGATCCTGCCGATGCGGATATCCAGGCGCAGGAAGTCGTCGATGGTCGCGCTGCCAGCTGGCTGGAAGGGTCTGGGGTCGGTCACGGCTGCTCCTGTCCGGTCGGGCACACACACTGGCGCCGTGGTATATCATCCGCCGGACGTGGAGGCGCCATGCGTTCGTCGCGTGGCATCGACTCGTGCCCGGCGTCCGGAGCGCATCCAGAACCCATAGCGTTCCGACCGGACCAGTCACCCGCTTCCGTCCCACCATCGACCCCGTGCACAGGAGCCATCAGGCCCACCGATGACGAAGCAGACGTATCAGCCCAAGAAGCGACATCGCGCCAAGGAGCATGGCTTCCGCGCCCGCATGAAGACGCAGGGCGGCCGCCAGGTGCTCGCCCGCCGGCGTGCCAGGGGCCGCAAGAAGCTGTCCGCCTGATCGCGTCCGCGCCCACACGCACGCGGGTGCCCGCCGATGAGCGAACCAGAGATGCTACGCGCGCCGCGCGACTTCGCCATGCTCCAATCAGTGGGACGCAGCCGAGGCCACACGCTGATGTCGATCCGCGTCCGGCGCAACGAGCTCGGCCGTGATCGGTTCGCCATCTCGACCGGCAAGCGCGTCGGCGGTGCCGTTGTCCGCAATCGTGTCCGCCGACGGGTCAAGGAGATCTTGCGCCACTCGGTCCGTCCGGCGAGCACCGGCTGGGACGTCCTGGTGGTGTGTCGACCGGCCAGCGCCACGGCGGGCTACGGGGACCTCCGTGAGGCCCTCGGTCGCCTTCTGGTCTCAGGCACAAGGGAAGGAAGATGAGGGCGTGAAGAGCGTCGGCATCGGGCTGATCCACCTGTATCGGATCCTGTTCGCGTGGATGCCACGCACCTGTCGATTCGAGCCCAGCTGCTCCCACTACACCGAACAGGCGATCGTCCGCTACGGGCTGTTCCGCGGTTCCTGGATGGGCGCCAGGCGGATCGGCCGCTGCGGCCCCTGGCATCCCGGCGGCTACGACCCGGTCCGTTGAGCATGCTGCGCGCCCGTTCCCGGGCCTCCCTCGGCGCACTCCGCCTGGCGCCGACCGATCTCATCTGCGCCCTGTTCATCGTCATGTTCGCGATGGCCGTCGTGGTCATGCCCGCGCTCGGGCAGAGCCCAGGTGCGGTCGCCTCGCCGCCGTTCGCGAGCCTCGCTCCGACGATGGCTGCACCCTCCCCCGTGGCACCCACCCCGTCACCGTCCCTGCTCGTCGTCACCCCTGCACCGACCGTCGCAGCGTCTATCCCGGCCGCCTCCGGTGCGCCGGGCGCCTCGCCGGCCGCCCCGACCCCGGCCGCATCTGGTGTGGTCGCCCCGGTTCCAGCCCCATCAGCGACCGCGGCACCCTGTCCCAACCCGACCCCCACCCCGTCGCCCGTGCCGACTCCGGTGGCGAGCCTGGCGCCCGGCCAGGCGGCCGCCCCGGCGATCACGCCCGCGCCAACACCCCACCCCAACCTGTGCCCCGCACAGCCGCACGGCGCCGACCCCATCAGCCTCCTGGCCTGGGCATTCACACCCATCTTCCAGGTCCTGTTCATGGGCCTCGCGGTGTTCTACAACCTGTTCGGCGATGTGGGTACCGCGATCGTCGCGCTGACGATCCTCATCCGGCTGTTGCTGGTGCCCCTGTTCCGCAAGCAGATCGTGTCCCAGCGCCGGATGCAGATGCTCCAGCCGGAGCTCAAGGCCATCCAGGTCAAGTACAAGGGGAACCGGGCCAAGATCTCGGAAGAGCAGATGAAGCTCTACCGCGACCGGGGCGTCAACCCCGCCTCCGGGTGTCTGCCGGCCGTCCTCCAGCTGTTGCTGCTGATGCCCATGTACCAGGTGTTCAGCCAAGGCCTGAACGCGCCGAACGTCAGCTCGATGCTCCAGATCTTCGGCAATCCGGTCATCACCGTGAACTGCTACGACCCCACGAACCCGCTCGCGCCGTGCATCAATCCGGATGTGTGGTGGCTGGCATGGCTGCCCCAGATCACGAGCCAGGGTCTGGAGTTCTATCCGGGCGGCATGCCTGCCAACCTGCCGGAGATCCTCATCATGGTCATCCCGGGGGTGTTCGGGCTGTCGCTGCTGGCACTCGCCTCGGCCCTGCTCCAGCTTGTCCAAACGCGCATGATGGCGACGCAGACCGACGATCCGCAGCTGCGCACCCAGCAGCGTGTGTTCCTCATCCTGCCGCTGTTCTCGCTCATCTATGGCTGGTTCCTGCCGGCAGGCCTGTTCATCTACTGGATCACGACCACGATCTTCTCCATCGTCCAGCAGTTCCTCATCAATGGATGGGGCGGGCTCTTCCCGATCTTTGGCTGGACACCAGCCTTCGCGGTTGGTCACACACCGCGATTCCCCGTTGCGCCACTTACACCGCGTCCGCCCGACCCGACCGCTCCCGGCACCCCTGGTGCTCCCAAGCGTTCGGCGAGAGACAGCGCGGCAGGCACCATCAGACCGGCGAAGGGACGCAGTAGCCGCCGAGGGAGACGCCGATGAGCGAGTACCAGGAATTCACCGGCCGGACGGTCGAAGAAGCCATCAAGGCCGCCCGTGAGTCGTTCGGGGTCAGTGGCCTCGATGATCTTGACTTCGAGATCCTCACTCCCGGCAGTCGGGGCGTGCTGGGGATGGGTGCCGAACCGGCCCGGATCGTCGCGGCGCCGCGCTCGGCGCTGGGTGGCGGTGGCCCCCGGCGGGACGCCCCGCCAAGTGCCCCACCGACGGCCAAGGCACCACCACCACCGCCCACGCCCACGCCAGTGGCACCCGCACCGCAGCGCGAGGCCGCCCCGCGGCCGCCCCGCGAGGACCGGCTCTCGGAGCCGCGTCCCGCTGAGCCGCGTCCCGCTGAGCCGCGTCCCGCTGAGCCGCGTCCCGCTGAGCCGCCAGCCGAGACCGAGGCGCAGCCCCAGCAGGCCGGGTCCAATACCTCCGTGCCGCTCCGTGGTCCTCGACCCGACCGGCCGCCGCGTGACGACCGTCGTCCGCGCGATGGTGGCGGCAACCGGGATCGTGGCCCGCGCGACGAGCGCAAGGGTTCCGGGCTCACGCAGCGTGAGGCGGCCGAAGTGGCCACCGCGCGTGCCTCGCTGACCACCGAGCGGGAAGAGATCCAGGCCGCCGAGGCGTCCCCCGAGGCACTCGCCGCCGGGAAAGACATCGTGGAGCAGCTCGTGGGCCTCATGGGCTATCGGGCCACGGTCTCCATCGGCACCGGCGATACCTCCAAGATCGACATCAGCGGTGTCGATGACGAGGAGCGCGAAGCCCTGGGGGCACTCATCGGTCGCAAGGGCGAGCGCCTGTCGGCGCTCCAGCACCTGGTGAACCTGATGCTCTCCCGTCGGATGGGCGCCTGGACCCGCGTGCTCGTGGATGTCGAGGATTACCGCGGCCGTCGCGAGCGGCAGCTGGGCGAGATCGCGCGCCGCGCCGCGGACAAGGTCATCGAGAGTGGCACGATGCTCCAGCTGGAGCCCATGCCCGCGCTCGAGCGGCGCTGGATCCACCTGGCGCTGCGTGATGTCGCGGGCGTCTCGACCCAGTCCATCGGCGACGAGCCGATGCGCCGGGTCGTCATCCTCCGCGCGGCAGACTGACGGGGTCAAGCCGGTCGTCATGACGAGCCCCGAGCGACTGCGCATCGGGCTCGTGGCGCCCCCCTTCGAGCGTGTGCCTCCCGTCGCATATGGCGGCACCGAGCGCATCGTGGATGCCCTGGCCGTGGAGCTGCATCGCCAAGGCCATCAGGTCACGGTCTTCGCGTCGGCTGATTCGATCGTGCCCGGCACGCTGGTGCCCACGGTGGCGTCACCCATCCGGGATACCGGTGCCTCCGGCGTCCATGCCGTGCCCTGGCTGACCGCGACCCTGATGGCGGTGACGGCCCGTGCCCGCGACCTGGACGTGCTCCATAGCCACCTGGACTGGGCCGGACTCGTCCTTGGTCACACCCTGGCATTGCCGGTGGTTGCCACCATCCATGGTCGGGTCGACGTGTCTGGTGCCCGGACGGTGCTGGCTGCGTCACGCTGTCACCACGTGGCCATCAGCGCCAGCCAGGCAGCCGATCACCGCCCGGAGACCTGGGCGGCCGTGGTGCACAACGGACTGGACCTGACCAGCGCGCCGTTCGGCGACGTGCGTTCCGAGGGCCTCTGCTTCGTCGGTCGATTGATGCCCGAGAAGGGCATCATGGATGCCATCGAGGTTGCCCGGATCACCGGCCGCCACCTGCGCATCGCAGCCAAGGTGGGCACGGCACCTGTCGAGGTCGACTATTACGAGCAGGTGGTGCGGCCCGCCTTGGCGACCGCGGATGTGGAGCACCTGGGCGAGCTGTCATCCGTGGAGCGCGACCAGCTGTACGCCTCCTCGTACGCGACGCTGATGCCTGGCAATTGGCCGGAACCCTTCGGCCTGGTGGCCATCGAGTCACTCGCGTGTGGCACGCCTGTCCTGTCGCGCCGCGTGGGGGCGCTGCCGGAGATCATCCGAGAGGGCTTGGACGGATACTTCGGGGACGACGCACAACAACTGGCGTTCCGGGTCGCTGACGTGGCGACCCTGGATCGGGCAGCGATCCGGTCATCCGTGTTCGACCGATTCTCGGCACGGCGGATGGCGGATGGGTATCTCGACGTGTACCGCCGGGTGGTGAGCGACCACGCCGCCGGGACACACGCACCGTGAAGGAGCAGCGACGATGACTGACAACGGCAAGCAGCCCAGCGCCGACAAGACGGCCAGCAAGGCCGCTCACGATGCCACGGAGAACGTGACGGATGCGGTCAAGGCGGTCGCCGATACGGCTGCTGACGCGGCAGACGAGGCGACGGAGGCGACTCGGTCCGCCATCGATGGCATCAGCCAGGCGGCTGGCGACGCAGCCCAGCGCGCTGGCGACGCGGCCCAGCGCGCGGGAGTCGGCGCCAAGCGAGCCGCGGAGGTGCTCACGGACGTCGCGGGCGACGTCGCGACCAGCGTCCAGGCGCATGCGCCCGCAGTCATCGACACATCCCGCGCCACGGCCGACATCGCGGTCCGGGAGGTGCGTGCGGCATCGTCCGAGAACCTGATGATGGGCAGTGTGTTCTCGGCCGGCATGTCCCTTGGCCTGCTGCTGGCACGTGCCCCCCGCGTGCTGGTGCTCCTGGCGCTCGTGCCAGTGTTCGTGCTTGGTGGTGACCTGATCAGTCGGCGTAGCGGCCGGGGCTCGTCGGTGACCAGCAAGCCCGCCAGCAAGGCACCCGCGGGTCGGGGCAAGTCCAGCGGCGAGTGAGGTTGGGGATGCGTCCCGCCCCCCCGCCGTTCGATGACATCTCGGCCGGCCGTCCGGCCCGGATCACCCTGTCCGGCCCGGCCCTGCTGGGCAGCCGGCTGCTGACCAAGGACCTCGCTTTCCCGGTCGGGGAGCGCGAGGCCTTCGACCTGCTGGGGCTCCTGCCGGACCGGGTCCTGACCATCGATGACCAGGTCGAGCTGGAGCTCGAGCACCTGCGGGTCAAGCACGACCCGCTGGAGCGTTACATCGGCCTGGCCGCGCTCCAGGACCGCAATGCGACGCTGTTCTATCGGCTGCTCGCGGAGCACCTCGCGGAGTTCCTGCCCATCGTCTACACGCCCACCGTCGGACGGGCGTGCCAGGAGTACAGCCACATCATCCGGCGCACCCGGGGTACCTGGATCACACCTCAGGATGTTGGCCGCATCCCGAAGGTGTTGCAACAAGGCCCGTTCAGCGACGTCCGACTCATCGTGGTGACCGACAACGAACGCATCCTGGGCCTGGGCGACCAGGGAGCTGGTGGCATGGCTATCCCTATCGGCAAGCTCGCGCTGTACACCGCCGCGTGCGGCATCCACCCCAGCCTGACCCTCCCCGTGTCACTCGATGTGGGTACGGACAACCCGCTGCTGCTGGCAGACCCGCTGTACCTGGGGTATCGCCACCCGCGCCTGCGCGGCCAGGCATACGACGAGCTGGTGGAGGCGTTCGTCGCGGGCGTCGAAGAAGTCTGGCCGGGCTGCCTCATCCAGTTCGAGGACTTCAAGCAGCACAACGCCCTGCGTATCCTCGATCGCTATCAAGGTCGGGTGCCGTCATTCAATGACGACATCCAAGGCACGGCCGCAGTCGTCCTGGCAGGCGTGCTGGCGGGACTACGTGCCACGAACACCAGCCTGGATCAGGCGCGCATCGTCATCGTCGGCGCCGGCGCGGCGGGTATCGGCGTGGCCCGGCTGCTCCGCACCGCGATGCTGGCAGACGGCATCGACGGGGCTGCCATCCGAGATCACATCGCGCTCGTGGACACCCAGGGGTTGGTCCATGAGGGCCGCACCGAACTGGATGACACCAAGCGCGAATTCAGCGTGGCGGCCGTGCCGCCCGGCACCGATGGGGAGCTCCTGAGCGTCATCCGTGACCGACGACCAACGGTCCTGGTGGGGGCCACGGGGGTCGCCGGCACGTTCAGCGAACCGGTGATCGGCGCCCTGATGGCGGGCCTGTCGGACACCGACCGGCCCATCATCCTGCCACTCTCCAATCCGACCTCGGTCTCGGAAGCCGATCCGGCGGATGTCATCGCCTGGACCGACGGACGAGCGCTGGTCGCCACCGGCTCGCCCTTCGCTCCCGTCCAGCATGATGGCCGCTGGCACGAGATCGGCCAGGCCAACAATGTGTTCATCTTCCCGGGGCTGGGCATGGGCGCCATCGTGGCCGAATCGAGGGCTGTCACCGACCGGATGTTCCTGCTCGCGGCACGTGTGCTTGCCGCCGCTGTCAGCGACGAGCGATTGGCCGCGGGAGCGCTGTACCCGGCGGTGGCAGACCTGCGCGCCATCTCCCGGCGCATCGCCCAGGCAGTCGCCCAGGAGGCGGTGGCCGCGGGCCTCTCGGCAGCCGCCGACCGGGATGGCGGGCGCCTGGACACGAGCGCTGCCGTCGCGGCCGCCATGTGGTGGCCCGACTACGTGCCCTACATCCGGGCCGACCGGTGATAGTCTCTGCCGCTCACGCGGGCCGGCTGCATCGACTGCCGGGTCGCCTTCGTCAGCGTGCCGGAGGCTGGATATCAGCATCTCCCCCGCGAGGGATGGTCGGGTTGCTCGCGTGCGTCCTTGCGATGCTGCTCCTACTGGGGCCGGCGACGTCCGCCGCGGACCCGTTGCGCGGGGCGCGACCCGCGGGCGGCTCCGTGGATACGGATGGTGACGGCATCCCGGACGTGCTGGAACTCCAGCTGGGCCTCGATCCGACCGACCCGGACACGGATGGCGACGGGAAACGGGACGGCGCGGAGGATGCGGACGGCGACCGGCTGACCAACCTGTTCGAGATCAAGTGGTCACACACAGACGCCCGAAACCCCGATTCGGACGCAGACGGCATCCGCGACAGCCTCGAGGACGAGGACCATGACAGCCTTTCCGCGCGGGGCGAGCAACGATTCCGGACCGACCCCCACGATCGGGATACGGACGGCGACGGCACCGACGACTGGCACGAGGACACCAACCGCGATGGCGTGTCCAACGGTATGGCCCAGGACGACCGGGCCGTGCCGAAACACCTCACCCCGTCCCTCCAGCTCGCCACCCGGGACATGTCCTTCATCGGTCGCCAGAAGTGCCACTCGCGACCCAGCGAGACGAGGCCCATCACGTGCGTGTTCCGCTACGGATCGAGTGAGGGCCGCAAGACGGTGCTGCTCATCGGCGACTCGCATGCGGTCCACTGGTTCAACGCATTGCGTCCCATCGCGGAGCGCAAGGGCTGGAAGCTCATCACCATGACCAAGTCGAGCTGCCCCATCGCGGACGTCACCAACTACTACCACGACGAGGTCCACACGAGCTGCGGCATCTGGCGCCAGAAGGCGTTCGCGAAGGTCAAGGCGATCCATCCGGACCTGGTCATCGCGTCGTCCCTGGACAGCTACCTGATGCGCAGCCCGGTGTCTGGCAAGCCAACCACCAGCGATACGGTCTGGGCACAGGGCATGCAGCGCAGTCTCAAGGCGCTCCGCGCAGGCGCCCGGCAGGTCGTGCTGCTGGGCGATGTGTTCGAGTGGGGCAAGGACGCCATCGACTGCCTCAAGGCGCACCGGGACAGCGTCGCCGCGTGCGAGCGACGACAGAACGGGGCACGTGCCAGGCTTGGCCAGGCGCGCGACCGTATCGGACGCCAGGCGGCGGCCGCCACCGGCGCGAAGTTCCGGGCGACCCGACAGGTGGCCTGCCCCTACGACCCCTGCCCGCTGATCGCGGAGGACTACCTCATCACCCGGGACGGGAGTCACCTCACGTCGACCTACGCCACGCTCCTGTCACGGGCGCTCGAGCGGTTGCTGCCTGCGCCGTGATGGGTCAGTTCGGGCATCCGGTGCTAGTCTCAGGCGCAGCCCCTCACGTGGGACCGGACGCCGCACATGCTCGCGGGTCCCGCCCAGCACCCCCTCCGAGGTATCCATGACGCGTCATCGCGAGCAGTCAGTACTCGTCCGGGCGCTGGTCGCAGCGTCGATCATGGTCCTGGCGGCGGGCACCCTGCTGTCGGCCAAGGACACGCCCGTGTACACGGCCGTGAACCGAGCCGCCGCGGCGGACACGGACGGCGACGGCATCCCGGACAGCAGGGAGTCCGGTCTCGGCCTCGATCCCATGAACCTGGATACGGACGGCAACGGCATCCTGGACGGTGCCGAGGATGCCGATCGAGACCGGCTCACCAACGCGTTCGAGACCAACTGGTCACACACCGACCCACTCAGGCCCGACTCGGACGATGATGGTTTCCGTGACAGCATCGAGGACGACGATGGGGACGGTCTCTCATCCCGCGGTGAGCAGCGCTTCCGCACGGACCCCTTCGTCGCCGACACGGACCGCGACGGCACCGACGACTGGCATGAGGATTCCGACCACGACGGCCGCGCGGATGGCCTGCTGCAGGACGATCGACCACTCCCGACCAACCTCAAGCCATCGCTCGCCGCGGCGAGCGAGGACATGTCCTTCATCGGGACCCAGACCTGTCACTCCCGGCCCGGCCAAACAGCACCCATCAGCTGCACCTTCACCTACGGCAAGGCCGCCGGACGCAAGACGGTGCTGCTCATCGGCGACTCGCACGCGGTCCATTGGTTCAACGCGCTGCGCCTCATCGCCAAGGCCAACGGGTGGCGCCTGATCACCATGACCAAGTCGATCTGCCCCATCGCGGATGTCATCACCTACTACAAGGGCAAGCTCAACACCGAGTGCACGGCGTGGCACAAGCGGGCGTTCGCGAAGGTCAAGGCGATCCGTCCCGACCTGGTGATCGCCTCCAGCCTGGACAGCTACTCCTTTCGCAACCCGGTCACCGGCCGACCCACGAAGAGTGCCAAGTACTGGAAGGCGGGCCTCATCCGGAACCTCACGGCCCTCCGCGCTGGAGCGCGACAGGTCGTGTTGCTGGGCGATGTGTTCTTTTGGGGCTCCGACACCCCGACCGTGATCGACTGCCTGACGGCGAACCCGGACCACGTGTCGAGGTGTGAGCGGCGTCGTGATGGGGAGGGGGCGCAGTTCGGGCTGGCGCGCGACCGCGTCGGGCGGTCTGCAGCTGCAGCGGCGGATGCCAAGTTCCGCCCGACATGGCAGATCTCCTGCACCTACGATCCGTGCCCACTCGTCGTCGAGGACCGTCTGGTCACACGCGACGGCGGCCACCTCACGTCCACGTACGCGCCGTTCCTGACCAATGCGCTCAAGGCGATCCTGCCCAAGCCCTGAGCCCTGCGTGGACGCGCGGTCGCCGCGAACCGTGGTCGCAGGACCACAAAGGTTGCGGAAGCGATACGATGGGCGAAGATGGCGCAACCACTCCGCAACCGAAGTCTCGCCTCCGGAGAGCGGTTCGTCGTGTCCGCCGCACGTGTCCAGCCGATCGAGGCGTGCGAGCTGGCGTGGTCGGCCCTGCTCCAATGGCAGGCGGATCATCCGGAAGCGGGTCCTGCCGTGGCCGTGTTCGCGACGCGCCAAGCGACCCACGACAACGTCTGGATGGCGCTCGCCAGCGAGGAATGTCAGCCGGCCACGTTCCGGACGCGTGGTTCCGTGCGGCCGGATGCCGGCCCGGTGCTGCTGTTCTTCCCGACCCGCGCGGTGCTCGACGACTATCACGCTGACCCAGGCACCGCGGCGCTGTTCGTGGTCGAGTCCGCCGAGTCACCGCTCCACTCGTGGCGCACGAAGTGCCGACCCCGGGACCTGAGGCCCGACCGCTAGAGTCCGGCACCATGGAGCGAGGTGACGTCAGCGAGCATGTCCGTACCCGACGTCTGGCGACCACCGAACTCACCGACGCCGAGCTCATCGCGATCCGGAAACTCATGGACGTCGCATTCGCGGACGATGAGGACGGCCCCTTCGACGACGACGACTGGCAGCACGCGCTCGGCGGCGTCCACGTCGTGCTGGACGTGGATGGGGTGATCGTGGCCCATGCGTCCGTGGTGGAGCGCGACATCCATATCGCTCGCCAGCCACTGCGGACCGGCTACGTCGAGGCCGTGGCCACCGCGCCAGGCCGCCAGGGCTTGGGAACGAAGGTCATGGAGGCAATCGGGTCGTCATCCAGGCCGACTTCGAGCTGGGTGTGCTGGGTACCGGTCGTCATCACTTCTACGAGCGTCTCGGTTGGCAGACGTGGCAGGGACCCGCATTCCTGCGCACCCCGTACGGCGACCAGCGGACACCGGACGAGGAGGGATATCTCCTGGTCTTGCTGACGCCGCGGTCGCCAGTCGGGATCGACCTGGCCGCTCCGATCAGCTGTGAGTCGCGCCCCGGCGATGTCTGGTAGCCGCGAGCTGGCCAGCATGCCCGGATGGCGCACTCGGATTTCGCGGAGCTGGGGCGCCAGCACACCTTGGGCGACGTGCAGGTGCCGCGCATCGCGCTCGAGTTCGCCCAAGATCGCGCGCCGGAGCTGGTCTGGCGCAACGATCTCGGCGGCCTCACGTTCCAGCTAGGTGACCGGTACCTCAAGTGGAACCCGCCCTCGACGGGCATCGACCTGGAGCGTGAACGGACGCGCCTGGAGTGGATCTCGGCACGCCATCCAGCGCCACGCGTGCTCGACCATGGCATCGATGGCGACGCGCAACGGCTGCTCACGGAGGCGATACCGGGCGGTCCTGCAGTCGGTGATGTGTGGCGTGTACGTCGCCCAGAGGCCATCGCGGCCATCGCTGTCGGGCTCCGGGCGCTACATGCCATTCCCATCGGTGACTTCCCCGCCGATTGGACCGCGCAGGCTTGGGCTGGGAAAGAGCCACCATCGATCGGTCCCCGGCCGCACCTCGATCCGGCGGTCCTGGTGCATGGGGACGCGTGTGCGCCGAACACACTTATCTCCGACACGGGCGACTGGACGGGTCACGTCGACTTCGGCGACCTCGCCATCGATGACCGCTGGGCGGACCTGGCGATCGCGGCGCTCAGCCTGGACTGGAACTACGGGAGGGACACCAGCAGGAACTGTATGACGCCTACGGCATCGCGCCAGACGAGGAGCGCATCCGCTACTACCGCGCACTCTGGCACCTGCGGTCCTGACCTCGCTCAACGGGCACTGGGCGCGACCAAGCGAAGTGGTGGAGATGGGGGAGAGTCGAACTCCCCGTCCAGAACCTTCAGCCGGAGACCACTACGAGTGTGTCCGATGATTTGTCGTCGAACCCGCAACCCAACATCGGCACCGTGCGGCGGGCTCCAGTCACGCCCCCTTTCGGGCTTGACTCCTGGTTACGTGACGCTGACCGGGAGCGCATCCTCGCTGATTGACGCTTCCACGGCCCACGAGGATGAGGCCGCTTCCACGCTCACTTTACTGCCTAAGCAGCGAAGGCGAGAGCAGGCTGACGATTGCCAGTTACTTCGTTTTGTCGCCTGATTAACGAGGCCTAGCGACAACCTCGACTCGCGTTCTCCGGGGATCCGACCCTGTCGAGACCACGCATCCCCACGAACGATGAAGTCTACCATCACCCGCTCCCGGGTCCAGTCCTCAACCGTGGCATAGTCAGCGCGAACCGCGAACTGATGTGACCGGCTCGGCAGCTCAGCCTGCCCGGGACGAGCCGCGAGCCCACGCGACGCCCGAGACCCATCCTGGAGGACCGATGACCGACCTGAAGCTGGGAGTCCTGCCCTGGAGCCAGGGTGCGACGATGCAGGAGCAGTTGGCAGTGGCGCGTGAGGTCGAGAGGCTCGGCTACGACGACCTATGGACCTGGGACCACCTCCATGCCATCTTCGGTGATCCGCACCAGCCGATCTTCGAGGGCTGGAGCGTCCTGACCGCATGGGCCATGACGACCGAACGCGTCCGTCTCGGCCTGCTCGTCGGTGCCAATACCTTCCGCAACCCGGGCATCACGGCAAAGCTGGCCTCGACCCTGGACCACGTCAGCGACGGCAGGGCGATCCTGGGCCTCGGGGGCGCCTGGTTCGAGCACGAGCACACTGCGCACGGCATCGACTTCGGGTCTGGGTTCGGCCAGCGGCTGGACTGGCTCGATGAGGCCGTCGCGGCCAACCGCGCGCTCTTGGATGGTGGCACGGTGACATCCGCGCCGGGCAGCCACTACGCCTTCCAGGAGCTGCGCCACCTGCCGGTGCCGGTGCAGGACCACCTGCCCATCATGATCGGCGGCTCAGGCGAGAAGAAGACCCTCCGAACGGTGGCCAAGTACGCTGACCTGTGGAACGCGATGGGGCCTGTGGATGTCATGCGGCACAAGGTCGCGGTGCTGCAACAGCACTGCGACGCGGTTGGACGCGACATCTCAGAGATCGAGTTCACACTCGGCGCAAAGCCCATCATCCGCGACTCGCAGGCCGAGGCCGAGCGGTTCTGGGCGGCCAACATGGAGCGCAACAAGACGCCCCTGAGTGCCGTCGAGGACGACGCCACGTTCTGGAACGGCACGTCCGACCAGATCGCGGAGCGCCTCGCGCCATACGTGGAGCTGGGCTTCCACCACATCCTGCTGGAGATGCCCGCGCCGTTCGATCAGGAGACGCTCGAGCGCATCATGACGGAGGTCAAGCCGCTCATAGAGCGCGGCTAGGCTCTGCCTGCGGCCGACGCTTGTCGGCGGTGCCCGTGTGGCCGTGCCGTCCCGCGGCGAGACCAGGTTCCCGCGGCCGTGCCGTGCGAGGGTTCTCGGCGGGCCATTCCGGGACACCGCGTCCCGCGCAGCGGGCGACCAAGCCATCGAGCGGCCGGGGGACGCGCTTCAGTGGCCGGATGGCCCGCCGAGCGGTGGAGATGGCCAGGGAAGCGGCCGATTCGGCCCC
>Ga0335397_10001682_pt1 | contig 30075 bp, 22 predicted proteins | sample MAT04_FD_205740 | JGI IMG/M metagenome (GOLD analysis project Ga0335397, IMG submission 205740) | Freshwater microbial communities from Lake Fryxell liftoff mats and glacier meltwater in Antarctica - MAT-04 (spades assembly) (version 2) ... | reverse complement strand
TACTTAAAACAACTATTATTATTGCTACTTTTCATAGGTGAGTGGCGTAAATTTTTGCGTTTTCCTTTGGCATTTTATTTTCTAAAACGTAAAGATTTATTTGAAAAATAATCAACTGTGTAAGAAAATATTTTATTTAAATGTTTTCCGTCGGGTTATAAAAATTTTCTTTCTCATTATTTTTATCAGGCAATATCATTGTTATTCCATTTAAAAGTTCAACAATGATAAGGAAGGAGTCTACATTTTTGGGAACACTAGTTATCAAATTAACCTGTTGAAAAAAAATATTTTTGTGTACATTAAATACAACCGTTAATTTTATAAAAATAAGGAAACATAATATAAAAAGTATCTATTAGGTTATGAAACGTTATTAATTCGGCCATTTCTTGTAATTGGTAACAATAACTTGTATTAAGAAAGGTTATTTATTTCTCAGAGTCAACTGTTTCGTTTTGTTATTTAAAATTTTGCTTCGGTAGCCGGTATCTATTCAAACGAGTTGTTCAACATTTAGCATTTTTTGACCCGATGAATCAAAGTAAACATAAGAATCAATCAAATTAATCAACTATGAATCTTGCCAGATTTCCTATAAATAGTTCAAATAAAATAATATTCCCCCGTGCCTTTGCTTTTGCTGTGGATGACCTTGGCTGGAATGAAGGGGGAAACCTTACTAAACATTCTCCGCCTGGCCCGGTGAGGGCTGCTGTTAAAAGAAGTTTTGACCTAAACGATTACAAACACATTCTAACTGTTGGTAAGGCTGTTGGTGTAAGGGTCCAGTGTTTATTTATTTTAAGTGAGATGGATCGGGAAAATATTTTAGCCAAGTATCCAACTACTACTTTTCAACGGGATAAATGGAACAACTCCCGGCTAATAAATGACGAACAATTAGCAATCATGAAATATGTAACTGCCGAGGCTGCAAACATGGAATTTGGTTTTCATGGCACAGGGCATGAGCACTGGGCTGAAGATGGAATTCAACGTCGTGCAGAGTGGTATAATCTTGCCGATAAAAAGCCATGGCCGGAAGAAACACTTCGCAATCACATACAGGGTTTTAAGGAAATAATGGCGCAGTACGGGCTTACGCCCGAGAATGGACATTCCTTTCCAGAGAGCTTTGTTCCTTGTGCGTATGGTTATTACTGGAATCCAAAAGGCGATTATAGCTTAGGTAAATTATTATCAGAAGTTGGCGTTAAATACGCCAACACCGATTTTGGGCAAATACCCGAACTCTCGCCTCCACAGGAGGTAAACGGAGGTGGGTTCGATCATGGTACCCATGTAATCAACCGGTTAAATTATGGCAATCATTATTACAATCTTTGCACCCTGCCAGTTGTACCCCTCGAAATGCAGGGTACCGATATAGTGGAAACCCATTGGCCCAATTGGCTTGCTCAGGACGATTTTTTGCAGGAGGAAGTTACAAAGGATTGGATCAATTATTATAGGAAAGTACAGCGTATTCCCGGCAGGTATATCGCAAAGAATACAGAACAATTACATTCCCAATGGTTGTATAATAAATATGCCGTTGTTGATGAAATACAAACCGGTTTTGTTGAGATAGATAACCGGCAAATGCCGGCGGAAGCTTACAGGAATGACCTGTTGGGCAATATGGTTTTGAAAATAAAACTTAATACAGATCAGCATATATCAACTGCGGGTATCAATGGTAATTTAATACCGGCCTATTTTGAATCCGAAGGGTTTGCTTTTCTTTACCTGCCACAACTCGCCCAACAAAAATATATCCTGCAGTACACCATTTCTTCTATTGAAATGCCGTTGCATATTTTTAACGATGGTACGTATAACGTGTACAGTTTAAGCAAGGAGGTAAATACCATTTGCATTGAATTGAAAATGTATGGTACCCAGTCTGTTAAAATAAAATGTGGAAATCCAAAAGCCGTTATCTCTTTAACCAATGGGTTGATGATAAACAGTTTTAAATACAATGAAACAGATGCTGTTTTTATGTTAGATATTTCTGCTGCTGACATACAAGGCACAAGGGGTAAAATTGAACTCAAATACTGATTAATAAAAATGAGTAAGAACCAACTTCGACTAAGTGGATTGTTTTTAGGATTCATACTGGCCAATATGGCAATGGGGCAGCGTTTAAAAACAGCTTCCATTTTTGGCGACAATATGGTTATTCAGCAACAAATAAATGCACCGGTTTGGGGCATAGCTTCGCCAGGTGAACAAATTCGGGTTGAGTTTGCAGGATTTGCAACAACTGGGCAGGCAGATCAAAATGGCAAGTGGATGGTTTATATGCCGGTGTTAAAAGCTGGTGGCCCTTTTAATTTTAAAGTATCAGGCAGCCAGGATTCACTCAGGTTTACCAATGTTATGGTTGGAGAAGTTTGGCTTGCATCAGGGCAATCTAATATGAACATGACCATTGCAAAAGTTGTCAAAAAAGAAAGCGTTGTCGCTCATGCAACTGAAAATAATATCCGGGTATTTACAGTTCCAAAAAATGTAAGTGTAACTCCTTTGCAGGATGTGGATATGACAGAATGGAAGGTTAGCAATGCTGAAAACGTACTTAATTTTTCTGCCGTTGCTTACTTCTTTGCGCAGCATTTAAGTAGCGATAAAGATGTAGCCGTTGGTATTATCAATGCATCCCGGAGCGGCACCCCTGCAGAAGCATGGACAAGTGCAGACATGCTGTTTACGCTTGCTGACTTCAAACCAAAAATAATTGATCAGCAACTTAATCCCCAGGACTGGGCTTCACTTGAAGCTTCGCAAGTACCAATAGCAAAGCGCTATAGGCAAATGATTGATAGCAGCAATGCAGGTATAGAAGCGGGTGTTCATCTGCCTTTGTTTGATGATGCTCAATGGGCCACTGCTGATTATCCATTGCTGGCATCCGATATTGATATGAATCGGAATGGTTTAGTATGGTTTCGTAAGGTGATTAATGTGCCTGCTCTTTACAGTAAAAATGATCTTAGGATTAACCTTGGGCGAATTGTTTTTGAAGACATTACTTACCTGAACGGATACAAAATTGGTGCTGAAAAAAGAGAAGCCAACCGCATTTATACCATACCTGCAAAATACCTGAAGCCTGGTAAAAATGTTATTGCCGTTCGCCTGCTTTCTGAATGGGGCTACGGTAGAATCGGAAATCCCGGGGATGAACCAATGCTATATTCTTCCGATAAGAAATTTGTATTGTCTTTAAAAGGAAAGTGGAGTTATCATGTTTCAATAGAGCCCGCTTTACCCATAATGCCCAATTTCGCATTGCAGCCAGCTTCACTTTTTAATGGCATGATAGCTCCCATTATTCCTTATGGCATCAAGGGAGCCTTATGGTACCAGGGAGAGGGTAATTCAGGTAATACTGAACAGTATAAAACACTTTTACCAGCTTTATTTACTGACTGGAGAGTTAGGTGGAAGCAAGGTTATTTTCCATTCCTGTTGGTGCAATTGCCCAATTATGCGCCGGGGGGTAATAACTGGGCTAAGATGAGAGAAGTACAAGCCTCTTTTACTCAATATCCCAATGTAGGTATGGCGGTAGCAATTGATTTGGGAGTGCCTTATGATGTACATCCAGCTAATAAAGAGCCTGTAGGGAAACGGCTTTACGACGTAGCTAAAAAAATTGCTTACGGTGATAATATTATTTGTGCCGGACCGGGCTATAAAAGTATGAGAATAGTGGCTGACAAAATTTATTTACAGTTTAATAATATAGGTGCAGGGATAGAACTGAGGAGTCATGATGCATCAGCAAGTTTTAGTGTTGCGGGAGCAGACCAACAATTTTATGCAGCTACCAATGTGCAAATAGTCAGTAATGAGATTATAGTAAGTTGTTCAGCGGTATCTAAGCCTGTTGCTATAAGGTATGCATGGAGCGGAAGCCCCATGGCAACTGTCTATAATTTGGAGGGGTTACCAGGCTCACCTTTTCGAACGGATAATTTTGAAAATTAATAATTCATTTGATATGATATATGGTTTCGCAGGTAAGAAATTAACTAAACTGTTTTATTTTCTTAGTTTTTCGGTTTTATGTATTTCTTGTCATAATGAAGGGCCTGATACTACATGGCCGGTTTATAGAGGAAATTCTGAAAGTACTGCCTATGCTGCATTAGATCAAATCAATAAGACAAATGTAAACCAGCTAAAAATTGCATGGACATATAAAACTGGTGATGCACGAGAAGGCAACCGTTCAACAATTCAATGCAATCCTATTATTGTAAATGGTATGATGTATGTTACTTCTCCTCAGCTTAAATTGATTGCTCTTAACCCGGAATCAGGGAAAGAGATATGGAAATTTAATCCTTTTACTTCCGGGGTTTCATTAGGGGTAAACAGGGGCGTTACCTATTGGTCTGATGGGGATGTGGATAAACGAATATTTTTTTCAGCCGGTAGTTATTTATATGCCCTTAATGCTGATGACGGCTCGTTAATTTTAACTTTTGGCGAACAGGGAAAAATTGATCTTAGGAAAGGCCTTGGAAGAAATTTTGAAAAATTGGCAGTTGAAGCAACTTCACCAGGCATCATCTTCAAAGATTTATTAATCCAGGGCACGGCAGTTGGTGAAGGGTATGATTCAGCCCCGGGTTTTATACGTGCCTATAATGTAAGGACTGGAAATATTGAATGGACTTTTCATACTATTCCGCAGCCCGGAGAATTTGGTTATGATACCTGGGAAAAAAATTCTTACAAGGAAGCAGGAGGTACCAATGCATGGACAGGATTGAGTTTAGATAAAGCGAGAGCAATTGTATATATACCTACCGGATCACCGGCATTTGATTTTTACGGAGGGAACCGAAAGGGCCAAAATCTTTTTGGTAATTGCCTGATTGCATTAAATGCAAAAACAGGAGAACGCTTATGGCATTATCAACTTGTTCATCATGACCTATGGGATTACGATCTTCCTTCACCTCCCACATTGGTGACCATAGAAAAGGACGGAAAAAAAATTGACGCTGTAGCCCAAACTACAAAAATGGGCTTGCTGTTTTTATTCGATCGGGAAACTGGCAAGCCTGTTTATCCAATAGAGGAGCGGCCCTTTCCTCCATCTAAATTGTTGGGTGAAGAGGCTTGGGGAACTCAACCATTCCCCAGTAAACCACGCCCTTTTGTGCGGCAATATTTTTCGGATAGTGAGATTACAAATATTTCGCCTGAAGCAAATGAGTTTGTCAGACAAAAAATAGGTAACGCCACGATGGGGTCGATTTATTCACCACAAAGTTTAGATGGTGTAGTGCAATTTCCGGGTACTCGTGGCGGTGCAGAATGGGGTGGGTCAGCCTACGATCCTGAAACAAATATTTTATATGTAAATGCCAACGAAATGGCGATGCTGGTGAAAATGAAGCCTTTGGAGATTACAGATACCAGTTCTTCGGCATCTATTGGCAAAGGTATTTATGCAATCAATGGCTGTGCAATGTGCCATGGTGCAGATCTTTTGGGAACCGGAGAAGGTGCTTTTCCCTCATTAATAAACGTTGCGAATAGATTATCCAAAAATCAGGTACTGGATCTTTTAAAAACAGGAAAAAGTCAGATGCCTGCTTTCCCAAATATTTCAGTTGAAGACAAAGCAAATTTGGTATCTTTTTTATTCAATGAAAAAGCAGATAATAAAAAACTTATAAAGGGCAAAGACAAGACTGCGGCCCGGTTTATACATGATGGATGGAACCCTCTTTTTGATCAAAGTGGTTACCCTGGTGTAAAGCCGCCATGGGGTACGCTCAATGCAATTGATTTAAATAAAGGTGAAATATTATGGCAGGTGCCACTTGGTGAATTTCCGGAGTTAACTAAAATGGGGTTGCCTCCAACTGGTACGCTTAATTTAGGAGGTCCGATAGTTACTTCTGGTGGGCTTCTTTTTATAGCAGCTACCAAGGATGAAAAGCTTCGGGCATTTGATAAGAAAACCGGCAAAATTCTTTGGAAGTATAAGCTTCCTGCCGGAGGATACGCCACACCAAGTACTTATTTATTAAATGGTAAGCAGTATTTAGTAATTGCAGCCGGCGGTGGTGGAAAAGTAGGGTCGCCTTCCGGAGATTCTTTTGTAGCCTTCTGCCTGAAAGATCAATAATAAAAATGGATAATAATTTGTAAATATTTTTTAAAAAATGAGTGCATATCATTTCACCAGGGAGTCGGCATATTACGCCAATATGCAATTGCCAAAACTTGGGCTGGTCAACTTTACATTTGGTAATGTTAGTGCAGTTGACAGGTCAAAAAATGTTTTTGCCATCAAACCCAGTGGAGTACCTTATGAAGAACTTACGCCTGAAAAAATGGTAATTGTTGAGTTTGATGGCAAGGTGGTTGACGGCAGGCTTCGGCCTTCTTCAGATACAAACACCCATGCAATACTTTACAAATGTTGGAAAAATATTGGTGGCATTGTTCATACCATTCTGTCTATGCTAGTGCCTGGGCGCAAAGCCAACGGGATATCCCAATATACGGTATCACCCATGCAGATCATATTACAGTAGATGTGCCATGTGCTGCGCCTATGGAGGATGAAATGATTGAGGGTAATTATGAACATGAAACGGGCTTACAGATTATGAATCATTTTTTAGAAAGGCATTTGAATTATCAGGAAGTAGAAATGGAGCTGGTAGCAAATCATGCTCCCATTACCTGGGGTAAAACGCCTGAGAAAGCAGTTTACAACAGTGCCGTGTTAGAAACGATCACTCAAATGGCTTTTATCATAGGGCAATTAAATCCATCATCGCCAAGGTTAAAAGCATCGCTTATTAAAAAACACTTTGATAGAAAACATGGAGCAGCCCCTTATTATGGGCAATAGTATCCGGTTGAAAATATTGAATAATTAAAATAAAATAGCTTATAAAATCACCCATTCAAATGAACCAAATCATTACAGCACAGCAACTATATCCATGGTGTAAAATCCCTTTCGATCAATTAGAAAATCATTCGGATCGAAAAGTACCTTTCAGGCTTGTAAAGGATTCTGCAGAAATGGGATTGCTGATGGCAAGAGAGCTGGCCGACGATATTAAAAAAAACAATACCGAAAATAAAGCTACCCGGGCAATTATTCCATGTGGCCCGGCATGTTGGTACAAGTCTTTCACCGATCTGATTAACCAGGAAAATATAAGTCTAAAAAACCTGGAAGTTTTTCACATGGATGAATGCCTGGATTGGCAGGGAATGGAATTACCAAAGGCGCATCCATATAGTTTTAGGGGATTTATGGAAAAATATTTTTACGACCCTGTGAGGGCGGAACTGGCAGTGCCGGATGAAAACCGGCACTGGCTAAATGGTAATAATGTTGCAGCTATAAAAAATAAAATAAACGAAAGCCCTATTGATATTACTTATGGTGGCTGGGGGCAGGATGGGCATATTGCCTACAATCAATCCAGGCGGCATCCATTTAGTCATGTTACTATTGAAGACGTTCGCAATTCAACCATTCGTATTCAGGAGAATAACTTAGATACGATCATTGCATTGGCCCAACGCACTTTTGGATCTGCTTACCAGTTTGTGCCGCCCATGTCGGTTACACTGGGTGTAAAAGAATGCCTCTCTGCAAAAAAAATCAGGCTGTTTAGCGATACAGGCGCATGGAAGCAAACAGCGCTTAGGGTTGCATTGTTTAGTCCGTTAACCCCGGAGTATCCCATTACACTTTGCCAGCAACATCCGGATGCATTGCTAACAGCTACCATCGCCACCGCAATACATCCCATCAGCGAAAACCCCGATTGGGATTTTGGTTTTTAATATTTTAAAAGAAAACTAATATGGATATAAGGGCTTTAAATTTTAATTCCATTCATTTGAAATATACCGGTATTGTTGGAACCGGAGGACTTGGCTCAGGTAAGTTTTTTGAACTCAATGGCAATGATACTCTTGGCAGGGAGGAAAGCAGGAGCGGTCATTTTAAGGATATAAAAGATTATTGCAAGCAGCACATTATACTGCATTATATAAAGGTGTTATTGGGTAATACTTTTACTGTGGTGCCGGTTGGTAAAATCGGAAATGATGAAACGGGCAATGGCTTGTTCATAGAGATGAGTGAAGTTGGTTTTGATTTGCAATTCGTTGAAAAGGTACCCGGTGTTTCCACGTTATTTTCATTTTGTTTTTACTATCCAGATGGTAGTGGCGGAAATTTTACTACGGATAATTCTGCCAGTGCGCTGGTAGATGCAGGCTGCGTAAACCAAGCCTTGCCAGCAATAAAAAAACTTGCTAAAAAAGGTATAGTTATGGCTGCACCGGAAGTGCCACTTGATGCCCGTTACCGGCTGCTGAAACTTGGTAGGCAGCACCAATTGTTTTGTGCCGGTTCTTTTACTTCCGAAGAAATTGTACATGCCTACAAGGGCGGCGTTATAGAGCTTATGGATTTGATTGCTATTAATATGGATGAGGCTGCTGCGTTATCAGGCTTGGCTTTGGCTCAAACTGCTCCTGCTTTAATTGTGTCGGAAACGATTATAAAACTCCTGAAAAAAAATAAGAACCTCCTAATCTCCATTACAGGGGGTAAAGGTGGAAGTTGGTGCTGGGATGGTAGTGTCATTAATCATTTTCAGGCAATCAGTTCAATGGTGAAAAGTACCGCTGGCGCCGGAGATGCTTTTTTCTCCGGCTTGCTTTGTGGCATCGCAACGGAACTTTCTTTTTTTGAAGCTCAGCAGTTGGCAACGTTGGTGGCAGGGTTAAGTGTTACATCTCCCCATACCATCCATAAAGAAATTTGCAGGCAGTCGTTGTATGATTTAGCGCAATCAACGGCATTTGAATTTTCTCCAAAAATATTTTCACTTTTAAATATGTAGAATTATGGGAATAGTAATGAGAATTAGTCAGCAATTTAATCCGGCACAGGAAGATGCATTTATGCTGCTTGAAAAAAAATTTCATGAATTGGAACTTGCACGGCCAGATTATCCGAAAGGAAAAAGAATGCAACCCATTTCGGCGCACGAGCCTATGAATACACTTATCTGGCAATACGAATTTAAAGACCTGGAAACCGCATATGATACTTTAAATTTCTTTAAAGGAGATGAAGGGCATGAAGAACTATTTCGACAGCAGGTAGCATTTATAAAAGAGGTAAGAATTGAATTTTTTAAAACGCTTGATTTTGACCAACAGAATTAATTTTTCGCAACAAATATTTAATCAACTCTCAACAAAATAGTATGAAGAAATTAATAACAAGTATGCTCTTTTCGATAGTGTCCTTCGTTGCCGTTTTTGGTCAGGATGGAAAGTTCCCTGTCATTAATGCTGGTGCAGTATCCGTATCAGGAATGGTGCCAGCCAAACTTCAAAATATTGACGGGCTACTTAAGCTTGCGATCGACTCTAACTGGACCAATGCGGCAGTGGGACTGGTGATACGTAACGGACGAATTGCTTATTACAAGAGCTTTGGCTATGATGACATTGAGCTTAAAAAGCCCATGCAAAAAGATGCCATTTTTAGGATAGCCTCCCAAACAAAAGCGATTACGAGTGTAGCTGTAATGATGCTTTTTGAAGAGGGCAAATTCTTATTGGATGATCCTATCAGCAAATATATACCGTCGTTTAAAAATCCTACGGTACTTGATAAATTTAATGAAAAGGACACAAGCTATACGACCGTTCCTGCCAAAAGAGAGATTACAATTCGTGATTTACTAACGCATACATCGGGCATCGCTTATCCACAAATAGGAGGTGGAAGTATCAGCACCATCTATCATAAAAATGGAATTATTTCCGGATTGGGGCTCGAGATGAAGTTGCTATCAGATATAATTACCCGGCTGGGAAGCCTGCCATTGCTGCACCAGCCCGGTGAAAAATTTACGTATGGTTTAAATGTGGATGTGCTTGGCTACCTGGTAGAAGTAGTTTCAGGAATGTCGTTGGATGATTTTTTGCACCGCCGGATATTTGCACAGTTGGGGATGAAGGATACCTATTTTTATGTGCCCAGGGAAAAGCAACACAGGCTGGTAAATGTTTATCTATTTGATGAAGATGGCAAGCTGGAAAAAGCGCCCGGTTACTTTACAGCTCATGGTGAAAAAATGATGGATTATCCAAAAGCGAAGGGCACCTATTTTTCTGGTGGTGCTGGATTGTCTTCTACGATATTGGACTATGCCATTTTTTTGCAAATGTTGTTAAATGACGGAACCTACAACGGTAAAAGATTGTTAAGTCGCAATACCGTTCGCATGATGACGATGAACCAAATTGGAAATCTAAGTGTAGGAAGCGGACCTTATAAATTTGGCTTAGGCTTCCAGGTTGTTCCGGAAAATGCAAGTGGTATTCTGCCCGTACGGACTGGTACTTTTTCCTGGGGTGGTTTTTTTGCAACTACCTATTGGGTAGATCCGGTTGAGAAAATAGTCGGTTTACTTTACAAACAACTCCCGGAAGATGCACATGAATATGAATTAGCCGATAAGTTTAAAGTAATGGTTTACTCCGCTATAAAAGATTGAAAAGAAATCCTTTTTGTTGAAAAACAGTCGTTTTTTTGACGACACAATTGGTTGGCTCAAGTTAGCTATTCAATCACTCAATGATCAAAAAATAAAAATGAAACTAATAAGTATTTTATTATGCTGCTGCCTGGTACAATCTTGTACTAAAAAGAACGAAGTGGTTATTGTTCATGGCAATTTGGTAATGAGATTTGATGCTGCCATGCACAGTATGGTGCTGTCAGAAGATACAGCAGGCAGGCCTTTAATGCTTGAACCGGTGGTATCAGAATATATCGATACAAAAACATTTTCTGCTAAAGATTTTGAGCTTATGTCTGTTGTTACCACTGATCTAAAAGACCAGGTAGGAAAAGGCAAAAGATGGATGTTGAAAGGAACCTATACTAAAGACGGATACTCTCTTGAAAAACAAATAGCGATAAAGTTGTATGACAATTTCCCCGGTTTGGCAACCATGAAAGTAGGGTACTACAACCGGTCGTCAAAAACAATGGATGTTACACGGTGGGTTAACAATGCCTACTCCATTTTGTCACAAGGTGATACCGCTTTATTTTGGTCATTCCAGGGCGAGTCCACCAAAGAAAGAAGGGATTGGATTTTACCATTGTCACCCGGCTTTAGTCAAAAGAATTTTATGGGCATGAATAATTCCGATTATGGCGGCGGCATTCCTGTTACCGATGTCTGGCGCCACGATCAGGGAATTGCAGTTGGTCATATTGAGCTAATTCCTAAAATGGTTTCGTTACCAGTTTCGATCGAACGATATCAGACTTCTGTAAATATTGGGATACAGATGGAGTACCCGAAGCCCCTTGAACTCAGGCAAAATGATTCGTTGGCTACTGCTGAAACATTTGTTACAGTTCACCCAGGTGATTGCTTCAACCCGTTAAAAAAATACGGAGAACTATTGCGTGCCAAAAGATTAGTCTTTGCATTGCCGGAACCAGCGGCTTATGAATCATCCTGGTGTGCCTGGGGTTATATGCGTGACGTAACGCTGAATGAAATTATTGGAACACTTCCTAAAGTGAAAGAATTAGGTATAAGCTGGGTCACCATCGATGACGGGTTTCAGCAAGCTGAAGGTGACTGGCATGTGAATAAAAAGAAATTTCCCGGAGGCGATGCTCAAATGAAAGCACTCGTTGATAAAATACATTCCTATGGATTAAAAGCTATGCTTTGGTGGGCTCCGCTAGCGGCAGATCCGGATAGCAAACTATTGAGTGATCATCCGGATTTGCGCTTGTTGGATGAGGATAGTTTCCCCAGGAATATTTCCTGGTGGAATGCGTATTATATGTCTCCTGCCTATGGCAAAACAATTGCGCATACAAAAGAAATGGTTGACCTGTTTATTAACCAGTGGGGTTTTGATGGTTTAAAAATGGACGGTGGTTTTATAAATGCGGTGCCTGCTGATTATAATTCGTTGCATCATCTTAAATATCCTGAACAATCTTACGAAAAACTGCCAGCGTTTTTTGATACAATTTACCAGACAGCCAGGCAGATCAATCCAAAAGCAGTGATACAAAACTGTCCTTGTGGAGCCTGCATGTCAATTTACAATATGCCATCTATGAATTTGTCAGTAGCTTCTGATCCGCTCAATAGCTGGCAGGTACGTTTGAAGGGCAAAACTTACAAAGCACTGCTGGGAACAACGGCTTATTTTGGTGATCATGTTGAGCTAAGCGATGGTGGTAATGATTTTGCTACTTCCTTTGGAATTGGCGCTGTGCTGGGTACCAAATTTACCTGGCCAAAAGAAAATCCAACAGTTACAGAAAATAACCTGTTGACACCCGAAAGGGAAAAGGTTTGGAAGAAATGGTTCAGTCTCTATAACGCAAAAATGCTATCCAAAGAAACCTACCTCGGAGGGCTTTATGATATTGGTTATGACAAACCTGAAACGCATGTTATTCAAAAAGGAGATACGCTGCATTATGCATTCTACAATAAGGAATGGAAAGGTAAAATAGCGCTAAGGGGGCTCACAAAAAAGTTATACAGGGTACATGATTATGTGAATGACATTGACCTGGGAAATGTTAAGGGTCCGAGTGCATTGCTCTCTGTAAATTTTAAAGGAAGTTTATTGATAGAAGTTTATCCGGTAAAATAAATTGATTAAAAGAAGAGTTGTCAATCGACACCTATAAGCGAATTTTTTTATCATCTGTGATGGTCCGAAGTGATTTTAAAACCTAAATTATCCAACCTGAAAATGAGCATACATTTGAAAGCCACCTATTAAAGTGCAATTAGTTTTACAACAAATTTTTAAAAAGCGTTTGCAGAAAACCGCTCACAATATGTTGGTTAATCATTGGAGTTTAGATTAGCCATTTTAATCAGAATTGCTGAACGCTGAACTAATCAGACAAAAGGAAAATACCAATCATTGCCAATACCATTCCTGCTATAAGCACCGGGTTAGGAAAAATGCCATAAAGAACCAATGAGATAACAATGGTGATTAAAGGCGAAAGACCTGTCATGGGCACCACAATAATCGCTTTGCCATATCGCAATGCATACACCAGCGTTAAAGCACCCACTGCATTTAAAACATGAATCATGCTGGCGAGGTAGGGCCCTTTAAATCCCCAGTTAATTTTTGTTGAAAAATCAGTCATCATTAATGCAACTGGTATCAGCATTACGCCCGTAATCATCATATAGAAAAAGATACTTTCTGCTTTCATGCTATTGTTAGAAAATTTCATGACATAGGCTTGCAGTCCCCAAAGGATGAATACTATAATGGATAATAAAAGCCAGGTGCTTCCTGTGGACTGGGTTGCCCCTGCAGGCTGGTAAGAAAGTAGTAGAATCGCAACCAATGCAACGATGATACCAATCCAGTGTTTTCTGGATGCTTTTTCTTTTAGTAAAAGCATCGATAACGCAATGGTCAGAATAGGGAAAAGTGATATCAATGGAAATACAATGTATGCAGGGCCTTGCCTTAGTGCCTGAAAAAGTAACAATTGGCCACCGGCACCTAGCAATCCCACCAATGAGCCCAGTAAAATAGAACGGGTATCATATTCCAGTTTCCACTTAATAAGATAGAGTGCAGCCAACGAGCAGGGTATCATCATTACCGCCCATACAACGTAACCCAAGGTAGCCGGGAATCCGGCTTTTTCCGGTAGTTCAATAAATGCACCCCAAATACCCCAGAAGATGGTGGTAATGGTGGCGTACAGCAGCCAGTTATTTCTCTTCATAAGCTAAATAATAATGAAACGAAAGTAACAATATTTATTTAATCTTATTTTAAATTTATACTTGACTGTCTGAAAATAAAAAAATAGTTATGCAATGATCACTTCCACTCCTGAATCCTGTAATCTTTTTTTATCTTCAGGAGAGATGTTGGCATCTGTAATTACTTTGTCAATCTGGTTAATATTACAAATGAATGCAAGGCTGCGTTTTTTAAATTTACTGGAATCTACCAATACAATTACCTCCTTGGATATTTCAATCATGATTTCATTTAGCCGGGCTTCTTCAACATTGGGAGTAAAGATACCCTGCTTCGTATCGAATCCATCTACGCCTAAAAATACCTTATCAACATTGAAATTGCGAAGACTTTTTTCGGCCAGTGGCCCTACCAATGACAGTGAATTTTTGCGTAGGTAACCGCCCGGAATAATCATGTTGATATTAGGACTGCTACCCAACAGGTTGGCAATATTAAGAGCATTAGTGATCACTGTAAGGTCATTTAAGATCGGCAGGTGTCTTACCAATTCAGCTGTAGTAGAGCCGGAGTCGATAATGATGGTATCTGACTCAAGTATAAGCTGGGCGGCTCTTTTGCCTATGCTGTTCTTGTCCTTGAAATTAATTTTTGATTTATCCGTCAGGCGTTGGTCTATGGCAACGCCTGTCTCAAATTTCAAAGCACCGCCTCTTGCACGGATAAGCGCATTTTTTTGTTCCAACTGATCGAGGTCATTGCGGATAGTTACTTCGCTCACCTTGAATTTTTTGCTTAGATCGTTCACCATTACTTTTCCTTTTTCTGAAAGTATAGTGAGTATTTCCTTGCGTCGGCCTACCGTACTGTCTGTTTTTTTTGCCATTTTAAAATTTTACGATTGTAAAGGTAATGTAAGTTAAATTCTTTGCTTTTCATTTTTTATCAGGTACAAATCTTCTAAACAAACTACTGCGTTTGCAATAATAAAAGAGAAGTTATTAATGCCAGGCAGCGCTTAATACTCCACATTACATAGTAAAAGCAATCGTTTGTTATTAAAAAAATCATTGCTGCCGGTATTTTTTTTTGTTTATTAAAAATTATTTATTAGGTTTACAAAAGAAAGGAAACGAAATTAAAAAATGGTTTTTAAATTCCGAAAACTTATTTAGTTTCAATTCAATGTTGGTATTTGCTATTACGAAAGATAATTTACTTATAAAACTTCCTATAAATGCTTGCATCTCTATCAACCGAAAGTACACACTGTGATAAAGTAATTTGGAACTCCTTTAAAAATGGAGACAAAGAAGCTTTTGCAACGCTTTATTACCGTTATTTTAAATTTCTCATACAAAAATGTTTCAGGTTCTGCAGCGATAAGAAACTGATAGAGGATTGCATCCACGACCTGTTTTTAGAAATATGGAGTAATAAAGTAAATCTGGTTACGCCTGACTCTGTGAAGGCTTACCTGCTATGTTCAACACAGCGAAAAGTGGTACGACAAATAAAGAAGAGCCGAAACTACACGCATGAGAATGGAGTAGCTCCTGAAAAGACAATGTGCTTTTCCATAGAAGATCAACTGATTTCAGACCAACACCTGCTGGACAGAAAAAGAGAAATCAGTCTTGCGTTGGAATCTCTCACAAAAAGACAACGGGAAGCAATTTGCCTGCGGTATTATGATGATTTGAGTTATATAGAAATAGCAATCAGAATGGCAATTAGCACTGATTCAGTGTATAACCTCGTTTCAAAGGCACTTGAGAATATTCAAAAAAGTGTACAAAGAGTACCCAAATTTCAAAATGACTTTTTAAATTAAAAAAGTAAAAAAAATAGCATGAAATATCTTGGCATCAATGCTGAAAATTTAACAGACCTGGGCGGTATTCACACTGCAGGTGAAATAGCACAACAACCAGAAATTTGGAAAAAAATTTGGTTGCAGGTTAAAGAAGATAAAGCTTCGATCACTCAATTTTTAAACGAAGCACTTAGTCAATCAAAAAGAATAATCCTTACAGGTGCAGGTACAAGTGCTTTCATTGGCCTTTCGCTGCAACGGGTATTTCAGTTGGAAACGGGAATTCTTACAGAAGCCATTTCAACCACCGATATTGTATCGCACCCCAAAGATTATTTTCTTGAAAAAGTGCCTACATTATTGATTTCATTTGCAAGGTCGGGCAATAGTCCTGAGAGTGTAGCTGCTATTAAACTGGCAGATGAAATTTGTGATACCTGTTACCACCTGATCATTACCTGCAACGAAGGCGGAGAGCTTGCCAACTATACTAACCTATCTCCAAAATTTGTAATTACCCTTCCTAAAGAATCAAATGATGTAAGTCTTGCCATGACGAGCAGTTATTCGGGAATGCTGCTGGCCGGTCTTTTACTGGCTAAAATAAAGGAACTGGAAATACATGAATCTAATGTAACAACAGTCATAAACTATGCACAGCACTTCATATTACAGCATGCGGATGAATTCCGCAAAATCGCAGAACTGAATTTTAAAAGAGTCGTTTTTTTGGGCGCAGGATCTTTTTATGGTACGGCTACAGAAGCTGCCCTCAAAGTGCAGGAACTGACAAATGGAGAAGTGATCGCTAAAAACGATTCTTTCCTGGGATTCCGGCACGGCCCCAAAGCGGTCGTAAACGAAAGTACACTGCTGGTATATTTTCTTTCGTCTAGTGATGAATATGCTTTAAGGTACGAATTGGATTTGATCAACTCCATGAAAAAAGGCACCTCTTCTATGTTGGAAATAGGCATCTCCGAAACTGCTGTGAGTGATTTAAATCTTGCTTTTATGTTTCACTTCTCTGAAAATGGGAAAAAACTGGATGATGATTTTTTACCACTATGCTACATCTTGCCGGCTCAGCTACTCGGCTTTTATAAGTCCATTCAGTTGGGCCTTCATCCCGATTCTCCATCCGTTAACAATGATATCTCAAGAGTTGTAGAAGGGGTTCAAATTTATTCAATCTAATTAACATATTTTTTATGAATAACTTAATTCGAGAAAGAGCATTGCAACAAGATATTTCTCCCATAGAATATTTTTTACAGCAAATTAATGCAGAAACACAAGAGTCGGGAATACACCATACCATTTTTGCAGCTTGTCCCAATTCTTTATCCGTAATAAAAGCAGCGCTAAGATCTGCCAAACGCAATAATGCACCCATAAAATTTGCTGCAACTTTAAACCAGGTTGATTCGGATGGTGGCTATACAGGACTTACCCAATACCAGTTTGTAAACCTCATCCGGTTAGAAGCCCAGGCGATTAATTATACAGGCTTTTTTATGATAGCGATCGATCATGGTGGTCCATGGTTAAAAGATTTGCACACACGGGAAAACTGGAGCTATGATAAAACCATGGCAGCCGTAAAAAAATCCTTTGAAGCCGCCATCGAAGCAGGTTTCGATCTGATTCATGTGGATCCAACCATTGATATCACCTTGAAGCAGGGAGAAACAATTGACATTGACACAGTGGCCGCCCGAACTATTGACTTAATTGTACATACCGAAAAATTTAGGCGGGGTAATAATTATCCACGCATTGCCTATGAAGTAGGAACAGAGGAAGTTCATGGTGGTTTAGCAGACATGAAGGTTTTTACCCGCTTCCTTGATTTATTAAAAGATGGCTTGCGTCAAAATAATTTAGAAGATGTATGGCCTTGTTTTGTGGTGGGCAAAGTAGGTACAGATCTGCATACTTCCACCTTTGATATAGCCGTGGCCAAATCACTTACAGAAACGGTTGCCCGATACGGCAGTTTAATCAAAGGGCACTATTCTGATAATGTGACCAATCCTGAAGATTATCCCCTGACTGGAATGGGGGCTGCAAATGTAGGTCCCGAATTTACCGAATTGGAATACGATGGCGTGATTGAATTGTGTGGGATGGAAGAGCGTTTTCTGACACAAAACAGAATAGCAAAATCCTCCGGGCTTAAGGCTATTCTGTGGCAGTCCGTTATACAATCTGGCAGATGGAAAAAATGGTTGCAAGATTCCGAATCATCCGCCGACTTTTATGCCAATAGCCCTGAAAGGCAGACCTGGCTGGTGAAAACAGGCTGTCGATATATTTGGGAGAATGCAGAGGTACTAGCCGTTCGAAATAAATTATATAAAAATCTGGAACAAAACGGTATCGATGCAGAAGGTATTTTACTGGCACGTATTGAGAAGGCAATGGATAAATATTTCCGAAAATTCAATCTGGTTGATCTGCAGGATTTAGTGATAAAGGAAGACGTAATTGAGTTGGTTTATTAAATAAATTATTAACTAAATCATGCAAACGAAAATGACCAAACGATACGATGTGATAGTGGTGGGCGAACTCAATGTAGACCTTATTCTTAACCAGGTTGAAAAGTTTCCGGTGGTTGGTAAGGAAGTATTGGCCAGTCAAATGACATTGACATTGGGCAGCAGTTCGGCAATATTTGCCAGTAATTTAAATACCCTTGGCTCCCCGGTTACCTATATTGGTAAATTAGGGCAAGATAATTTTGGAGACCATATCGTGAATGCACTGCGTGGCAAAGGTGTAGATACCGGCAACATTATTTTTTCGATAAGTGAAGCTACAGGAGCAAGCATCATTCTCAATTTTATGGAAGACCGTGCCATGGTTACCTATCCGGGCGCAATGAGCAATCTTACGATCCACGATATTACAGACGAAGCCTTGCTGAGTGCAAAGCACTTGCATGTTAGTTCGGTGTTTTTGCAACTGGGGTTAAAGCCTGATCTTGTCCAACTCTTTAAAAGAGCAAAGGATCTTGGATTAACCACTTCGATGGACCCGCAGTGGGATCCTGCAGAAGTATGGGATCTTCCTTTATCGGAGTTGCTACCGTACGTAGACGTTTTTATGCCCAACGTTACTGAATTAAAAGCACTTACCAAGACCTATGATCTGGATACTGCGATTCAGTCTATCAATAAATTGGGGAATATCATTGTGATCAAAGATGGCAATAAGGGCGCTTACCTATGCGAAGGCGAAACGGTGGTTTACCAGCCTGCTTTCCTGAATACAAAGGTAGTAGATAGCATAGGTGCCGGAGACAGTTTTGATGCCGGATTCATCCATTGTTTTGTGCAAGGGCAACCAGGCAAAGCATGCCTTGAATTTGGCGCAGTCATGGGAGCTGTTAATACTACCAGAAGTGGCGGCACCGGAGCGTTTGAAAAAGTAGCCCTTGTAAAAGAAATCGCTCAATCATCATTTAATTATACTTTTTAATGTTACTTCAAAATAAACTACAGCAGTTAAGTGCAACCGGCAAAGCATTGCTTGCTACCAATTTTTATAATTTTGAAACACTCAGTGGTATTTTGCAGGCTGCTAAAGCAACCAACCATCCCGTTATTCTACAACTTTCTGAGAGTTCGATTCAATACTTAGGTTTAGGTGTAGCTACCGCAATGGCCCGTGCTGCCCTCAGTGGATACGGAGTAGAAGGTTGGCTTCATCTTGACCATGGAAGCTCAGTAGAAATTGCTCAACGTTGCCTGGATGCAGGCTTCGATTCGGTAATGATAGATGCCAGTGAAAAACCCTTGGATGAAAACATTCGCATCACATCGCAGGTAGTTAAAATTGCTGCCAGTTACAACGCCAATGTTGAAGCGGAACTTGGTTACATTGCTAAGCTGGGGCAAGCGCAGTTAGTGAGCCAATATACCCAACCCGGCGAAGCAAAAGCTTTTGTGGAAGCCACCGGTATCAATGCACTGGCCATTGCAGTTGGTACTGCCCATGGGTTTTATAAAGAGACGCCCCAATTGCAACTGGAATTAATTGCCCAAATTCACGACGCAACCCCGGCAGCACTTGTTTTGCACGGCGGTTCTGGTATTCCTTCAAATCAATTGCGCTCGGCAATCGCATGTGGGATATCAAAAATTAATCTTGCCACAGAAACAAAAAATATTTTCATGAAAACGCTACAGCAAATTTTATCCCAAACGGATGAAATAGATCTGAGAAAAGTTTTTCCGGTTGCAACAGATTCTGTCATACAATTAATTAGTGAAAAATTAGGGGTCGTTTCTCCGGATTAAAATAAAACACATGTCAAAAAATAAATCATTGATAACCCTAACGCTGATGTTTGTAATGGTTAATTCCATTGCTTACAGCCAGCGTCCGGACAGCTTGTTATTAAAAAATTACAGGCCCAAATCCATTTTCAAAATTCCAATTACCCAAATTAAAAAGGCTAAGTTTCCAGTCATTGATATGCATTCGCATCCGTATGGGGGCTCAACTGAAAAAATTGCCGAATGGGTAAAAATGATGGATCGTTATGGGATAGAAAAAACGATTATTCTAACCCAATCAACCGGCGCTCAATTCGACTCCATTTATGCCTTATATTCAAAATATCAAAATCGTTTTGATGTGTGGTGTGGGTTTGACTATACCGGTTACAATGAGCCTGGCTGGGCTGAGGCAGGTTTAAAAGAATTGGAACGCTGCTATCGGGTGGGTGCCAGGGGCGTGGGCGAGTTGGGAGATAAGGGACTGGGAGAAACCTATTCTGAACCAACGCCGGGATTGGGAATGCACATTGATGACCCCCGCCTGCAACCGCTGTTTAAAAAATGTGGAGAGCTTAAAATGCCGGTAAATATTCATGTAGCAGAATCAAAGTGGATGTATGAGCCAATGGACTCCACCAATGATGGTTTAATGAATGCTTATGAATGGAAAGTTGATATGACCAAACCTGGTATTTTAAATCATGCTAAATTGATCAACACGCTGGAAAATGCAGTGCGTCAGAATCCAAATACTACATTTATCGCATGTCATTTTGCAAATTGCGATTATGACTTAAGTATCCTGGGAAATCTGCTCAATCAATATCCTAATCTATATGCGGATATTTCTGCCCGATATGCAGAAACCGCCCCGATACCACTTTACATGCGGGCATTTTACAAAAAATATCAAAACAGGTTGTTGTTTGGAACGGATATGGAGTTTGAAGTAAGAATGTATGATACCGTATTCCGGCTGCTTCAAACATCCGACGAACATTTTTATGCCATTGATTTAACTGGTTATCACTGGCCCATGTATGGATTTGGATTGAGCGATGCAATCCTTAAAAAACTATATAAAACCAATGCCCTGAAAATATTAATGCGTTGATATTTTTAACTAAGTTGGAATGGGCAAAACTAAAAACTTACAAGATGAAGAATTGTTTCCTGCCGTTTTTAATGCTGTGTTTATATTCTTTTTCAGTGACAGCTCAAAGCAGTTTGATGCCAATGGAAAAAACGGTTGACACCAATTTTCAGCCGAAGCGCATCCTGGAAATTATGGATAGGGTGGCCACATGGCAAATGCAGGAGTTTGACAAAGGCCGAAATCGCTGGCCAAAATGGGACTGGACGAATGGTGCATTGTACACGGGCTTGGTGGAAGCGGGTAAACTTTCCAATGATGAAAAATATTTTCAGTTTTTGAAAAAAACAGGAAGAGCGTTGAATTGGAATACCGGTCCTCAGCGACTTTTTGGAGACGATTATTGTGTAGCCCAAATGTATTGCCAGCTCTACGAGATTTTTAAACAGCCTGAAATGATCCAGCATTTTATTTTACAGGCAGATAGCATAGTTGCACGTCCACACAACGAATCGCTGCTTTGGGTAAATGATGTTCACCTGCGGGAATGGGCCTGGTGCGATGCACTCTTTATGGCACCACCGGCATTGGCATATCTATCTACGGCTACCGGTGATATGAAGTATCTGCAAACCGCTGATAAGCTCTGGTGGAAAACAACGGATTATTTATTTGATACCACCGAGCATTTATATTTTAGGGACAGTAAGTACTTCAATTCAAATGAAGCCAACGGAAAAAAAATGTTTTGGGCAAGAGGCAATGGATGGGTAATGGGTGGCTTGGTACGGATGCTCGAAAATATGCCTAAGGACTTTCCGGGCCGTACACGTTATGAAGATTTATTTCGGAAGATGGCCAAAAAAATTGCGTCTATTCAGCATGTAGATGGCACATGGCATACGGCATTACTTGATCCAGAAAGTTATGTTTCAAAGGAAACAAGTGGCACCGGTTTTTATGTATATGCTTTTACCTGGGGTATACGCCATGGCCTCATTTCTTATGATGAATATTTTCCGGTTGTCAGCAAAGCATGGGATGCACTGGTAACTTCTGTGCATCCGGATGGCAAGTTAGGCTATGTACAGAAAATAGGAGAAAAGCCCGGTGCTGTAGATTACAATAGCACGGAGGTATATGGCGTAGGGGCATTTTTGTTGTCAGGATCACAATTGTATCAACTGATGATGGAATGGAAATTAGGCAATGGGGCAATCAGGTTAACTATTACCGGAACTGCGTCATCAACAGATTTGTTGGAACTCAATTATGCAACTTTGGTAAATAAATTATCAAAGGAAACGCCAAAAAATAAAAAGGCACTTTCTTCTTCTGCAAAGCTTACTTCCTTTAATTTAAAAGATGGATTGACAGGGGTACAAATTCCATATCAAATAGAATATGATACAACGCATCGGCCATTTCGTGTATTGATACAGCCAGGTTTAGTTGCCGGCACTTCACATTATTTAAGTATTGAGCGAGGAAGGCCTGGTACAATAAATTCAAAAGTTTATGGCCGGCAGGTACCAGAACGTTTTGATGATTTTGCATGGGAGAACGATCGCATCGCTTTCAGGATGTATGGAAAGATACTCAAGAAGGAAGGGGACATTACCAGTGGTTTGGATGTATGGAGTAAAAGAACAGATAAGTTGGTGGTAGATAACTGGTATAAGAAAAATGACTATCACAAAGACAGTGGAGAAGGATTGGATTTTTATAAAGTGTCGCCTGGCCTCGCTTCAGGTGGTATAGCGCCGTATGCCAATGGAGCAGTTGTTAATGGTGGCAATTACACCAGCTATAAAATTTTACAAACTGGTCCGCTGCGTTTCCAGTTTCAGTTGGAATATAACGTACCCTGGAATGCAGGTGAGGCAACCAGTATTACCGAAATGAAAACGATTACACTGGATGCAGGAAGCCAACTTAATAAAATTGAAACACAGTATTTCTGGAGCGGAACAGATACGTTGGTTGCCGCTATTGGAGTCAATAAACGGATTGATCCGGGGCAATTGTACTTCGATGAATCTTCAGGTATTATCAGCTATTGGGAGCCACCATTTAGCGACAACGGAACGATTGGCGTAGGCGTAATTTCACTAACTCCATACCAATTGTTAACAGACGCTGAAAACATTCTCGGGCTTGTTAAAATCAAAAAGGGAAAATCATTTATATACTATGCCGGTGCTGCCTGGAACAAGGCAGGATATTATAAAACATCTGCCCAGTGGATTGATTATTTGCTACATTTAAAAAAGGGGGTGGGGCAAATAAAATGTTTGATCGAATAAAGGAACGATAAGATTTACCCGGCTTTTTTATTACTTCAGGTAATAAAATAAGATTGCATACCCAAAAAATATCATTCCATTTTTTACATACAACCCGCCTTTTTAAATTGATTAGCCTCCCTCCAAATAAAATTATTTTTCCCAGACCATTTGCTTTTGCAATTGATGATATGGGATGGAATAATGGAAGCAGTGTCTCCATCAATGGATCACCAGGCCCTTTCCGCTGTGGCTTAAAACGAACCTTTGATTTAAACGATTACAAATACATTGTTGCGGTAGGCAAAAAAGTAGGCGCAAGAATACTCGGCTTGTTTATTTTAAGTGAAATGGACAGGGGTAATGTGTTGGCAAAATACCCTACTACTACCCATCAGGGAATAGATTGGGATAACTCAAAACGGGTAAATACAGCACAGCTTGAAATCATGCAATTTGTAAGTAAAGAGTCAGCTCACCTCGAGTTTGGTTTACATGGCACAGGACATGAGTATTGGGATGGCAGCGGAATTCAAAAACGTGCTGAATGGTATAATATGGTTGACCGGCAGCCCTGGCCGGAATCTATTATGCGTGAGCATATCTCCGGCTTTAAAGAGATAATGGCACAATACCAACTTTCTCCCGAATACGGGCACTCTTTTCCCGAATCGTTTGTGGCCTGTGCTAACAGTTATTACTGGAATCCTGGTGGCAAATACAGCATTGGTAAATTGATGTCGGAAGCAGGGGTAAAATATGCAAATACAGATTTTACACAAATACCCGAACTGCTGCCTCCGCAAGAAATAAATGGTGGCGGTTTTGATAATGGTACGCATGTAATTAGCAGAATGTGTTGCGGTGTTTCCTGGTACGCACTTGATTGTTTGCCAACTGTACCCATTCTTAAACAGGCAAGTGACATTGCTGAAACCCATTGGCCAAATTGGTTAGCCCAGGATGATTTTATGCAGGAAGAAGTGACCCAGAAATGGATTGGCTATTACCAAAAAGTACAGCAGCTTGACAGCAGGTATATTGCAAAAAATACAGAACAATTGCATTCGCAATGGCTTTATAAAAAATACAGCATCATAACAGAAACAATTGCCGGCTACGTTGAAATTGATAACACCCAGATGCCGGAAGAGCCCTATCAATTTGATATGCTGGGAAACCTTGTACTTAAGATAAAACTTAAAGCAGGCGAACACCTTTCTGCCGCTACCATCAACAACGATTTGATCCCTGGTTATTTTGAAGAATTTGGATTCGCTTTTTTATACCTTCCCCGGCTGCAAAGAGAAAAGTATTTATTGCAATATACGATTGGTAGCTGTGTAATGCCATTGTACGTTCTTCATGATTGTACCAGTAATATTTATAGTTTGAAGCAGCAGGGAAATATGGTTGTTTTATCAGTAAAAATATATGGCAGGCAAACTATAAAAATTAAATGTGGGAAGCCGGCAAATGTAACTGTATCATCTTTAGCGTTGTCAATGCAGGCGGTAACCTTCAACAGCCAATCGGGCATGCTTTTTCTTTTGGTGGAGGCTTTAGATATGCAGGGAAACAAGGGCGAAATTCAAATAATGTATTAAAATTGTTTTTAGGATTTGTCAAAAATTATAATACAGGTCAACCTTGTGTCAGCTTTTAGTTGGAAGATATTTTTTGTTGTATAACAATTTTTGAAAAGAAATTCTTTTAATTAATCATTTAAAGTAGGTAGGGCTTTTTTAGTTCAATCATTAAAGAAAACAGATGCAAATCAATCAATCATTTTTGTCAATCAGTAATCGTTTTTTGCTGATTTTCTTTTTATTGATCACAGGTACTTTACCCTGCTTAACATCATCCGTACTAATTGGCCAGTCCATTAAAGAAAGCAACCTTGATGCTAAAAGCGGAGCATGGAATGCGGTAGGTGCAGGGGGCGGCGGAGCCATGTTTTATCCAACCATCAGTCCATTTAATAACAAGATGGCTTTTGTAAGTTGTGATATGACGGGTTCCTTTGTAACCCTTAATGGTGGAGAGTCATGGCGGATGTTTAATCTTAGGGGGCCTGTTCATTATTATGTTTTTGATCCGCTGGATAGCAATACGGTCTATGCAAAATCCATCGGGTTGTTTAAGAGTATGGATAGGGGAAATACATGGCGCCTTGTTTACCCCCATCCTTCAGAAATAAAAGGAGTGGTATCAAAAGGAGATCATGCAGAGGAAAGAATTGTAACGGATGATAACTCTACCCGGGAGGTGTTGGCGTTTGCAATTGATCCTGCTAATTCCAGCAGATTATTTGCTGCTATTTCTATCAACAAATCAGTTGCTTTTTATTCATCATCTAATAGTGGTGGTAAATGGGTAAAGGAAATGGATTTGGATAATGCACCTCAAAAAATTTATGTTGATCCGGCGTCGCCAAAAAATAGCCGGTCCATTTATGTTGCAGGCACCAAGGGTATTATACAAAAGATAAATGGTGTCTGGAAAAGTTATCCAACACCCAAAGGTGTGAAGGGGATTACTGAATTTTCAGGAGGGTATGACGGGCAGCTTAAAAAAATAATAATCTATGCTATTTCCGGCAAGTCATACTTTAATAGCAAGGGAGATCAATCGGGCATTTACTTCACGGATAATGGTGGTAGAAGCTGGCAAAACAGGCAAGAAGGAATACGCCAATTTAGTACTGACTCTAATGCCATTCCGGAATGGAGAACCATCGCCACCAGTGCGTTACATCCCAAAGTGCTATATGTTTCTTATGCCGGCCTAAAAATAGCCAAGGATACCATGTGTATTGGTGTAGCAAAAAGTAGTGATTATGGCAAAACATGGCAACTTGTTTGGCAGGACCTTTTAACCAAAGCAGGGGGGATTTCATCGTCGAATTTTAGCAAAGATTGGCTCAATGACCGGTACGGTCCATCCTGGGGTGAAAACCCATTTTCTATTGGTGTGTCACCCACTAATCCTGGTATCTGTTTAACAACCGATTTTGGCCGTACGGTCAAAACCATAAATGGCGGTAAATCCTGGGAACAGGTATATTCCACTCAAAAAAATACCGGATGGAAATCAAGAGGACTTCAGGTAACTACTCCCTACGATGTGGTGTTTGATCCTTTTGACAGGAGTCATGTCTTTATCGCCAATTCAGATATTGGTCTGCTGGAAAGTACAGACAGTGCGGTGAGCTGGGTAAGCGCTACACAAAATAATGGCGTGCCAGACAAATGGGTTAATAGTTGCTACTCACTTGCATTTGACCCCTCTGTAAAAGGCAGGGCATGGGCCGCCATGAGCGATGTGCATGATTTACCAAGACCAAAAATGTTTAGGAAAAATGGCACTATTGGGTTTAAGGGAGGTATTGTGCAAACAGACGATGCCGGTAAAACCTGGCAGGCCATTAGTGCCACCATCGGGGAGGCTGCCATCACTCACCTGCTGGTAGATCCGGCAAGCCCAAAAGAAGCAAGAACCATATATGCTTGTGCGTTTGGAAAAGGGGTTTATAAATCAATAGATGGTGGAATAACCTGGGTGCAAAAAAACAAGGGGATTGAAGGCAAAGAACCCTTTGCCTGGCAAATAATTTATAGAGAAAAAGATCATGCCATGTTTGTAATTATTAGCAGGCGCAGCGAAGATGGTAGTTACGGTAATGAGTATGATGGGGCTATTTATAAATCTTTAGATGGCGCAGAAAGCTGGACTAAAATTACGCTGCCGGAAGGCACCAATGCACCCACCAGTTTAATTATCAATCAGCAATATCCAAATAAGTTAAAGATGTCAGCCTGGGGAAGGGTTACCAAAAAACGATTTTCACGGGATACCGGTGGCGGTATATTTTTATCGGAAGATGAAGGCAAAACCTGGAAGCAAGTGCTGGCAAAAGAGCAACACATAAATGATCTTAGTATTGATACTCGCAACAACCGTTTGTATGCATGTGGCTTTAACGGATCTGCATACTATTCAGTAAATGATGGTAACGATTGGATCCGTATCAAAGGCTTCAATTTTAAATGGGGCAGAAAGGCAATACCTGATCCGGACGATGTTGAAAAAATATTTATTACAACTTTTGGTGGCGGGGTCTGGCACGGGCCAGCTTCAGGTGATCAGAGCGCTTTAGATGATATTGTTACTCCCTTATTTGCCAGGTAATAAAGGCATTGTCGGAATAAATTTATTTGATTCAAACTGTGTTCCACTGAAGAAAATCAATCCAATCGCAATTGCTTTGTTATTCAAATGTTGCAGATGTATTTTTTTATTTACCTCATTTAACAATTGTAAATCATCTGTTGATTCATCCTTATTATTATTTGCTGACGGTAGCTCCACTGTCGATTATATTTTTTAAAAATGGCAGCTTAATATCTTTCAGTTATTTTAAAAAAAAAGGAAATTTTTTGATGAGAAAATGACAGCACCATACTCTCTTGAAGAAGAACATGAGATTATTTAAAAAGTAGTAACTGAAAATGAATAGATAACCAAAACAAAAATGCTTAAAACTATGAGTAAAATGACGAAAATGCTGCCAGGGTTTGGTAAGGTATTTGTTCCGGCACTTCTTTGTGTTGTGTGTATGAATGCGAACGGTGCAGGTGGTAATCCGCTGCATGCAGCCAATATTGACAAGAAAAATTCTGTTGAAAAAAAGCTACATTTTTCGAATCTGAACAAACCAATTACGGGTAAAGTAACAGATGGCAATGGTCATTCGCTTGCCAAGGCCACGGTACTTGTAAAAGGTACAACCATTGCTACATCAACCGACGAAAATGGAATGTTTAGTATTTCGGTACCCGACAATGCAACTACAATAATTATTTCTTACGCAGGTTATCAATCAAAAGAAATTGCTATTGGTGGAAAAACGTCTTTAAGCGTTTCTTTAAAGGAAGATGACAATGTACTCGGCGAAGTTGTGGTGGTTGGATATGGTACGGTTAAAAAGAGTGACCTTACCGGAGCGGTTGGTTCAGTGAAGGGAGCTGATTTAAACAAACTGCCTACCCAGCGAATTGATCAGGCATTGCAGGGCCGCACAGCAGGTGTATTGGTTCAAAACACAGATGGTGCTCCGGGTGGTAATACTACCATTCGTATCAGAGGTTCCAACTCAATAACCGGCGGTAACAATGCATTAGTGGTTGTGGATGGGTTGCAGGGGGTAAACATCAGCACTTTAAATCCCAATGATATTGAGTCGTTGGAAGTTTTAAAAGATGCTTCTGCTACTGCTATTTATGGCGCCCGTGGCGCAAATGGCGTAATTCTTATTACTACTAAAAAAGGCGTGTTAGGAAAACCCGCTGTTAGTTATGGGTATAATAATGGCACACAAACAATTGCGAAAAAGCTCGATTTAATGAACGGGGGCGAATATGCCCGAAGGGTAAATGCATTTGCTGCAACACAGGATTTGAATGGCAGTGGAAATCTAATAGTTCCAATATTGCCATTTACAACTGCACAAATTGCTGATTTAGACAAAACAGGCGGCACTGATTGGCAGGATGAAATTTTTCGTAAAGGCAATGTACAAAATCACCTGCTTTCTGTAAGTGGCGGATCGGAAAATGTACGCTATTTTGTTTCCGGGGGAATGATGGATCAACAGGGGGTATTGATCAATACCGGTTACAAAAGATATACACTTCGAAGCAACATAGATGCTAAAATAAACAGTTGGTTATCTGCAGGAGTCAATCTTAACTTGATTAAAGATAAAGGCAATGTGCCACCATTTGGTGAAGGTACCAGAAATGGAAATATTTTTGGACAAGCCATCAACACTGCGGTAAGGTTTGATCCAACAACGGCTGTGTATGGTCCATCGGGATTTTATAATTTTAAAGCAAATAAAGGTGGCCCGCTCAATAATAAAAGCTACGCAGATAATGATGTGTGGAACCCCGTTGCAGCAGCCCTTGAAACCTTTGCCGAAAGAAATACCGGTTCAACAGATATCAGCACTTTTCTTGAGTTTAAATTGTTAGAAGGACTTAGTTTAAGAGTAACGGGCGCAGCAAGTATTCAAAACTTTGACAATAAAGTGTATAATAACACAAAAACGCAGCCTGGTTCAATTGCTAATGGTGCAGGAATTTCATCAGAAGATAAATTTAGTTATTTTCAAAATTCCAATATTCTTACCTATAATAAAACCTTTGCAAAAAAACACCGCTTAACCTTAACTGGTGTGGCGGAGCAACAAGTTAGCATTGGAAGTGGATCAAGTGTGGAAGCAAATGATTTTTTTAGTGACAGGATTGGGATTTTCGATTTGGGTGGAGCAAAAAATCGTACGCCAACTAATTACGATAGCAAGCAAACACTTAACTCCTATCTTGGCCGTGTGAACTATGTTTTCGATAACAAATATATGTTGACAGCAAGTTTCAGGGCAGATGGATCTTCTGTATTTGGAGCTAATAATAAATGGGGCTATTTCCCTGCCGCTGCAGTAGCCTGGAAAGCTTCTGAAGAAAAATTCATCAAAAATCTAAACTTATTTTCCACCTTAAAATTCCGGGGTAGTTATGGCAAAACAGGAAACCAGGCAATACAGCCTTATGGTTCACTTTCCATCATTGGTTCTGGTTTTAATTATCCATTTAATGGTACAGGAGGTACAAATATTGGATACCAAATTACCAGGTTGGGCAACCCTTTATTAAAATGGGAAAGTACAGACCAAACTAATATCGGTATCGATTTGGG
>Ga0335397_10001677_pt1 | contig 30103 bp, 24 predicted proteins | sample MAT04_FD_205740 | JGI IMG/M metagenome (GOLD analysis project Ga0335397, IMG submission 205740) | Freshwater microbial communities from Lake Fryxell liftoff mats and glacier meltwater in Antarctica - MAT-04 (spades assembly) (version 2) ... | reverse complement strand
CTCTACCAGGTATCGAGGCAGTTATTTATCCCGGTGATTCGACAATTCATCTTGAAAAACCGCTCAGAACCCCCTTCAGCAGGACAACCCACATGATTCTATTTCTGTCAATGCGTAAGTCCTATAGCAATTGAAGAAATCAGCTCTTTTGAATTAACAACTGATATTGTAGGGTCGACTGAGCGCCCGACTTAAGGGTTCCTTCCACAGGAGCCGCACTTTGAGCCGACGCACTAGCCACTATCGCCACATAACCCGCTGCAACCGCTAAGCCGTGGGTTGGATCGTACCCGCGCCATCCGGCACCCGGTAAATAAACCTCTGCCCAAGCATGGAGATGGCGATCGCTGCTATCTGCGTCTCCTTCTTGGTAGCCGCTGACAAATCTGGCGGCTAAACCGATCGCTCGACAAACTTCCATAAATAAAACCGCCACATCTCGACAGGAGCCGATTTGTTGAGTCCAAGTGATGCCGGGGGGGAACGGTAACCCTGTTTCACGAATGGTGTATTTGCAGGTGCTATAGATTCGTTGATTGAGTTCGCTTAAGAACGCCAGGGTATTGCCTGCGCTAAACTGCCATAGTTCTTGGGCGAGTTGAGTGGCGATCGGGTCAATACCGCTGCCAAACTGACCGCAGAGGTAGGGTTGAAGTTGACGGGATAAAGAGGTGGGATAATCGAGCGGGAGTTGAGCCGCCCAAGGTTCTAACAGGTAGTCGAAAGGGTTGGTGCAAAGGGTTTCCACTTGGGACAGAGTTTGAATCGAAAGAGAGGTCGTTTCAACTTCTTTGAACCATACTTTGATCAGGGAATTACCGTCTAGGTCAACGATTTCTGACTTGCCGTCAGGACTGGGTGAGACCGTGAGAGAGAATTGGCAAAGTCGTTGAAACGCATCGCTACGAGGACGCAGGCGGATCACATGGGGAGATAGGATGACGGGGCGATCGTAGGAATAGGTGGTGATATGGGAAATTTGATACATCAGCTCACAGATTGCAATTCAAAAAACGTTTCAAAGATACCACGCCCGACCTGATTGAGCTGAATCTGAGTATCGTCTAAAAACTCGTGTAGTCCTCGCTTGATAATCTCTTCAATAGTAATAAAGTCAAGCTCAGACCGCAGCTTTCCTAGCGTTCGATCGGCAGGGTTGCTCCACCGTCCAGGTGTGGTTTCGGTGATTTGGTGGAGGGATTTTTCTGCCTGTAAGAGGCAAAACTGAACCGATCGCGGAAAATCTCGATCTAAAATTAAAAACTTGGCAATGTCTTGGGGGCTGATGCGGTGCTGGCATTTACGATACATTTCATAGCCGCTAGCAGACTTGAGTAAGGCAATCCATTGCAGCTCGTCTAAGGCTGTGCCAATGTCGTCGGCAGAGGGCAGCAGGATAAAGTATTTAACATCTAAGGTGCGGGCGGTTTTATCTGCCCGTTCCAAAAATCTGCCCAGTTGCCCAAAATGCCAGCCCTCATTGTGGGTCATGGTTGCATCCATCACACCTGCAAACAAATGGCTAGCTAGCTTCACTTCGGCAAAAAAGCTGGGGAGCTGTGATAGGGGTGGAGCCTGAGAAATTTCTTTGACCATGAGATAAAAGGCGTTGACTCGCTCCCACATTTCTGAGGAAATAATTTCGCGTACCGATCGCGCATTTTCGCGGGCTAGCCGTAAACAAGAAGTAATGGAGTTGGAATAGTCGCTATCAAACGCTAAAAATTGCACAACATTGTCGGCTGTAGCTGTGCCGTAACGCTCCTTAAATAACTCCAGATCGCCCGTAGTCATAACTAAAGGTGCCCATTGTTGTTCCACGCCCACAGGCGAATCTAATAGTAGATTCAAATTGACATCGACGAATCGGGCAATGTTTTCGGCTCGTTCAACGTAACGATTGAGCCAGTAGATTGAACTAGCGACACGGCTTAGCATAGGGAATTTTGGAGGTTGGATTTTGAGGAGGGTTATAGCTATTGGACGATCCAGGTATCTTTGCTGCCGCCGCCTTGGGACGAATTGACGACTAAAGAGCCTTTTTTGAGGGCAACTCGGGTTAAGCCGCCTGGATTGATATAGATTTCTTTGCCGTACAAAATGTAGGGACGAAGATCGACGTGGCAACCCTCAAAGCGATCGCCAAACAAAGTCGGCACACGGGATAAAGACAGCGTCGGCTGAGCAATGTAATTTCTGGGATTAGCCTTAATCCGTTCTGCAAAATTCTCTCGCTCTGCGGGGGTGGCGTGAGGTCCAACCAACATCCCGTAGCCGCCGGAGCCATCGGCAGGTTTTACTACGAGTTGATCGAGGTTTGCTAGAACATGATTTTCCTGGTCTGGCTCCCAGCAAAGATAAGTCGGAACATTGGGCAAGAGTGGCTCTTCGTCGAGGTAGTAACGAATGATTTTAGGAACGTAAGCATAGATCACTTTATCGTCAGCAACTCCGGTTCCGAGCGCATTTGCCAGCGCCACTCGTCCCGCTCGATAAACATCCATCAGTCCGGGTACACCCAGCAACGAATTTGCCCGAAACGTGAGGGGGTCAATAAAGTCATCATCAATGCGTCGATAGACCACATCTACTCGCTTTAAGCCTTTGGTCGTCTGCATTTGCAAATAGCCATTGGCAATCACCAAATCTCGGCTTTCCACCAGTTCGACGCCCATTTGTTGCGCCAAAAAAGAATGCTCAAAGTATGCTGAGTTATACATTCCGGGAGTTAAGACCACAACGGTTGGATCGGGAAGTCCGAGGGGCGCTAGATTCAGTAAAGTTTCGAGTAAATGACTGGCATAATCTTCGACTGGCTTAATTGCCATTTTGTTGAAAACGAGCGGAAATGTGCTTTTCATCACCCGTCGATTTTCTAATACGTAGGATACGCCAGAAGGACAGCGGAGATTATCTTCTAAGACATACCATTGACCATCGCGATCGCGGACTAAATCCGTTCCTGTAATATGACACCAGATCCCTTGGGGCGGTTGTAAACCCATACAGGGCTTAAGAAACCCGGTTGCAGAATAAACTAATTCCTCCGGAATAACTTTATCCTTCAGAATTTTCTGTTCGCCATAGATATCAGACAAAAACAAATTAAGCGCATGAATTCGCTGCTTCAAGCCCTCCTCTAATCGCGCCCATTCTTTCGCAGCTAAAATGCGAGGCACAATGTCGAACGGGAAAATACGTTCTGTTCCCTGGTCATCACTGTAGACATTAAAAGTAACGCCTAACTGAAAGAGCGCAGTTTGTGCCGCCCGTTGACGCTGCTGAAGTTCTTCCATAGAAAGCGAATTAATCCGCTCGATCAAGGGAACTGCCTCCAATCGAGGCTGACCACTAGCCAAGAATAGTTCGTCGTAAAAATCGCCTGGTTCGTACTGGTCAAATCTCACGGTTCGTTCCTGGCATTGCTTCCGCTAAGAGCATATAGAGAATGGTAGAAGACAGTGTGTATTATAAGATACTGTTCCATGCCGTTCTAATGCTCTTCCAAATCTTGAGAATGAACCTAAGAGGATGTTTGAAAAGTATCGCCAACACTTTGTAGGGGCGTGGCATTCGGCTAAAAAGTTCTTGGACTCAGCGAAAAATGGTCGTCCGAATGCCGCGCCTTACCCTCAGATGTCACATCAACGACTTTTCAGACATCCTCTAACCGTTAATACCTCACGAAAGTTGAAGTTATGTCTCCTGCCTCTGGAGAAAAGCAGCGCAAAATCAATGATCCGGATAATGAATCGTGATAAAACGAAAAAGACTCATCTCTTGGCTTCCTGCTCTTATGGTGGGCGATCGCCTTTCTCGATGGCAATTCACTGAGGCAACTCTCGCTACAAAGAAGCCAGACGCTTTTCTGCTACTGTTTGAGCTATTGCCGCTTAGATTGTAAGATTTCAGAGTAATTTTTAATCAGTCTGGCAGAAATACCAGTTGGAAAAGATTGCCCCCCTTTTACTGCTGAGCTACCATTCGTTGTAAAGGCTATGGTGCATCTACTAATAAAGAGTTGCAAATTGAGTAAGTAAGGAGCTAAGTGGTGACGATTGCAGCAGAGCTACTTCCTGGAACTTTAGTCGATCGCCGCTATCGGATTCAGCGCGTCTTAGGGCGGGGCGGTTTTGGACGAACCTATTTAGTTGTAGATAAGTGGCGTTTTGGCGAACTCTGCGTCCTCAAAGAATTTGCCCCCAGTAATCGGGGCGATGCCGTCGTCACCCAAAAGCTTCGAGAATTATTTCAAAGAGAAGCCACGATTCTCCATAAGCTCAATCATCCTCAAATTCCTAAGTTTTTGGCGGTCTTTGAAGAAAACAGTCGATTATTTATTGTTCAAGAATATGTCAATGGCAAAACCTACTGGAATCTTCTGCGAGAGAAGCATCAAAACAACACCGCCTTCACCGAAACCGAGATTTTACAATGGTTGAAGGATCTGTTGCACGTACTAGCATACCTGCACAAGCAAAACATTGTGCACCGCGACATTTCTCCTGACAACGTGATGTTAGCAAGAGGGAAAAAACTGCCGATTCTGATTGATTTTGGGGCAGTTAAGCAAGCCGCAACCCACCTGAATCAATCCCATACCCCTGCCGATGGCTTGATTCAAGCTTCGGTATCTGTCGGCAAGTCGGGCTATGCACCCTATGAGCAACTGCGGATGGGGCAATGTTCGCCTCGCAGCGATCTCTATGCATTGGCGGTCACTGCGGTCGTATTGCTCACGGCAAAGCCTCCTAGCCAGTTAATTGACCCAAATTCTTTAGAGTGGAAGTGGCACACACTGGTTAAGCTTGACCCAATTCTGGTCAAAATTTTAGGAAAGATGATGGCGGAAAAGCCTAAGGATCGCTATGCCTCGGCAGAAACTGTTTTGAATGACTTACAGCAAGTCCAGCCCAGCCCAGTAGCGCAGACTGAGAGCCTCTCTATAGGGTGGGTACCAGCGGAATCTACTAGCTTGCAGTTTAAGCGCCTTGGCTCACCGTTTCTTCAGGGTCAGGTTCTTCAGGGTCAGGCACAAACCACTCGTTTACAAGAGCTTTCTGAAGAAAAGGTGTCCATTACCTCTCATAAACAGAAGCTTGTCCTTGCTCAACCTAAAGTCCTTGCTCAACCTAAAGTCCTTGTTGGCACAGTTGGCACATCTACGAAGTTTTCCCTAACCTGGAATAAGCTACTGCTGGGCGGATGTCTGGCACTCTTGCCGTTGGGTGGAATTTTAGTTGGAGTTCAGTCTTCTTACATTTCAGCAGTTTGCCAAGCTTTTGATAACTGCGCAGAGGATCAACAGGCGGAGCAGATCTATCAACAGTCAGTTAGACAAGCGACGATGGCACAAACTTTGTCAGAAATGGCGAAGAATGTGCCTGACCTAAAACTTGCCCGCAATCACCTTTCCGAAGCCGTTGCTCAACTGAGTGGTTTGGCTAACGACAATAAACTTGCATCAGTGGTTCAACAAAGGTTGACTGTCGATCGCAGTTACCTAGATGATTTAGAATCCCGACTAGAAAAAGAAGCTAAAGCCACCGAACTACTCAGCCGCGCTAAGGCAGAGGCTCAGAAGGCGAATGAGCTAACGACGATCGCCAGGCTAACTCAAGACTATGAAGCAGCAAGGCTGCAATGGGCTAAGACACTAGCAACCCTGCAAGCCATTCGACCCTCGACCTTTGCCCAAAGTCAAGTCACGGCGCGATCGCAAGAATACACCGCTCGCCTTGAAACTCTAGATTTGCGCATAGCTGCCCTGAGTCCTCCCGTTGCTCCTTCCATAAAAACCCCAGCAAATCCATTTCAACCGCTGGTCGGTGAATCGCTAACCGAGCCATCTGCGGCAGCGCGTCCCATTCCTCAACTTCCTCAAGCTGCACCGCCTGAGAGAAGTGTTGCTGCCTCCAGGGCTGCTGCCTCCAGAACAGTCGCCTCTAGCGCGATCGCTTCCAGACCAGTCGCTTCTAGACCAGCCGCATCTAGACCAGCCGCACTCCGCACAGTAGCGCTTTCAGAGCGAAGCCAGCGCATCGTAGCTTCGGCTCGCAGCGCTCCAGCCCAGATCACGGCTGCTAGCCCCACTCGTCCGACGACTGGGGTTAGACAAACTGCCGCGATCGCCTCTCCTGTGCCCGCCCGTCTCGTGGCTTCAGTGCCTTCATCTCCCCCTGCCGTTGCCTTACAAACCTTGTCGCAACAAACCTTAAACGACGTCTCCATTCAGCTTGATGGTGCCAGAGTTTCGCCGGATGGAACAGTAGCCGCAAACTTGATCGTCGAGAATCATAGTGATCGCACCTTCGGCTTTGTTCCTCTCTTTGCCGAAGTTGAAGATGCCAATGGCAACATCATCCGCTCCCGCGTTCAATTTATCAATACAGAAGACGGAGTCGCCGAACCTGGAGAAGTCTTACATGGGCAAGTTCACATGTTTAATCGGCAATGGAACTCATCCGGTTCTCAAAATCTAGCCCTCGTTATTCAAGAAGGAACTACTGGCAGCCGCAACTTCCGCCTTGCCTTCTAGTCCCTGCTTCTAACACTGGGTAAAGAGGTTTCAACACCTCAAAAAAGCGAAGGCAACCCATTGGGTTGCCTTCGCAAGGGTATCAGACTAATTTCACTACACTGCGGCACCTAAGAGGCTAACAGCCTCTTTCAGCAAAACCGCCTTATCAGTTTTCTCCCAAGGTAAGTCCAAATCATCCCGTCCCATGTGACCGTAAGAAGCCACATCTTGATAGAAGCGACCGCCCCGCTCAGCAGGAATTGTGGTTAACCCAAAGGTTTCAATAATGCCCGCAGGACGCAATTCAAAATGGTCTTTAACTAGGTCGAAGAGGCGATCGTCATCCACCTTGCCTGTACCGAAGGTTTCCACTAAAATACTGACCGGACGAGCCACGCCAATGGCATAGCTTAATTGAACTTCGCACTTTTCAGCCAAGCCCGCCGCTACAATATTTTTTGCCACATACCGCGCCGCATAAGCTGCACTGCGATCGACCTTCGTCGGATCTTTCCCCGAAAATGCACCGCCGCCATGTCGAGAATAGCCACCATAGGTATCGACAATAATTTTGCGACCCGTCAAACCCGAATCGCCCTGAGGTCCACCCACGACAAACTTACCTGTGGGGTTCACCAGAAAACGTGTGGTGACGTCTGGCTTGATGGCAATACCTTCAAAAACCGGCAGAACGACCAGCGCCCAGAGATCCTCTTTAATTCTGGCTTGAACTGCCGAACACTCCGAAATATTGTCAATAGTAGGAGTGTGCTGAGTCGAAACCAAAATCGTATCGATACCCACAGGTCTGCCGTCTTCGTAAGCCACTGTCACCTGCGTTTTACCGTCAGGACGCAAGTAGGGCAACTGCCCTGTTTTACGAACGGCTGCCAGCTTACGAGCAATCCGGTGTGCCAAGCAGATGGGCAAGGGCATTAGCTCAGGGGTTTCATTGCAAGCAAACCCAAACATCAAACCTTGATCGCCAGCACCCACTGCATCAAGCTGTTCATCACTAGAAAGTTCCCGATGCTCTTGGGCTTGGTCTACCCCTTGAGCAATATCAGGAGACTGTGCATCTAGGGCAATTAACACGGCACAACTATTAGCGCTAAATCCATTGACTGCATCGGTGTAACCAATTTCAGCAATTTTTCCGCGAACTAAATCAACATAATTGACTTGTGCCTTTGAGGTAATCTCGCCAGTGACAAGCACCATACCCGTATTGACCACAACTTCAGCCGCTACTCGGCTAGAAGGATCTTGAGCCAAAAGTGCATCAAGAATCGTATCGGAGATTTGGTCACAGATTTTATCTGGATGACCTTCAGTTACAGATTCAGAAGTAAAAAAATAGCGACGGGACAAGGAAAGACCTCCCTTTATCGAAGTTAAGCAATTGTTCAGAAGTAGAACAGGAGACTAGCACATTTCGGATTCAGCAAAGTGAGCCTAAATTGCATCTACCACTTTGCTGATTGCCGGATAGGCAAACCGAGCGTGTAATTCTGTTTGTAAAAAATGGAAGATGACGAACCAGCCCTGCTAAAGGAGCGAATGAGAAAAGCGACTAAACCACTCGCTAATCAAACTCCTGTTGTAAAACTTAAACGTAAATCTTTTTGAAAGCAAGTAGCTTTACTTAGAATTTACTGCTTTAGAACAGACAAAAGACGAAATTTTAAACGAATAGGTGTTCGTTTAGAACTCAAATCATTGGCAGCAGGGTGGAAATTATATTAGCAGTTTTTTCATCCTAATACTCCTCTCTCACAAGATTAGTGCTTCTGCCAGTCTTGTGGAAGCTACTAATCGATCAAAATCTTGACGTTTTTATAGTCCACTTATTTAAAGATTTTCTCAGTAATTTCTACGAGAATTCATTGCTGTAATAATATAAAGCCTTGATATAGATTTATTCTGAAAGGATTTCAATTTCCTCAAGCTGATGGATCAGGGTATCGGCTGGCAGATGAAAGGCACTGCTCCAACCGCCCGTCACGCCAATACAGCCTGCTGCACCCGCCCGAGCCAGTTGGATATCGGCTTGAGAGTCTCCAATGACGAGGGTTTGACTAGGAGAAACTTTTAAGGCATTACAGGCTTGCTGAAGCAAGAGAGGATCGGGTTTACTAAGATTTCCAGCACCTATTTGAAGCTGAAAATAGGCTTCAAGTTGGTATTTCTCAACAAAGTCTTTAACGTTGTTGGTGCTGTCAGAAGAGAGGATGCCCAGGCGAAGTCCGGCTGTGGTCAGGGCTTGTAAGAGAGGCAGGACTCCGGGAAGTAAAGGGGTATGGTCTGCCTTACGCTTCATGTATTGGTCGGCTTCTATAAAAGCCGATCGCACTGTTTCGAGAGATTCTATCCAATCTCGTCCGGTTTCGGTGACATAGGCAGCGGCAGCAATTTCGTTTTCTTGACGAGTGCCGATCGCCATTAGCCCGGCTGGATTAAGGCGATCGCCCTCTACTCCAAACGCCATCAACAACGGCTCCTGAACGCCAGGAAATTGGGCGTCAATCAGGCGCGATCGCTTTTGTGCCAAGCTCCGCAAAAATGCCTCCGAATTTGCCAACGTCCCGTCTTTATCAAACAGCACAGCTTGAATATTTTGGAACGTCACACCCTGACAACGAATCGAAACCATTGCGACCTTCCTAAAACTCTAATAAATAAATAAAACTCTAATAAAAAGGAGGGATGATTCCCTCCTAACATTCATCTCTAAATCAACAACAAGTTTACTCTTCGACTGCCGAAGGTAAATCTTCTTCAAAAGCTTCAGCTTCTTCAATCTCTGCGATCGCTTCAATCTCTGCGATCGCTTCAATCTCTTCAATTGCTTCAACCTCTGCAATTGCTTCAACCTCTGCAATTGCTTCAACCTCTTCAATTGCTTCAACCTCTGCCTCTGCTTCGGCTTCTTCAACCGCAGCCTGAGGCTGAGACTGTTGCAACATCTTTTCACGATATTTTGCAGCCATCTCTTCCGCCATGTCGTAAACAATCTGCGGATTTTTGACCATATCACCCGGTTCTGGCTCTAGCTGCTTCGTAGAGAGAGAGATCCGACCCCGTTCTGCATCTAGGTCAATGATCATTACCTTAACTTCATCGTTCACATTGAAGACGCTATGAGGCGTATCGATGTGGTCGTGGGAAATCTCGGAGATGTGCAGCAAACCACTGACACCGCCAATATCGATGAAGGCACCGTAGGGCTTCAGACCCCGGACAGTTCCAATCACCACTTCGCCCACTTCCAAACGGTTCATCTTCCGCTCAACCAGTGCCCGACGATGGCTTAGAACCAGACGGTTACGATCTTCGTCTACTTCCAAAAACTTCAGGGGCAATTCTTCACCCACCAAATCTTCTTTAGGTCTACGGCTGCTGATGTGAGAGCCAGGGATGAAACCCCGGAGTCCTTCAATCCGAACCAACGCACCGCCCCTGTTTGTAGCGAATACACTAGAGCGAACTGTGGCATCTTCATTCTGAAGCTGACGCACCCGTTCCCAAGCCCGCATATATTCAATGCGGCGGATAGAGAGGGTTAACTGCCCATCTTCGTTCTCATCGGTCAAGATGAAGAACTCGCGGGTTTCGTTAGACTGTAATACTTCCTCTGGGTTGTCAATCCGGTTAATCGACATCTCCTGAATGGGGATGTACGCTGCCGTCTTGGCACCAATATCAATCAGTGCACCTCTGGGTTCGAGACTAAAGACAGTACCAGCGACAACGTCGCCAGGGCTGAAATGGTAGTCATATTTGTCGAGAAGAGCGGCAAAATCTTCAAGTGTAAAGCCGATATCTGTGGGCATGCGATAAATTTCCTGGTGGTTTTCTCCGTTTTAGTAGTGGTCTGTTTACAATACGTATGCTGTGGACATGCTCATTCGCCTAAAAAAGACAAATGTTGTTCAGCCGCTCAACGAATTTACTTCGCTGGGAGCTAAATTGTAATACTGTTAGACCCCAAGTGATCAATGATATCTCACTTTCGCTGAGAATCGTTTTTTCGTAGGAACGATGTTGAGCAGAAGATTTTGAAGGATCTTAAATGTTAATGGGTCATAGAAGGAGCGGCATCAGGTTGCCAATTTTCTGCTTCGATAGAAGAGTCGGCGTGAGGGGCAGATGGCTCAACAGGCTCTTCGGTCTGAGGTGAGTCAGACGATCGCAATCGGCTGAGAATATCAACAAAATCGCTAAAGCCTGTGAACTGTTGATAAACAGAAGCGAAACGAATGTATGCCACTTCATTGAGAGTTTGCAAGTGCTTTAAGACCAGTTCTCCGATTTTGCTGCTGGGGACTTCTCGGATCGATTGCTGTTGAAGTTCTGCTTCAATTTCGTCTACTAAATTTTCGAGCTGGGCGTGCTGTACACCCGTTTTTTCGCAGGCACGAACCATTCCTCGTAAAAGCTTGGATCGATCGAAGGAATCGCGATCGCCACTGCGCTTGATCACCACTACAGGAACAAATTCAATCCGCTCATAGGTAGTAAATCGGCGATCGCATTTCAGGCATTCTCGACGACGACGAACGCTATGCCCGGATTCTGCTGAGCGAGATTCCAAAACTCGGTTGTCTGGATATTGGCAGAATGGACATCGCATCAGTAGCGCCCTCCGGGAAGAATCAGGCTAAAAAACCGTTTGAGAATCAATATCTCAATTTACTTTGCAATCATACTGCAATTTTGACGTACTCCCCCGGCTGAAGCCCGAAGGATTCTGGGGTCAAACAGCAATTGCAGGCACAGCCTGTCTGACATCACCTAACCCAGCAGTTGACGCCCCAACTGCTTTAATATTTTGGGCGGCATTCTCATCTCGTCCATTGACGGCATGACAAGACGAGCAACGCCATTCCCTCACCGACAAATCCAACTCTTTAAGAACATGACCGCAATGAAAGCAGGTCTTGCTAGATGGATACCAGCGATCGATATAAACAACCTGCTTGCCCTTCTTTTTGGCAACCCAGCCGAGAATTTCTAGAAACTCTCCCAATGCCAAATCAGAAACCTTGCGCCCCCAAAGACGCTTCATCCCTTTCAGGTTCAACGTCTCAAAACAGAGAACATCAAACTTGTCTGTCAGGTCATGAGCAAGTTTCCAGAACCAGTCAGAACGACGATTAGCAATGTCCTCATGCCTGCGAACTAAATTCCTTCTCGCTCGTTCCCGATGGGCTGACCCCTTCACCTTTTTCGAGTGTTGCCGACTGGCTCTCTTAATGGCGTTGAGTGACTGCTTGAAGAATTGGGGTGATTCAATTTTGGAACCATCGGAGCCAGTGAGGAACGTTTTCAAACCAAAGTCAAACCCAGCGATTTTACCCGTCTCGAACTTGCTTGCTCATTCACCTCATTCACCACAACTAGCATGAATAGCTCGCCTAGTGGAGTCCGTTTAATGGTCAGAGTTTTGATGGTTCCTGCAATCTCTCTAGAGTTCCAATATTGATAGACCCTGCTGCCAATCTTGATTCTATTGCCGCCTAAAAGCTTGTAGCCCGCTTGTTTTAGCGTAAAGGACTTATACTTTTTGACCTTCTTAAAGTTAGGGGGTCTGACTCCTTTTTTGTGATGTTTGAAAAACAGTTGATACGCCTTTTCAATCCGCTGACAGATATCCTGCACAGCTTGAGAACCAACCAACTGCCAGAATGAGCAACGTTTCCGCAGCTTGGCAATATGGGCTTGAAGTTTGGTGCAGTTCAGTGCTTGCCCCACATCCGATAATATCGTTTGTGCAAGGCAATACAGTGGTTATAAATCACTCCAGCGGCGTTAATTGACCGCTTGAGATATCAGATATCTATTCCGCTTGTGACTGTAGAGCTTGAACTTCAAGGTTTTCACGTTAATATGATAGCACATTGACGGCTGTATGACGACATGAAAAAGCTAACTCTGAGATGCTCTGACGAAGAGTATGAACTGCTCTTGAGGTATTGCGAAAAGAAGGAACGCAGCTTAAATGACGTTCTCAGGGAATTGATTCGGAGGTTCACGGCTGAATCAATTCAGCTATTCGCTTATATCCCCCGGTTGAAACGCAGGGACTTTACGCATCACGCCTCGTAAATAGAAAAAACCTGAGTACTCCTATCTAATAAATAGCAGGAATGACTCAGGTTTCTAAAAATACTTAAATTCAAGATAATTCAAAAGAATTAAGAGAACAAGAGTTCTAATCCTTTTTAATCCGAGGGGGTTCACGAAAAGCGATCGCAAAAAACAGAACCCCAAGTGCAAGAGCCAAAACCAAAATGTAAGCAACGCTTTCCATGAGCAAATCTCCCTACACAGTCGAGCCAATCTACAGTCATTAATCACTCGCTATAAGAAGGGCGATTTTTGAGAGATAAACTCCCGCGATCGCCCTTCCACAACTCTAAACAGGTTCTTTTCTTCGAGAAGATTTATCCCCCAACTTCTGATAGAAACCCCACTCCACCTGCTCTTCAGAAAGGTCAGGGTCAATCCCGGCAAACACATCTCTAAACAAGGTGCGTGAACCGTGCCAGATATGTCCAAAGAAGAACAGCAACGCAAAGACAGCGTGCCCATACGTAAACCAGCCGCGTGGGCTAGTGCGAAGCACCCCATCGGAATTAAGGGTTTCTTGGTCAAACTCAAACGGCTCACCCAGTTGCAGCTTACGCGCATAACGCTTAACCGCTGTGGGGTCTGTGATGACCTGACCATTCAAAGCACCGCCATAGAAAGAGGCTGTTACACCCACTTGCTCAAAGCTATACTTCGACTCAGCCCGACGGAAAGGAATGTCAGCTCGGACAATCCCATCTTTGTCGGTCAAGATAATGGGGAAGTTCTCAAAGAAGTTAGGCATCCGACGAACGAATAGCTCACGTCCTTCAGAATCTTTGAATACAGGATGACCGATCCAGCCCTTAGCAATTCCGTCGCCCTTGTCCATTTGACCGGTACGGAACAAACCGCCTTTTGCCGGGTTGTTGCCAATATAGTCAAAGAAAGCCAGCTTTTCAGGAATCTCAGACCAAGCATCTTCCAAGCTAGCGCCTTCAGCCACGTTAGCCTGAACCCGCCGCTGGATTTCTTGCTGGAAGTAGCTGCTGTCCCACTGATAACGAGTTGGACCAAATAGCTCAATGGGAGTGGCTGCGCTGCCGTACCACATGGTTCCTGCAACCACAAAAGCTGCAAAGAACACTGCTGCAATACTGCTAGACAGAACCGTTTCGATGTTGCCCATCCGGAGCGCGCGATAGAGCCGCTCAGGAGGACGAACCGTGAGGTGGAATAATCCAGCGATAATGCCGACAATCCCGGCAGCAATGTGGTGAGCCACAATGCCTCCAGGATTATAGGGATCAAAGCCCTCCGGACCCCAAGCGGGCGAAACAGGCTGAACACTGCCCGTTAGACCATAGGCGTCAGAAACCCACATACCAGGACCAAACAGCCCCGTGAGGTGGAATGCTCCAAAGCCGAAGCAGAGCAGACCCGATAGAAACAAGTGAATTCCAAACATTTTGGGCAAATCTAGAGCGGGTTCGCCTGTGCGAGGATCTCTAAATAGCTCTAAATCCCAGTAAACCCAGTGCCAAACGGCAGCCAGGAAAAGTAGACCAGATAAAACGATGTGAGCCGCTGCAACGCCTTCAAATGACCAGAAACCCGGATCAATGCCCGTTTCCCCAGTCACGCTCCAGCCTGCCCATGAACTCGATACGCCCAAACGTGACATGAAGGGCAAGACGAACATGCCTTGCCGCCACATGGGATTGAGAACTGCATCGCTGGGGTCAAAAATTGCCAACTCATACAATGCCATCGAGCCAGCCCAACCCGCCACCAATGCAGTGTGCATCAGGTGAACGGAAATCAGCCGACCTGGGTCATTCAAGACCACTGTGTGTACGCGATACCAGGGTAGTCCCATTGACTACGCTCCTCCTATACGTTTCAATTCTTTCAGCTTTTTATTAAGAAACCCAATACTGGTAAGCCTACCAGATTTGGAGACACCATAAGATGTGCGATCGCCTACTGTCACTCGTTCTTAAGCTTAAAAGCTCGAAACAAATCAACACAAAGTTGCAACGACAGTAAACCCCTGGCACTCTCACAGCTTAGAGCACAATAGGATTCAGATGGGAGTAAGATACAGAATTCTGTGTCTCCTGCAAACCTTCACCCAAAGCTCTATGGCGACTCAGACTAGCGAGTTTGCTGATCTTTCCGCCTAAATTTTGTAAAATGAAAGTGTATAAAGAAGTGTAACCAGTGTGAGAGGCGATTGCAAGCATGACCCAAGCAAGCCCCGAAGAACAAATTCAAGACCCCTCGAAAGTACTGGAAACAGAGGCTTCCGAAGATAAATCTTGGCAATCTGTAAGTATTAAGTTTGTTAACGAAAATAAGGAAGTGATGGCGACTGATGGCGCTAACCTGCGGTTTAAGGCGCTAGAGAATGGGATTGACCTATACACGTTTAGCGGCAAGATGATGAACTGCGGCGGCTATGGTCAGTGTGGGACTTGCATCGTCGAAATTGTGGAAGGTATGGAGAACCTATCGCCTCGAACTGAGGTGGAAGACCGGAAGCTGCGGAAACGTAATGATCGCTGCCGTTTGGCTTGTCAGACCTTAGTGCATGGAGTTGTGAGCGTAGTTACGAAGCCGAAAAAGTAGGGAAGCTGAGGTTATAGGGGAGGAATAAGCCTCTTTTTTCGCTCGGTTTTGGGTGGGTTGAGGTGTATCCTTAAGGAATAAGGGTTTTGTAAAATCAGCTTGAATTACCGAGGCTAGTTCTCATGCAAGTTAATGACTTGGGTTTTATTGCAACTATTTTATTCGTGATGGTTCCTGCTCTTTTTCTCGTGATTCTGTATATCCAAACAGCAAGCCGCGAAGCAAAGTAAGAGCCTGTTTTTCTTTGAAAGACTGGCGGCGTCTAAGTTCATGACTTAGGCACTGCCAGTCTTATTTTTGTTTAAGAACCTAGCGAACGAGTAGGACAGGACAGTTAGCGTACACCCGGACGTAATCTGAAAGCGATTGACCGAGAAGGCGATCGAGGTCGGGTAGCCCCTTAGCTACAGAAGGGCGGCGATCGGGAGATCCTAGAATTAATAGGTCAACATGAAGTTCTTCGGCAGTTTGACAAATCCTGGCGCCCGGTTTGCCTTCAGGGGCGACACATTTGTAAGAGACGCCGTATTTTTTGGCTTCGGCGATCGCGGGGAGCAGCACCGGATCTTCGTTAGGATTCGCCACGATTTCACCGGGCTTGAGCTTGAGATCGGCGTTGGTGTGAGCGAGAATGATCTGGCTATTTTTGATATCCCGTAGCAGCGACAAAGCCAACTTTAAGGCTTGCTGCGCTGACTCAGATCTATCCATCGCTACCATCACTCGGCTGATTTTCTTAACAAATAGGTCATCTCGAACCAGCAGCATGGGACGGGATGAAAGCTGGAAAACGTACTGGCTGACAGAGTTTTCCAAAATGGACTGAATCCGCTTGAGTCCGCGCGAACCCATAATGATTAAATCAGAATCAATTTCTTCTGCTACCTTGCACACGATGTCTTTGGGGTCGCCTTCCCGCAGCATAGCGGTGACCTTAGCAGGGTCAAGGTTGAGAAATTGAATGGCACTTGCTAAGTTTTTGCCCCCTGATTCCCATTTCTCGGTCATGGCTTCAGCGGTAATTTGAGGCGGCACGACTTGTAAGACTGTGACTTGCGCCCTTTGAATAAGGGGAATGTCTATTAAGACTTTGAGCATGGCTTGTCCGGTTTCGGAATTTGCCAGCAAGATTTTTTCTATCATAAATGCTCCTTAACCCAAGCTTGCAGAAGGGTTGATGTTGTGAACAGAGATTTATGTCTAGTGTATGACGAGGCGATAGCACTCTTTTGAATCAATCATCAAACGTTTCAATTCAAACCTTTTACTTCACATCGAACAATGTCCAAATCCCCAGCAGGGCCAAAACGGCTCCAAAAAATGACCGAAAGCTAACTTTCTCTTTCATCCATAGGGCGATAGGAATGACAAACAGCGGACTCGTCGCGATCAGCGCTTGGGCAATTCCGGTTGCTGTGAATTTCAGCGCTATTTGCTGTAACCAGATGCCTAGATAGGTACTGGCAAAGGAGGTTGTGATTAGAATGAGGAGGAAATGGCGATCGCGCAACGGATGAAATTCTGCCCAGACTCGACGCTGGAAGCTCATCAGAATTAGCAATATCAGAACTCCCGCTAATAATCGAATGAGGCTGCCCCACAGCGGGCTAACGTTTGTTTCAGCTAGAGCAGCCCGTGATAAGACAGCTCCCGCAGCCTGGGCAAGAGCCGATAGAAGCCCAAACCCAATTCCCCGCCAAGGGCGCAATTTGCCCTGGAAATCATCAGGAACTCGCTCTAGAATGACCCAGGTGACTCCACCTACTGTCAAAAAAATGCCAATCCAGGCTCGATAGCCAAGAGTTTCGCCCAGAAAAATGGCGGCAAATAGTGCCGCTAGCGGCGGCGAAAGAGCTTCGAGCAGCAGCGATCGCCGTGCCCCTAAACAGTTCAAGGCTTCAAAAAATGCTGTATCGCCTAACCCAATGCCGAGCGCTCCGCTAATGAGCAATAGCCCTAACGGCAGCAATCCGGTTTGCAGCGAAAATCCGGGTGAGAAGTCGCCGATGATCAGGAGGGTGAACAGACTGAGGATAATGGCGATCGTACATTTGGCAAGGTTCAAGACTAGGGGCGGAATTTGTTTGCCCATGCTGACGTAGACAAAGGAGGCGATCGCCCAAATGAGGGCAGCACTCAGGGCGGCAAGTTCGCCTTTGAAAGAGACGAGGTTCATAGAGAAAGTTTGAAGTAGGTTTGAATCGTGGAGGTTGGGCGGCTCCGCCGCGATCCGGGGGACTTCCCCCCGTCCCCCCGCAATGTGGGGGCCTAACTCCCCCACGCCCCCCGAAAGGGTTGGTTGAGTTGGGGCGTTGTTTGGGGTTAATTTTGACTTAGCCCATCCTCTAGCTCTTGACGCGCTGCCTTAAGAGCCTCTGGTAGTTTGTCAGGGTCTTTGCCACCTGCTTGTGCCAAGTTAGGACGACCGCCGCCGCCGCCGCCGCAAATCTTGGCGATCGCCCCAATCAATTTGCCTGCCTGTAACCCTTTTTTGATGACACCCGGACTAAACGCCGCGACCAAACTTACCTTCTCTGGCTCTGGCAATGATCCCAGCACAACTGCTCCCTCGCCTAGCTTTTGCAACAGTGTCTCTGCCGCTGTCTTTAGCGACTCTGCATCGACACCTTCTAGTGAAGCAACGATAATTTTGAACGAGCCGATCGCTTCAGCTTGGGAAAGGAGTTGGTCGGCTTTAGCTAAAGCCAACTCTGATTTGAGGGATTCTAATTGTTTTTGGGTCGTCTTTAATTCAGTTTGTAATGCCATCACCCGATCGCCTAAATCCTCTGGCTTTACCTTAAAGCGATCGCCCAACTCTCTGACTACTTTCTCCCGCACGTTTAGATACTCTAATACTGCTGCCCCGGCAACTGCCTCAATCCGTCGAATACCTGCCGCCACACCTGACTCTGAGATCACCTTGAATAGCCCAATTTCGGCAGTGTTGTTCACATGAACACCGCCACAAAGCTCCATAGATACGCCCAGAAAATCAATAACGCGCACTTCATCGCCATATTTTTCGCCAAACATAGCCACTGCGCCCTTCGCCTTCGCCTGAGCAATAGGCATCACCGCCACCTCTGCAACATGAGCTTCGGTAATCCAGGCATTGATTTGGTCTTCAATTTTGTGCAGTTCATCAGGTGTCACAGCCCGCGATAGATTGAAGTCAAAACGCAGGCGATCGAACGCTACTAATGAACCGGCCTGGGCAATGTTGGGATCAACAATTTGTTTTAAGGCTGCTTGTAGCAAGTGGGTTGCTGTGTGGTTTGCCTGCGATCTGCGCCGACTCGCCAGATCGACCTGGGCGGTGAGGCGATCGCCCACCTTCAGCAACCCCTGTTTAACGGTGCCAAAGTGAACAAAAAGACTACCTTCCTTTTGCACATCGGTGATTTGTACGCGAACTGTATCGCTGGATAGAAAACCGCGATCGCCCACTTGTCCCCCAGACTCTGCATAAAAAGGGGTCTGATCTAGAATCAACTGCACGTCCGTTCCTAAACCTGCTGACTCCACTGCCTTCCCAGCAACCAGCAATGCCTTGACTTCAGCTTCGCTGGTTGCCTGGGTGTAGCCCAAAAATTCAGTTTCATGCAGATGTTCTGCCAACTGATTGAGGGTCGATTGTACGGTGAGATCAATGGTATCTTGAGCATCACGCGATCGCCCCCGCTGTTCTTCCATCCGCTTTTCAAAGCCTGCTGCATCTACCGTCAAACCATGCTCTTCAGCCACTTCTTGGGTCAACTCTAGCGGGAAACCAAAGGTGTCATAGAGTGTAAAAGCATCATCGCCCGATATTTTGCCACCTGAAACCGTTCCCTGAACGCCTTTACCAGTTAATTTACTGACAATCTCGTTTAGCAGCTTCTCGCCCCGATCCAGGGTTTCACGAAAACGGGATTCTTCGGCTTTTAGCTCGGTTTGAATCACCGTTTGGCGATCACGGACGTTGGGATAGGCTACCTCGGAAAGGGCGATCGCGGTTTCTGCGACTTCGCCCGTAAAGTCTCGCTCAATGCCAATCAACCGCCCATGTCGCACCACCCGCCGAATCAGCCGTCGCAACACATAGCCGCGCCCCAGATTAGAAGTCGTAATTCCATCCGCAATCATGTGCACCACTGAGCGAATATGATCCCCAATTACCTTTAGCGAAACTTGGGTTGACGCATCTGCCTCCAAATAATTGATTCCAGCGATTTGCGCTGCCGTCTGAATAATGGGGAAAATCAAATCCGTTTCATAGTTATTGGGCACTTTTTGGAGAATCTGCGCCATCCGCTCTAGCCCTAGCCCCGTATCAATATTCTGGTTCTGCAAAGGCGTTAAATTACCCTCAGCATCTCGGTTGTACTGCATGAAGACGAGGTTGTAGAACTCAATGAAGCGCGTGTCGTCCTCTAAATCAATGTCTTCATCGCCCAGCTCAGGATGGAAATCATAATAGATTTCTGAGCAAGGTCCACAGGGCCCCGTCGCGCCAGATACCCAAAAGTTATCCGCTTCGTCCATGCGAATAATGCGCTTAATCGGTACACCCACCTGATCCCGCCAAATGGCAAAGGCATCGTCATCTTCTCGAAACACGCTGACGACTAGCCGCTCAGGCGGCAGTTGAAAGACCTGGGTAGAAAGTTCCCATGCCCAAGCGATCGCCTGTTCCTTGAAATAATCGCCAAAGCTGAAGTTGCCCAGCATTTCAAAAAACGTATGGTGCCGCGCCGTCCGACCCACATTTTCAATGTCATTTGTCCGAATGCACTTCTGGGAAGTCGTCGCCCGCAGAAACTCTGCCGGACGCTGTCCGAGGAAAATGGGTTTAAACGGCAACATCCCAGCAATAGTCAAAAGCACCGTAGGATCTTCAGGAACAAGGGAGGCACTAGGTAAAATTTGATGCCCCCGGTCTTGATAGAAACTGAGGAAAGTTTGCCGAATTTGGGAGCCGCTGAGGAAGATGGACATGGAGGTTTTACGGTTCAATAAGGAAAGGAAAAGGGTTCCGATTTATTTTCTGCCATACACTTAGGCAAAAAGAGAAATATTAAACTCTAAAGTTGTGCGGTATAGAATAAACAATCATTGATATCGGGATTTACTGAATTCCATGATGTTTAATGAGAACCTATCCTGATTTACGTGTAGCAGTCTGTAACTTTAAGACGATAACGATTGGTTATTTTTAATTATGTCTTTGAATTTGCCCGATGTCGGGTGGTCTGACTTTTTTGGGTAGGCAACGCTGATCCGAAGGAACCACTACCCTAACGATTTACTTTGCCTTGGTTAAATTACAAACTAAATGGGCACTTCACTAATCTTGGTGGGAGAGAACGATTTTCGATCGACTCTCCAAACTCTAATTCACGAACCAATCTACGAATCTGCAACATTCACTGTCGAAGTTGCCGCCAATCCGCTTGAGGCAATGCTGCTGATTCAGGCGCAACAGCCCGATCTGCTGCTAATTCAGGCGCAACAGCTAGGAGGGTTTGAACTGTGTGAGCAAATAAAAACCCAGAGCCGTCTTGCCTGGATTTACTGCATTGTGCTCGAAGATCGTCCTCACTCTGACTCGCATATTCTAGCCCTTGAGGGCGGTGCAGACGCTTACCTCAAGCTCGACCTGCAACAGCCAAAAACCAGTCTGGCCCGATTGCTGCAAGCGCAAATTCAGGTAGGCGCACGTCAAGTGCTGAACCACCGCAACCTGATGCGAGAAAACGATCTGCTCTGCTCCATAGCCCTTTCAGACCCGCTCACAAATCTCAGCAATCGCCGCTCGTTAGAGTGGGAACTGCCGCGTTTCGTGAGCAATGCTCGCGCCCGCAAACAGCCTATTAGCTTAGTGATGATAGATGTAGATTTTTTTAAAAATATTAACGACACTCACGGGCATCTGGTGGGCGATCGCGCTTTAGAAATCTTAGCAACTCGTTTGCAGCACAATCTTCGGCTCTACGATACTCCTTACCGTTATGGCGGCGAAGAGTTTGTGATTATTTTGAGCGATACTGATAGCCAAGAAGCAGAGGCGATCGCCAACCGAATTTGCCAACTGATCCGCGAACAACCGTTCGTTATGGATAACAACTTAGCGTTGAACGTCACCATTAGCGCTGGAGCTGCCACCCTACAGTCCAATGACGATTCTAAAGGCTTCACCCTACTTGAAAGGGCCGATCAACGACTATTGAGGGCGAAAGCCGCCGGGCGCGATCGGGTGGTTGGGAGTGATCAATAAGAAAAATCTCCTTTTACTATTGTTCGCCCCTAATCGGTGGATTTCCCGTCTGACCTGCACTACTGGGCAACGGCAGACTAGAAGCCCCTGGCTGAGTTGAGGGCGGATTAAGTCCTGGTAAAGAGGAAGGGCTAGAGTTTGAAGAACTCGGTGAATTCGGTTGAGCGGAAGGAAAACTGACCCCTGGCTGCAAGTTTTGATTAGGTAAGTTGGGTTCCAGTGAGTTGGGATTGAGTCCTGATGGCGCAGCAGGGTTGGTCAAACCAGGTAGAGTAGAAGGATTGAACTGTCCGCCGCTGGGATCTAACCCTGGAAGCTGATCCACCTGACCGCTGCCCGGAAGTGTTGCCAGAGCTACACGAGTGCCACCCACCGATCGCAGCAAATCTAACACCCGCACTACATCGTTGTAACTGGAAGCGCGCGAGGCATAAAGCACCATCAATCCGTCAGGACTTTCTTTACGAAATTTCACCAAAGAATCTGTTAATTGAGACTGCGTGACAGGCTCCTTTTCTAAGTAGGTCTGCCCAATCGGGTCGATACTAACCACTAAAATTTGCCGCATTTGGGTCGTGCCCGTTTTGGCAGAAGGCAAATCTACATTAATGGCTGCCTGACGGGTCAGCGTTACAGCCGCCACAATAAAAAAGGTGAGGATACAAAAAATAACATCAATTAAGGGGACTAGCTCAACCCGAACATCAGGCTCAATATTGTCAACATCAATTTTCATCATGGCGGAAAGTTCATAAGGGGCAAGGCTTAAACTTAGAAAGATTACTCGTTCGTTTCTTTAATCGTTCCAGCAGGCTGCAACCAGTCTTGGCGATAGATCAGTTCTAAGTCATTTCCAGACTGTCGAAAAATCTTCGCTTGTCCTGAAACAAGCCCTTGAAACAAGCGATAGAAAGTTAACGAAACGATCGCCACAATCATCCCCATCGCTGTACTAATCAAAGATTCTGAGATCCCTAACGTGACGCCTGCCGTAGCGTCAGTTCCTAAATCGCCCAAGCGAATCGTGCTCAGCGATCGAATTAAGCCCAATACTGTGCCCAGCAGACCCAGCAGCGGAGCCAGGGTCGTGGCAGCTTCTAGGATCTTGTCTCCTCGACGCATAACGGCGATTTCTTCATCGGCTGAGGCTTGTAGTGCCAGCTCAAACACGTCGGGCTGTGGGTTCTGAAGCTCTAATGCCGAGTAAAGAAAGCGACCAATGGGTTGATTAACCGACTTGCGGGCAATTTCTGCCGCTGCGCCCCAATCTCGACGGGCAGCTTCTAAGACGCGCCCCGCAATTTCGCGCTCGTGAGTCAAAACTTTTGACCAAAACCAAGCCCGTTCAATGACCACGCTCAGGGTCAAAAATGAGAGTAACACTAAAGGCCAAATCGTCGGCCCGCCTTTTTCAAATAGCTCAGCAATATTCACAGTTTCGATTTACCTCCCCAATTTTCTTGTGCCGCTGGAATTGACTGACAAGACTGACTAGCCTGCAAGTTCTATCGCCACTCATTCTATAAAAACTTATCTAATAAGAACCAAGTTTTTGTCGCTTATTTCATGGATTAGCTTCAACTCAATATAGATGAATTAGTCAACCTCCGGCGTTCAGATTTCAACTTTTGAGCGAGTTCTTTCATGGCGCAAAAAATATAGCCCTCCGATCTTTTTACGGGGTCATGCTTACAGAGTCGGGATGAAATGACGACAAGCAAACCGCTATCTTTAAAGAATGAAATTTTTTAGATCTCGAAGGGTTAGGGCAGATCGATCGCCCCAAGCCCAAAATTCTCGAACGCTCTCTATCTTGCAATACTGTGGTCGTGCTGTCACCTTAGTTTGGACAACCCACCGACAGCTTACCCTTGTCCTAGCCGCTCTAACTTTAGTTGCAGGCTTGATTCCAGCCGGAATTGCCTACCTGGGCAAACTGATTGTCGATGGGGTTGTGTTGGCAGCACAGTCACAGTTAGCAATCGATCGCCTCCAGGCGCTTCAGTACTTGGCAATGGAAGCGATCGCCGTGGCGTTCCTGGCAGGTTGCCAACAGGGGACAGTGCTTTGTCAGTCGCTGCTGCGGGTGTTGCTGGGGCAAAAGGTCAACGTGCTGATTTTAGAAAAAGCCCTGACGCTCGATTTGGCACACTTTGAGGATTCTGAGTTCTACGACAAAATGACACGAGCGCGGCGAGAGGCTTCAGTTCGTCCCCTCAGCCTAGTGGGGCGAACGTTTGGGCTAGTTAAAGACGGTTTGTCGCTGGTCACCTTTGGCGGATTGTTGCTCAACTTTTCGCCGATCGCCGTGTTCATGCTAATGCTGGCGGCAGTCCCGGCATTTGTTGCCGAAACTCGCTTTGCAGGGGCAGCGTTTCGCCTATTTCGGTGGCGCGTTCCCGAAACGCGAGAGCAGCAGTATTTAGAAAACCTGATTGCCCGCGAAGACTTTGCTATGGAGGTCAAGCTTTATCAGTTAGGTGAAACCCTGCTCAATCGCTATCGCAATACATTTAACCGCCTCTATGTCGAAGATCGAGATTTGACGGTGCGGCGAAGTACCTGGAGCTATTTGCTAGGTTTAATTAGTACTACGACCTTTTACGCCACCTATGTCTGGATTGTGTGGGAAGCGATCGCCGGACGCATCTCTCTGGGTGAACTCACCATGTATCTCGTCGTTTTCCGCCAAGGACAATCGACCTTCTCATCGATCCTGACCTCAGTAGGCGGGATGTACGAAGACAGTCTTTATTTGTCCAACCTCTACGAATTTCTAGAGCAAGAAATTTCGGTTCCCCTCGGATACGCGCAGCGAGGTACAATCCCTGGCGATGGCATTCGCTTTGAGGATGTGTCGTTTAGCTATCCGGGTAACGCCGAGCCAGCCCTTTACGGAATTTCTTTTCACTTGCGTCCGGGGGAAAAGTTGGCGATCGTTGGCAAGAATGGCTCCGGCAAAACTACGCTAATTAAGCTGTTAACACGTCTCTATAGCCCAGATTCTGGACGCATTGTCCTTGACGGCTTGGACTTGGCTCAGTGGGATGTAAACGTGTTGCAGCGTCGCATTGGAGTGATTTTTCAAAACTTTGTGCGCTACCAGTTCACTGTGGGCGAAAACGTGGGAGTGGGCGATGTCGATCATTTGGAAGACCAGCCCCGATGGGAAGAAGCTACAGAAATTGCAACGGCTCGATCCTTCATTGAAACCATGCCCGATAAGTTTCAAACTCGCTTAGGCAAATGGTTTAAGGGTGGACGAGAGCTATCAGGTGGGCAATGGCAAAAAATTGCGTTGTCACGGGCTTTTATGCGTACCAAAGCCGATATTTTGGTACTCGATGAACCGACCTCGGCAATGGATGCAGAAGCAGAAGTCGAGATTTTCAACCACTTCAGAGCCGTCACTCAGAACCAAATGGCGATCCTCATTTCTCATCGCTTTTCAACGGTGCGGATGGCAGATCAAATTATGGTGATGGAAAACGGGCGGGTAATGGAAAACGGCACCCACGAGGATCTGGTGAGGGCTGGCGGAGGCTATGCAAGGTTATTTGAGCTTCAGGCGGCAGGCTATCAGTAGACTCTTCCCTTGAACCAGTTGCTTACAGGTCATCAAGGTCTTCATCGTCGCCCCAGTCTTCTTCGGTAGGATCAGGGGCGATCGCTTCAAGATGCTCGTTAGGGGTCGCCGTTTCCTCTTCGCTGATTGTCTCGATGACTTCTGCTCTCTCGACGACTTCAATAATTTCATCTACATCTAGGAAGTTGTCGGTACTTAGCGCAATGACTTCTAGCTCCACGACTTCTGACTCTATGATTTCTGACTCTATGATTTCTGACTCCATGATTTCTGACTCTACGATCGCCTCTGACTCTTGATGGGCGATCGCTTCCTCAAATATTTCAGCTTCTAAAATCGTTTCAGGTTCTTCAAAAAATTCAGGTTCTTCAAAAACTGTTGCTGCTTCAACTGTTACCGATTCCTCTGCAATCGGCTCTTCATGAGGCTTGATCTCTGAGGGAATCTCTGAGGCGATCGCTTCTCCCACAGCTACTATTTCCGGCTGAGTTTCCTCTGCAATTTTCTGCACTTCTTTAGGAACCGATGCTTCTAGCGGACGAATTACGACAAGTTTAGAAGGCTTGGGGATCAGAGCAGGAAGAATTGCTTTAACTCGCAGACCTACCAGAGTAAATGCATCAGGGATTTTCTCAACTGGATAAGGTTCTGTCGCAGCAAAGACACTCTCACCGACCAGCAGCACGCGCAACACACTCACCGGAACTTGGAGGAACAGATTAGCGAAGAAAAAGGCGATCGCCGCTATCAATAACCCTACGCCGCGCGTTGCCGAAGGAAAGAGGAGACCGTGGGCGATCGGGGCAACCTCATAAAGCCGCCACAGCACTCCAGCCATTAAGACGGCTACGCTCATCGCCAAAAATTGATTAACAGGAGTCTTAAATAATCCTAAGAGCTTTCGTTGCTCTTCGCTCAATCGATCCGGTCGAAGCGCCAGCAGCAGCAAGCTAAAAATGCAGAAGGGCTTCTGCCACTGCATCCAAAGAATTGGCGCAATTCCCAATCCGCCCACAAACAGCAGCTCAAACCAAACTGGCATCAAAGAACTGCCCATGCCCAAACCTAGTAGGCACAGCTCTAGAAAAATGGGCACCGCCGCTACCCCTGCCAAGTGAACCCAAAGATAGGGATCAGAGCGAAACGATCGCATAAATCACCTTTAGAGGCATTTCCAAGCAACAGTGTCATGTTAGCCGGAAACGGGGTTCGGTAATCATTCCAATAAACCCTAAATTACAGGTGCTATACTGCATTAGTCTGATGTTGCAAAGGATTACGGAACGTTGAAACTTTTCTCCTCAACTGCGTGCTCCTGGATGCCACTTTGGCGCCTAGAAGTCAAATTACAACGTAAGCGGTTAACTGACCCGGCTCTGTCCTGGGCAGATCGCTGCGAAAGTCCCAGTATCGGCTGATCGATCTGTAACTTAAGGTTTACGAGGTGGCTCATCTCCGTAGACTGGATCGATCGCAAGCTCATGAGTGAGCTTCAAACTATTTACCTTCAACTATGTTATTGCCAGTGTAGAGTGCATTTCTCTTAATGCATCCTACGAGTTTTGGTTGAGCTTCTATTGAACTATTGCTGATTGGCGAAACTCAGCCTTCCTCGCTTTATTCGCTAGCAATTCCAGCAGCTCATCTTGTCACTCTTAAGCACACCAACCAAATGGGAACTTTAGATTTTAGGGCTTGTTCCAAAATCCAGGTTTCTTCATTTCGCCTAGTCTTCAATCCTCTTCTCTCAATTTCGGAGTATCACCATGTCTCAAAAAATCCTTAGCCGTAAAATTGCGCCTTCGCCCATGCCCGCCGAAATTAGCGTGGTGGACTTGATTGACAACTACTTTACCGCTTACAACTCTGCCCGCTTGCGGGAAATCTGCCAGCTTTTGAGCCGTGAGGTGATGCAGGAAGGCGTGACCGTGGGGCTAAGTTTGTCGGGGGCAATGACTCCGGCAGGCTTTGGCGTATCGGTGTTGGCTCCGCTGATTCGCAACGGCTTTATCGACTGGATCATTAGCACGGGCGCAAACCTTTACCACGATATGCACTATGGTTTGGGGCTAGATTTATACGCTAGTAACCCATTTGTCGATGATGTGAAACTGCGCCAAGAAGGTCGGATTCGGATTTATGACATTGTGTTTGGCTACGATGTGCTACTAGAAACCGATGCGTTTATTCGAGAATTGCTGCGGGCAGAAGCGTTTCAAAAACGGATGGGCACGGCAGAGTTTCATTATCTGCTGGGCAAGTATGTCTATGAAGTGGAGCAGCAGTTGGGGGTGAAAAATCCTTCTTTGCTGTCGATGGCGTATCAGTGCGGCGTCCCTATCTACACCTCTTCGCCAGGAGATAGCTCTATTGGCATGAATGTGGCGGCGTTGGCGCTGGAAGGCTCGAAGCTGATTCTTGACCCGTCGATGGATGTTAATGAAACTGCAGCGATCGCCTACTCTGCCCGCGAGTCTGGGGTGTCGGATGTAGAAGGCAAAAGCGCTGCTTTAATCATTGGCGGCGGCAGTCCTAAAAACTTCCTTCTGCAAACTCAACCCCAAATCCATGAGGTGCTGGGGCTAGAAGAGCGGGGTCATGATTATTTCATTCAAGTCACCGATGCCCGCCCTGATACGGGTGGTTTGTCTGGGGCAACTCCGGCAGAAGCAGTGAGTTGGGGAAAGGTAGACCCTGAAGAACTGCCCAACACGGTCGTTTGCTACACCGACAGCACGATCGCCCTGCCCATCATGACGGCGTATGTCATTAACCAATGCGCCCCTCGTCCGCTCAAGCGGCTGTACGATCGCCGGGATCAATTGGTAGAAAAGCTGCGCCATGATTATTTGGCGGCTTTGGCTCGGTCGGTAGAACAGCCTGTGGAAGTGAAAGCGCCTCGTCAACCTGTGTCAACCTATCCTTGTGGGACTCCGATTCGTAGTCGGTAGGTAGTTGGTAAGGAGCGATCGCCATTCCACCAAAAGATCCTTGCTGATTCGGGGATCTTTTGGGTTTAAGGTGGAGGATTGCGGTACAAATGGGAGGTCGGTTCCTTTGCCCCAGGAAAAAACTATGACCTATCTTTTGGCATTAATTGTAGGATTAGGCAGTCTAGGGCTTTACCTGGCTGCCTTTTTGTTTCAAGAATTGCATCGTAAGTACGATTTAATTTGGAGCGGTGTCGGCATGTTTTACGCCCTCGTGCTTTGGGTTTGTGCGGGGCGAATTACCGGAGGTTTGCTGTTGGGGCAAATGGCGGGTGTGTCTTTGCTAGGCTGGTTTGGCTGGCAGGTGATGCAGATGCGGTGGGAGCAAATTCCCTTACAGCAACGAGCGGCGTTGCCCAATTCTCCGGCATCTTTTATTGAAGTGCTGCGCGATCGCGCTCGTCAACTTCAAGTTGATCTGCAACAGAGTTCTTGGCGATCGTCTTCGCTCAGTCACCTCAATCAACTTGCCGAAAAATCGGTGCGCCTGATGATTGCGCTGTTTGATTGGAGTGCTGCGCTGATCGGCACAACGGTTAACTCCTGGGAGGTAAAATCCTGGAAACAGCCTGTTCAGCCATCTGAGCCTGAATCGTCAGAATCTCCCTCTAAACCCGATCAAGAATCATCCCCCTTCAACAACCAAAACCCGCTATAGGTCATCCCCGAATCATCGGGTTGTACCAACAAGAAATGAAGTCCTTTGGCGGCTTGTTGCCGTTGCCGAAAAGTCTGAGCAGCGGCAACTACGTCCATATCATCAAACGTGGTTAAAATCCAGCGATCGCTCAATCCCGCTTCTAAAATTAAGCCGTCCGGTTCACCCGGAATAGATTGCAGGGCGTAGGGATGCGATCGCTCCACCCATCGTGCTAAGGGCATCGACTGCCGTCCGCCGTCAATAATCACGCCAGGAATTGCAGTCGTAGAAGGAAGATTGAGGTTGACAGGCAATAAGCTTTCTGGCATTTCTCGCACTGGAATAATGCGATTGCTAAAAATAGAAACCAGATCTTGAGCGGCGATCGACCCAAAGCGCCACTGTTCTCCCCAGAGGTTTTCGGGCAACGGCACAGGCGGCAGTTTCTCTAATTCTATTGCGCCATATTTTGCTTGAAGTAACTGCTTGAGTGCAAACGTCCTTCGAGTCGGTTCGACGGTAATTCCTAAGAGTTGACAGGCGGCTTGCAGCAAGCTTAAACATTGGGGGCGGAAAACTTGAATGCGATCGGGTAAATCGCCGATTTTCTGCATCTGTTGAGTTAGCCATAGAGAATTTGCGTCGCGTTGAGGGCAGAAGGCACTCAGAATTTGCTGTCCTTCTGCATCACAAATTAGCAATTCCCAGAGCGGACTGCCCGACTCGGTTTGGAGAGGACGGCGATAGAAATCGACTTGCCAAATTTTCATGACTTCATGATCCCATAATTCGCTCGATCGCCACAAATAACTATGCAGCTATGAGTCCACTGAGAGAGAGTCTTAAACTCCCCGAATCATTTCTCGGAACGCCATTACTGTATCAAATTGTTCAGTTGGATTAACATGATTGGCTAAAAGTTGAATATCAAGATTTGGAAGAAGTTCGCTACTGGGAATCTGTTCATACCCAGTCGAGCGTAAATGACGAATCACAAATTGACCCTCTTGCCACTGCCAAACCTCTGTTACACCCAAACCCTGATAAATCTCCAGTTTGTTGACGATGCCACTGGTTAAGACAACCTCGATCGCCAAATCAGGGAATTCTTTTTTTGCTCCCAAGCAATAGCATTCGTCTGGCTCTAAACCTCGAAGTTTCATAGCTTTACGAAAGGTCGTCGATCCCAACGCATGAAAGCGGGTGCGAGTTTCTTGAAAGTAAGCCTCCAAAAGCATTCCAATAACTTTTTTAAGTTCCTCATGCTCTGGAGAATTGGTCATAATTTCTAGCGTACCTTCCAGGTAATTCAACCGAAGATTAGGGAACTCATCGCCCAAGGTTGCCAAAATTATTTCATACTGCTGCCAACTAATTCCCTCCAACACCAATCGCTGCTCGGCGG